>Ga0181517_10002571_pt1 | contig 18343 bp, 13 predicted proteins | sample PEATcosm2014_Bin_31_FD_119748 | JGI IMG/M metagenome (GOLD analysis project Ga0181517, IMG submission 119748) | Peatland microbial communities from MTU Mesocosm Facility, Houghton, MI, USA - PEATcosm2014_Bin01_30_metaG | ecosystem: Environmental > Terrestrial > Soil > Wetlands > Peat | place... | reverse complement strand
TGGATTTGGCCGCGTATCGCACTGTTCAGGTGTTGGAGCGACGCATTTGCGCCAGCCGATGAAATCGCGCCCGATGCCGGGGCTCGACGAATATCAGGAGCACTGCTTCCGATGCAGTTGCGGATCCAGTTCGACTCGCGTGCCACACGCCGCTCAGAAGCCGCGCATATGACATTGAATGGAATTTCGAAGCCTGGGACTGCTTGCGCCGCGTACCTGTTCTCCTGGCGGTCAGGGATGGCTTCTGTATTTGAAGGGCAGTCGATTCAACGGTCCGTTGATTCTCGCCGGAATCTCCATGCGGGTTCGCTAGCCGTTCGATGTTCCATAAGCACGGAGCCGCGCTAAGCACTCCAAGGCAGAGGAGGAAATAAGGAAGAAGGATGAAGGCTCGCGTTGTCCTGCCCATTGCTCCCTCCGTAATACGCCTGCCGATATTCTGCGTCCGGGTTTTATGGAGTTGCACGAACCCCATGACACATCCACCGGCCGGTCAAGGAAGTCGTCCCCAAACGCGGGCGTCAAAGACACTGTCAAGCTTTGGCCGCATCCATCGCACTGCAATGAATACAGGGGGGGTGATACAAGCAGAATGGTAGTCCCCACTCGCTCCGCGCCTTTTTGCTCGGCATCAATCGTTTTGTAAAGCTTTGTAATGTGAATGCTGAGGCCCTTCGATGCGTCTTGTATTCTGCGTACCGCGCGAGCCGATTGAGATTGCTTCGAATGGCTGGAACAATCGCGGCGCGACACTCGCCAGCCGCCTGAGTTGCGCGCCCTATGTGCGGACTGCCGACGCTGGCGCTCCGATGCATTGCGGACGCCCGCCCCATACAACCATTCAAAAATTGATTGACTTATGTCAAACGCACTGCTGCCTCTTTCTGCTTGGATTAGGCTGGGGAGTTTATGCGCGCAGCTCGAGCGAATTCGCGCAAAGAGATATCCTTAAAGCGCAATCCGAAGTGGTGTCAGGCGGCACGGATCACCCACCACGACGCTGGATTGCAGTTCCAACGGGCCCGGACACAGGAGGACGGTACGATGCGGTCACTGCAAGTGAGGTATGGGAAGGTGCGCAGCCAGTGGATGGTCGTGGGCTTCCTGGCCCTATTGTGCAATACGGCAATCTCTGCGCAGCAGCCGGGCGACGGACCGGCGGTCGACAAGGATATGGTCCAACTGTTGCTGAAAAGGATTGATCAGTTGGAAGCACGGGTGAGTCAACTGGAAGCGGAAAAACGACAGGCCGACGCGGCCAATCCGTCATCCTCCGCTCCGGCTGAAGCAAGTTCCGCGACTCAGCTTGCCGCCGCCGCGGCGGCAATAAAAGGTGTACCAGCGCAGGCCGAGCCCGTTCCACAGTCCCCTCTTCCTCCCGGTACCGATACCGAGCAGGCCCAAACGGATGGAGGCATGTCCGACAGAATGGACGTGAGCAAGACGCTGCTGCGCATTCGCGGGTTCGGTGACATCTCTCTTCATGGCGACACAAAGAAGGGCGACACAACGTCGTTCTCGCTCGGGCAACTCGATCTGTTCGTCACCTCGGATGTCTCTGAAAAGTTCAAGTTCCTTAGCGAAATCGTCTTTGAAGCAGGGGCCACAAACATTTATGGCACCACAGAGGGTGACCAGAATAGCTTCGACGTCGATATCGAGCGCTATCTCTTGCAGTACTCCCACAACGACTTCCTGAATATCTCCGCAGGCCGGGGGCATACTGCCATCGGGTATTACAACACCGCCTATCACCACAGCACCTGGCTGCAAACCACCACCGGGCGGCCGTTCTTGTTCGCATTTGAAGATGAGGGAGGAATTCTCCCCATTCACATGGTCGGCGCATCGGCTTCCGGACAGATTCCCTCCGGCGCGCTGGGCCTGCACTACGTGGCCGAGGTGGGCAACGGGCGCGCATCGAGAACCCCGCTGGATGAAGAGCCGGTGCAGAACGAGGTCGACGATCAGAATCACAAGGCTTTCAACCTGGCGGCCTTCGTCAGGCCTGAAGCCATGCATGGGTTCCAGACCGGCTTTTCGGTATATCGCGACGTTCTTGCACCCGCCAACTCGCCTCGGATCGGGGAAACGATTCTGGCGGCTCACGCAATTCTCATTCGGCCAAAGTACGAGTTTCTCAACGAAGCACTGCTGGACCGTCATGCGCTGATTGGAGCCCCCGGCGCTTTCAATACTCCCGGATTCTATACGCAGATCTCGAGACAGTTTGGTTCTTACCGGCCCTATTTCCGATACCAGTACGTGAATTCTCCCAACAACGAGCCGGTGTTTCCAGACGTGCAATTGCAGCACGGGCCTTCCCTTGGCCTGCGCTACGATGCCAGCGAATCCGTTGCGCTCAAGTTCCAATACGACTACACATTTCTTCGCAATCAGCCGGGAATCAACGGGCTCACGCTGCAACTCGGATTCACGTTTTAGTGGGATCTAATCAAGAATGCGACGCCTGACAACACTCCTGATTGTCGCCGCACTGATTGCCTGGCAGCAGCCAGACGCCGCGGGCTTGCGTCCTGAACCTTCCGATCGTCCTTCAGTACAACAAAACCCGCCCTATGAGCCGTTGGCCATTGTGGTGAATCGTTCCAACCCTCTGGACAAGCTGTCCATGTCCGAACTCCGCGGCATCTTCCTGGGAAACCGCAGCCATTGGGCAAATGGCAGGCGGATCACCCTGGTGATGCGCGATGTGGGAGAACCGGAAAGGAAGGTCGCGGTCCGCGACATTTGCGGAATGACGGAAGACCAACTGAAAAACCACTTTCTCCACGGCCTGTATACGGGAGAAATTCTAGTGTCGCCCAAGACCCTGTCGACGCCTACGGGTGTGCGGAAGTTCATTTTCAATGTTCCCGGAGCTATCGGCTTTCTGCGCGCGAGCGACGTGGATGCCACAGTCAAGGTGCTGCGTATTGACGAGCTCTTGCCTGAAGACAAGGGCTACAAACTGCACGTGCAAAGCGCGGCGGTGAATTAGGATGCGAAACCAGCTCAAATCCGCCTTCAAGCAACGGCATGCTTATCCTCTTCCCATCCTTGACCGGATGTTGCATGCGACTTCGCGCCAGAAAGCCACCTTGTCGCTCTTTATGGTTTGCTGCGGGGTCGCAGTAATTGGAGCATTTGTGATCCGCGATCTGCGCGCCGCTAACGCCGAGGCGCAGAAGATGTACACAGGCTCTGTCCACGGCCTGCAGCGCATAGGAGAGTTGCAGTATTACGCCCAGGAAACCCGCCGCGCTACCTTGTACGCATTGACAACCAGCGACAGCAATCTCCAGGTTGAATACGCTGACCAATCCCGAGACGCCGATCAGCGTGTGAAAGATGAAATTGCGGAATATGCCCGCCAGGCAAGACAGCCCGCCGAGATCTCGCTGGCCAACCGCCTTTCGCGCGATTGGGTCAGTTATCTTGACGTGCGCGACGAGGTTCTGGCCTCCATTCTCGAAGGGAATATCAAGGGAGCAGTGAGCTTCGACCTGGCTGGCGGAGTCCCGGCATTCGAGCTTGTCCGGCAGGACCTTGATCAAGTCAAACGCCTTTACGACGATGACGCTGCCCGGCGGCAGGCAAACCTGGCCGCCTCGTCGCGGCGCTCCTCCGCAAGATTGATCGGAATTCTACTTTTCACATTTCTGTTGTCCAGCGCCGCGGTTTGGGCCATCCAACGTGGAAGAATGTTGAGCGCTCTCCAACTTGCCGGGTTGCAGATGGAGTTTGTGGCTTCGGTTTCGCACGAGTTGCGCACGCCTCTCGCCGTGATCAGTTCTGCAGCCGACAATCTTGCCGACGGCCTTGTGGAGGGGAAGACCGCGCTCGAAAAGTATGGCGCAATCCTGCAACACCAAAGCCGCGGCATGAGCCATTTGGTAGATGAGATTCTGTTGTTTGCCTCTACGGAGGACCGCAAGAACCACTACGTTTTGAAATCAATCCCGGTCGCAACAATCATCGACTCAATTGTCAGCAGTACTGAAGTCCAGGTTCATCGCGCAGGTTTTGTTCTTGACCGGCAGATTGAACCCAATCTCCCAAATGCGATGGGCGATCTCTCTGGAATCTCGCAATGCTTGCAGAACCTGATTGGTAACGCCATCAAATATGGCGGTGACGCTCGCCGAATTACCCTGCGTGCATTCACTGCTCGCGCGGAACATGGCGCCGGACAGGAACTGCTGATTTCCGTCACCGACAGGGGAATTGGAATCGACTCCTCAGAGTTGGCCCACATCTTCGACCCCTTTTATCGCAGCCCGCGCGTCCGCGACGCGCAAATTCACGGCACCGGCCTGGGGCTATCGCTCGCCAAAAGAATCGCCGAGTCCATGGGCGGCCGACTCTCGGTCGTCAGCGAGCTCTCCGCCGGCAGTACCTTTACCCTGCACTTGAAAATCTCGAAAGGAGACGATATGCAGATCGCCGCGCAAGCCTCGCCGCGCTCTGCATTGACAAATCCATGAGCAGACGCATCCTGTTGGTTGAAGACGAAGAAGAATTGTGCCTGACTCTGGGCGACCGGCTACGCAGCGAAGGCTACGTTGTCGATGTTGCGGGGGACGGCAACGTCGGGTTGGACAAGGCCACACAAATGCCGTTCGACCTCATCATCCTCGACATCATGCTCCCCCATCGAAGCGGACTTGATCTTTGTACGGATATTCGGCGCGCGGGCCAAAACACGCCCATTCTGCTGCTGACGGCAAGGAGTCAGACGGTGGACAAGATCATCGGTCTCAAGTTGGGCGCGGATGACTATGTTACCAAGCCTTTCGATACGCTCGAGTTAATGGCGCGTGTCGAGGCGCTCCTTCGTCGAACGCCAATCGCTTCAGATACCACGCACGCCATTGGCCCCGATCTCTACCGCTTTGGCTCCATCGTTATTGACACACGCAGAGCAAAAGTGACCTGCGGAGGCACTCCGGTGTCTCTCACGGCAAGGGAATTCCACTTGCTGCGCTACTTCGCGGAGCACCCGGGGGTTGACCTCTCGCGTGACGAATTACTGGAGCAGGTTTGGGGCCATATGGCAGGGACTTTTACGCGCACCGTGGATATGCATGTAGCCAGCCTGCGCCAAAAGCTGGAGCCCTCACCCAAGAGGCCCGAAATGATCATCACTGTTTCCGGAGTCGGCTACCGATTTCAGTTCTGATTCAGAATTCGGGCCTTCAGGAGATGGCTTGATCGCCGATAGCAGTTGGCTGGCATGGGGGTCACCGATAGGTGCCCGATCCCGATTGCGAATGCCTGCTTCAAGGAGGTAAGCGGTGATGGCGTGTGCCGACAGCACGCTTTTCATCGTTCCTGCTTGCGCGTCTCCGCCACCGCCTTGCAAATGGCATCGCCTAATGAATCTCGCAGATCAGCCTCTTTTTCCACGGGAACTTCTCCCTGTGCCAGATCGGCCGAGCCGCCGCCCCGCAGCCCGAGGTGGGCCAATGCCTCGCGCAGAATCTGCCCGCAGTTGAAATCCAGGTCGGCGCTGCGGGCAACAAACACACGCACCGGATCGGCATCGCTGGCGCAAAAGATTACGGCAGTTTGCGCAGCGGCTGCCGCCGTTCGCGAAGCCAGCAACTTCACGGTTTCACGGTCCCGGTCTTTCCACGCACGCACCACCAACCGAAGTCCATTTTCGATTGGTTCTTCCGACGCCAGCTTGGCCGCCTGAAACACCACAAGTTCCTCGCGCAGTTTTTGGCGCTCTTTGGCAATCGCTTTTCCCTCGGTCAGGAGTCGCGCCACGGTTGGCGCCAATTCTGTTGCTCCTGCTGAAAGCAGTGCCGACGTCTGGCGCAGGACAGTCAAATCTGCGCGAGCAGCGCGGACGGCGCGCAATCCGCAGACGAACTCGACGCGAACGCCGCGACTCACTTTCTCCACCGTCCGCAACTGCATCCCGCCGATCTGTCCCGTGGAGCGGACGTGGGTTCCCCCACAGGCGTTGTTGTCGCAGTCGGCAATGTCGATGAGGCGAATCGCGCCCTGGATGTCTGGCAGCTTGCGAAGTTGGCCGGAGGCCAGCATGGCTTCGGCCTGGCCGCGAGGCACGCTTCGGGTGGTTACCGGACGGTCTTCCCCAATGATTTCGTTGGCAATCCGTTCCACACGTTCCAGAATGTCGTGCGGCAACTGTCCAGCGGCCAGGTCGATCGTCGAAGAGCTTTCTCCCAGGTGGAACGATATCGTTGGCGCATGAAGCTCTTGCCAAAAAAACTGCAGACAGCAAATGTTGTCCCGAGTGCTGCTGCATGTGATCGAACCTTCGCTCCCAGTCAATTTGCCCTTCGACGGGAGTCCCGATCGCAAGCGGCTTGCGCACCAAATGCCACACCACGCCTTGCTCGTCCTCTTCCACTTGTTCCACCGCAACCCTTAGCGTTGTACCGTCAGGCAGAGTCGCGTTCAAACGGCCGGTGTCGAAAGGCTGTCCGCCGCTGGTCGGATAGAAGGCAGTGCGGCCAAGCGCCAACTGCCAAAGCAGTTCGTTGCCGCCCGCGACTTCACGGACCTCGGTGACTGCTCCGGTAAATGTCTTGAGAAAAGAATCGGAATAGTAGAGACGCTCCGACGTTTGCAAGTTCGAATCTCCCTCCGGTGTCCGCAGAAAAGGCCGTGTACATCACCGCTATCAACGTCAGACCTGCAGCACATCTCCTTCGCGGGCGACCATCTCGTACAGCACAGGGTTCACAAAGAAACCGAGGAACAGCCGCGAAACAAGGCCGGCGACGATGACAATGGCAAAAGGCTTTTGCGTGTCGGAACCGATGCCTGTAGAGAGCGCGGCCGGCAGAAGCCCCAGGCACGCGACCAGCGCGGTCATCATGATGGGTCGCAAACGCAGCAGTGAAGCCTCGCGTGTTGCGGTGCGAATGTCCTTGTTCTCAAGACGCAGTTTGTTGATGTACGAGACGAGGATAACGGCAGTCTCAACCGAAACCCCCATCAGCGCAAGCAGGCCGAGACCCGACGAAACGCTGAATGGCGTGTGGGTCAGTTTGAGCGCGATCAAGGCTCCGACCGGTTCTGTCAAAATCACTCCAAGAGCAATCGTCAGGGGGAACTTGAAGTTTCCATAGAGCGCAAACAGAATCATGAAAATGATCAGCAAGGAGAGCGGCCCGATGAACTCCATCTGGTGCTTTGCCTCGAGCAACTCACCATACTCGCCGCCCCATTCCAGCCGGTACCCGGGAGGCAAGGATTTCGCGATATCGGCAATGGAACGCTGGCCATCATTCACGGCGCTCTGCAGGTCGCGCCCTTCAATGCTGTATTGCACACCGATATAGCGCGAATTGTTTTCGCGATAGATGAACGAGGCGCCGGGGGCCTCGTGAATGTACGCGAGATTGCTCAGGGGAATTTGCTGCCCTGAAGGCGTGCCGACCAGCAGATTGCCAATCTGCTGCGCATCCTGACGGAATTCGGGTTTCATGCGCACCACCAGATCAAAGAGCTTCTCGCCCTGAATGACCTGCGTGGCCGCTTGACCGCCTACGGCCGCCTGAACCACCGCTTCTACGTCAGCCACGTTGATGCCGTATCGTGAAATCTTCTCGCGGTCGACATCGATGAGCAGGCTGGGCTGGCCGAGTTCACGCACCACGGTTAGTTCCTCAAATCCCGGCACTTGCTGCAACCGGCGCTTGATATCCAGCGCCTTGCTCTGGAGAACATTCAAATCCGGGCCATAGATCTTGACGGCCAGCGCGCTTTTCAGTCCCGTGAGTGCCTCGTCCACAGCGTCTTCGGCGGGTTGCGTGTAATTGAAGATGACCCCGGGGAACGCCTGGAGCTGTTTCTGTATGTCCTCGGTCAACTGCGCTTTGTTATGGATGGTCCCGGTCTTCCACGAGACGTCGCTGTATGGTTTCAGGCCCACGTAAAACTCGTCATTAAAGAACCCGGTGGGATCGGTGCCGTCGTCCGGGCGTCCGAGTTCCGAGCCAACCTCGGTAACCATCGGATACTTGGTGAGAATATTGCGAACCTGCGGCGAGAAGTTGCTTGCCGTTTCGAATGAGACCGTGTATGGCATGGTGGCCCGAACCCACAGCGCACCTTCGTCGAGATGGGGCATGAACTCCCCGCCAATAAAAGGGATCAACAGCAGAGTCGCGGCGAAGATCAGTATGGCCCCGATCATGGTGATCCTGGGGCGGTCGAGGCACCATTCTAGCTGGCCCGCGTATATGTTGCGCACCCAGTTAAATGGCTTGTTCTCGCGCTCGTGCACTCCCTTTTTGAACCAGTAGGCACACAGGACTGGAACCAGCGTAAGGGTAAGAATGAGCGCACCAACCAGCGCGATAGCCACCGTATCGGCCATGGGCTTGAAGAGTTTTCCCGAGGGCCCGCTGAGCGCGTAGATGGGCAGATAACCCGCGATGATTACCGCAACAGAGTAGAAGATGGGGCGATCGACGTCCTTCGCCGCTTCCAGGATGACTTCATGAAGGCTGTACGGCTTGCCTTCTCGCGCCCCCAACTCGCGGAAGATGTTCTCCACCATCACCAGCGTTCCGTCGATGAGGATTCCAAAATCGATGGCGCCAATCGAGAGCAGGTTGGCCGGAATTCCCCGGGCATGGAGAAAGATGAAAGAGAACAGCAGCGAGAGTGGAATGGTGAGCGCCACGATGACCGCGGCGCGCATGCTGACCAGAAATGCCATCAAGACCAGCAGCACAAGGGCCATGCCCAGCAGCATGTTGTGCGCGACGGTATCGATGGTGAGTTGAACCAGGTCGCTGCGATCGTAGTACGGGCGCACCTTCACGTCGGGCGGAAGGAGGTTTTCATTCAGTTGCTGCGTCTTGGCCTCGACCCCTTTGAGAACATCCTGGGTTTGCTCGCCGCGGCGCATCATGATGACGCCCTCAACGGCGTCGTCGGTTTTGTTGAAACCGAATTCGCCCAGGCGGGGTGCGCCTCCGATGACAACTTCACCGATATCGCGGATGCGCACCGGCACGCCATTCTGCGAGCCCACCACGATGGCGGCAATGTCGGCAGTGTCGCGAATGAGGCCGAGGCCGCGGACATAGTAGATCTGGCCGCCCTGGGAGTAGAAGCCACCGCCGGCATTGGAGTTATTGACCGAGAGCTGCTGCAGCACAGCCGGAACGGTGATGTGATAGGCGTAGAGCCTGGCCGGGTCGAGCACCACCTGGTACTGCATGACTGTGCCGCCGAAGCCGGAATCGTCTGCGACTCCGGGAACCTGCTTATACTCGCGTTCGATCACCCAGTCTTCAAAGGTTTTCAGCTCCTGTGCGCTGCGGTCTGGGCTCTCAATCACATATCGATAGACCAATCCGGACGGGCTTGCCAGCGGAGCCAGCCCCGGGGTTACACCGGTGGGATACGTCACCTCGCTCAGCCGCTGAAAGACCACCTGCCGCGCAAAGTAGTCGTCGGTTCCCTCGTCGAAGGTGAGAATCACGTCGGAAAGCCCGTACAGCGAGATGGAGCGCATGACGGACATCTTTGGCACGCCGTTCATCTCCACTTCAGTGGGGACGGTGACCAGGCGCTCGATCTCTTCAGATGCGTGGCCGGGCCATTGGGTGATGATCTCCACCATGGGCGGGGCCAGGTCGGGATAGGCATCGACGGGCATGTGGTGGAACGAGATGACGCCGCCAATGGCAATAAAGGCCACCAGCATCAAAACCAGCATCCGTTGCCGCAGCGCAAACTGAACGATACGATGAATCATTCGAAGCCGCCCTCTCAGTGTTGCAGCGAATTGGCAAACTGAAGAAACAGGCTGCCATCGCCGACAACCCTCTCCCCAACGGAAATGCCCTTTAGAATTTGTGTCTGGCCGTTTTGGCTCTGGCCCAATTCCACGTCGCGCCTGGCAAATTGGTTGGCGCCACTGCCGATGTAGACGAATGGCTGGTTGTTGTCATCGCGCAGGATCGATGCGTTTGGGACGGCAAGCACATTCACGATTGAGCCGGCCGTCACCGTGGCGGTGCAGAACATGTCGCGCTTCAACTTCTCGCCCGGGTTGTCCACCACCAGGCGCGCTTGCAGCGTCCGTGTGTTTGGATCGAGGGCCGGCGAGACATAAGAAATCTTTCCGTGGAAGCTACCTGGGTAAGCGTCGGTTTGCACCGCCACGTCGTCTCCATTGTGAACGTACGCCAGGTCCGCCTGATAGACATTGGCCAGAACCCAAACCGTGCTTAGATCGGAGATGGTGAAAGCCTGCGTTTGCCCCGCCTGCACTACCTGGCCAGGCGAGACCAACCGCTCAACCACCTCGCCGCCGATGGGCGCGAGAACCGGAATCTGCGCCGACGAAGGAGCCTTGGCCAAGGCCACCGGATCTTTGATTCCCAGGATTTTCATTCCCTGTTCCGACGCGTTCAAGTCGGCCTGCGCCTGGTTGCGGTCAGACTCGGCCTGCTCAAGATCGCGCTCGGCGATGGCATGGTGCTGATACAAGTCCTGCGCGCGGGTGTAGTTTCTCGCCGTCAGGCGGAAAGAATCCGCGGCCTTCAGATAAGTGTCGAGCAACTGCGAATAGTCGGGGCTACTGATGTCGAGCATCGGCTGGCCCTGTTTGACGTGGTCGCCTGGCACCACCAGAATTCTAGTGACCGGCCCACCGATCTGGGTGATCACCGGCGTCGTCTTGAAGGCGTTGTAAGCCACCGCGCCGGTAAGGCGCAGAGTGCGCGTCATGGTACCTGACGCAACGGTAACCACCTGCACGTGCGACAACTGGTCTTGCGGAATGGTGAAGAGCTGCGGCGTCGCGGTCTTTGACGCGTTGGCGGAAAAGGACGTCATCTGGTTCGCGCGGTCTTGATCGTTGGCATGACAGCCAGTGAACACAAGGACCAATGCGAACGCCAAGGCACATTCAAATCGGCGGCTGCGGCCAACAGGTGATGCAATTTTCATGGTAGGCTCCTGGTTCCTACAGCTTCGCGAAGCTGTTCGAGCGCGAGCAGATACGACGCCAGCGATTGCCGATAGCCGAGTTGCGTGGCCCGGAAACTGCGTTCGGCATCGAGAAAATCCAGCAGGCTGGCGGCGCCGTGCCGGTAAGCGTACTCGGTGATATCGCGCGATTGCTGGGCCGCGTCAAGGTAGCCGGAACGGTAGAGGCCAACGATCTGATCATTGGCGCGCAGGCCCTCAAAGGCGTCGCGCACGTCGGTCAGCACCTGTCCACTGGCCAGCTTTTCCTGCTCCTGCGCCTGGGTGATGGCAAATCCGGCGCGGGCAATCTCACCCTGGTTGCGGTCGAAGATCGGCATCTGGATTTGTCCGAACAACGAAACGTCGTTGATATAGCCCAGGTGCGTATAGCTGGCCTGGCCAGTAACGTCTCTCTTGCCGATGGCCTTCTGCAGTTCATGCTGGCTGTTGGCCGCGGTCACACTCTGCCGTGCAGCCTGCAAGTCGGGACGATTCAGTAACGCCTTCGATTGAAAGTCATCGAGGTTGCCCTTGACCGGCAGGTACTCGAACGACCCGGCCACGTCGTAATCGGCGGCGATGGATTCGTACCCCAGCAGTTGCCGCAGGTCAGACAGGCCCTGCACCCGGGCAAGCTGGGCCGCGGAGAGATCCATCTGGAACTGAAGCATCTGCAGCTTCATCTTCAGCAGATCGTCCTCGCCAATGTCGCCTGCCTTGTAGCGCGCTTCGGTGATGTCCACCGTATTCTGGAAACTCTTCAGGTCTTCGGTGGCGAGTTCCAGGGTGGATTCGGCCAGCTCAACATTGGTGAACTGCGAGGCAACCTGAAAAGTGAGGTTGCGCTCATTGTCGGCAACTTGAGAGCGGGAGACGGCCGTCAGGTCTTTGGCGGCCTGCAAGCGGTGTTGCCGCTTTTTGCCGCGTTCGAATAGATAGCTGACGCCGAGATCGAACTGCGCCGTGTTGTCAAGATAATCGGCGCTGAATTGACTGGGCTGGAAGATGGGCAAAAACTGCGAGTCGCCCATGAGCACCGGATTGGGACGCAGGTTGGCCGTCGTCTCCTCGGCTTCGTTCTGCTGAATCACGGTGCGGGCGGCCAGCAGGCTGTGATTGTGCTGGAGGGCCATCTGGATGGCGTCATCGAGCGAAATGATGACCGTGCCCGGCTTCTGAGCGAGCCATTGCGCCGGCGGAGCAGGCGGCGGGCTCTGCGGCGGCACGGATTGAGCCGTTGCGGCCTCAAAAGAAAAAGCCGTGACGATGAAAATGGAAGAGCACAAGCGTTTGAAACGCATAGGCGGTCAGCCTCCTTCGCGTGACAGGTACAGATTCAGGTGTGCCGTGGGGCACGAAAGGTATGCGAAGGTTAGGCGGGAGGGGCGCGAGCGGGAACCTGCCTTGGGGCAAAGGGAGCGATAAAGCTAATGTAACGCGGCGCAGGTCCTGCGCCGGCGGGCACCAGTATGCATGCTCGGATGCCGGCCAGCGATGGCGCGAAGGTGAGATGGCAGAGCGGGCAGTTGTCAGAAGAGGAGGTGTGGTGATGCCAGACCATGCCGAGCATTGTCCCCAGCACCAGCACGAGAAGCGCGAGGGGGACGACTAGACGCCAGATTTGTTTTCGGTCGGGCATTTTTTGAGGAGCGGTGCAGCAGGACTGCATGGCCTGCCAACCAGTTTAGTTCAAAATCCAGATTCTGGGATATTTAGCTGAAGGAATGTGGCTGCAATTAGGGTTGACCGGCGAGCTGTTCAGCCGCATCGGGCCTACCCACTTGCACGAAAGAGAATACACATGCCCCCAAGCGCGTGGAAGACAGCCTGCATTTTTGACTTGGGGCCAAAGCGCGATTTCGAAGATTCTATAAAAATGAGCCATGGCGTTCCGGCCATGGCTCACTCTTTAATGGTATCGACTTTCAATTCAACTGGCCACACACATCCTTGTTGGCCGGTTGAGTCGAATCCCCTTAGCTGCATCCACTGGTTGAGCCGCAACTCATGCAGCGGTAGCAACTGCCATTGCGAACCATGATGGCGCCGCAGACTGAGCAGCTAGGAGCGTCTCCCATCTCGTACATCTCGCGCATGGCGTCGGCAGCGTGGTAGATGCCGCGATCTTTCAGGTCAGGACCATGGGTTGGGTCGGCCGCTGCCGGCGGTGCCCAGGACTGCGACTCGGGCGGAATGCCGCCGCCGGGCTGACTGCTTACCCCTTTCAGCATCTCGGCAACCTTCTGCGCCAGATCGGCCAGATGGTTTTTTGCAAATGGATCATCCTCGTGATCGGCGTCGGGGATCAGCGTGGGCGAGGCGGGCAATTGCGGAGTCTGCAAGCCCAGGTCGGCAAACAGCGTCAACTGGGTGCCGGAGAGGAAGCGCAGGTTGAGCCAGCGGAAGAGATAATCCATCAGGCTCTTGGCATAGCCGATCTGCTCGTTGCCCGTCCAGCCGGAAGGCTCGAAGCGGGTGTGGGCAAACTTCTCGCAGAGTACCTTTAATTGAACGCCGTGCTGCAGCGCGATGGAGACTGAGGTGGCAAAGGCGTCCATCATGCCCGAGACGGTAGAGCCCTCCTTGGCCATCTTGATGAAGATTTCGCCCGGCTGGCCGTTGGGGTAGAGCCCAACCGTGATATAGCCCTCGTGCCCTGCAATCGAGAACTTATGGGTGATGGATGCGCGCTCGTCCTGAAGCCTGTGCCGCACGGCACGGGGAGGCGCATTCAGGTCCTGCTTGTTCAAATCTTCGGCTGCCGCGGCGATGGGCAAGCTCTCTGTGGGTTGCAGCAGCGGCACGGCAGCGGCCTTGGCGATCTCATCCATTGCATGCTGGAACGCGGCCGCAGCGGCAACCACCGTCTTTGCGCTGACCTGGAGCCGCTCTCCAACCTTGGCTTCGAGTGTTTTAACGTCGGCTTCAGCGGCGGGTTTGCCGGCGGCCAGTTGAGCCAGCACGCGGTTTGCGGTAATGTCCAGTGCGGAAGGCTCCTTCTTTGCATCCAGGCTGGTGTTCAACGGCTGCGTGCCCTTGGAGCCATCGCGATAAATGGCCACTGCCTTAATGCCCTGGCGCCAGCTCTCGGCATAGGCCTCGGCAACGTCTTCAACACTGGCCTCGTGGGGCAGGTTCACGGTCTTTGAAATGGCGCCGGAGAGAAACGGCTGCGCCGCCGCCATCATCTTGATGTGGCCCATGTAGTGGATGGAGCGGGTGCCCTTGGCAGGCTTAAAACTGCAATCGAACACTGACAGATGCTCCGGCTTGATACCCGGCGCGCCTTCAATGGTGCCGGTGGCGTCAATGTAGCTGACGATGGCGTTGACCTCGTCATTGTTGTAGCCGAGCTTGAAGAGGGCCGAGGGCACGGTGTTATTGACGATCTTGATCATGCCGCCGCCTACCAGTTTCTTGTACTTCACCAGCGCCAGGTCGGGCTCAATGCCGGTGGTGTCGCAGTCCATCATGAAGCCGATGGTGCCGGTGGGCGCAAGAACGGTGGTCTGCGAGTTGCGGTAGCCGTAGCGCTCGCCATAAACCAGGGCCATGTCCCAGCACTCGCGGCTTGATTCCTTGAGAGCCTCAAGTTGCGGCACGCTGAAGGGCTCGCCGCTGGTTACAGACTTGCCGATCTTGTTTACCTCGGCGCGGTGCATCCTGATCACATCAAGGAAAGGTTCGCGATTGACATAGAACCCCGGGCAGGCGCCGCCCTGGCGCTCAACGGATGCGGTCAGGGGAGTGGCCGAGCTAATCGGCGGGCAATTGGCCGCAATGATGGCCGATTGCAGATAAGCCTGGCCGCACATGATGGCGGTCATCGCCCCAGCCAGGTCGCGGCCGGCAGCCGAGTCGTAGGGCAGGCCAAAGGACATCAGCAGCGCGCCCAGGTTCGCAAACCCGAGCCCGAGAGGGCGGTAATCGTGCGAATTGCGCGCGATGGATTCAGTGGGATAGCCCGAGTTATCGACCAGGATCTCCATGGCTGTGATGGTTACCGAGATAGCATGCCGGTATGCGGAGATATCAAAGCTGCCCGCCGGAGTTACAAACTTCATCAGGTTGAAGCTAGCCAGATTGCATGCCGAGTTATCAAGGAACATGTACTCCGAGCAGGGGTTCGAAGCCTTAATCGGCGCTGTATTCTTGCAGGTGTGCCACTTGTTGATGGTGGTGTCAAACTGCATACCGGGATCGCCGCAGAGCCAGGTTGACTCGGCAATCTTGCGCATGATGTCGCGAGCTTTGAGGGTCTCGACCGGCTTACGTTCCTTCACGGTCAGCGTGGTAAAGGTGCCGTCCTTTTCGTAGGCGCGCATGAACTCGTCGCTGACGCGCACCGAGTTATTTGCATTCTGGAAGAAGATCGACGAGAAAGCTTCCGAGTCAGGACCCGATCCATCGTAGCCGGCCTTGATCAGCGTGAAGGCCTTGGCCTCTTCCTTCGCCTTGCACTCAATGAAGTCCACGATATCTGGGTGGTCCACGTTCAGAATGGCCATCTTGGCCGCGCGCCGGGTTTTGCCGCCGCTCTTGATGACCCCGGCAAAAGCGTCAAAGCCGCGCATGAAGCTGAGCGGACCGCTGGCCGTGCCGCCGCCCGTGACCGATTCCTTGCTCGACCGCAGCGAACTGAAATTCGTGCCCGTTCCCGAGCCGTACTTGAACAGCAGGGCTTCGGTCCGGGCCAGTTCCATGATGCCTTCCATGGAATCATGCACGGCGTTGATAAAGCAGGCCGAGCACTGCGGGTTGTGATACCCGGTGGCCGCATAAACCACTCCCCCGGTCGCGGGATCCCAGTGCCAGTTCTGGCCCACCGCATCCGGTTCAAGCCGGTCGCAACCCACGTTGAACCAGACCGGCGAGTTGAAGGCCATTTTCTGCGTCAGCAGCATATGCACCAATTCCTCGTGGAAGATGGCTGCATCCGCGGGGGTGGCAAAGTAACCGCCATTCATGCCCCAGTCGCGAATGGTGTCTGCAACGCGCCCCACCAACTGGCGGACGCCGGTCTCGCGGTCGCTGCTGTCCAAGTGGCCGTGGAGGTACTTCGAGGCCACAATGTTGGTGGCTGTCATTGACCAGTCGATGGGGACTTCGACGTCCTTCTGCTCGAAGATCGTATTGCCCTTGGTGTCGGTAATGGACGCGGTGCGCTTCTCCCATTGGACCTCGTCGTAGGGGGATACGCCCTCTGTGGAGAAGCGGCGGGCAAAGACCAGACCTCTTTGGGTGTAAGGGGTCTGAAGCGTGGCGGTTGAAGTCTGGAAATTGGACTCGTTCATGGGATCCTCTCAATGGGCTGAAAATCGGCGAAAACTCTGCTCCATCCGGCGCAAGGCAGCCTGGAAGGGGTCGATAAAGGTCTCTTGCAGAAATCGGGAAACCGGTGGGTCTGAAAAAACCGCGAGGTTTCTTCGTTCAGCGGCTTGCCGGCGAGTTTTACGCCGATGCTGGTTACAATCCGTTTAAAGCCGCAGATGAAAAAATAGCGCTGTCTGTGGTGTATGTCAACAACAAACCACTACATCTTGTATTTTGTGCGCATTCCCCGCATCTCTTTGCTAAACAAAGGCGTTTGTGTGTGGAAAGCGCAAAGCCCCAAGCGGAGCGCGGAGTCTGGCAGGTGGCTTTGCTCCAATACCGGTGCAAAACTTTTGAGCAGGGAAACCCTGCCTCATGGACAAGGCTAGTCCTCGAGGAAGCCGGGGGCAAGGCGCAGAAATGGTGCAGTTTGGGGGTAATTCTGTGGAGATGTGGAGAACGGGGCGCGTTGGCGACCGCTCAATCCTCAAACTTTGCTTTTGTCGGGACCATTTGCTTGTGCGGCACGCGGACGATTCGGATTCCGCCCGGCTTCAACCGGTAGAACACGACATACTTCCCCTGTTCGTGCCGGCGGAGTCCTGAACTGATTGCATCGCATTCCCGGCCGATTCCTGCATTTTCCGCGAGAAGTTGGAAACATTCATCCAGGCCCTGTGCGTACTTGAAGGCTTGAGCGTGTCCCCAGGTCTGGAGAGTGTAGCGGGCGATGGCGCGAAGATCGAATGGAGCAGCCTTGGAGACACTGAACTTAGGCAATATCCTCGGCCTTCCCTGCCGCTAACTCATCGATGTACGCGTAAAGCCGCTCGAAGACACCCTCCTCGGCATCTCCACTTGCATCCCCCTCGGCAATCGCCGCCCGAAGCAGCGTCATCTTCTCCTCGTACTCGCGCTCTTCCTTTTCGAGCAGGCGCAGGGCCGTACGCATCACTTCGCTGGCATTGGCGTAGAGCCCGGCCTCTACTTTTTGGGCGATGAACGCGTCCAGTTCCTTGGTCAAGCTCACATTGCGGGTAGGCATGGGGGCACCTCACGGGCAGTATAGGGGTTTTTGGCCAACTTTGCCAAAACCAACGATCCATCGCAAGCTGATACGCTGATGGGGTGCCCACATCCAACCCTATTCCGCTCAACTGGAAGCCGGTGCAACCGCCCGGCCCGGTGACCCTGCGCGGCCGGTACGTCACCCTGGAGCCATTGAATGCAGAGCGCCACGCCGCCGCCCTTTGGAAGGGGGTCCATGGCCACGACGAGGTATGGACCTGGCTGCCCGACGGTCCTTACCCCACAAGGGCCGCTCTGCGCCGCGCCCTTGAGGCGAAGCAAGCGACCGCCAACGCCGTTTTTCTAGCGATTGTGCCCGCAGGGACCGATGCCGCTGCCGGTTACGCCAGCTACATGCGCATGGAGCCGGCGAACGGCGTGGTTGAGGTCGGCAATATCCTGCTGACGCCGACACTGCAGCGCACCACTGCAGCCACCGAAGCCATGTACCTGATGGCCGGCCACATCTTTGACCACCTGGGCTACCGACGTTACGAGTGGAAATGCAATGCCCTGAATGAGCCCAGCCGCCGCGCTGCCTTGCGGCTGGGATTCACTTTCGAGGGCATCTTCCGCCAGCACATGGTGGTCAAGGGCTTGAACCGGGATACCGCGTGGTTCTCGATGCTGGACAGCGAGTGGCCAGCGCGAAAGGAAGCGTTCGAGGCCTGGCTGGCGCCCGCCAATTTCAAGGTCGATGGCCGCCAGAAAAAGCGGATGAAGCAGCTCTCGGAAACCGCGTAGGGGCCCGAGTAAGAGTCCAGATCAGTGAAAAACATCCCTCGGGGGCTAAAGCCCGTAATTATTTAGCAAGCATTTGCGGCACGACTGAAGTCGTGCCCTTTCAAAGCCCGAATTTCACCACCGGCTATTAGCCCTGGTCGGCCTGTTCGTTCAGGAATTTCACATAGTCGAGAACCGCATCTTCAAGCGAGGTAAACGGAGTGGCATAGGCCGCTTTCCTGAACTTCGTCATGTCCGCCTC
>Ga0181517_10002566_pt1 | contig 18364 bp, 14 predicted proteins | sample PEATcosm2014_Bin_31_FD_119748 | JGI IMG/M metagenome (GOLD analysis project Ga0181517, IMG submission 119748) | Peatland microbial communities from MTU Mesocosm Facility, Houghton, MI, USA - PEATcosm2014_Bin01_30_metaG | ecosystem: Environmental > Terrestrial > Soil > Wetlands > Peat | place... | reverse complement strand
GGTGCGCCACCTCAAGCCGAAAGCGAGCCGGGCCGACAGCGCCGAACTCTACGTGCTGGCGTCCGGGTTCAGGGGCGCAGGGACAAGCTAATCGAGACCCGGATGGCCTTGAAGCAGCCCTAGGGGCGACGCGATGCGCGGAAAGTCAGGCAAGGCGTGGTGGATATTCCAAGATTCCGGCCGGACACTCTTGATCGCGATTGTGCTCCTGCTTTCGTCGTTGGTCCTACGGCAATGTGATGCGATTCGCCCTGGCGCCAGCGTTGTTGATGCCGCGAATACGCCCTTCAATTGGCAGCCTTGGTTTTCGTTCTTTGATGATCTGATAAAGGAACTTGGCGTCGCGCTTCTGGTGGCTGTGGTCATCGTCGAAGGCATTGAACGTCTATCTCGCCGCGAGCAGAACGAAGAAGTCGCTCGGCTGATAGACAAGGTGAAGACCGGTGTGCTGGAAGCTGTGTACGGCACCGAGATTGCGGCGGTGTTTTTCACACCCTTCCGCAAAGTGATCGACCATCCTTTGCTTAGAAAGCAGTGCGATCTTTCGGTAACGCTTTCGATTTTGAGAATGGGAGACGCGAGCAGGATCCAGGACAACGACGTTGTCCTGCTGGAAGTGACATCAACATTCGTTCTGAAGAATTGCTCGAATGGCGAATTCACCCAAAAGATCCCCGCCTTTCTCGAAAAACCGTGGCCGGAACTATCTGGAGACGGACTGCCAGAGCCGGGAATCAAGGGCATTCGCGTTCGGCGTATCGACGGCGTGACCGAAGAGATCGCAGCAAAGACGTCACCAGCCGCGCCGGGTAGCAGGAACGATCTGGATGAAGTCGGATATGAGATAAGATTGGACAGTTCCGAAGTTGTGACGGTAATATACTCGTATGGATTGGTGAAATACGCGCGCGATTCTAGCAGCTTCTTCACGACCATTCCAACGGAAGCTATGAGATTCAATTTTACGTACGATACGAGACTGTCTCTGTACTACACAAACGTCCATGGCGTGGATTTCTTCGACGAAACGCCGGCCAAGAGCTCCGGACGACTGACCCTTCGAAGCGCCGGTCCGCTGTTTCCAGCCAATGGAATCGAATTTTGGTGGGCGCCCTCTGGGACGGCTGCGTCGCGGAAGCCGTGACGGCAACTTTTCACCATGTCTCTTCCCCCCATGTGCTATAAAGGTCGCGACGAGTGACGTTCGCTGTTGAGGCGGGCAAGACCACGGAGCTTGAAGATGAATATGTTCCCTGGCGGCGGCGGCGTTAAGATCTGATTTCGCAATTGCGATTGACGCCGCTATTTGGCGGTTGGGATCGGTCGTCGCAGTTAATGCGGCTCAGGGCCGCGCCGCAGTCACGTAAAATCCCGTGAGCCTCACTCCGCCGGCGTCGCGTCCTCGATCGCCTGTCGCTGGCCTGACACTTCTGCGCCGGCGTCGGGCTTCAGTCGGGCGAAAATCGCCACCGAGCTGAGGGCGACCAACGACACCACGGCGAAGCTCAGCGTCATGTCGCGCGGCAGCAGCGCCGCATCGCCGAGACCCCAGCGAAACGTCTGAACGCTGGCGGCGGCGAGCGCGACGCCGACCGCGCCCGACATCTGTTGGGCGACGCTGGCGAAGCTGGTGGCGCGGCTCATCCGCTCCTGGTCGATGTCGGCGTAACCGATCGCGTTGAGGGCGGTGAACTCGAGCGAGCGGAAGAAGCCGCCGGCGAGCAGCGCGGTCAGCAGCAGCCAGTGCGGCGTCGCGGCGGTGAACAGGCCGCAACTGGCGAGGAACAGGACCGAGACGATTCCGTTGGCGACCAGCACGCGGCGGAACCCCCAGCGCTTGAGGATTGTCGCGGCGGTGAACTTCATCGCCATCGCGCCGGCGGCGGCGGCGAAGGTCAGCGAACCGGATTGAAACGGCGTCAGGCCGAAGCCGATCTGGAGCAGCAGCGGCAGCAGAAAGGGCAGGGCGCCGATGCCGATGCGGAACAGGAAGCCGCCGACCACGCCGGCGAAGAAGGTGCGGATCTTCAACAGGCTAAGATCGACGATCGCCTCGGGCTCGCGGCGCGCGTGCCCGACATAGAGCGCCAGCAGGATCAGGCCGGCCAGAACGAGCGCGGCGTTGAGGACGCGCGGCATGAACGGCACGCCGATCACCGTCAGGCCGAACACCAGGCTCAGCAGGCCCGCTCCGGAGAGCAGGAAGCCCTTGAAGTCAAAACGCGCGACGTCGCGTTCGCGGATGTTCTCGATGAATTTGAGCGACAGCAGGACGCCGGCGACGCCGATCGGCACGTTGATCCAGAAGATCCAGCGCCAATGGAAGTAGGTGGTGATGAAACCGCCGAGCAGTGGCCCGACCACCGGGCCGATCAGCGCCGGCACGGTGAGATAGGCGAGCGCGTTGACCATCTCGTTCTTCGGCGTCGAGCGCAGCAGCACCAGCCGCCCGACCGGCACCATCATCGCGCCGCCGAGGCCCTGGAAGACGCGGGCGGCGATCAGCGTCGTCAGGCCGGTCGAGGCGCCGCAGAGGATCGAGCCGAGGGTGAAGACGACGATCGCCGAGCAGAACACGGTGCGCGCGCCGATCTTGTCGGCGACCCAGCCGGAGGCGGGGATGAACACCGCCAAGGTCAGCATGTAGGAGGTCAGCGCCAGCTTAAGCACGATCGGATCCTGGCCGAGATCGCGCGCGATCGCCGGCAACGACGTCGCCAGCACCGTCCCGTCCATGTTTTCCATGAACAGAGCGGTGGCGATGATGAAGGGCGTGAGGATCCAGGGGCGCATCAGGGGCGGCCTTCTTGGCGCCGGAGGGTCGCTGCGGCAAGGATAGCGGCGCGCGCGGAGGGTCACAATCGGGTGAGGCGCACGCCGGCCTCGCCGTCTTTCGTTGTTTTCGGGTCGCCTATCGCGCATTCTCCATGCCGGCGGCGTTGCACTCGCGAATTCTCGCGCCGATTTAAATCGTCCTTATCTTTTGAAGTCTTGGCTGTGACGCTTCCAGCGTTTCTTCGGAGGCTGCGCCATGTATTCCCCGTCGAAATCCGACCTGATAAGCAGCGCCCGCGCCGTACGATGGATGGTCTTATCGGTCGTTGCGACCGCCGCTCTCTGCGTCGCCGACGGCGCCGTCGCCCCGCACAGCCACGACCCCGAATATCTCGTCGTCAGCCGGTGGGTGTACGATTTTCGTTTCTTGTTCGAACAACTGATTCTGGTTTCCTCCATCTTGTATGTCGCAGCCATATTTCTTGAAACGCGAACTGTGTTCTCTGTCGGATTCAACACGGGCGACACTTCGAGAATTTCTACGAAGGGGCCCGACGCAGACAAGATCGTATGGATTGGCCGCAAGTATGATTCCGACATCGAGGCCGAGACGGTCGCGGCGGCGCTGCGGGAAAAGCTCGCTCGGACGGGAACGCATTGAAAGCCGCCTGCGCGCCAGAGTGGGGCGCAGCGAAGCGATCCGACAATCGGAACCGACCGTCTATTGCGAAACCGCCGCCGCCGGAGATTTGACGACGTCCACGGCGCTCCGGCCCAACGAGCCGGCCTGGTCCGACAGGGTGTCGCGCGTGTTGGGATCGACGATCGCGGCGGGCGCGGAAATCGCCAGCGTCGCCGCCTTGCCGAGCGTGTCGGCCGCCCCCTGGGCGACGCCGCCGAGGCGCTCGCCGAGCGTCGGCTTGGCGTCGGTCAAGGTCTGGCCGCCGGCCAGCCGTTGGCCGATCGCCCGCACGACTTCGCTGGTCGCGAACTTGCCATGGTTTAATTCGTCGTCGGACTGGACCTTGCTGAGGTCGATCACGTTGACGCGCGCCTTCTCCAGCTCCGAGCGGTAGGGCTCGGCTTTCGGATCGATGGCGCCGAGGCGCGGCTCGTCGCCGGCCAAGTGGCGCGACGCAAGCAGCGCGTAATCGTCCTGCGAGACGAACAGCGTCACCGGCGGGTCCTTGTCGGAGTCCTCGATCTCGGCGATTTCGCGACGAAACACGTCGAAGTCGAGATCGGGCGCGGCGAGCATGATGTCCTTGATCTTCGGCGACAGCTTGCGATCGCGGATCGCCATCTGCCGCAACGCTTCGACGGCGACGAAATTGCCCATCGAATGGGCGAGAATCGAGATCGACTCGACGTTGGGGTCCTTCGCCAGCGCCTGCAGAACCGCTTCGAGCCCGTCGCGCGAATAGGTCGCGCTCTCGCGATCGTAGACGTAGTCGAACAGCTTGCCGCGCGACGGCCAGGTGAACAGCACCGGGACGACGCGCGCGCCGGAATCGTGGGTGATCTGCGCGAAGCGGTAAACCGCCTCTTCGAAGCGCGTGTTGTAGCCGTGCACGAACAGGAGGACATGGCGGGTCGGCCCTGTGCGCAGGCGCTGGTCGAACGCCGCCTTGGCCTGGTCGAGATCGAGCCGATCGGCGCGCAGGGTGACGAAATCGTGCGCGGGATCGCCGGGAATCGCCGCCGGCCACTGGACGTCGCCGATCTTTCGCGTTTCGTCGGGCGGAATGGAGACGACGATGTCGGCGAAGGCGAGCCCGTGCGCCCGCTCGCCGTTGAACATGACGCCAGGCGCGACCGGGCTGTCCGACCGCGTCGTCGCCACCATCATGTCGACCGCGCACGCGCCGGGCGCGCTTGCCGAAACCACCACCAGATTGCCGGTAGGGCGACCGGCGCAGCCGGCCACAGCGACGGCCAGAAGCGCAGCGCCCGCAATCACAAAGGCCTTGGTCAAGCCGCCCCCAGAAATCCGAGATTCGAGGCGTGGACCAGGCGTAAGCCATTGGTCCCGATCCGCGCGGCAAGCGCAGGTCTACAGGCAATATTGTTGTTTCTCAATGAACGGAAAACGGCTTCGCGTCCGGTTTGGTCGGCGCGACGGCGAGGCCGGAGACGCGCCGGCGTCCGCCAGCGATCCCTCTTTGGCGTCTAAGTCTCTGATTTCGCGCGTTTCGGCGCGAGAGGCGAATTTGGCGGACTGGGAGCGTCGCAACGAGACGCTTCGGAAACCATCGCAACAACTTGCATCGACCGCGCCGCCTGCAGGATAGCGATTCGCTCGGTTCGCTGCTGCTGCGCAGAGAGCGGGCGCCCTCGCCGCTAGGAACTTCGCGCCGCGCGTGTTAGGCAGCCCCGCCATGACGCGGCGGCGATTCTGACCCCGGCGAAAGGCTCCTCATGGCGATCCTGGAAAACTCGACGATTTCCGAAGGCTTGGCCTTCGACGACGTGTTGCTGCGGCCGGGCCACAGCACGGTAATGCCGGGCGCGGTCGAGATCGGATCGCGCCTGACGCGGGCGATCAGACTCAACCTGCCGATCGCCTCGTCCGCCATGGACACGGTGACCGAAGCGCGACTCGCCATCGCCATGGCGCAAGCCGGCGGCATCGGCGTCATCCACCGCAACCTCACCGCCGAGCAGCAAGCCGAGGAAGTGCGCAAGGTCAAGCGCTTCGAGAGCGGCATGGTGATCGACCCGATCACCATCTTCCCCGACGCCACGCTGGCCGACGCGCTGGCGCTGATGCGGCGGGCGGGCATTTCCGGCGTGCCGGTGGTCGAGCGCGGCCCCGACGGCAAGCCGGCGCAGCTCCTGGGAATCGTCACCAACCGCGACGTGCGCTTCGCCGACGATCCGCTCCAACCGATCACCGAGCTGATGACCCGCAAGGTGATCACCGTCGGCGAGGGCGTCGGCAAGGAGGAGGCGCGCCGTCTGCTGCATCAGCACCGCATCGAGAAGCTGGTGGTGGTCGACGAGGTTGGCCGCTGCGTCGGCCTGATCACCGTCAAGGACATCGAGAAGGCGACGGCGCATCCCCACGCCGCCAAGGACGGCGACGGCCGCCTGCGGGTCGCGGCGGCGACGACGGTCGGCGCCAAGGGCTTCGAGCGCGCCGAACTGCTGATGGAGGCGGGGGTCGACTGCCTGGTCGTCGACACCGCCCACGGCCATTCCGAGCACGTGCTGGAGCAGGTCAGGCGCATCCAGCGCGCGACCAACAAGGTCGCGATCATCGCCGGCAACGTCGCGACCCGGGAGGGCGCGCAGGCGCTGATCGACGCCGGCGCCGACGCGATCAAGGTCGGCATCGGACCGGGCTCGATCTGCACCACCCGCATCGTCGCCGGCGTCGGCGTGCCGCAGTTCACCGCGATCCTCGAGGCGGCGGAGGCGGGGCGCAAGGCCGGCGTTCCGGTCATGGCCGACGGCGGCATCAAGTATTCCGGCGATCTCGCCAAGGCGATCGCCGCCGGCGCCGATTGCGTGATGATCGGCTCGCTGCTCGCCGGCACCGACGAAAGTCCGGGCGAGGTGTTCCTCTACCAAGGTCGCTCGTACAAGAGCTATCGCGGCATGGGCTCGCTCGGCGCCATGGCGCAGGGTTCGGCCGACCGCTACTTCCAGCAGGACATCAAGGACCAGATGAAGCTGGTGCCGGAAGGGGTCGAGGGGCAGGTGCCCTATCGCGGCCCGGCCGGCGCGATCCTGCATCAGCTCGCCGGCGGCTTGCGCGCGGCGATGGGCTATGTCGGCGCGGCGACGATTCCCGAATTCCAGGCGAAGGCGAAGTTCACCCGCATCACCTCGGCCGGCCTGCGCGAGAGCCACGTCCACGACGTCGCCATCACCCGCGAGAGCCCGAACTACCCGACGGCGAACTAGGGATCAAAGCCGAACGCTTGACGCCCGTCCGGGAACGTCGAAACGGAACGGAACCCTGTCGGCCGCGTGCGCGACCGCGGCGTCTGGGATGCGCCCATCCAAGTCGTTCCACGGCTCCTCCGCCGCTCCCGCGAGCGGTCATTTGACACGCACCCCAGGGTCAGGCGGCCCGTCTCGAAACACTTGAGAATTCGGCCCAGGCTGAAACACCCGTGCTGACCGTCGTCACGCCAGTGTCGGTAATCGGTTCCGCAAGAATGTCGCCAGAGCAAGCGGCGCGCGCTGGCCGTCAGGCAACTTTGAAGATACGGAAGCCCTCGATTTCGTTGACCTGTTGGTAGCGCGTCCAGCGGTCGAAGTCGTGCAAGATGACGAGGCGGTTGAGGTCGCCGCCAATCTCCTTGTTGATGCGATCGAGGGATCTCAACTGGTCCCAGGCACTGCCGATGCCGGAGCCGAGTGGGATGTAGACGCCATCGTGATTGTGCCCGGTCAGGTTCTGAGCTCCGTAAACGCAATCACCCGCCACGACGATGCGGCCCCGCGCAGTCTCTAGGACCACGAACTGCTGGCCGAATGTGTGCCCCTCGCCCGAGCGCACGTGTACGCCGGGCACAACGTTGTCCGCATCGCCCTCGATCAATGACAGTCGGTGCTCCTTTGCGGCGTCGAGGGCGCTGTAGATGTCGTCCGGATCGAGCACGAGCGTGAGAAAGCCGAACCGCGGAGGCAGCGCCATCAGCTCCACCCAGCTCAGCAACTCCCGCTTCTGGAGGTGCAGCATGGCGTTGGGGAACTTCTCGATCGACCCCATGTGGTCGAAGTGGGCATGAGACAGCACGATGTCGGTGATGTCGCCCGCCTGGACGCCCATCGCCTCCACCAAGCGGACCGGCGAGATCCAATTCGGGATACCGAATTTCTCCGCGACCGCGACGCCGTTGCCCTCTCTCATGAAGCCGCAGTCGACCAGGATGTTGCGACTTCCGCTCCGCGCTAGGACGAAGGCGAAAGGTAGGTCGATGGCGCCCGCGTCATAGGCCCCCTGGATCAGTGTCGCGACCGGCTGGTCCTTGCTGCGCGCATATTCGAGCACGAAGATTTCCCAGGTCTTTCCATCCGTCGCCGCCGTCTCCGCCATGCCGTCCTCCACTCATTATTTCGTCTGACGCGACTCGGCCCGCGCACAGATGACCGCCACGACGAGGACCGTCCCGTTGAAGATGGGCTGCACCCAAAACGGCGCGCCGAGCAGATTGAGGCCGTTGAAGCCGACCGCCATGAGCAGGATCGCGATCACCGCTCCGGGAATATTGTAGTAGCCGGGTCGATAGGTGGTGACGCCCAGGAAGGCGGCCGCATACGCAGGCAGCAGCAGTTCGGGGCCGAAGCCGGCATTGGCGGCGCCGTTCTGCCCCAGGGCGAATATCGCGCCGACGCCGATCAGGAGGCCGGCGAGGGCGAAAGCCGCGATCTTCAGGAGCCCGGTGCGAATGCCGGCCAGGAAGGCCACCCGCTCCGAGCCGCCGACCGCATAGAGCTTCCGCCCGAAGGGGGTCTGCTCAAGCAAGTAAAGCAGACTGACGGCGATGACGGCGGTGAGCCACACCGTGACGCCCAGGCCGAGGAAATGACCCTGGCCGACCGACAGGATCGCCTGCGGGATGCCGTCAAACAGCACCTGACCGCCGCTCAGCCCCATGGTGACGCCGCTGAGCAGGATGCCGGTGCCCAGCGTCGCGATGAAGGAGCTGATCTGGAAGTAGACGGTGAGAAAGCCGTTCAGCAGACCGACCAGCACGCCGCACACCAGCATCACGGGGATGACGGTGAGCACCCCATAGCCCTGCCCGCTCAGAAAGGCGCCGAGCATCGTGAGGAAGCCGATCATGTTACCCAGCGACAGGTCGAACTCGCCGACGACCAGCGGCAGGATGGCCGCAAACGCCGAGCAGCTGACCACAGCCTGGACGACAAGCAGGTTCTGCCAGTTTGCCGCGGTCAGGAACTGAGGGCTGGTCGCCGAGAAAACGACCACGAACAGCACCAACAGGAGCACGGTCGCATATCGCGTGAAGACGATCGTCGCGGCGTTCCGCAGCACCGACGACGGGCCGGCGGCCACGGCCAATTTACCGTTGGGCGCGATGCCGACGCGCGCCGTTTCCCTGGAGCTCATGCGTAAGACCACTGGCTGATGATTTCTTGATCGAGGTCGCCGCCCGTCAGCTCCGTCGCCACGACCCCGTCGCGTAGAATGAGGACGCGGGAGCACATGGCCGCCAGCTGTTCGGGCTCCGTCGAGAAGAACAGCATCGAGACGCCCTGGCGGGCCGCATCGGCGAGGGCCTCAAACATCTTCGCCCGGGCGTTCGGATCCACCCCGGAGGTCGGATCCTCGAGAATCAGCACCGAAGGGCGTTGCAGCAGCCATTTGCCGAGCAGAATCTTCTGCTGATTGCCGCCGCTCAGTCGGCCGAACAGCGCCTCGGGATGCGGCGGCCGCACGTCGAAGCAAGCGATGACCTCCTCCATCACCCGCCGCTCCCGGGACCGCGCATGCCAGAAGCCGCCGAGTTCGGGGAGAAGCACGTTCTCGGTCAGATCGAGCGTGCCGATGCCGCCCGAGCGGAGCCGATCCACGGGCAGCAGCATGAGGCCGGCTCGAATCGCCGCACGGGGCGTCATGCGGCGCGGCAGCTCGTGATCGCCGACCACGAGCGTGCCTCCCTGCCGCTGCGCTTCGCCGCCGAGAATCTGTGGCAACTCGTTGACGCCGCTTTCGATCAGCCCGGCGACCCCAACGATCTCGCCGCGACGAACGTCAAAGGAGACGTCCCGCATGAAGCGGCTCGCGAGGCGCCGCACCTGGAGCACAGGTCCTTGCTCCTCCTCGCCAGCGCCGGACCGCGACACGGTCGCCCAGAGCCGCGAAACGATATCGCTCGGGGCGGCGCCCCCAGGCGCGGCCAGGCCGTCGTGCGGACCAACCATTGTCGCGACAAGCGTCTTGTGATCGACCGCGTCGGCCGGGGCGCTGTGCGCCACCCGGCCATTGCGCAACACCGTCACTTTGTCGGCGCGCTCCTGCAACTCCGCCAGGCGGTGCGTCACCATCAGGACCGCCGTGCCGGCGCGTGCGACGGCGGCGACGCGATCGAGAACGGTCGCGGCCTGTTTTTCGGGCAGCGAGGCGGTCACCTCGTCGAGGATCAGCAGTTCGAGTCCGGTCTTCACCTGGTCGAGCGCGATCACCATCGCGACCAGCGCCCGCTCGGCCGGACTGAGTGTTCCGGCGAGGCGATCGGGATCGACATCGACGTCGAAGGCCCGGAGCAGCGCGGTCGTTTCGTCCCGCAGCCGGTCCCACCGCACCCGTCCGCCCGCCGTGGGATAGCCGCGGAACAGCGCCATGCCTTCCGCGACCGTCATGCTGTCGATGAGGGGCGCCTCCTGGTGCACCACCGCTATTCCAAGCTGGTTCGCGTGACTGGGCGAGGCGATCCGGCCGACGCGGGCGGCGCCGACCGTGATCTCGCCGCGATCGGGCTGGTAGACCCCGGTCAGCACCTTGGCCAGGGTCGACTTTCCGCTGCCGTTCGCCCCCAGCAGCGCATGGATCTCACCGTTGCGGAGGTCGATGGCGACATCGTCGAGAGCTTTCAAGCCCGCGAACACCTTTCGCACGCTCGTCGCAGTCACGGCCATCGGTTTACTTCCAGAGCGCGAGATACTTGTCCTGGTAGCCTGTCTTGGCCTGCCAATCGGCCCCCGCCGCTGGAAGGTTCGTCTTGTCGAGGATGACGAAGGGCAGGTTCTCGCCATGCGGCTCGATCAGCGGCTGCTTGTTCAGCAGCCGGATGGTCTGGTCCACGATGGCCCATCCCATATATTCGTTGTCGTAGGCCATATCGGCGACCTGCAGACGACCGGCGCGGATGAAATTCAGGTTTTGCTGGTTGCCGAGCGCGCCGACAATTTTCACCTTGTCGGCCATGCCGGCCTGCATCAGGGCCGCGACCTGCGCGGCGACCGGCGGATCGAAGGCGCCGTATATGTAATCGACGTCCGGGTGGCTGCGGACGTAGTCGACAGTCATCTGGCCGAGCTGGCTCGCGATCTGCGTCGCGGTGAAGTAGATCTGCTTGGAGACCGTGCAGGTCTTGCAGTCGGAAAGTCCCTGAAGGATGCCGGCCTCCTGCGCCATGATCGAGGGAAATTCCCTGTCGGAGAACAGGGCGATGTTCGCCTTGCCGTTCGAGTCCGCGATCATCCACTGGGCGGCGTGCACGCCCAACGTGCCGTAATCGGGCGATACGTCGAATGCGAAGCCCAACCCGCCGTTCGCCGGCGTCTTGACTGGATTGGGCGTGTCGATGCCGTTCGAGCCGGCGACCACGGGGATGCCGGCCTTCTTGGCTTCGCTTAGCGCCAATTGGATAAGATTGGGATCGATGGCGATGGTCGCGATCACGTTGGCGCCGGATGAGATCGCATCCAGGATCGCGGCGTTCTGCTTGTTGGGCGTTCCGCCGCCGTCGTAAACCTTGACGGTCCAGCCGAGCTTTTCACCGGCATGTTGAATTCCGTCGGCCGGGGACACGCAGCCGTGAAGCACGGACAGGCAGGTCACCACGGCGATCTTGATATCCTTTGGCGCCTTGGCCGGAGCCGTAGGGCCGGCATAGTCAGGCGGCGTCATGCTGCGCGCCGCCTGGAGCACGGCGTCGTCAGCCGCCACAGCGGTTGAAACGCTCGCGAGCGGCGCCGCGCAGAGCGACCCTGCGACGATCGCCGTACAGGTGATCGTCCTCAGGCGCACAGTTGTAGCGAAAAGAAATTCTCTCACCTTGGTTCTCCCTGACTGATTGTTTATTGGAAACGTTATCGGCGCTTCTTGACGTACGATCGGTGCTACCGCACGCCAGAACTAGACGGGACTCGCGTCGATATCGCCAAGACTGGCGAACGGTCGATCGACCCGAAAACCGAAGCGGTCGAATCTCCGGCGGCGGGCGCCGTTTCGTCAGCCGCTAGCAACCCGTCGGCGCTGGACGGCGCGGCGGCAAAATCGCGCATGGCCCGGATCATGAGCATGCCGACGGTGGCGCCGGCGTCCTGGTGTCCAACGGATTTCTCCTGGAAGGCCGCGGCCTTGCCGTGCTGAGCCACCATGTTCTTGGTGTTCTCGAGCGCCTGCTCCGCCACGCTCGCGGCGGCCGAAAGCGCGGCCCTCAAGGTGTCGCGAGTCTCGGCCGCGCCCTCGAGGGTCGTGGCGACAGGATCGATCACATCGAGAATGGTCTTGTCCCCCACCTTGGCCTTCCCCCGTTCTGCGATCCCGCTGCCGTATGCCCGCCAGAACACGGCAACTTCCCTCACGCCCATGGCGCTGTCGCCCTCCAACGCCTTGCCGCCGCGCATGAAGCCGGTTGCGGTCAGTGTGCCCATGGAGGAAGGCGCCGCCTTGGCCATGGCGACGCCAGCCGTGATGAGAATCTTGCCGATCGGCGTGCCTACCGCCGCCGCGGCGACCGCCTCGGCGGCGGCGGCGAACGCCTTCGCCATCGTGATGCCGAGGTCGCTGTCGCCGACCTTGCCGTCGAGCGCGATCAGGAAGTCCCGTTGCTCGGCGAACGTCTCCCGCCACGCTGCGAACAGCGCGACGAGATCGGACGAAGTGATCGCGTCCATGCTGACATTCCTCAGACTTTGCAGTGGCTGAAGAAGGGGGTGTCGGCGGGGGCCGCGATTAGGCGGTCGAGTTCCTCGTCGAGGTGCAGGATCGAGATTGAGGCGCCCGCCATCTCCATGGACGTCGCATATTCGCCGACCCAGACGTGCTTGGCCGTGGCGCCGCGCTCCGTCAACAGCTGCGAGACGCGCCGGAACAGGATGTAGAGTTCCTCCTTGGCGGTCCCGCCGAGCCCGTTGACCAGCACGGCGACTTCGTCACCCTGCCCAAGCGATTGCTCGGCGAAGATGCGGTCCATCATCTCGTCGACGACCTTGTCGGCCTTGGCCAGCGCCTTGCGGCTGATGCCCGGCTCGCCATGGATGCCCATGCCAATTTCCATCTCATCCTCGCCGATCGAAAAGGTGGCACGTCCGATCTCGGGCACGACGCAGGAGCTGAGCGCCACGCCCATGGTGCGGGTCCTCGCACGCGCCTTGTCGGCGACCCGCGTCACCTCGTCGAGCGACAAGCCCTCGGCCGCTGCGGCGCCCGCGGCCTTGAAGACGAAGAAGATGCCGGCGACGCCGCGCCGCTTGCGTTCTTCGCCCACCACCGAGGAGGCGACATCGTCGTTGCCGACGACCTGTTTGACCGCGATGCCGTCGAGATCGGACAATTCAGCGGCCATGTCGAAGTTGATGAGGTCGCCGCTATAGTTGCCGTAAATGTAGAGCACGCCCGCGCCCTGATCGATGGCCTTGGTGACCTTGTTCATCTGCTCGGCGCTGGGGGACTGGAAGACCCCTCCCACTGCTGCGCCATCGAGCATTCCCTTGCCTACGTAGCCGAGGAACAGGGGAAGGTGCCCCGAGCCGCCGCCGGTCGCGATGCCCACCTTGCCGCTCTTCCGCTGGACGACAACCATGCAGCGTTTGTCGTCGTTCACGAAGGTGAGTTGCGGATGCGCGAGATAGATGCCGTCCAGCATCTCATCGACGAAGTCGACCGCTTCGTTCAGAAACTTCTTCATGGGCGTTCCCCGACATTTCCCTTCGCTACCGGAGCTCGCGCATGACGGACAGACGACCGCCATGTCGATGATTTCCGCTCCGCCGCTTGGCTGCGGCTATTGAAGTTTAGTGAAACTTGCGTTTCTTTAGTGAAGGAGATAACACGACCCTGCGCGTCGCGCAAGCGGGTAAAACGCGGTTGCGTTTCGCCTGCAAAGACGTTCTGTATCGGGCAACGCGCCTGTGCTGCTCGCCTCCGCCATGCGAATCCATCTCCCTGATGACAGATAAAAAAAGGCCGACCCTTCGCGATATCGCAGACGCTGCCGCCGTGTCGCCGGCCACCGTGTCCCTGGTGCTGAACGGCAAGGGAGAGATCTCGGGCACGACCCGCGCCCGCGTCCTGGAGACGATGGCCCGTCTCGAATACCGTCCGCGGAGCAGCAAAGGCAGGGCCGAGCCGAGCGACTCCCTCCGCTTCCTGAAGATCTCCAAGCACGGCCATACGGTCAACCGCGACCATAGCCATTTCATCTCGGACTACATCGACGGCATGTCGGTCGAGGCGGGGCGGCGAGGTTATGCGCTGGAGGTGGTGAGCCACGAGGAGCAGTCGATCGACGCCATCGTCGCCTCCTTGACCCGCACGTCCGCACGCGGCGTCATCGCGCTCGGGACGGAACTTTCGGAGACGGATGTCAGGGCCATTCAAGGCGCTGGGCTGCCGACCGTGTTCATCGACACCTTCTACGACGTGCTCGACGCGACGTTCGTCAACATGAACAATGAAGATGCGGTGTTCCAGGTGCTGTCCCACTTCAAAAGCCGGAAATTTCGCCGCATTGGTTTCGTCGCCAGCTACGTCGACACGACCAACTTTCGCCTACGTCGGGAAGCTTTCTTCAAGAACATGGATCGCCTCCATCTGGACGTGCGAGAGGCGGATGTCGTCTCGTTCGAGTCGACTTTGGATGGCGCCTACGCCGATGCGATGACATGGCTTCAGGGACGGCCGAAACTTGCCGAATGTTATTTCTGCACGAATGACATCATCGCGTATGGATTTATTAAGGCGCTTCGGGAACATAACGTCCGCATCCCCGAGGACGTCGCGATCGTCGGATTTGACAATCTGCCCTTGAGCGCGACGCTCAATCCGCCACTGACCACGATCGACGTGTCCAAGCGCAAGATCGGTTATCTGGCCGTCACTATTTTGGACGACCTTATCAACGCCTCTGAGGCCCAACCGGCTGTCAAAATCCTGGTCGGCGCGCGACTAATCGTGAGGGCCAGCGACCGACCTCGGACGCCGGCGAAACGCTCTAAGCCGCGGGGCGCCCGCGGCAACGTTCCAGCCGCCTGATCTCTTGCAGTCCTTCAGACCCCATCGTCAATTTTTCTCCTCAGATGCTACGCTTGTCCGTCCGCCCGCCACAGGGGCCGGCCTCTTCCCTTGGGCGCAACCGATCCCGCGACCGCCAAGCGTCAGATTTTTAACCCCTAGAACGGCGCGCGGCCGTTCGCCGGCCGCGCGCTTAAGGCCTCTCAGTAGGTGCGGCCAGTCTCGAGCTGGGTCTTGGCGTCGAGCTTGTGCTTCGGCGGCGGCGGCGGCGCTTGCAGCGGGGCGGGCGGCGGCGGCGCCGCACAGGCGGCGACCGCGACCGCCAGGGTCAGCGCGAGACAGAAACGAACAATCTTGGCCATATCGATTCCTCAGCAATGCAAATTGATTCCGCCCGCCGCGAAACCGGCGCGGGCATGCGGCGCAAACGTGTCGCTTTTGCGTCGGCGGCGGCGTTCATGCTGGACAGGCGCGGCGCGTGTCGCTTAGCGAGACCACACGGCGACGACCGACGACGCCTATCTCGCCGCTACTTGGCTTGGCGGCTGGCGATGTCGCGCCCGGCCACGGACATGCAAAGGCCAGCGCGCCCTGGTTCAATCCGGCTTCAATGACGTCCGCTCCCGCAGCGCACGCAATTTCGCGCCGCGGTCCTCACAGAAGCCTCTAGATTCCCAAAACGGCGGGATTCTGATTCAGCATTCCGGCTGGCGAGGGAGGCCGGCTGGCATGGCTGAACCTCCATCGATCGATCTTCGCAAGCGCGTGGTCGCGGCGATTAAGGGCGGAATGTCGCGGCGAGGGGCGGCCGCGCACTTTCAGGTCGGCGTTTTGAGCGCCATCCGCTGGGCGGCGCAGGTGGAGAGGCGATGCCTTCGCCCGCTCCGTCCTCGGTCAAATGCGATAGCCCTGATTGGTATGGCTTGACCCCTCGCTTCGCCGGGCGATTCGTGAGACGGTGACTGCGTCGCCGAATCGGGCGATGTCCGGGCGCCATGTCGGTCGCCAAGGCTATTGCGCGCGGCGCGTCGCCGTCGACTTTCTTGACGAAGCGTGCGTTCGGTGCGTTCGGCGAATTTCGCCGAGCGAAAATTTCATAATGCGAGGGCGACTTTGCGGGCTTGGATCGAGCGGCCGCGAAGGCGCGAGGATGGCGAGCAAGCGTCGTGTCCGCGCCGCCACCGTCAGGCGCCGGATAGGCTCGAGGGACTCGGGCGGCCGCCGCTAGGCCATGCGACCATGCCGTTTTCGGCGATCCAGAGAGGCGCGCCCATGCCGGCCTTTGACAATCCGAGAAAAGAGCGCGCGCGTCGTCCCGCGAGCAGCGCAGCCGGTCGTCGCGCCTGATGTGTGGGATTGCGATCGCGATCGATTGGGACGACGCCGCGGCGACGACGGCGCGCCTTGTCGAAGGCATCCTCCATCGCGGCGACGTGACCGATCCGGTCGTCTGCCCCTTCCCTCGGATTGCCATGGGGACGCGGCGGCTGCAGATCGTCGACGGCGCCCACGCCATTCAACCGCAGCCCTCGTTCGACGGCCGTCTGCTCGTCGCCTTCAACGGCGAGATCTACAACCATGTCGAACTGCGCCGCGAACTGGAGGCGATGGGCGTCGTCTTTCGCACGGCGTCGGACACCGAGGTGCTTGCCTCCGCTCTGCGCGTATGGGGCCCGAAAGCGCTGGAGCGTCTCAACGGCATGTACGCCTTCGTCGCCGTCGATACGGCGAACGGCGAGTTCGTGGCGGTGCGCGATCCGCTTGGCGTCAAGCCGCTCTATTTGATCCAGTCGGAGCGCGGATTTCTCTTTTGCTCGGAAATCCGGCCGCTGCTGCGCGCGTGCGAAAAGGGCGACGTCCTGCTGCTGCCGCCGGGGCACTTGCTGACCCGCAAGACGTTGCACAAGTTCGGCTCGTTCGTCATGCAGACGGCCGCACGGATTTCGGGCCACGACCCCGCGGCCCTCGACGCCATTCTCGAGAAGGCGGTCCGCATCCGCACGCCCTCGGACCTGCCGGTCTCGATCCTGTTCAGCGGCGGCGTCGACAGCACCCTGATCGCGCATTACGCGCGTCGGGAGAGACCGGACATCCCGGGCTATTTCCTCGGCGACGACGCGTCGCCCGACTACGAATACGCCGCCCGCTACGCCGACCAGACGAGCATGGATCTTCGCCGCGTCGCGCTGGCCGAGCCGAACGAGACCCTCTCGGCCCAGATCGACGAGGTGGTTTTCGCCGCCGAGACCTTCGAGCCGCTCGTCGTTCGCAACGGGCTGTGCAACTTTCTTCTCGCCAGGCGCATCCATGAGGATGGCTGTCGGGTCGCCCTTTCCGGCGAGGGCGCGGACGAGTTGTTCGCCGGCTATGAGCCGATCGAGATCGCCTTTCAGCATGACGAGGCCGCGGGCGGCCAGGTTCGCGAGCAGACGCTCGCGATCATGCACAAGACGAATCTGCAGCGGCTGGATCGGCTCGGCATGCGATGCCAGGTCGAGGTTCGCGAGCCGTACCTCGATCCCGCCGTGATCGGCTATGCGCTCAGCCTGCCGGCGAACGCGCTTTTTCAAACGACGGCGGGCGAGACCCACGGCAAGGCGCCGCTGCGCAGCCTTTGGGATCTGTATCCCGACCAGCTGCCCCCGGCGATTCGCGACCGCGCCAAGACGCCGATGAACGTCGGCGCCGGCCTCGACAAGAGTCAGAAGCGGTCGCCCTGGTTCGAATTCGCCGAGCAGACCGTCTCGGATCGGGATTTCGCGGAAGGAAAGCGCCGCTTCGCGCGGTTCGATCTCTCCACCAAGGAGGAGTTTCTCTATCTCGAGCGACTCGCGGCGACCCTCGACGTGTCGCGCGTGCCCTATCTCACGGCGAGACCCTATTTGAAGATGCCGCCGATGAAGCTGACGCCGGCGGCGATCGACATCCTCGACGACTACCTCGTCACGACCTGAGCGGAGCGAATCGCGCGCCGCCGATGCGCGTCGCTTAAGCAGAGCGGCGACTTGTCGCCCGAGCCGCAAGTAGGCGACCGCCGATCGGCGGGGATTACGGGGATTTCGGTGTGCCCGTATTGCAATCACAGGCGGTTATATGAATGTGCTAATGTAGAATGACAGCGCGTCGCCGCAATCCGACCAGCCGTGCCGCCGTCACGCGCGTCGTTTGGTGCCTAGCGCCCTGAAATCGTTCGTACGCCGAACGGACTTGTCGCCCGATTCGCTCGGGCGCGGCTGGCCGGGTCCCGCGGCCTCGGCTACAGGCTTGCCTGACCCTGGTGCCCACCGGTGAACGGCACGAAGGGTTGGATCTGGCCGTTGTAGATGTCGGACCGCACGGCGGTGATCGTGCCGTCAGGATTGGCCTTCTTGATCACCTTCAGCACGTGCTGCGCCCCGGGCGGGCCGACCGGGATCACCATGATCCCGTCGGGCTTCATCTGCTGCAGCAGCGGCGGCGGAACGTGGTCGATGCCGCAGGTGACGATGATCTTGTCGAACGGCGCCTGCTCCGCCCAGCCGTAATAGCCGTCGGCGTTCTTGGTCGTGATCGCGGCGTATTCGGAATAGCCGCGCGCGATCAGCGAATCGTAGAGCGCGCGCGTGCGCTGGGCGAGCGGCGCGATGATCTCGATCGAGAAGACGTTGG
>Ga0181517_10002562_pt1 | contig 18388 bp, 15 predicted proteins | sample PEATcosm2014_Bin_31_FD_119748 | JGI IMG/M metagenome (GOLD analysis project Ga0181517, IMG submission 119748) | Peatland microbial communities from MTU Mesocosm Facility, Houghton, MI, USA - PEATcosm2014_Bin01_30_metaG | ecosystem: Environmental > Terrestrial > Soil > Wetlands > Peat | place... | reverse complement strand
GCCCGCGCACTCCTCGCCCGCGTCGGCCTCGCCGACAAGGAGTACTCCTACCCCGAGCAGCTCTCCGGCGGCCAGCAGCAGCGCGTAGCCATAGCGCGGGCGCTGGCGATGCGGCCCAAGATCATGCTCTTCGACGAGCCGACGAGCGCCCTCGACCCCGAGATGATAAAGGAAGTCCTCGATGTCATGCTGGACCTCGCCAAGGAAGGCATGACGATGATGGTCGTCTCCCACGAGATGGGCTTCGCGCGCGCGGCCGCCGACAGGGTGGTCTTCATGGACGAGGGCCAGATCATCGAGGCCGCCCACCCGGACGAGCTCTTCGCGCATCCGAAGGAAGAGCGTACCCAGAGGTTCCTCAATCACATTCTTTAGGATGTGAAAGGCAACCACGGAGCCGAAGGCCTAGCGAAGCGTTTGACACGGAGAGAAGAAGAAGGGCACGGAGGAGATTGGGAATATAGAGTAAAAATTGGGAACCGCATATCAAGAGTTTGGGCCTTACCATCCCCTGATATCCATTACATTTTTTCGATTTTCCTCCGTGATCTCCTTATACTCCGTGTCTAACGCTTCGCTAGACTTCGTTCCGTTGTTGCCTTTCTCTTTATTAATCGGCAGCTTCTTTGCCGCGGATCTCGACGCGTCGGATCTTGCCCGAGATGGTCTTCGGGAGCTCGGGCACGAACTCGATGACGCGGGGATATTTGTAGGGTGCGGTGACCTTCTTCACGTGCTCCTGCAGCTCGAGCTTCAGGTCCTCGCTGGCGACCCATCCCTTCGCCAATACGACCGTTGCCTTTACGATCTGGCCGCGGTCGGGGTCGGGGACCGCGGTTATCGCGCATTCGAGCACGGCGGCATGCTCGAGCATGGCGCTCTCGACCTCGAAGGGCCCGATGCGGTAGCCGGAGCTCTTGATCAGGTCGTCGGCCCGGCCGATGAACCAGAAATAGCCGTCCTCGTCGCGCCAGGCCATGTCCCCCGTGCGATACACGTCGTCGTGCCAGACCGAGTCCGTCAGCTCCTTGTCGCGATAGTACCCGCCGAACATGCCGACGGGTTTCCGCTTCCCGGTCCTCACGACGATCTGCCCCTCCGCGCCGACCTCGCAGGAGCGGCCCTCCTCGTCGACGATGTCTATGTCGTAGCCCGGCGACGGCTTGCCCATGGATCCCGGCTTCGGCTCCATCCAGGGGTAGGTCGCGACGACAACGGTGAGCTCGGTCTGGCCGTAGCCTTCCCTCAGCGATATGCCGGTCTCTTCCTTGAAGCGATTGTAGACCTCGGGGTTGAGGGGTTCGCCCGCGACTGCGCAGCGCTCGAGCTTCGAGAAATCGTAGCCTCGCAGGTCTTCCTTGATGAAGAAGCGGTAGATGGTGGGCGGAGCGCAGAACGAGGTGACGCCGTGGCGGGCGATGACCGCGAGCAGCTCCTTCGCCACGAAGCGGTCGTAGTCGTAGACGAAGACGGCGCATTCCGAGAGCCACTGCCCGTATATCTTGCCCCACATCGCCTTGGCCCAGCCCGTGTCCGAGACCGTGAGGTGGAGACCGCCTTCCTTGACGTGCTGCCAGTACTTCGCCGTGACGATATGGCCCAGGGGATAGGTGAAATCGTGCATGACCATTTTCGGCATTCCCGTCGTTCCCGACGTGAAATACAGGAGCATGGTATCTCCGTTCTTGATCGCTCCCGCGCCGGCCGGCCGCGTACGGCCCTCAGGAGCCTCATCGACGCCGGCCGTGAATTGGAGCCAGCCCTCCCGCGGTCCGCCCAGAGTCGCCTTGGCGACGAGCGAAGGCGTCTGGGGCTGGGCTTCGTCGACGCGCCGCATGACATCCGCGTCGTCGATCGTGACGATCATCTTGATGTCCGCGGCTTTGTTCCGGTAGACGATATCCTTCGTCGTGAGGAGATGGGTGGCGGGAATCGCGATCGCCCCGAGCTTGTGGAGCGCGAGGATCGAGAACCAGAACTCGTAACGACGCTTGAGGATGAGCATGACCGGGTCGCCCTTGCGGATTCCCGCGGCCGCGAAGAAGTTGGCCGCCTTGTCGCTCCGGACCTTCAATTGCGCGTAGGTGAAGGTCGCCTCGGCCCCGCGCTCGTCGCACCAGACGAGGGCGGGCGCATCAGGCTTCGACTTCGCGAGCTCGTCCATGACGTCGTAGGCGAAATTGAAGCCCTCGGGCACGTCGATCCTGAAATTCTCGATGAAGTCCTCGTACGAGGAGAATTCGGTCCTAGGCAGGTATCGTTGCAGCATCGTGTACCCCTATAGGATGATCGCCAGGAATCGGGCTCGCCCGCCGCCCAGGGCCTTCATGCCGTGCCCGGCGCCGGAATCGAAGAACACCGAGTCGCCTTCCTCGAGGACGAGCTCGGTTCCGTCGATGACGAGCATGAGCTTACCCTCGAGCACATAGTTGAACTCCTGGCCCGGATGGGAATTGAGGGAGACCTCGCGATCGGCGGGGCCCGGCTCCACAGTCACCATAAAGGGCTCGGCCTTCTTGTGGATGAAATTGTAGGCGAGGCTCTGATACCGGTAGGGGCTTCGACGCTCGACCTCCACGCCGCGGTCCCTGCGGACGAGGCAATACTTGTGCAGCCTCGGCGCCTCTCCCGTCAACAGCTCGGTAAGCTCTATCTTGAAGAAACCCGCGACTTCGTACAGCACGCCGATGGGGATATCGACTTCGCCCGACTCGTAGCCGCGATAGGTGTCCGCCGACAGGCGGATTCCCTTCGCCAGGCTCTCGAGGGATATCCCGGCGATTTCCCTGAGCTCCCTGATCCGTTCGGCGATCTGCTCAACCTGTCCCGGCATTCGCGCTCCTTCCCTCCTCACGAGCTTTCGTAGGCGGGGCTTGCATGATAAAAGCTACCCGGCTCGCGGTCAATACGAATATCGAATCGGTTTGACGCGAAGCCCGGTCCCGGCACTATAGATTGGCTGGGGAGGATGCGCCGGAGGCGGAGGCGCCTTCCCCGGTTTCAGAAATCCAGAGAATCGGCGTCGAGATAGTAGACCGGTCCCCCTCCCATATCGAGGAGGCGCTGGATCCTCTCGGCCGCCGGGCCGAGAAGGGATTCGAGGGCGCCCTCGTCACCCCGGCCGAGCGCGGCCTGGATCGCGGACGATAGGCCGATCAGGGAGGGGAGGAAGGGCGACGCCTCTCCCGGAAGGATATCGACGAAGTCGAGCCGCGAGCCCAGCTTGGATTCGAGCCAAGCCTTGGCCTCGGCGAGGCCGCCGAGCTCGTCGACCAGGCCCAGCGTCCTGGCCTCGCGTCCAGTCCAGATCTGGCCCTCGCCTATCTTCCTGACGGCTTCCGCGTCCATTTTCCGGCCGGCCGCCACGACTCCGACGAAGCTGTCGTAGATCGAAAGCATCATCGCGTTCATCCTGGCGAGCTCTTCGTCGTCGAGCTTCTTCCCGGGATCGAGGAAAGAGGCCCCCGGCGTCAGGTCGAAGCCATCGTAGTTCACGCCGAGCTTGCGCAGGGTCTCCGATACGTTAGGCACCACTCCCGTGACTCCGATGGAACCGGTGATCGTCGCCGGCTCGGCGACGATCCAGGATGCGGGAGCGGCGATGTAGTAGCCGCCCGAGGCCGCGTAATGGCCCATCGAGACGACGACGGGTTTGCCGGCCTCGACGGCGAGACGGACCTCTCGGGCGATCATGTCGCTCGTAAGCGCGGATCCGCCGGGGGAATCTATTCTCAAGACAATGCCCGCGACGGAGCCGTCCTTCCTGAGCCGCTCGATTTCGAGGGCGGCGTCGCCGCCGATCTCCCGGCCCGCGCGCCCTTTACCCTCGCCGATCGAGCCCGAAAGCCAGACGATAGCCGCCCTGCGCCTGAACGCGGGCCTGCCCCAGCTCTCGCCGAGCGGGGCGCCGAAGCCGGAGACGAACGTCGCGCCCGTATAGGTTTTGCGGAGGGAATCCTCGAAATCGCCGGCGTAGGCGATGCTGTCCACCAGGCCCGCCTTGAGGGCATCGGAGGCCGTGAGATACGGGCCTCCGCTCAGGGCGGCCTCGGGCCCGCCGGGGAGCCTCTCGCCACGCCCGGCCGCGAGGGAGATACCGAGCTGTTCCTGCAGGTCGCCGTAGAGGCGCCTCATCATGGCTTCCTCCCCGGCGGGCATGGAGGAATCGGTAAGATTATTGAAGGCCGATTTGGTATCCCAAGGGGCGAGGCCGACGAAGCGTATGCCGAGATTGTCGAAGAGAGGCTTCAGATAGGCGCGATGGAATCCCAGGCCGTTGAGCTCCAGACTCCCGAGAGGATCGAGGCTGATCGCGTCGGCCTGCTCGGCGAGTACGGCGAAGTCCCTGTCGAAGCGCTCGCCGTAGAAATAGACTTTCTTGCCCGCCTTCCTGAGGGCGCCGAGCTCCGCGGCGAATTCCTGGTAATCGGCCACTCCTCCCAACGGAGGGAGCTTCTCGAAGGCCACGGCTACGACGCCTTTGTCGTGGCGCGCTCTCTCGAGGAGGGAGAGGAGTACGGGGAGCGCCAAGGTCCGCCTGGACGAAAAGAGCGCAAAATTGCCGGCCTCGTGCGGGCGATCGGGGTCTATCGCGTCGATGTCCTTCACGAGGAGGATCCGGCGACCGAAGCTCGACGCAGGCAGGGAAGAGGACTTCGCCGCCAGACCCGAGAGCCGGAGGTCGATGTCGCCGGCCGCCCTATACGCGATGGAAGAGCCGGTCGCGGCCGGCGTCATGACGGAGAAGCCCGTGGGGCCGAGGGCGAGGCGCAGCTCGAGACCGAGGCTCCCCGAAGCCGCATTCCCGGCAGGAGGAGCATACCAGGCCCTGACGTCGGCGATCTCGGATAATAGGATACGAAGGCCTACATTGTCGAAGCCGAAACCGGCAGACTCGGTCCAGGACAGATCGGCGTCGATGGTAAGGGCGCGGGAAAGCGGTCCCGTGACTCCGGCGAGGGCCAGAGGGCGGACGGCGAGTCCGAAGCCGGCGTCGTAGGCGCCGAGGGCGGCATCGTACTCGCCGGTCAGGCCGACGGACAGAAAGTTGGCCGGCCGAATCAGGAGACCCATTCCGAAGGAAACGATGGAGCTCGATGCCGATGACCAGTCGAAGTCGCCTCCGATGGAAAAGGCCTTGCCGAAAGAAAGGCCCGAACCGCCGAGAAAATCGACGGAACTCCTCTCCAATGTGAGGTCGTAGTACCCGAGGATCGGGACGACTCCGGCGAGCCTGACGTCTCCGAAGCCCGCCCCCGCGGGCGCGGTCCCTGTCGCGCCCTCCGTGTCGTAGGATGCGCCCAGCATGAAGCTGTCCCAAGCGGTAGCGGCGGGAATCAGGGCGGGGTTATCCTCGAAATGCCAGAGTCCGCCATCGTCGGCCATGAAGCTGGTCGGGCCGGGGGGAAGGGCGGAAGCGCCTGCCGCCACGGACAGCGCGAGAGCGAGAAGCGCGATGCCTCGTTTCATGACGGCTCCGCGGGATTCGGGTTTTTCCTCATGGCACTCCATCCTCCCAGAGAGAAAAGATCCAAGGCGAGCCCGCCGGTCGAATGTCGCCCAGAAATCGGATACCAACCTTCCATCTGCGACTACCATGGGCTACTATTCGATCCGAGGAGAAGACCATGAGTAGATCGATCCTGACCGCGACCTTGATTTTTCTGTTGTCCGCCGGATCCGGAGTCGCTTCGGCGCAGACGGCCCCTGCCGCGCCGGGGGGCTTATTAGGTACCGTAATCTCCCAACCCGTGGCGGCGGTCGACTTTTCGCTCATCGACCAGAAGGGCGCGACTTTTCGTATGTCGGCGACTCGCGGGAAGATCGTGGTCCTCAGCTTCATATATACGCATTGCGCGGACATCTGTCCATTCATAACGATGAAGATCAAGGAGGCGCAGAATCTGCTCGGCGCCGACATGGACAGGGTCGCCTTCGTCGCGATCACTACCGACCCCAAGCGCGATACTCCGGCGGTGATCGCCAGCTACAGCAAGGAAGCGGGACTGTATGGCACTTGGCATTTCTTGACCGGGTCGGTCGGCGACGTCAAGAAAGTATGGGCCGAATACGGGGTCGGCGTCCACGAGGTTTCGGATGGCGATGTCCAGGATTCCCCCGGCGGGAGCATGCCCGACATGCAAATAGATCGAGCGAAAGGACTGGACGGCGCCGAAATCGCGGTGGTCCACTCCTTGATCAAGAAGTTCGCGGGGGGTTACGAAGTGACCCATTCGGCGCCCTTCTGGATCGTCGATGCCGATGGCCGGATCAGGGCCATCCTCGACGCCGAGGCCCTGCCTTCCGACATCGTGACGGATATCAAGGCGCTTCAGTAATCCACGTAGGCCGGGAAGGACAACTCCGCGTCCGTGGCCGCGTTCGCGAAAAAGACCAGGAATTTCCGGTCGAAGGCCCTCACGAAGGACGCGCGGTCCTTGTCGTCGGGCGAAGTTCCGGCGGGCAGCTCGAAGAAGAGGTAATAGCCCGCCGACTTGAGGACGACGACGGGCCCCTGATGCCGCTCGACGAAGTAGGCCTCGGAGCCGCCTATATCCGCCCGCTTCCAGGTGCCGCCGAGAACCAGGGTTTCGCGCGTATACCAGACGGAAATTTCGCCAGCGCGGAAAGCGGAGCTCGCCGAGCCGGCATCGGGTCCGTATGTTCCCGTCAGGGCCGGCAGGGCGTTAGGCGGGAAGAACGGCAGTCCCTTGACGGCGTAGGCGCCCCTGACGAGGATTGCGCGTCGCGTTTCCGAGGCCGGGGAGGCTCCGGCCGAGGCGGCCCCGGCCTGGGCGGGCAGGCTCGCCCAGGCCGCGAGAAAGACGGCGGCAAAAGCCATCGCGCCCTTCGCTCGCCTCATCGCCCTCACTCCACAGTGACCGACTTGGCCAGGTTCCGAGGCTGGTCCACGTCGCGCCCCAGATCGAGGGCGCAGAAGTAGGCGAACAGCTGGAGCGGCACGACCATCGCGAAGGGATAGAAGCGGCTGTCCATCTTGGGCACGGGAATGAAATCGTCGACGGAACCTTCCAGTTCCCTGTCGCCTTCGACGCCGACGGCAATTGCCTGGCCGCCGCGCGCCTTGACTTCCCGAATGTTGGACATGACCTTTTCGCGCAGGCCGTCGTCCGGAACGAGGAATACCGTAGGTACCTCGGGACAGACGAGGGCGATGGGCCCGTGCTTGATCTCTCCGGCTGGATAGCCCTCGGCGTGTATATAGGAAATTTCCTTGAGCTTGAGCGCGCCTTCGAGGGCGATGGGATAGAGAAGCCCCCGGCCGAGAAAAAGGAAGTCGCGGCGGCGCGAGTATTTCTTGGCGATGGCCTGTATCCGGTCGCGGAGACCGAGGACCGCCTGGACCTTGTCGGGCACTGAGGCCAGGCCCTCGAGGAAGCGCTCGCCCTCGGCGCGGGACATGTCGCGCATCCTGGCCATATGGAGGGCGAAAAGGTAGAAGGCCGCGAGCTGGCTCGTGAAGGCCTTGGTCGAGGCGACGGCGATCTCGGGACCGGAGTGCACGTAGACGCCACCGTCGGACTCGCGGGCGATGGTCGAGCCCACGACATTGCAGATGCCGAGGACGTTGGCGCCCTTGCGCTGTATCTCGCGCATGGCGAAGAGAGTGTCGGCCGTCTCTCCGGACTGGGACACCGCGAACCAGAGGCTGTCGCGCTCGACGACGGGATTGCGGTAGCGCACCTCGCTGGCGACCTCGGCGGAGGCGGGGATGCGCGCGACCGACTCGAGGAGCTGGGCGCCCACGAGGCTGGCGTGCCAACTCGTGCCGGCCGCGATGATGTTGACGCGCGAAACGGCGCGCTGGTAACGGCGGTCGAGATTGAGGCCTCCGAGCTTGGCGGTGGCGTTGTCCTTGTCGACGCGGCCTCCCAGGGCTCGGCGTATCGAGTCGGGCTGCTCGAATATCTCCTTTTCCATGAAGCAGGGGAAGCCGTCCTTCTCGATGGCCCCGAGCTCCCAGGTCACCGCGTCGGCCGCGCGATCGATCCGGCTGTCCGAACGGTCGGTGATCCTGAAGCCCGAAGGGTCCAGCGAGACGACTTCGCCGTCGTTCAGGTAGACGACGCGCGAGGTGCTGGAGATGAAGGCCATCACGTCGCTGCCCAGAAGCATCTCGCCCTCGCCTACGCCCACGACGAGCGGGCTGCCGTTGCGCGCGCCGACGATGCGTCCGGGCTCGTCGGCATGGATGACGGCAATGCCGTAGGTGCCTTCGAGGTGGACGAGGGCGGCCTTGACCGCCGCCTCGAGGTCGCCCTCGTAGTACTTGGCCACGAGATTGGGAATGGCCTCGGTGTCGGTCTCGCTGTAGAAGACGACCCCGTCCTGCCTCAGCATCTCGCGAAGGGCGCGGTAGTTCTCGATGATGCCGTTGTGCACGACGGCAATCTTGCCGGAGGAATCGAAGTGAGGATGGGTGTTGGCCTGGGTGACGCCGCCGTGGGTCGCCCAGCGGGTATGGCCGATGCCCCATGTGCCCGCCAGATCCCTGGGCACGGCGTCCTTGAGCGCCTGTATCTTGCCGACCGAGCGCACCGAGGCCAGGCTGCCGTCTCCGCGCCCCACCGCGATGCCCGCGGAATCGTAACCCCTGTACTCGAGGCGCTTGAGGCCTTCGAGCAGTATGGGAGCGGCCCTCCTGGGGCCGGCATATCCGACTATTCCGCACATCGCCGGTACCTCGTCGCTTGTTCGGGATTCGATCCGAATATCATGTATAGCATTCTGAAAAGGTAGAGAACAGTACCCGCGTGCCTCGAGACCGGAGTACACTGTCCGTGATGGAAACAATTCCCATTCGCAATCCCTTCCCTGGAGCAGTCGCCTACTCGACCTCTACGATCGAATCGACGCAAGGGGAGGCCAGGCGCCTCGCCGGGGCCCGCAATTTACCGGAAGCTCGCTTTCCCCCGGGAAGCGTGATCGCCGCCGAAGCGCAGACGGCCGGAAGGGGCCGAATCCCGGGAAGGCAGTGGCAATCGGAGGCCGGGAAGAATCTGCTATTCACCGTATTCCTCGACGCGGGGTCGGCATCCCTGCCGGGCCTGCCTATCAGGATCGGAGTGGCGCTCTGCTCGGCCGCCTCTCTCTACGCGGAGAAGGCCGCCGCCTCCTTCGCCCGTCAACCGAAGCTCAAATGGCCGAACGACCTGATGTTCGGGGACCTCAAGGCGGCGGGCATCCTCTGCGAGGCCGGCCCTTCCGGCGTCTTCGCGGGAATCGGTCTCAATTGCAATCAGGTCGCCTTTCCCCGGGAGCTCGAATCCAGGGCGACGAGCCTCGCGATCGAGCTGGGACGCGAAGTCGACCGCCGGGTCCTGCTCGAGCTCTTCCTCGAAGCCCTCGCCGATTCCCTGGTCGACCGAGAGTGGCGGCGAAAGGCCGATGAAAGGCTCTGGAAGAGGGGAGAAAGCGCGATCTTCCTTCCCGGGGCCGCGGTCTCGGGCCCAGGACAGGGTCGCGGAGCCATAGTAGGGACGCCCGAGGGCGTCGACGAGGCGGGATCCCTTTTGTTTAAGGGAAAAGGCGCGGCGGAAGCCATTGCCTATGCGACGGGCGAGTTCGGGGCGGGGAAACAAGTTGACCGCGGCCCTTCCGCCCTATAGAGTGTTAGCATGACGAGTACGGGCAAGGGCAGGAGTCTGGACGAAGCCGCGGAAGGGGCCAAGCCGGAAGGCTTCCTTCAAAAGCTTCTCTCGATTTTCGCCGGCATCGGCGACCCCGAGGCCGAAAAGAAGAAGTTCCTCCGCGCCCTCGCCAAGGAACTTTCGCGGTCCCGCTACAAATTCTACAAGCCCAAGGGCCAGGAAGCCCTTCCCGGCCTCGCCAAGTTCTTCTACGCGATCTACAAGCTGGCCGCCCCCGCGCAGCTCCTCCTCGGCAGCTCGGCGGCATCGGGCGCGCTCCGGTCCTTCGTCATCGAGAGCTTTCTCACGCCCGAGCAGCGAGAGCTCTCGGAGCGCCTTACCGAGGCCTACATCGTCGAACGCGCCAAGACTCTCTCCCTCGCCGAGGTCCAGGAGGAGACCAAGCGGGATCTCAACTCCCTCTTCATCGTCTTCGACGGGGAGAGGAGCAGGATGATCGACGACGCCTACGACACCCTCCTCGCCTTCATAAACTTCATCAACTTCGACTATTATTTCCTGCTCAAGAAATTCGACTCGGGTCTTCCCGAGCGCGGTTTCTCCTACAGGCCCAAGTTCGAGTCGATCAACGGCGAGTACGTCGTCGACGACCTGCAGGACTTCCTCGAGGTCTTCGGAGCTCTCGACTTCGAGACGGACTGGCCGCGCATCTTCGGCGCGCTCAAGGACTATAAGAAGATCGACATCGTCCCCATCGATGCGTGGTCCAAGTTCGTGGCCGAGGCTTCGGAACTGCGCAAAAGCGCCGTCCTGGAGCAGATCGTCAGGCACATCAAGGAAGACCCGGCCTGGGAGAGCAAGCCGCACAGACCGAGCGACCGCATCGTCGAGCCCTTCCTCCAGAAGCTGAAGACCCAGATCGAGACCATCATACAGCGCATCGTCCAGGAGAGACGCAACTCGAAGATCGACGAGATCGCGCGACAGGTCTTCGGAACGGGCGTGATCCTCCGGATGAAGAACTACACCGAGAAGGCCAACGTGGTCTTCGCCAAAAAGATGCTCGGAGGCTATACGCAGCCCCTGGCCATGAACTACCTCAAAGCCTATCTGATGGATTACTTCAAGAAGGACATCCGCGAGCTCGTCGACCTCCTCATTATCCGCGGGCAATGGACGGCGAACCTGCAGTCCCAGCAGCTCTCCGAGTGCTACCACGCCTTAATGGACGTTTCCGACAAGATATTGCAGTTCGACGAGGAGCTGGCCGATGAGGGGGAGCTCGGTACCCGCATGCGGTCGTCCCTGGCGAAGGCCGATCGCGACAAGGACGCGATGAAGTACCTGCGCGGCGCGCTCAAGGAGACGAACGACAAGGCCACGGCCATGATCAGCCGGGCCGCTGTCAACCTCATAGGCGTCGGCCGGCAGCTCAAGAACCTCATCGAGGATCTGGCCAAGCCGCACCACGAGATCCTCATCAATTGGAAGGAAGTGGAAGGCCAAAGCCCGCGTCCGCTCAAGGCCTGGCTCGTCGAGACCTACAAGAAGCTCTACTATATCGTCCAGCTGCTGCAGTATTTCGTGAAGAGCGGCGAAGAATAGGTACCGACAATGCCGAGGAGCCGCGATCGCCCGAGAAGCCACGCCGAGTCCCTCGTGACCGGCCTCGTCGTAGGCGGCGGCTTCGTCGCCTTCTGGGCGCTCGGCGGTCATCAGGTTTGGGCCCTCCTCGGCGCCCTGTTCGGCGGCCTCCTCCCCGCGGCCCGCGGTCTCTCGGGCATGATCGCCGCGCGCGGAGCCGCGCCGGCGGCCAGGAAGCTCGGCGAGCGCGAGCGCGCCCTGGAAAACGAGAGGGCAGTCCTCAGAACGGCCCGGGAGAAAGGCGGGCGGCTGACTCCCGCCCTCGTAGCCCTCGACTGCTCGATGAGCATCGAGGAGGCGGAGCGCGTCCTCGATGGCCTCGCAAGAAAGGGCCATTCCTCGCTTCAAGTCCGCGACGACGGCCGGATCGAGTACGAATTCTCGGAATTCCTTCCGCCCGCGGAGGGCCGCCGGCAAGAGCCGGGCCGTTAAGGTCCCGCGGCGAGAAAGGCGATGTCCGCGAAGGCGCAGGACGCGTCGCTTCCCGTATGCTGCGAGTTGATGTACAGCCTCAGGCCTACCGCCTTCGGGGAAGGGGGCTCCTCTCCGAACAGGCGGCGATAGTCCGCGACCAAATCTCTTTCCTCGGTCAGCCAGCGTCCCGACTCGGCCGTCCCGGAGCGGAGCACGAGAACCTTCACTCGCGCGAAGGGCGGTATGCCCTGCGCGTCGCCCTGAGTCTGGGCGGGCGCGGTGCTGTCCCAGACGTAGCCTATCACTCGGGTTCGCGAGAAGGCGATATAGAGCTGGGCGGCCTGATCGTCCGTGGAAGCCGATCGGAAATCGCCCCCCGCGGGAAGCGCGTCGGCTCGCCACTTCCAGGCGAGCCTGGGATAGGCGCGCAGGTCCACGGAGAGATCGCGTTGAAGGCCGAAGGAGGATTTGGCGCTCCGCATTTCGAGGGAGGCGAAGGATGGACCGCTTTCTATGCGGAGCTCGGGGACCCCCGCGTGCCTCACGAGATGCCAGCCGGCCGGCGTCCCTCCGGAATCCAGCCCCCCCGAGAAATCGCCGACCGACAGCGCGGCTCCTTGGGCGGCGGAGCTTGCTCCGAGCCAGATGGACAAGGCGATGAGAAGCGGAACGCGAAGCGAGAGCAATTCGCTAGCCCTCGACCCTGAATCTTTCGAATCTCGACTCGAGTCTCTCGGGGAGGCGGACCCGCAGGATCGTCGCTTCCTCGTCGCGGCCCTCCTCGAGGATCGAGGCATCGTGGTGGAGCAGGGCGACCATCGCGTAATCGCTGTCCGGGACGCGCAGGTGGAGCTCTCCCGAGCCGGCGGTGAGCTTGTCCTCCACGGCGGCCGACAGCTCGACCATGCCGGCGCCGGTCTTCACCGAGCAGAGCAGCCCGTCGGGGCGACGCTCCTTCCAGCCCTCGAGGAAAGCCGGGTCGACGATGAGATCGGCCTTGTTGAGGGCGATGACGCGGGGCACTTCGCCGGCGCCGATCTCGCGCAGCACCCTGTCCGTGGCCTCCATACGGAGCTCGGCCTCGGGGTCGGACGCGTCGACCACCTCGACGAGCAGATCCGCCTGGGCCGCCTCCTCGAGAGTGGCTTTGAACGCCTCCACCAGATGGTGCGGCAGGTTGCGGACGAAGCCGACGGTATCCGTGAGCAGGAGAGAGCCGCCCTTGCTCAGCGACATGCGCCGCGTCGTGGGATCGAGCGTGGCGAAGAGCTTGTCCTGGGCGAGGACGTCGGCGCTCGCGAGGGCGTTGAGCAGGCTCGACTTTCCCGCGTTCGTATAGCCTACGATGGCCGCTCTGGGCACCGACGCTTTCTCGCGCCTCGCGCGCTGCACGTCGCGCGAGCGGCGCAGGTCCTTGAGCTCTTCCTTGATCTCGTGGATGCGACGCTCGATCTCCCGCCGGTCGAGCTCGATCTTCTGCTCGCCCGAGCCCTTGGTGCCGTAGCGCCCGCCGCGCTGTCGCGACAGGGTCTCGTAGGAATGCGCGAGACGCGGCATGGAATACTCGAGCTGCGCGAGCTCGACCTGGAGGACCGCCTCTTTGGTGCGGGCGCGGCTCGCGAAGATCCGGATGATGAGCTCGTTGCGGTCGTAGGCCTTTAGCCCCGAAAGCTCCTCCCAGTTGCGCTGCTGCGTCGGCGAGAGCTGATGATCGAAGAGGATGGAGTCGGCGGCCTCGGCCTTGGCCGCCGCGACGATCTCGTCGGCCTTGCCCGTCCCGAGGAGGAGGGCCGCACTCCGCTCCCGGACGCGGACCATCATGCGTCCAGCCTCCTCCAGACCCATCGTGGAGGCAAGGCCTCCGAGCTCGGAGAGGAGGCTCTCGGCCTCGGCCTTCGGGATCTTATCGGTCTGCACCCCGACGAGCAAGGCTCGCTCGGGGCGGACCGCCGTATCGTGCGTCTCTGCCATCTGCTGCGAAGATACTGGAAAAGGCGGCTTTGGGACACTGGGGTATCCGAGGCCGAGACGGGGCGGAACGCTTGACCATCCTCCGCGCGGGGTGGAGACTATGGACCGGAGGCGAAACGGGCGCGGCCTCGAGGGGGAGACGAATGGATAGACGCGAGTTCCTTTCGCGAATGGCCGCATTCGGGGCCGCCGGCGCGGCCTTGCTCTACGGTCCGGCTCGCCTGTTCGGGGCCGAGAGGTCTCGGAGCTCCGGTTTGAACGACGCGGGCGAGAAGGCAATCCGAGACGAAGCCCGAAAGATCCGGACCGCCGCGGCCTTTCCCTATCTCGTGGCGGTTCGAGGTGGCGCGCCGGACGCGATGTTCGCGGCGGGCATCGCCGCGCTGGGAGGCATGGAGCGCTTCGTGCGCCGCGGCGGCTCCGTCGTGGTCAAGCCCAATATAGGCTGGGACGTCCCTCCCGAGCGCGCCGCCAATACGAGTCCCGCCCTCGTGGCGACGGTCATCGAAGCCTGCCTGGCCGCGGGAGCCAAGCGAGTCTATGTTTTCGACCACCCTTGCGATTCGTGGCAGGCATGCTACAAGAACTCCGGCATCGAGGGCGCGGCCAAGACCGCGGGCGCCACGATCGCGCCGGCGGCCGCCGAGTCCTACTATCAGGAGGTCGCCGTCAAGGGTTCCAAGGTCCTCACCAGCACCAAAGTCCACGAACTCATCCTGGAGGCGGATGCCGTCATCAACCTGCCCGTGCTCAAGAGCCATGGGGGCGCCGGCATGACCTGCAGCCTGAAGAATCTGATGGGGACGGTCTGGGACAGGGAAGAGTTCCATTTCAAGGGCCTCGACGCGTGCATTGCGGAGGTGGCGCTCGCCGTCCGGCCGACGCTCAACGTCGTCGACGCTTCCAAAGTCATGCTCACGGGCGGGCCCCGAGGCAACGGCGGGAGCCGATACGCGGAGCTCGGCATGCAGATACTCTGTCCCGACATCGTCGCGGCCGACGCCGCCGCCGCCAAGGCTTTCGGCGCCGGCCCCGGGTCATTCGAGTACATCGGCAGGGCGGCGGCGCTCAAGGTCGGGACCGACAATCTCGACTCGCTCGATATCAGGCGAATAGTCCTGTAAGGTCACCATGCAGGGAACCAGAGCCGGATTCGCCCGTCGATCGGCCTGCGCCCGCATCCGGGTCGCGGCCTCGGCCATCGTATTCCTCCTCTATGCCGCGGCCTTCGCCTTTTCGGGCTCCGAAGCCGCGGCGCTCGCGGGCATCCTGCCCAAGCTGCAATTCTTCCCCGCGCTGCTCCGCGCCCTTTCCGCGACGGCGGCGGGAGCCCTGGGCGGCGCAATCGCGATCGCGTCGGCGGTACTCCTCCTGACAGCCATGTTCGGGCGAGTCTACTGCGCCTGCCTCTGCCCTCTGGGAGCGTTGCAGGACGGCCTCATTCGTGCGGGCAGGGCCGCGAGAACCTTGATGGGACGGCGGTCCGGGAGCCGACGCGCCCACCATGGGGCTTACCGGCGCGGCCGCGCAGCCTTCCACGCCGGGGCCTTCGTCCTCGCGGCAGGAGCGGCCATCGCGGGGTCGACCATCCTTCTGGGCCTCCTCGAGCCGTTTTCGGCTTTCGGCAAAATCGGCGCCGGTCTCGTCAGGCCCTTGGCGGATCTGGCCAACAACGGCCTCGCGGCCTTATCGGGCGCGGCCGGCTCGTTCGCCGTGGCGACCGTGACGGTTTCGTGGGCCTGGGCGCGGGCCCTGGTCGGAACGGCGGCCCTCTTCATCGTCGGCTCCATGTCCCTGAGTTCGGGCAGGCTTTACTGCAACAGCCTCTGCCCCGCGGGCGCCGTATTGCGGGCGGCGAGTTTCCGGCCCTGGTTCGGGCTCGGGATCGACTCGAGCAAATGCAACCGTTGCGGAGCCTGCGAGCGGGTCTGCCGAGCCTCCTGCGCGCGGCCGGCCGGCGCCGGCATCGACGAGAATCGCTGCGTCCGCTGCTTCGACTGCGTATCCGCCTGCCCGAGCGGGGCCATCCGCTTCGGCCGCGCCCGTCCCGCATTCGACGAGGCCGGAGCGGCTCACGACTCGAGCCGGCGGCGCTTTCTGTCTTTCGGAACGGCCGCGGCTGTCGGCGTCGCAGGGGCCGTCCTGCTCGGCGGTTCCGGCCGCTACCTGAAGCCGGCCGTCTTCATGAACGGGCAGGAACGGCCCCCCGCCGCGCCGCCGGGAGCGGGAAGCGTCGATCGATTCCTGGGATCCTGCACTGCCTGCGGCAGCTGCGTCGCCGTATGCCCGTCCGGGGTGATTCGACCCGCCGAGTTCCAGTGGGGCATCTTGGATCCCGCCAAGCCATACCTCGCCTACGATCGCGCCTATTGCCAATTCGAATGCGATCGCTGTCTCCGATCCTGTCCCACGGGCGCTCTCCGGCAGCTGTCCCTCGAGGAGAAGAAGCTGACCCGCCTCGGACAAAGCTCCCTCGCCCTGGAGCGCTGCATTGTCGTGACTAACAAGACGCGCTGCGGCTCCTGCGCCGAACACTGCCCGACCGGGGCCGTCTCCATGTCCGTACCCAAGGGCGGCGGCCTGCCCCTCCCCGCGACGGACACCACCCTCTGCATCGGCTGCGGCGCCTGCGAGACCGCATGCCCGGTCCAGGGGAGAAAAGCCATCCATGTCGAGGGACTGAAGGTGCAGGACCGCGCGCGCTTCCTCCTGATACGCCCGGGCGACAGGGGAAGCGCGAGGAACACGCAGGATGGAGAAGGAGGCGGGACTCAGGTCCATGGGACCATCCATCCCTCGGAAGGAAAGGATGGATTCCCCTTCTGAGGAAGGGCGGCTGCTATTCGGGAAGAGGCTGCGATCCCGGCGGGCGTTTCGCCTCGATGCGTCGCGCGACGATGACGCTCGCCTCATAGAGGATCACGAGGGGGAGCATCACGGCGAGGGGGGCCACGATGGGGTCGCTGACCGGCGTTATTATTTCCGCGAAGGCGAACAGGACGAAATAGGCGATCCGTCTTTTTTCCCGGAGCAGGGCCGACCTGAGGATCCGCAATCGCACGAGGATTATGAGCAAACAGGGCATCTCGAAGGCGATACCGCAGGCCAGGAGGAAGAAGACCACGAAGGACAGGTACTCCACCGCCGAAGGGAAGAACTCCACCTGGGCGGGGAAGAGCCGGACGAGGACGCGGATCATCCCCCAAAGAAGATAGTAGCCGAATCCCGTCCCGGCCGCGAAGAGCAGGACCGCCGAAACGAGAAGCGGAATCAAGCCTCGTTTCTCTTCGGGCTTCAGACCCGGGCTTACGAAGCGCAGGATCTGAAAGGCCCAAACGGGGAAGGAGAGGACCAGACCCGTATAGAGAGCCAGGCGAAGCTTTATCATGATGCCGTCCAGGAGGCTGAAGGCCCGAAGCCTCAGCCCGCCGGAGGGAAGGGTCAAGAGATTCAGCACGTAATCCGCGAAAAGGAAGGAAGCCGCGGAGGCGACGAGGACCGCGATCGCGGCGATGATACAGCGTCGCCGGAGCTCCTCCCAATGCGCGAGGAAACTCATGTCCCCGCCGGCCACGGCGACCTCCTCCTGTCCCTCGAGCTCAAACGGGAATCTGCGACCCGCACTTGTTGCAGAATCGGGCGTCGGACGGATTGGGGGCGCCGCACTTGATGCAGAAATTGCCGGTCGCCGATTCCTGACGGGGCGGATCGGGGGTGGAGGGATGCGGAGCCTCCCCGGTCGATTTCGCGACTTCGTCGCGGAGGGTTGCGGACATCTCCTGGGTCCCCTTGCGGAATTCCGTAAAAGTCCGACCGATCCAGCGCCCGAGCTGCGGCAGCCTCCGAGGCCCGAAGACGACAAGCGCGACGATTCCGACCACCAGGAGGTGAATCGGCTGCAAACCGAAAGGCATATCGGTCCTCCTTGGAAGAGATCGCTCCGGCAATGAAAAAGGATATCCGAAGGCGATGGGAATGTGTAGAGTCGGACGGGCCCGGCGAGGCTCCGGCTCCGCTCAGCGCCGGAGAGCCTCGGCCAGGAAGGCCCGCAGGGCTTCGGCGTAGCGCGGTCCGTCGGCGCCGACGCTGCCGCCGTGTCTCGCGCCGGGCACGAGGAGAAGCTCCGTCGCGGCGCCCGGGAGCCGCCTTCGCCTGGTCTCCGCCATCACGACGGACATGCTCCAGGGCACGTAGCGGTCCTCGAGGCCGTGGATGAACAATATCGGTATCTTCGTCTCGAGGATGGCGCGGCTCGGATCCGCGTCGCGCAGCGAGAAACCTTCGAGACGGAGGCAGAAAGCGTCGGCGATCAGGATGACCAGCGAGCGGAAGGGTTTTGGGACCATCGCGGACTTGAGTCGATGATCGAGCTCGCCTATCGCGCTGGAGTAGGGGCAATCCGCGATCACCGCGTTCACGCGGGGGTCGAGGGGCGCGTACTGGAGGACCGTCGCCGCGCCCATCGATTCGCCGAAGACGACGAAGCCGCCCTCATCGGGGAAGCGGGCGCTCGCGAAGCGGGCGAAAGCCCAGTCGGCGACGGCCTTCAGGTCAGCTTTCTCGAAGTAGCCGTAGCTGGGCCTTCCCCCTCCGGAGCGGCCGTGCCCCCGCGAGTCGAAAGCGATGACGGTCCATCCCTCGGCCCGGAAGAGCTCCATGTACTTGATCATGGTCACCCAGCCCGAGCCGATGCCGTGGTGGAAGATGGCGAACCTTCCTTCCAAGCCCTCGAGGGCGTGGACCATGAG
>Ga0181517_10002561_pt1 | contig 18389 bp, 15 predicted proteins | sample PEATcosm2014_Bin_31_FD_119748 | JGI IMG/M metagenome (GOLD analysis project Ga0181517, IMG submission 119748) | Peatland microbial communities from MTU Mesocosm Facility, Houghton, MI, USA - PEATcosm2014_Bin01_30_metaG | ecosystem: Environmental > Terrestrial > Soil > Wetlands > Peat | place... | reverse complement strand
AGCGGCTAAGCGTTCCTGCTGATCGGGCCGGAGGTTGTGGCGATGACGGCGCAGCAGCGAGAGCAGACCGCGGTTCTTGCTGCCGACCGGATCCAGTTCCCGCCAGCAGGCCAGGAAGTGGTGGTTGATGATGCGGATGACATGGAAACGGTCGGCCACGATGCGCGCGTTGGGGAAGTGCAGGTGGACCAGGGCGCGGTAAGGAGAAGACAGATCCATGCATGCCACGCGGACCGCAGCCTTGCCTTCGAGGCGCTGGAAATAGGGCGCCAGCGACAACTCCGATCGTCCCAGTACGACGTCGTAGACCTTGTGATGTTTCAGGTCGCACAGGGTGGTGGCGAAGCCGCGGCGGCGGGTGAAGAAGTGCTCGTCAATGCCCAGGATCTGCGGGCAAGCCGGCGCGTGCCACTCGCGGAACTGGCGTTGGAGGCCGTAGCGGAAGTAGCGCTCCACGGTGGCCGCGCCGATGGCTTCGCGCCGCCCCAGGCGGCTGCGGTTGATGCCGTCCAGATGCTGCCGGAAGATCATCTCCTGGAAGGCTTCGCTGGCGCGCTGGCAGGGTTGGATGCCGGGAAAACGCTGGCGGAAGTAACGGCGGCAGCCCCGGCACTGGAACTTGCCGCCCCGTAGCAGCAGGACGACGCGCCGCAAGCCCCAGTTCTCATGCCGCACGCGGCGCAGGGAGCTACCCTTGTTCCGCAACTCGGTGCCGCCACAATGCGGGCAGGATATCGGGCCGGCGCAGGCCGCCACACGAACCATCGGGCAGGTCAAACTGTGTGTGCCCGAACTGTGCCCACCCTTTACCACGCGGGCCTTTTCCATCGCGGCGAGAATTGTCTATTCTTGCGGGTGAACGTTCCGCTTCGTGATGTTCATGCCTCGGTGTCGTGGAAGCCACCGGGCACTACAGTTGGCTGGTGAATGGAAGTTGGCAGAGAGCCATCTGACGGGCAGCCGTTGGGGAAGCCGGCGGCCGCGAATCCGAAAGTGCCCCAAGATGCGACAACAGCGAGGGGACCTACTGGCTAGTTGCTTCGACGATGTTGTCGATCACAATAGCGTTGGAGCCGCCGCGCACGTAGGTCTTGCCTGTCGCCCTGATGCGTTTGCCGGCAAACGGCATGAGCCGCTTATTCTGACCTTCCGCCGGCATCGTTTCGGCAATCGGCCAGTAAATGGAGCCGTCGTCTTGCAAGATGACGAGCGGCGATCCGTTCTTGGCGCAAGATATCGCGCATTCGGCGCTGATGGGCTTTTTCAGTCCTTTAGTAAACGCACACGCGGAGTCGAGGACCCACCCAGTAATCGTTTTCTGCTCGGCCGCAAGGCCGGACGCGCTCGCGATGATGGCGAGAACAGTCACGACTGCAAATCGGTTCTTCATGGGTAGCAATTCTACAGGCAACCATGAGCGTGGGGAATAGCATGAACATACTAGGCGAGGAAGCCGGCTCTGGCTGGTTGCCGCGTTCTTCCATTGCTGCCACTGGATTTCCCCCGGGCCGCGCAGCGGGGAGGAAATGTTACGCAGCTACCGATAATGCGCGATAACACCCTCTCGAACCGCTGGTCCCGTGGATCGGCTGCCCGGCGCTAGCCACTACGCCACGTTGGGCAATTCGTCGCGGATATCGAAGAGGGATCATGCGAGAATGTGAGGACTAGGCGCGCGCCCCGCGCTTTCCCCGGCCCGGTCAGTGATCTGGGCGATCACGTCCATCATGTGGTCGGGTTGGATTGGCTTCGAAATGTAGGCGTCCATTCCGGCCTCCAGGCAGCGCTCCTGATCGCCTTTCATCGCGTGCGCCGTCATGGCGACGATGGGCACGTGCCGGCCGGTGCCGCGCTCCCGCGTTCGCATGGCCGCTGTGGCTTCCAGTCCGCTCATATTCAGCATCTGCACGTCCATCAGAACCACGTCGAACTCGCCTTCCTCGACCGCCGCCACCGCCTCCGCGCCATCGTTGACAACCGTCACCGAGTGCCCGAACTTCTCCAGAATGCGGACCGCCAGTTTCTGGTTGATCGCGTTGTCCTCGGCCAGCAGCACGCGCAGCTTGCGGCGGGATTCGTTCACCACGTGGCGGGTCAGCGGCAGCAGCCCTGCCGCCACGGTCCGCCCGAGAGACTGGGTGATGGCCTCCAGCAGAGCCGACTGTTTAACGGGCTTTGGCAGATAGACTTCGATTCCGATGTCCTTGCAGCGCGCGGCGTCGCCCCGCTGCCCCGCCGAGGTCATCATGAACAAGCGGGTATCCCGCAGTTCCGTCTGCGCGCGGATACGCGCCGCCAGGGTGAACCCATCCATCCCCGGCATTTGGAAATCCAGGATGGCCAGTGGGAATGGGCGGCCCTCAACTCGCGCCTGATCGAGCGTCGCCAGCGCCGCCTCGCCGTTTTCCACCGCCCGCGGTTTCATCCCGCTTATGCTCAGCATCTCCACCAGAATCATCCGGTTGGTCTGATTGTCGTCCACAATCAGGACCGGTACTCCGTCAAGTGGCACCGAATCAGGTCGGGGCGGTCCCTCGCCAACCGCCATAGCTACTGTGAAATGGAACGCGCAGCCCGGCCCGGGAGACTCTGCGGCGAGATCCGCGCGCGGGCTCTCCAGCCAGATGCGTCCGCCCATAAGTTCCACTAGCGGCGGGAAATCGCCAGGCCCAGGCCCGTACCACCGTACTTTCGTGTGGTTGATGCATCGGCCTGTTCGAACGCCTCGAACACCGCCTTCTGTTTCTCCGGAGGGATTCCGATACCGGTGTCAGCCACCCGGCAGTGCAGCATCACGCCTTCCGCGGTGCCGGGTTCGAGCATAACCTCAACCGCCACTTCGCCGCGAGCGGTGAACTTGATGGCGTTCCCCACAAGGTTAATCACTATCTGGCGCAGCCGGCCCCGGTCACCGACCAATTCGTCGGACACTTCCGGCGCCACCCGGCACAGCAACTCGAGTCCCTTCTCGTCGGCCCGTGCCGCGAGCGTGTGCAGCGTATCGGTGACGCAGTCGCGCAGCAGGAAGTCCACGGGAGAGACATCCAGCCTCCCGGCCTCGATTTTGGAGAAGTCCAGGATGTCGTTCAGCAGGGTGAGCAGATTGTCGGCTGACGCCTTAGTGGTGAGGAGGAAGTCCCGCTGTTCGGCCGTCAGTTCGGTTCCCAGTGCCAGTTCCGTCATACCCATGATGCCGTTCATCGGCGTGCGGATCTCATGGCTCATGTTGGCCAGGAATTCGCTCGTGGACCGGTTCGCGGACTCGGCGGCGCGCTTGAGCAGTTCCTCCTGCTGCAGTTTCTTGCGGATCGTCGCGGTCTGTAACCCGACCCTACGTCGAAGTACGGCCACCCAAGACAGAACGGCGAGCAGTAAGGCCACCACAGAGCCAAGTACGCTCAGCAGGCGGCCAGGGGTCCACCACGGCGCAGATCGGACCACGGTGATGTCACCGGCGCTGCGCAGCACGAGGCTGAATGACTTTGGGACACGATAGGCGAAATTGCCCTCGGCCGCTATGGAACAGATACCGGTCACGCGGACGATGCTACCCCGGTCCAGCGGAGGAACCTGTTCGTGATCCAGGGTGGCACTAAACAACTTACCGCCCACTTGCAGCATCACGGCATTCTGACTGAAACCTCTGCCCTGATCCACGACGACGGCATCTATTGTGACCAGCTTAGAATCGTAGGCACCTCCCAAGGCCTGGTCAACGGTTATGGGCTGCGGGGATGGCGCGGAACCCCGTGCGCGGAGCGAGACATGCGCATCCCGCATTTCCGGGCTGAAGGAACCGGAGTGCCCGAAGCCGAGTACGTCGACCAGATCGCCGGGACGGAGATCCGTGCGTGCATGGTTGACGATCTTGACGCCAGCCCCGCTGTCTTCGACGTAGGACGGGCCGGACGGGCTGGCCAGGGTGACGACGCCACGAATCCGTGTCCGGTGCCCGGGCGAGTCGGAGGAGGAGAAGCGCAGGAGCTCATCAATCGGGTGCGGGCGCAATGAGGCCGGATCCGGACCAGGCTCCAGCACGCGCACGAACTCGGGCGAGGGCACGTAGATCACAATGCCGACGATCTGGCGCATGGCATTGAACAACGACCCACAAACACCCTGGACCTGGATGCGGCTATCCGGCGGCGGCAGGGGACGCGCGTTTGGATTGTGGACGCGGAGCACGTACAGGTGATCTCCCCACTGCAGCGAAACGATGTCTTCCAATGTGTTGCGGTTAGTCTCGACGCTTTGCACGACGCCTTCGGTTTCGACCCACGAGCTGTCCATCTTTCCGGAGAACAGGTTATCGAAGGCTACCGGCGCCGGCGAAGGCATGGAAGAGAAGGAGATGCGTTTCGCCCAAGCCTCGGTGATGATCGGCGCGAACTGACCGGGTGAGGAAACGCCGTGCAGAACCACCAGATCGCCCGCCTGCACTTTGAGCTCGCTGATCCGCGGAGCAAACACGTAAGTGGGACCAGTCTGGTCCTGCACGAAGAACGCGTTGTTGGGGGGATTGATGTAGGTCACCGTTGCCCGGACGTGAACGGGAATGGCACCAGCGGCCTCTTCCGGGCTCAAGGCGTGAACTTCGGCCACGGAGGTGATGATCCCCGGTCCTGATCGGCGGGATGCGCCCCGGGATTCGCCTGCACCCCCTCCACCAGTCTGGCGTCGGTGATTTTGAGCTCACCGCCATCGAGTTCGGCAAAGGCCGCCACGTCGACCACCTCTCCGACTGGCAACACTGCGTTGGGGGCCGGCCGAATGCGAATGGAGCCGCTGTCATCTTCAAGACGCAATTCCTCGCGCACGCCATCGGATTGGATGCTGCCGTGGAGGTGGAGCGCGCGCTCGGCCAGCGTATTTCCGGGCAATGCAGCCACCTCGCGAATGGTCTGAACCCGAATGCTCTGGGGAGCCGGCGAAAGAACTTCGACGTCCGTGTTGCGGGGCACCCACATCTGAACCAGGGCCGTGCGGCCGTAAACATCACGGCTCAGGTTAGCCACGGCGCGTATCCGGATGCGGCTACCGATTTTGTCGGTGAGGTTCGCCAGGTCCGTTGAGAAGACGGCAGCCTCAAAAGCCGTTGCGCCAGAACCCAATCGGATGATGGCGTGACCCGAGCGGTCCTGACGCCAGGAGCGAAGAACGCCTTTCACCGCTACGTAGCGAAAGCCGGTGCGGCCGGCAGTGAGGTCTGCGACCTGGACGGGGGGGGGCAAGGGGTTCGTGGGTTCCCTCCAGAAGCATGGCTTCGCTCGCCACAATCGTGGGTGTAGGGCCTCCTTCGTTCACCTCGCCGATGATTTCCAGCGTGTTGCCCATTCTGAGGTCAATGTTCAGAAAAGGGAGAATCACCCGGGCCGCGCCCGTACCATCTTCCAAGCACACCAAGTTGGTGGTGGGATCCGAGAGGGTGACCCAGCCCTTGAGGTCGACTGGAACGCGGTGGTAAGCGACTGGAAAGGGCAAGGCCATGATCTGCTCGATCCGCTCTAGCGGCGCGGCGGTGTGGTGGCCGATGCAGGAGCTGGCAGCGAGCACGACAGCCGCGACAAGACCGGCATGGAGGCGCTTTGTTCGTTCCGGCATTAGCCGAATTCTCACCCATGGCGTTTATCGGCGACATTGTGTGGCGACTTTAGGCTGAGCGAGAATCCACTGCGGCCAGGCGCCGCCGTTTGGCCAGGCCGACCCGTGTTTGCAAAATGTCAGCGCCGGGGGCTTCTGATCCTGCGTCGTATGGTTGCGTATGGGACGACTGAGCGGTAGACTGATCGGCCAGAATGACGAAGGTTCAGGTTCTTTGGATCGGCTTAGTGGGCATCAGCCGATTGTTCGCCGCCGCCACTTGCGGGGGAATGGCAAGCCTCTCGCTCACCGATACGACGATTAAGACCGCAGTCTCCGTACCGGCTGGCCCGTATACAGCTCCGGACGGCACGGCCTTCTCAAGTCTGCCCGCGTTCTGCCGGGTCGCTGGGTCGATCCGGCCGACTACCGATTCCGATATCCAATTCGAAGTGTGGATGCCGAGTTCGGGTTGGAACGGCAAGTTTGCGGGCGCCGACAACGGCGGATTCGGCGGATCGATCAACTACGGCAAAATGGGCGATGCGCTCAGTCATGACTATGCCGCCGCCTCCACCGATACGGGTCACCAGGCGGGTTCGCTGGGTGTGTTGGACGCGAGTTGGGCCTTAGGACATCCGGAGAAGGTCATTGATTACGGCTATCGCGCGATCCACGAAACGGCGCAGACGGGCCAGGCCATCGTGGCCGCGTTCTATGGGCAAGGGCCCAACCACTCGTATTTCACTGGCTGTTCGAACGGCGGACGGCAGGCGCTGATGGAGGCCCAGCGCTACCCGGCCGACTACGACGGAATGATCGCCGGCGCGTCAGCCAACTTCATGACGCACCTATTCTCGACAGGAGTCTGGGACAACCAGGCGCTGGCGGTGAATTATCTCCCGCCCTCGAAGCTGCCGGCGATCGAAGCGGCCGCGCTGGCGGCGTGCGACGGTCTGGATGGCGTGGTGGATGGGGTAATCGACGATCCGCGGAAATGCCACTTCGACCCCTCGATCCTGCTCTGCCAGGGCGCTGAGACCGACGCCTGCCTTACCTCGCCTGAGATCGGGACGTTGCAGGCACTCTACGCCGGTCCCGTGAACTCCGCTGGCGTCCAGATCTTCCCCGGCTACCCCGTGGGTGGGCAGACGGGCACCAATGGCTGGTCGTTGTGGGTCACCGGGCCTACGCAGGGTACGGGCGCGTTGTTTGGCTTCGGATATTACTACTTCGTGAACATGGTTTACGGCAACCCGGCATGGAATCCCCTCGCGTTCAATATCGACAGCGACGTGGCTGCCGCGGATGCGGCGACTGGCGCGACACTGAATGCGATCGATCCGGACTTGACGGCATTCCGCGAGCGCGGCGGCAAGCTCATTCTGTTTCACGGCTGGAGCGATCCTGCGATTGCGGCCCAAAGCACGATCGACTACTACGAGAGCGTGGTCGCCAAGCTGGGCCGAACCCGCGGAGCGTCCTTCATCCGCTTGTTTCTCGCGCCCGGCATGCAGCACTGCGAGTATGGGCCGGGACCGGATAGTTTCGGGCAGAATGGTTTCGACCGGGGCGACCCGCAACACGACCTGGAGTCGGCTCTGGAACTCTGGGTTGAGCAAGGGGTTGCACCGGAGCGGATCATCGCGACCAAGTACAACGCCGATCTCGATCCCACCAGCGGCGTGCTCCGCACTCGGCCATTGTGCGCGTATCCCGCAGTGGCCCGATGGGAAGGGCTTGGCAGTACGGACGATGCCGCGAACTTTGTGTGTGTTACACCGGCCTCCAAGGTAAGCCGCCCCCTGTCGCGGCCACATTCTTCTTCGTCACCGCGGTTCCGTGAGAGTACGACAGTCCACTAGGACTGGCTCACCGTTGCGGCGATTGAAATCACACTCTCCAGATTCCAATGCGGGCGGGTTCGTTCAGCGCAACGGGGCCGTACCGCAGTTTCGAGCGGCGGGCTGCGCTGGGGCTGACTGAACTAGTGCCGTAGAGCCCACTCGCCTCTCATCCTGAACCAGCGGCGGCCCGTCGCCGCGGAGCGGGGAGAAAACCAGGATTCGATTGTTTAACGTGTCTGCCACATATACGCAGCCGGCTGCGTCTACAGCCACTCCCGCGGGCGACGCCAGTTGAGCGTTCGGAGGCGCGTTGTCATCCCCTGGCAAGACACCTGCCTGCGCGATTGTGGTAATGACACCGTTTGACACCCGATCCACAAACCAGCCACCCGTAACAAAAAGATTGCCTTGACCATCCACCGCAACCGCCCAGGGGTAATAGAATGGCCCGGCAACCGTCGTGATCGTTCCGTTTGAGACCTTACGAATGACTCCGTTGTACCAGTCGGCAATGTAGAGGTTGTCGGCGTTATCGACCGCCAGCCCACGAGGGAAATTCAATTGGGCATTCTGCGCCGGTCCGTTGTCGCCGCTATAGCCTGCCATGCCAGTACCGGCGACAACTGTGACCACACCGCCCGATAGCTTCCAAACTCGATGTTCAGGCGCCTCGCTGAAATACAGATCACCGGTGCTGGACGTCACCAGTCCCTCAATTGCGGCTGCTCCGTCGATCTTCGCTGCTCCTGTATCCGTGCCTAAGGCGTAGCCGTTTCCTGCGATTGTGCTGAAGATCCCTTGGGTTACTTCCCGAATGTAACCGCCGCTTCCTCCGTCCGTCAGGTAGATGTTTCCGCTGGCGACTGTGGTGACGGCTGTTGGATACTCGATGGCAGCGTCAACGGCCGGGCCGCTCGTGCCAGTCCCCACGTACGTTCCGCCGCCGTCGCCGGCGATGGTCGTCAGAATGCCGTCCTTCACCATGCGAATGCGTTCGTTATAGCTGTCGGCGATGTAGAGCGCCCCGGAGCGGTCCATGGCGATGCCAAGGGGACCGTATAGCTGGCCGGCTCTGGCTGGTCCTCCGTCTCCGAGCTTCGAGCCCCCGCCGGCGATGGCGACGGCCTGCCCGTTGGAGACTTCGATAACAACCCCACCGTTCATCCCGGTCCAACCAGCGTCTGCAACGTAAAAGGTCCCGTTGGCGCCGGTAGCCACACTTACTGGCCCCGTCAGTGGGAACTGCTGCGCCATGGCGCCAGCGACACTCGCCGCGCTATCCGCTCCTTGCCCCGCGACTGTCGTAATGACGCCCTGCGAGACCTTTCGAACATATAGCCAGTCCGGGATGTACAGATTCCCCGCGGTGTCCACGGCAATGCCGGAGTGCGCCTCCAGATTCAACTCGGCCAGTGCGGCGGGTCCACCATCTCCGCTATGGCCCTGCGTGCCAGTCCCGGCAACCGTAGTGATCACGCCGCCGGACACCTTTCGGATCCGGTCGTTTGCGGTATCCGCGATGTAGATGTTTCCCGCAAAGTCAACCGCGACACCGGTGGGAGAGTATAGCTCCGCGCCGACCGCCGGCCCGCCGTCGCCGCTGAATCCGGAGTTGCCGTTCCCGGCGACGGTAGTGATGATTCCGCCGGAGACACGCCGGACACGGTTGTTCCACTGCTCGGAGAAATAGAGGTTGCCACTGGAATCCACCGCCACGCCGGTAGGCCCGCCCAAACCAACCGACGTCGCCAGCCCGCCGTCGCCGCTTCCGGAACCGCCGCCCGCGACCGTGGTAATCGTCCCGTGGGCCACTTTGCGAATTCGCCCGTTCCAGAAGTCGGATATATACAATGTCCCGTCCGGTGCCACGGCGACCGTGTCGTAGTCCGACAGCTCGGCGTCCACCGCCGGTCCTCCATCGCCGTTCGATCCCACCACTCCCGTGCCAGCCACCCGAGTCAATATCCCATTCGAATCGAGTCGGAACACGACAGGAATATCGGAAGGCGCAATGTACACATTGCCGGCGGAATCAACCGCAAGACCCGACATGCGTCCCAAGCTGGCCGAGAGACCCGGCACACCGTCGGGTAATGCGCCACCAGCAAGTATCTGGGCGCGGTATGTGGGATTAACTTGCGATCCCGCGATCCCGCAGAGGATTATCTGGCACAATGCCACGCGCAGCGCACACATGGATGCCTCCCACTTACCGTGCCTACGCTATCGTAGGACGATTGACCCCGACGCGCCTGCCGGCCTGGGCTAAGCGGGGCCGCAGTTAGTCAAGCGAAATTGCCGGCTCGAATCTATCTTAGCGCAGCAGGATCGTTAACACCGAGCGATCAATGCCGTCCGTGCCGTCCGGCGGAACCTCGATCAGAATGTTCTCAGAAATTGACGGTACGCGCCGCTGTTGAATGTGGTCCACGGCACAAAGCCCCTCTCGGTGTATAGCTGGTACGCGAAGTCGATGTTCGCCCGGCAGTCCAACAGGCCTCGAAGATTGACTCCCGCGCGTTTCAAGTGCACCGTATTGATCTGGAAGTAGCCCCAATCGAGCGTGCCGTCGGAATTGTAATGGTAGATCTCGCAGGCACCGCGCGGGTTCTCGGCGCGTTGAACCGCCAATGCGATGCGGCATGCCGGCCCGAATTTGTTACAGGCGTATTGCTGGTATGCCGTCAGCCTGACCCCAAGTTGATCTCGCCGGGCCGCGGCGGCTTCCTGCGCCCAGTCTCTCGGGGCAATAACCAGGGGCCATTGAAAGCGGACCCGCACCGGCGACTGCAGCGTGCATGTGTATTGGGACTGCACGACGACGGCGGCCACGCCAATTCCCGCGGCCAGAAAGAGAAGCGGCCCGATGAGCCTCGCAGAAATTCGTGGCAACTTCGATCGCCTGCCGCGGGGCCCCTTGGGTACCGTGTTTCGTGATGGTTGATGGGATCGCACAGGAGAACAACCTCGCTGACGCATTCTTCGCTTCAGGTTACTGGAACTTCAGGCTCCGAATCTGGCTCCGGCGCGAGCTTTCGCTTTTGCAGCCTCTTCTTCCCGGTTCTTCGGCGGTGCGTTCGTATCGAGCGAGCGGAGAAGACGAGTTGAGATACCGGCGATCTCATCGACCGCGGATTGGAACGAGCCTTCGTTTGCCTTCGACGGCTTGTTGAATCCGCTGATCTTTCTCACGAACTGGAGCGAGGCAGATCGAATCTCTGCGTCAGTGACGGGAGGATCGAAGTTGAAGAGGGTTTTAATATTCCTGCACATGCGCGATGCCTTCAAGGTATCAGAAGACCCAGGGCGAGCGCGGGCTGAGTCGCTGCACAGTTGCGCGAGTGACCCGGCTGGTCGGTCTGCCGGGACGCCGGTCTCATTTCTCCGCCCCTGCCCTCGTTTCACCATGCTATAGTCTGGCCATGACACCGGATCACTCCGTTTCCCGCCGCTCGTTTCTCGCTACTGGAGTCGCCGCTACTGGGGTCGCCGGACTGGCGTTCGGCGCGCCGGGTGCGTCCATCCCGGTCGGCCTGGAACTCTATTCGGTTCGCGATGAGCTGGCCAAGAATCGCACCATGACCCTGCGCGAAGTGGCGCGCGACGGCTACCAGGTCGTCGAATTCTACGCGCCCTATTATAGTTGGACCACGGACGAAGCCAAGCAGGTGCGCAAGCAGATGGACGACCTCGCGATCCGCTGCAACTCCACGCACAATGGCGGCGATTCGCTGTCTCCCGAAGGCATGGGAAAGGCGATCGAACTCAACCAGATTCTGGGCTCGAAGTACATCGTCTGGGCCAGCGCCGGCAAGCCCGCCGGCCTGGACGGATGGAAAGCCGTCGCCGAGAAACTGAGCGCGGCCGCCGAAAAGCTGAAGCCGCTCGGCATGGCCACCGGCTATCACAACCATCAACTGGAATTCACTCCCATCGAGGGCAAGCGCCCCATCGAGGTCATCGCCGCCAATACGCCCGCCGAGGTCATGCTGCAGCTCGACGTTGGCACGTGCATCGAAGCCGGCTCCGACCCGGTGGCCTGGATTCAAGCCAACCCCGGCCGCCTCAAATGCCTCCACTGTAAGGATTGGTCGCCCGCCGAAGGCAAGGGTTACAGCGTGTTGTTCGGCGAAGGCGTGGCGCCATGGCCTGCGATCTTCCAGGCGGCGGAAAACGGTGGAGGCGTCGAATACTATCTCATCGAGCAGGAAGGCAGCCGCTTTCCGGAGCTCGAAACCGCCGAACGCTGCATCGCCAATTGGAAGCACATCAAGGTCTGACGTTGGCACCAGCGGGTCAGTCTCCAGTCTGACCGCTCCACGACCAGGTGGCCGGGCAGAAACGGAGCGGTGTCAGGGAAGGTGGCGTTTTGGGCTCCGGTCTGAGTTCTGGTAGAACTGTGCTATTGGTTACTGTCCCCGGTTCGTTGCCGGTTCGTTGCCGGTTTTCGGGAACCTTTGGGCCCGCAAAAGCGTAGCTCCTGATCGAACTCGTTCCGAGGGCCGTTTTCACTTTTCTCGAAGCGATGTGACGTCATCTCAAAGGAGCGTTCCACGTGACCAGAAGACTCTCTTTCTTGCTCGCCGTTTTGTCGGCCGCCCCGGTTGCAGTGCTCGCACAAGCACCGGCATCGGCACCCGTACAACCTTCGCCGTCAGCATCCGCTAGTCCCATTTCTGCCAGCGAAAATAGGATGTACACAATGCTCAGCGGCGTCGTCATCGCTGCCGCGGAGAAAATGCCTGAAGCGAACTATTCGTTTAAGCCAACCCCGGAGGTTCGTAGTTTCGGTCAACTGGTCGGCCACCTCGCCGATTCGCAGTACTACTTTTGCTCGACGGTGGCAGGCGAAACCGCGCCCGTTAGCGGGATCGAGAAAAGCAAGACCGGCAAAGCGGACCTGGTAGCTGCGCTGAAGGAGGCCGTTGCCTATTGCAGTAAGACGTATGCTGGCATGACCGATGCCAAGGGCAGCGAAATGACGAAAATGATGAACTTTGATTTCGCAAAGCTCACGGTGCTCTCGGCCAACACCGCACATGACTATGAACACTACGGGAACATGGTCACATACATGCGTCTGAAGGGAATCGTCCCTCCGTCGAGCGAGAAAAGCAGCGGCGCAGCAGAGAAGTAAGTTCGCCGGGAAGAAAGCGCTCATTACTCGCGGCGGGCGCTTTGAATTCGCGCGAACCAGGCCTGCTGCTCGACCAGCCCCGAGGTTGACGAAGGCGCTCGAAAGGCGGGGCCGTCCTCTCCGAGAATCTGCCGCACAGCCTCTTGCGTATCGACGGATTCGAGCTCAATTCGGCGAAGGAATGCCAGTTCCTCGCCCGCGCGACGCCACGTCTCCACCCACCGCCGGCGAAGGGAATCGTCCGGGTTGTCGTGCTATGACATCGCGCTTTCATCATAGCAAGACGATTTAACGAACCATCGTCCCGGATCGTCGAGGAGCCCGCACCTCGTGCGGCGGACATATACTTTATTCAAGGGAGTCCTGATGAAGCTCCTTGGTTGCTGGATCCTGGTCGCTGGCGTTTCGTTCGCCCAGGTGATCGCCGAGGTATCGCCGCGTCGTTACCTGGAAACCGCAGCGTCGGACGCCTCCGCGCACGTAGTCTGGTCCCAACCGCTGGGATTGCTGGAAAGCGGTGAGACGCGTGCCGCTTTTACAGCACTTGCCGTGACAGACCCCATGCAGGAAGGCCAGCAACTCCGCGGGGTCCGTATGGATTTGTCGTCTGCGGATTGGAAAGGCGTCGCATACGTCCAGGAAGATGACGTTCCGATGATGAGGAAGCTCGCGGACCTAATGGCGAAGGTTGCGAAAAAGGATCCAAAACAGACAGCGCCGTTATATGTGCTTGGCCCCCACTCCGATCCGAAGCCGGCCTTCTTCCTCATCTATCAACGCAAGGGGAATAATCCAACCCTGTACTTGAGCGTTCCGGGGTCGCGTTCGTTAGAGTTCACGGGGGTGGCCCCATCGGACCTCGCCGTGATATTCGCTCGCGCCGCGAAGGCGCTCAGAGCGCAGTAAGATAAGAGGGCCCCAAGAACCTTGTGGACAGGGTGGCTGACCGGCTGCGATCGCGACTGCGGCCGGCGGCCACAAATTCACAGTTTGTAGAGAACCCCAGCGTCAATAGTTGCGCGGGCCCGCGCATTCTCTTATCGTGGTTATTCCCTTTATGGCCACTAAGACTCCCATCACGGTCGCCCACGGCGACGGCATCGGACCGGAAATCATGAACGCCACGCTCCAGATTCTGGAGGCGGCCGGCGCGGCTCTTGACATAGAGACCATCGAAATCGGCGAGAAGGTTTACCTGCGCGGCAACACCGCCGGCATTGAACCCCGCTCGTGGGAGTCCCTGTTGCGGACCAAAGTGTTCCTGAAGGCGCCCATCACCACTCCGCAAGGCGGCGGCTTCAAGAGCCTCAACGTAACCATACGCAAAACGCTGGGCCAATATGCCAATGTGCGGCCGTGCGTGTCGTACTTTCCGTACGTCGACACCAAGCATCCCAACATGGACCTGGTGATCGTGCGCGAAAACGAAGAGGACCTCTACGCCGGCATCGAGTACCAGTTGACCCCGGAAGTGACCTCGTGCATCAAGTTGATATCGCGCCCGGGCAGCGAGAAGATCGTGCGCTACGCCTTCGAATACGCGCGCCGCCACAATCGCAAGAAGGTAACCGTCTTCATGAAGGACAACATCATGAAGATGACCGACGGGCTGTTCCACAAGGTCTTCGACGAAATCGCCAAGGAATATCCGGACATTCAGAACGAAGCCTGGATCGTGGATATCGGCGCCGCCAAGATGGCCGACGGGCCGGAGAACTTCGACGTGATCGTGATGCCGAATCTCTACGGCGACATTCTCTCCGACGTGGCCGCGCAGATCGCGGGCTCGGTGGGCCTGGCGGGCTCGGCCAACATCGGCGACAAGTGCGCCATGTTCGAAGCCATCCACGGCTCCGCCCCGCGGCGCGCCGGCCAGAACCTGGCCAATCCCTCGGGCCTGCTGCTGGGCGCGGTGCTGATGCTGGTGCATGTCGAACAGCCGGAGGTCGCCGAGCGCGTCCACAACGCCTGGCTGCGCACCATCGAGGATGGAATTCACACCTATGATGTTTTTGCCGAAGGCGTGAGCACGCAGAAGGTCGGGACGAAGGAATTCGCGGCAGCCGTGATCGCGCGCGTCGGTCAAAAGCCGAACCGGCTGAAAGCGGTGAGCTACGTGCGGCATCCGGCGGCGCAGGCTGCGGCACGTGCCGCGGCCGATCTCTCCACCGCCGTTGCGCTGAAGGGCATCGACGTCTTCGTCTACTGGCCTTCGCGCGATCCCAATGCGCTCGCCGCCGTAGTGGGCAAACTGGCGGGAGATGGTTTGAGCCTGCAGATGATCGACAACCGCGGCGTGAAGGTGTGGCCGGCCGGGCGGGCGGAGACCTTCTGCACGGATAGCTTCCGCTGCCGCTTCATCGCCGAAGGCGGCACGGACCAGGCGAAGTGCGTGAGCCTGCTCTCGCGTGTTGCCCAGGCTGGAATCGAGATCGCCGCCACACAGGCGCTGCACACTTTCGACGGCCAGCCGGGCTTTACGCTCGCCCAGGGACAGTAGAATACGGATATGGCTGACAATCGCCCGCTGGTCGCCGTCATCATGGGCAGCAAATCGGACTGGGAAGCGATGCGCCAGGCCGACGAGATGCTCGCCCGATTTGACGTTCCTCACGAGTGCCGCGTGCTCTCGGCGCACCGCACGCCCGCGCAGACGGCGGAATATGTCAGCCACGCCGAATCGCGCGGCATCGAAGTGGTGATTGCCGCGGCGGGCGGCGCCGCCCACCTGGCCGGCGTTTGCGCGGCGCACACGCTGCTTCCGGTGTTGGGCGTGCCGATGGAAAGTGCGTCGCTGAAGGGCCTGGATTCGCTGCTTTCCACCGTGCAGATGCCGGCCGGCATTCCGGTGGGTACGCTCGCTATCGGCTCCGCCGGAGCGCGCAACGCCGCGCTGCTGGCCATTGCCATCCTGGCCAACAGCCGGCCCGCTTTGCGCGAAAAACTCCGCCGCTTCCGCGAAGAACAGAGCGAAAAGGTACTGCGCGAGACTTTGCCGTAGGTGGGGCATGCTTCAGCTTGCGGTTGGTGTTCCCGAGCCAGCCATTCGCGGCCCGTCGCGGGGCGCGTGCTATCATTGTTCCGGAAGACCTTGCTGGAGGAATCAGCATGATTTTTGGAAACTTCAGCCCCCAGGAACTCATTTTGATCTTCCTGGTGGCGCTCATCCTGTTCGGTCCAAAGAAACTTCCTGAGATCGGACGGAAGGTCGGCAAGGCATTGACCGAATTTAGGCGCGCCTCCAGCGAATTGAAGGCGACGTTTGACCGCGAAATGAAAAACCTGGAGGCTGAAACGGGAATTAAGGAAGTGGTCAATCAGTATCAATATGATACTTACAACTATGACTATTCTTCTTATGACACAACCTATGATGGCGCGTACGTTGCCCCATCGATAGAGCCCGCAGCCAACCCATCCACTGCAAGCGCATCCGCAACTGAGGGCGCTGAATCACCCGTGGTTGTCGCACCGGAAGGAACGATTGCCCACGCTCCGGCAACGGAACATGAGGGCGTGAGTTCCGGCCCGGCGGCCATAGCCGCCGCCGGAGATCATTCTTCTTCCCCGGCTCCGACCAACGCGGAACAGCAAGCGTAACGAATGGACTCGTCCGAAGAACAGATGGGGGGCGGCAATCCTCCACGCCCCTCCGTGCCTGCGGGTGGTGCGCTCGCCAGAGCCAGGCAGCGCATGGGAGCCGGACCGCCTCCGCCACCAACGGGCGGCGACGAAGAGGAAGGCATGTTGCGCATGTCTTTTCTCGAACACCTCGAGGAACTGCGCAAGCGCATCATCTCGGCGCTGATCGGCGTTGGCGTGGCGTTTTGCCTGAGTTTCCTGTTCTGCGACCAGTTGTGGAACATCATTACGCAACCCGCCGTATCCGCACTGAAGTCGCTCGGATACCCGCCGCGCCTGGTGCAGACCACTCCCATGGAAACCCTCAACATCATCTGGTTCAAGCTGCCCTTGATGTGTTCCCTTTTCCTTTCGTCGCCGTGGGTTGTCTATCAGGTGTGGGCATTCATCTCTCCCGGGCTGTATCGCAAGGAACGCCGATGGGCGGTGCCCTTCATCGTGTCCTCAGCTGGGTTGTTCATTCTGGGCGGACTGTTCGCCTATTTCGTCGCTTTTCGATTCGCCCTGACCTTCCTGCTGGGCATGGGTTATGGCAAGCACGTCGAGCCCTTCGTGTCTGTCAGCGCATATTTTGCCATGTTTGGCAACGTGGTGTTGGGAATTGGTTTGGTCTTCGAACTTCCGGTGGTTATTTTTTTTCTTACCTTACTGCGAATTGTTAGTCCGGCATTTCTAATTAAACATAGCCGCTACGCCATCCTATTTATCTTCGTCCTAGCCGCTCTTGTCACCCCATCGCCGGATGCGTTTAACATGATGCTGTTTGCGATGCCCATGTGCCTGTTGTTCTACTTGGGAGTCTTCGCGGCGTACATACTGACGCTTCACCGTGAGAACCGGCGATTCCCGTGGAAAACCACCATTATTATTGTTATAGCTGTACTATTGCTACTGGGAGTTGGGCTATACATAGCCATTACTCGACATGCCATCAAAGTAGTACCGCATTGGCCTTTCCTGCTGCGTTAATAACCATAGACTGTAGAAAAGTGCAGGGCCGCTGATGTAACATCGAGTGGTTGTTCCGGATTTAATAGCCTGCGGTATTTAGTACGATGGATCTCTCCAAAGCTATTCAGGAGTTATACGCTGAAAAGGAAAAATTGGAACGCGCGATTGCCTCGTTGGAGGCCTTGCAGCGTGCCGGCGGAGAATTGCCCCGGCTTCCCAACAGCGGCAAACGGCGTGGCCGCAAGTCAATGAACTTGCAAGAGCGCGCGGAAGTGTCCGAACGCATGAAGAAGTATTGGGCGAACCGCCGCAAACACAAGGCGTAGTCCAGGCATCCGGGACGGCGCCGGTTCCGAGGCTCCATTCAATAGCCCGCCCCGTTTGCCCGGCACTGCAGCATCGCGCCGCGGACGATTTGGTATCATGGTGAACGGAAGCTACGTCCGTGGGCGACTAGCTCAGTTGGGAGAGCGCTGCGTTCGCAATGCAGAGGTCGGGGGTTCGAGCCCCCCGTCGTCCACCAAATCCTCCCATTCATCCTGGCGTGCATGGCTGACCAGACACGAGGTTGACTCACGCCCGTTCCCGACGCTACAGTAAGAGTGTCCTTCTTCGTTTGATCCCGCCTGTCCCCATCGTCTAGCCCGGCCTAGGACATCGCCCTTTCACGGCGGTAACGGGGGTTCGAATCCCCCTGGGGACGCCAACTAAACAAAGGAGTTGGCGACGCCGGATATTGGGTTCCCAGAATCCGGTGACGCTATGGTGACGTATTGAGCCTCAGCCGGTGCGTTTTCCGGCATCACCCCGCCGAAGACTGAATCCAGCTTTCCGACCGCTCCGGCCATGTATTGCGGTGAGAGGTGTGCGTATCGTTGTGTCATGCGCGGCGTTCGGTGGCCGAGCAGTTGGCCCACCGCGTAGAGGTCCGCTCCCTGCATCACAAGCCAGCTTGCCGCCGTATGCCTCAGGGAATGGAACGACGCGTCCGCGATCCCGAGCCCTTCGAAAAGTCTTCGGGTGTAGACGCTGAGCTTTTGGGGGTCCACACCGGGTAGTACCGCGTCGTCCGGCGCGCCTTGCGGCAAGCTTGCCAGAACCATGGAGGCCAGCTCATTCAATGGCACCACACGAAGCGAGCCGTTCTTGGTTTCCCGCAGGTAGACCCGCCGGCCGGCCAGGTCAACGTCCATCCATCGAAGCCCGAGCAATTCTCCGCGCCGCATCGCGGT
>Ga0181517_10002559_pt1 | contig 18400 bp, 11 predicted proteins | sample PEATcosm2014_Bin_31_FD_119748 | JGI IMG/M metagenome (GOLD analysis project Ga0181517, IMG submission 119748) | Peatland microbial communities from MTU Mesocosm Facility, Houghton, MI, USA - PEATcosm2014_Bin01_30_metaG | ecosystem: Environmental > Terrestrial > Soil > Wetlands > Peat | place... | reverse complement strand
CAGCGTCCCGCCGAAGGTAACCGTGCTCCCCGTCAATGCAGTAGCCGCGCCCAAGGTCGCCGCCCCTGTATAGGTCTGGATACCTGTCGTGCTCACCGACCCGCCGTTGATCCCCGTCGTCAGACTCACCGTCACCGAGGTCAACGGTGTCACCCCGCCCACCGCTCCGCTAAAGACCGCAGCTCCCGTGATCGCCAGCGTCTGGGCATTGTTCAGCGTCCCGCCGAAGGTGATCACGCTACCCGTCAACGCCGTAGCAGCTCCCAGCGTTGCGTTCCCGCTATAGGTCTGGATCCCCGTCGTGCTCACCGACCCGCCGTTGATCCCCGTCGTCAGGCTCACCGTCACCGAGGTCAACGGAGTCCCTCCGCCCACCGCCCCGTTGAATACTGCAGCTCCGGTAATCGCCAGCGTCTGACCGTTATCCAGCGTCCCGCCAAAGGTGACTGTACTCCCCGTCATGGCAGTTGCCGCTCCCAGAGTCACAGCCCCTGTATATGTCTGGATACCTGTCGTGTTCACCGACCCGCCGTTGATCCCCGTCGTCAGACTCACCGTCACCGAGGTCAGTGGAGTCCCTCCGCCCACTGCCCCGTTGAATACTGCCGCTCCCGTGATCGCTAGGGTCTGGGCATTGTTCAGCGTCCCGCCGAAGGTGATCACGCTCCCCGTCAAAGCAGTAGCCGCTCCAAGCGTCGCGTTCCCGCTGTAAGTCTGGGTGCCGCTTGTGGTGATTGTCGAAGAGTTGACCGCGCTCGTCCCGCTCACCGCAAATGTCGATAAACCGGAAATAGGACCAGAAAGAGTCGCGTTGCCTCCGATACTTAAGCTGTTACCAGCGCCTATGACAGTCGAGAAGCTCGCGTCGCCGCTTGTCTGGAGCGTCCCATTCAAAGTCAATGTACCGTTGTTGCTTATCGTCCCGATCGTCGTTCCCTGCAGCGTCACCGCTCCGGTCGTCGTCAAGTTTCCGGTCATTGCGGCGCTAATCGCCAATCCAGCGCCGCCGTTGATTGTCGCCCCGGTCGTCACGTTGAGTGTGGGTATGATGCTTAGGCCGCCAGTATTCGTGATTGTCCCGGAGAAGACGGAGACAGTGTCGCCGCCTCCGCTCGCGTATCCCGCGAAACTGAATAAGTTTCCTCCGACAACGATTGATCCGCTGTTCATTACTTGGCCGCTAGCCGTAAGACTGCCAGTTTGTACACTCAAAGTCCCCTGGACCGTGAGAGTCGTAGATAGCGCCGCGCTGTTTATCGTCACGGTACCGGTAACGCCAGTCAGATCTACCGGGGCAGTGCCATCGGGGACGGTGCCTGTATTCCAATTCGTAGTGGTTTCCCAAGCCCCTCCCGTTGCAGGTCCGCTCCACGTCTGCCCCCACGCCCCCGATACGGCTACAAACAGCAGCGCGCACGACGAGAGCCAAGCGCGAAGGGCGGAATGGACGCTGTAGTTGCGGTTCTGGGTGCTCATATCTAGACGGCTCCTATTCTTCTCTCCGCGCGAAACCATGCTGCTTCTTGCGTTCAGCAGGGATCAGGCCTGATTCATTATATAGAGTATAGTACGCCAGCGCACTATCATCTAAAAGGAGAGCGAATATCCGCTTCGAGCCTTCTACCTAACGCGACAGGTGAAGAAGTATTTTAAAACTCGATTGTGCAGGTTTTCAAATCTGTCGGTGCAGGTTTTCTAACCAATCACATTTGGAGTTGAGATAAGTCCAATTTCATCATGCGCAGAGTCCTTGTCCGCGATGGATGAAAATCGTGCCGAATGCGAAGGCACTCGCCGCGATAGGGATCTTTAAAATCGGCTCGGTCGTTTGAAGCGTTTGCCTCCTCGCGTGCGTAGGCTTGGAGGAGGTCCACATGAAGAAACTCATTTTCCTCTTCCTATTCCCAGCCGCCGTCCTCGCCTTGGACGCCTGTCGCCACGAGACGCCGGCCACCGCTACGCTGCTTCTAGGTTTCGGCGGGCGCGCCGCATCGGCCAAATCCTTCACTCCCGAAGAAATAGCCATTTCCTCGATAAAGATCGAAGGAGTCGGACCGGGGGGAACGAAGATCGCGGCGACTTCGTCGGACTTCGCTCCTGTAGAGTTGGAGCTAGCCCCAGGCTCCTGGCTAATCACGGCCAAGGGATTGAGCGCCCAGGGCATCGTCGTAGCCTCGGGTTTCCTGGAGCTGAGTCTCGGCCCATCGGAGAGTCAAACCAAGGATATCCTGCTCGCCCCTGTAGCCGGCGACGGCGCGATCTCGCTTTCTTGGACCCTCTCGGGCAGCGTCGACGGCATTCTCGGCGTCGAGGGCTCCCTTAGGGGCTCGGCCGGAGAGGTCCTGCCGATCGAGGCGCCCTTCTCCGGTTCCGGAGCCAAGCCTCTTCTTTTCGAAGGGCTGCGGAACGGCAGCTGGAAGCTCGAGCTGAGGCTTTTGCGGAACGGTCTGGCTCTCTGCGGCCTCGCCGACGGGGTCCTCGTCGCTGCAGGCATGGAAACCAAGGTATCGGTGATGTTCAAGCCGCCGGAGGCCTCAATCTCCTTGGGTTTGGTCATGCCCGACTTCTCGACCCTCGCGTTCCAAGTCGAGCCGACCGAGCGGCTAGCCTCCCGCGGTACCGGCCTGGTCTTCCGCGTACCTGCCTCGGAAGGGCTTTCCTGGTATGCCGAGGGAGACCTTCTTCCGGAATCGGGGCCGGAGCTTCGCTACACGCCGATAGGAAGCGGGGGCGGTCTGCGAATCGACTGCGTACAAGGCCTCTCGGCGCTGCCGCGCTCGGGCAGCGCCGAGGCTAAGATCTGCGAGGCCCAGGTCCTGGGGCCCCTCGCCTGGGGCGAGCTCGTCGACAAGGCCCAAGGCAGCGCGGCAGCCCAAGACGCGATGCGGGGATTGGGAGATTGCCGTGATCTCGCCTGGTCTTCCGACGGCGCCTTTCTCGCGGCCGCGGGCAAGGGCTCGAACTTTCTGTCCATCTTCGAGGCGCCCGCCCCGGGGGCGGTTTTCGTCGCCGGAGGCTTGGGAGGCGCAGCCGAGCCCCGCCTTCTCTCCCCTTCGCTGCTGCGCTTCCTCCCGGGCGGTTCCCTCCTGGCCTTCTCGGAATCGGAAGGAGCCGCGTATGCCGTAAAAGGCGCGTCGCTCACCTCTTCCCTGACCGATGTCGGTCTCGCGGGGGTCAAGGATGTCGCGGTCCTTTCCGATGGATCATGCGCCTTCGTCGCCGCTTCGGTCGCGGAGTGCGTTTCCCTGGTCGTCTTGGACGTGGTCGGGAGGCCCATCGCGGTTCGCTCGGTCGCCTCGAATAGCTCGAGCGGCCTCTCCTCCTTCTCGAAGCCGGCCTGCCTCGTCCTGAGCCCTGACGAAAAGCTCCTGGCCGTCGGTACGACCGGGGACGACGCCATCTATTTCTTCGACCGGGATGTCTCGACCAATGCGCTTTCGCTCCGCTCGCGCGTGGATAAGTCGGCCTTTCGCGCGGATGCTCCGCTTTCGGACCCTTGCTCCCTTGCCTTCTCGCCGGATGCATCCAGCCTCTTCGTACTCTCCTACTATGGTAAAGCCTTGCTGCGTCTGGATCGCGATGGAGCCACGGGCCTTTTCTCCGTCGCCGCTGGGGTGCGCTCCGGCCTTGGGGGGATCGCGGGCTTCATGACCCCGAAGCGCCTCTCCCTATCGCCCGATGGGAAGCTTCTGGCAGTCGCCGGAGGCGGGGCGGAGGATGGTCTCTCCGTCTTCGAAGTCGATGGCGGCGCCAAGCTCTTCTATCTCGGCACAATCCTGCCGGCGGCTGGATACGCAGTCCCGAAAAAGCCGAGCGCTCTCGCGTTTTCGCCCGATGGCAGCATCCTCGCCGTCGCTTCAGACGGCAACGTGTCGTTATTCTCAGTACATCGTCCTTGAATCGAGGCTAAGACCTTTTCCCTTCGACAAAGACTCGGAAAGCCCCTACTATCCATTTTCCCGCGCAACTATAGAGACCTGTGCGAGTCTGTCCTTTTTAGGAGTTATCCGTGTATACGATCGATCGATTTACCATCCCGGAGATATTAGAGAAAAGCTCAAAACGATATGCTTCGCGACCCGCCTTATCCATGGTAGGTGGCGAAGCCGTTTCCTACCGAGATCTCGAACCGAGGACAAAGCGCATCGCGGCTCTCCTGGGCCTTCTAGGCGTCAAGAAGGGCGACCGAGTCGCCCTTCTCTCCGAGAACAGGCCGGAATGGTGTCTTTCCTATTTCGGGATCGTCAGGGCCGGTGCGATTAGCGTTCCCATCATGACCGACTTCACGAGCGAACAGATCTCGACGATCCTCGAGCATTCCGGGAGTAAAGTATTTATCGTCTCCAAGCGCTTCGCCGCCAAAGCGCCGGGGGAGGGCGAAAGGCGCATCCTCCTGTCGCTCGAGGATTTCACGATCCTCGCGGCGCCGTCGCAGCTCGCGGCCGCCGGCGCCATCGAGACCGAGGCTCTGGACCGCGCGGCGCTGTCCTTCGTCCAGCCGCGCATCGTGGCTGACGAATTGGCTTCCATCCTCTATACCTCGGGTACGATGGGCAAGCCCAAGGGCGTCATGCTCACGCACAGGAACCTAGTCTACAACGCCTGGTCGGCCACAATTTTCACCCTCATGCGCCGCACCGATCGCCTTCTCTCCATACTCCCTCTCGCCCACGCCTACGAGTTCACCATCGGGTTCCTCATTCCGATCATGCATGGCTCGGCCGTCTACTACCTGGACAGACCGCCTTCGGCCACCGCCCTCCTGCCCGCGCTCGCCGCCATCAGGCCTACGATCATGCTGTCCGTCCCCTTGGTCATCGAGAAGATCTGCCGATCGAGCGTCCAGCCGGCCCTCGAGAGGATCGCGCTCTACAAGGTCGCGGCCCTTCGTCCGGCGCTCGAATGGGTGGCCGGGCTCAAGCTCAAGAAGACCTTCGGCGGCAGGATACGTTTCTTCGGGATCGGAGGAGCCCCCTTGGCCGCGGACGTGGAAACCTTCCTGCACAACTCCCGCTTCCCCTATTCGATAGGCTACGGCCTCACGGAGACCGCGCCCCTCCTGGCCGGCAACAGACCCGGCAAGGTGCGCCTGCGCACGACGGGCATGGCGGCGACGGGAGTGAGCCTCCGCATCGCCGACCCTCGTCCCGACACTGGCGAGGGCGAAATACAGGCCCGAGGGCCGAATGTCTTCCCCGGCTACTATAGGGATCCGGAACGCAGCGCCGAGACCTTCAGCTCCGACGGATGGTTCCGGACTGGCGACCTCGGAGTCATGGACGCATATGGCCGCGTCACGGTGCGCGGCAGACTCAAGACCATGATCCTCGGCGCCTCCGGAGAGAATATCTATCCCGAGGAGATCGAGGCGGTCCTCAATACCTCGCCTTACGTCCTGGAGTCCCTTGTCTACGGGGACGAGAAGGGCCTCACCGCCCTCGTGCAGCTCAAGCCGGAGGCCCTCGAGAGCCTCAAGTCCCGCATCCAGGACGAGCTCGAGGTCGCCGCGGCGAGTCTCGCGGCTGCCGTCGGGCACGCCGCCCATCATGCGAGCGAGAGCCTGGAGGCGGCCGAGCGCTCGGCGGCGCAGCTCGTGGACAGCATCCGGCGCGAGGCCAACTTCCGCCTCGCGGCCTGCTCGCGCCTGGCCCGAGTGGAGATACAGACGGAACCCTTCGAGAAGACTCCCAAGCAGAGCATCAAGCGATTCCTCTATCCGATGAAGGCTAGACGCTGACGCGGGCCGACGCGCGCACGGAGAATCGAGCGTGTACGAACTGGAACGCTTCACCATACCGGAGATAGTCGAGAAGAGCTCCTCCCTTTACGCCGGTCTGCCGGCCCTCGTCGCGGCGGGCCGGCCGCCGATAAGCTACGATTCGATAGGGCCCATGACTCGTCGCGTGGCCGCGCTTCTGGGCCTCTTAGGAGCGGTGCCGGGCCATCGCGTCGCCATCCTCGCGGAGAGCCGCCCCGAATGGGGCATCGCTTACTTGGGGATCTCTCGGGCCGGTTGCGTAGCGGTTCCCATACTGACGGACTTCACGAGCGAGCAGATAGTCGCCATCCTCGATCATTCCGAGAGCCGGATCCTCTTCGTCTCCCGCCGCCAACTCGCCAAGGCGGAGCGGGCGGCCGAGGGCCGCATCTTCGTCGCGCTGGAGGATTTCCGGCCTATCTCGGCGCCTCCGCGTTACCGTCTCCCGGACCCCGATGCCCTGGAAGCGGCGGCGGCCGGCCTCGTCCTTCCCGAGGTCGCAAGCGAGGATCTCGCGGCCATCGTCTACACCTCGGGCACGACCGGGAGCCCGAAGGGGGTCATGCTCAGCCAGCGCAACGTCGTCCACGACGCCTGGTCGATCCGCTTCATCATGCTGATCGGGCCGGAGGACCGCCTCCTCTCCATACTGCCGATGGCCCATACCTACGAACTCAGCGTGGGCTTCCTCTATCCGATAATGCAGGGCGCCTCGATCCACTACCTGGACCGGCCGCCTTCGAGCTCCGCCCTCATGCCCGCCCTCAAGGCGCTGCGGCCCACCACGATGCTCACCGTGCCTCTGATCATCGAGAAGGCATACCGGAGCTCGGTCAAGCCGGCACTGGAGAGGATACCCCTCTACTCCTGGAGGGCCTTTCGCCCCCTGCTCGAGCGCCTGGCCGGCGCGAGGCTCAAACGGAGCTTCGGCGGCCGCTTGCGGATATTCGGAATAGGCGGCGCTCCCCTGGCCGAGGATGTGGCCGCCTTCCTTCGCCGGATCCGCTTTCCCTGCGCCATGGGCTACGGCCTCACCGAGACTTCCCCGCTGGCGGCGGGCTCGGGCCCCGACGCCTTTCGCGTCGATTCGATCGGCCCGGCCATCCACGGCTCGGAGATCCGGATAGCCGATCCGAGGCCGGGCACGGACGAGGGGGAGATCCAGATCCGGGGGCCGAATGTCATGGCGGGCTACTACAAGGACCCCGAGCGGACCGCCGAGTCCTTCACCGAAGACGGCTGGTTCCGCTCGGGCGACCTCGGCACGCTCGACGCGAAGGGCCGCGTCGCGGTCCGCGGCAGGCTCAAAACCATGATCCTCGGCTCGTCGGGCGAGAACATCTACCCCGAAGAGGTGGAGGCCGTCCTCAACAGCTCGCCCTTCGTGCAGGAGTCCCTGGTCTACGGCGGCGATTCGGGGCTCACGGCCCTCGTTCAGCTCAAGCCCGAGCCGGTCGCCGACTTCCTCAAGAGCGGCATCGAAGGGGCGGAAGCGGCGATCCTGTCCTTCGCGAAGGCGATGGGTTCCGTCGCGCACCATGCGGGGGCGAGCCTGGAAGACGCCGAGAAGTCCTTGGCAGGCCTCCTCGAGCGGATAAAGAGGGAGACCAATACGCGCCTGTCGGCCTTCTCGCGGATTAGCACCGTCCGCCTCCAGCTCGAGCCCTTCGAGAAGACGCCTACCCAGAAGATCAAGCGCTTCCTCTACCCGGGGGAAGGCGGGGAGTGAGGGTCGAAGCGCCTCTTCATTGACGCGCCCCGCGGCGGCCGTGTAGTATCCTGCAAGGGAGGATGACATGCCCGTCAATCTCAAGGGACGCAGCTTTCTGAGCCTCAAGGACTTCACCACCGAGGAGATCCGCTACCTCCTCGACCTTTCCCGCGACCTCAAGGCGAAGAAGCGTTCCGGCGTCAAGGGAAACCTCCTGTTCCGCAAGAACATCGTCCTCATATTCGACAAGGCCTCGACGCGGACGCGCTGCGCCTTCGAGACGGCCTGCTGGGACGAAGGCGGCAACGCCACCTTCCTCACGAACAGCCAGATGGGCAAAAAGGAGTCCGTCGAGGATACCGCCAAGGTGCTCGGCCGCATGTACGACGGCATCCAGTACCGCGGCTTCTCGCAGAGGCTCGTCGAGGACTTGGCCAGGCATTCCGGCGTCCCGGTCTGGAACGGCCTCACCGACGCGGACCATCCCACGCAGGTCCTCGCCGACCTTCTCACCATCGAGGAGCGCGTCGCCAAGCCTCTGGGAAAAGTCAAGCTCGTATACTGCGGCGACGCGCGCAACAACATGGGCAACGCCCTCATGATCGGCTCGGCCAAGATGGGCCTTCGCTTCGCCGCACTTTCGCCCAGGGAGCTCTGGCCGGACGAAGGACTGACCGCCGAGATGAGGGTCGTGGCGGCGGCTAGCGGAGGCTCGATAGACTGCTTCGACATCTCGAGGGCCGACGAGGCGCTGAAAGGGGCGGACGCGCTCTACACGGATGTCTGGGTCTCCATGGGCGAGGAGGCCAAGTTCGAGGAACGGATCAGGCAGCTCGAGAAATACCGGGTCACCATGGACTTCGTCCGCAGGACCGGCAATCCCGACTGCATTTTCCTCCACTGCCTCCCGGCTCTCCACGACCTCGAGACCGAGGTGGGCGCCGAGGCGCGGAAGAAGCACGGGCTCGCGGAAATGGAAGTCTCCGACGAGGTCTTCCGCTCGCGGCACTCGGTCGTCTTCGACGAAGCCGAAAATAGGCTGCATACGATCAAGGCGGTCATGGTGGCGACGATCGGGGATCTGTAGAGAGGGAGCGCAACCGGTACTTTCTTCCCCGCGCATCATCGGTGGAATGAGAATCGTCATCGCCCTTATGCAGGGGGGCCCGCCTACGAAAAATGGAAGCCCCGCCAGTCCTCGCCTTGATGGCCCGATGGGCTGCGGAGCGGCGGGGCTCCCTTTTTTCGAGCGCCCCCTGCAAAAAGGCGATGATGATTCTCCCAAATACCCAAAACGGCTGGGAGACATTTTTCCGTCGCGGCTCTCCTTCGCACCGTATTCCCCGTATCGCGGAATATTCCCAGCTGCTACAATGGGCCGATGAGCAGCATCGGCTCGGGGGGCGTGGGGCGCGAGCATCGCCCTCCTGCGGGGGCGACGCGACGCCGGGAGCTCCCGGAGCCCAGAGTGAGCCTGCGCGTGCTCGCCGCGCTCCGGGCGCTCGGCGGCCCCTACGGGCGCATGGGCCTCAAACTGGACGGCATCGAGTTCCGCCATGCCGAGAGGATCCTCCGGGCCCTGGCCGAGTTCAGGGAGGGCCGCAGCCGGCTCGTCCTCGCGTTTCGGCACCCCTACGGAGACGAGCCCCAGGTCCTGTCCTTGGCCCTCTCGGCCCCTCTGGCCAGGGAGGCGCGCCGCCTCGGCGTCGCCGGGCCGGGCAGGGCGCACGCCCGATTCGTCCACGGCTACGAAGTGCCCATGTGGAGCGGTCCCCTCGTGCGTTGGATCCTGCCGCGCTTCGGCGCAATGCCGGTCTACCACGCGAAGCTCGACCATGCCAGCATCGAACGCATCCGATCGGTCCTGCGGGACGACCCCTATCCCCTCGCCCTGGCGCCGGAAGGCCAGGCCTCGTATCGCAGCGAGACGGTGCCGCGCCTCGAGCGGGGAACGGCCCGGCTCGCCTTCTGGTGCGCGGGCGAGCTTCGGAAGCTCGGCCGGCCCGAGCGCGTCGAGGTCCTGCCGCTCTCGGTGCACTGCCGATTCTACGAGTCCGACATAGCGAAGGTCGAGAGGCTGGTCGCCAAGGTCGAGGCGGACTGCGGTCTCCCCTGCGGCGCGGCCCGCGAGACGGAGAGCGCCGGGGAGCGCAAGGTCGCGCTAGCCGCGCGCCTCGTAGCCCTCGACGATCGCCTCGTCTCCATGGCGGAGTTCTACTATTTCGGGGCCGGTCACAGGCGGGGCGGGGCGGATCGCGATGCCAGGCTGAAGGCGCTCATGACCGAGGCTCTTCGCCGCGGCGAGGCGGCCATGGGTATCGGGGGCGAGGACGAGGGCGACCTCATCGCGCGAGTCTACCGCATCAGGCAGGAGGGTTGGGACCGGATCCACCCCGAGGGCGACGCTTCGGGATACCCTCCCCTCGGAAGACGGCTGGCCGACCGAAAGGCCGGCGAAGCCTGGTACGCGATGCGTCACATGGAATTCGTCGACCTCTGCTACTATCTCGACTCGGGCTACATCGAGACGCCGGACGGCTCCGCGCCGCCCTTCGGGCGCCTCGTCGAGACGGCATACAGCGCCGCCGACCTCGCGTCGAGGCTCTCCGGCGGCAACATTTCCCAGCGACCCAACGCGCTGCGCCGCACCGCGGTGCTGTCGATCGGCTCGCCTATCGAGCTGAGCTCCCGCTACGACGACTACATGAAGGACAAGAAGGCGGCCGTGGATGCCGCGACGCGCGACCTGGAGCGCGAATACATCACCTGCATCGAGGAGTTCATCGATGAGCGCGAACGCTAGCACTGCGGCCGAAGGCACGACGGGCCGGGGGACGAGGCTCGGTCTCGGGACCAAACTGGGCTTCGGGGTCTGCGATCTCGGCGGCAACCTCTTCTTCACCGCCTTGGGGTTCTGGGCGCTCAAGTACCTCACCGACACCGTCGGCATCGCGGCCGCGGTGGCCGGCTCGGTCATCATGATCGGCAAGTTCGTCGATGCGGTCTGGGACCCCCTGCTCGGCTTCCTCTCCGATCGGACGAAGACGAGATGGGGGCGTCGCAGGCCCTACATACTCCTCGGCTCCGTCCCCCTGGCCTTCGCGATGTGGCTTTTCTTCACCAATCCCCGCATCGCGGACCCTGCCCTCCTCGCGGTTTGGGCCGGCGCCTGCTTCATCCTGCTCAACGTAGTCTACTCGGTCGTGAACATCCCCTACTCTTCGCTGACGCCCGAGCTCACGACGGACTACAACGAGCGCTCGAGTCTCAACGGCTTCCGATTCATGTTCGCGGTGGTGGGCACGCTCCTGGGGGCCGCCTCGGTGCAACCCCTGCTTTCCGCCTTCGGCGGAGGCAACGGGGCCGACAAGAGCTTCGGCTTCTCGATGGTGGGGCTGATCTTCGGCGCCGTGATGCTCGTCTCCGCGGCCATCACCGGCTTCACCGTCCGCGAACCCGAGCGATCCGCCGAGACCAGACCCGAGGGCGGCATCTTCAAGACCTACCTCTCGGTCTTCCGCAACAGGCCTTACCTCATCATCCTCTTCACCTACGCCCTCAACCTGATCGGGCTCACCTTCCTCCAAGGCGTCATCGCCTACTACTTCGCCTATATCTACGGAAACGAAGGCCTCACCGCGATCGCCATGCTGGTCCTCCTCGTCACGGCGATGATCTGCATCCCGGTCTCCGTCGCAGTCTCGAAGCGGATCGGAAAGAAGCGCACCTACCAGATCTGCTTCTTCGTCCTCGCCACCGCGAGCCTGATCCTCTTCTTCCTCGGGCACATCCTGGGGCCCTGGTTCTTCATCGCGATGATGCTCTACGCGGGTATAGGGGTCGGCTTCGGCTATGTGGCCCCCTACTCGATGGTTCCGGATACCATCGAGTACGACGCGGCCAGGACCGGCGTCCGCAAGGAAGGGGCCTTCTACGGCATGTGGCTATTCACCTCGAAGATCGGCTCCGCCTTCGCGATCCTCGCGACGGGCCTCGTGCTCGGCGCAGGGGGCTTCGTCGCGAACGCGGCGCAGGCCGATTCGGCCAAGCTCGCGATCCGGCTCGCGGTCGGGCCCATTCCCGCCCTCTTCCTCGTCGGCGCCATGATCCTGGTGCAGTTCTATCCCATCGACGAGAAGAAGTACGCGGAGATCATGGCCGGCGGCGCCGGGAGGGCCTGAGCCCGCCCGCGGACTAAACCTAAACCTTGAAGCGGCCTATGGCCGCCTCCATCCTGTCGATGGTCTCCCGCGTGCCCTTCGCGACGCCGGCCACGGCGCCCACGTTCGAGCCGATGTCGTCGGCGCTCGCGGCCATGGCGTCCACCCGCTCCTTGACGTCGAAGGCGGCTTCGCGGAGCCGCGCCATCTCCTCGAGCACCGCCCGGTTGCCGGCGCTCATCTCGGAGGAGCCCGTCTTCACCTGCGTGGTGACCTCGTTCATCTCGCGCAGCGCCTCGAGTATCTGCTTGGAGCCTTCGCTCTGCTCGGCCATCGCGTGGTCGACTTCCCTGACGAGGGCCTCCGTCGCGAGAATCTTCCCCGCGACGAGGGAGAACGCCTCCTCCGAATCCTTGGACAGGCCGACGATGTCGCCTATCGCCTCGAGGATGCTGCCGAGCTCCTCGCCTATCGTCGTGGACTGCTCGGCCGCCGTCTCCGAAAGTCGCCGGATCTCGTCCGCCACCACCGAGAAGCCCTTGCCCGCCTCGCCCGCGTGGGCCGCCTCGATCGCGGCGTTCATCGCGAGGAGATTGGTGCTCGAGGCGATCGAGGCGATTATCTCGTTCGTCTCGAGAAGGGCGCGGGACTGGGAGGAAATCTGGGCGATCCTCTCGGCCGCCTCGGAGAGCTTGGCCTTGCCCGCCTCGGAGGCTCCCGCCAGGGCCGAGAACTCCTCGGCCATCTTGGACACCGAGGCGGTGACCGAGCCGATGCTGCCGACCATCTGCTCGATGGCCGCCGAGGCCTCGGTGATGCTCGCCGCCTGGCCCGCGATGAGATCGTCGAGGCTCGAGATGTTGCGGGCGATCTGGCTGATCGCGCTCGAGGACTCCTCCACGCTCGAGGCCTGGCGCAGGCCCCGGTCCCTCACGGCCTCTATCGACTCGGTCAAGGCGCCCACCGCGGCCGCGGTTCCCTCGACGCTGGCGCCCAGCCTCTCTCCGAGCTCCGAGAGGCCGGACTGCGCGCCCTTCAGGTCCGCTATCGTGTCGCGGAGCTTGCCGAGGAAGGTGTTGAAGTCGCAGACGAGGTCGCCTATCTCGTCCTTCGCGTCCATGTCGATGCAGGCCGTGAGGTCGGCTTCGCCCTCGGCGAGCTCGCGGAACCCGCCGGCGGCGAGGCCGAGGGGGCGCGCGATCGAGCGGGCGATGAGGATCGATATGGCGAAAGTCACCGAGACGCCTACGACGAGGAGGAGCGCGAGGACCAGGATCGTCGAGCGGACCGCGGACTCAGACTCGCTCGCCTTCTGGTCTATGGCCAGGATCCACGAGGAGGAGTTCGATACGCTCGAGAACCAGGTGTTGTACCTGACCCCCGCTGGATCGACCCAGGAGCCCGCGCCTTTGCTGTCGGAGGCCATGGATTCGCCGATGGCCGATAGACCGCGGAAGCCCGAGGCGTCGGCCTGGGGTACGTGGAGCTTCATGACCTCGGCCGCGTTGGGATGGGCGATCACGAGGCCGCCGCCGGTCGCGAGCCAGCCGTAGCCGGTCGCGCCGAGCTTGATCTCGTCCATCAGGGCCGAGAGGGCGTCCAGCCGCACCTGCAGGGCGACGAGGGCCGGCACCGAGCCGTCGTCGGCCTTGACGGGATAGGCCATCACGATCACGGGCGCATCCAGGGTCCTGGAGACCACCGGGTCCGAGACTTCCCAGTCGCTCCGCCGGCTCATGATCTTCTTGAAGTAGTCGCGATCCGAGACGTCGAAATCCGGATTCTCCGGAGAGAAGGCCTTGCCGTCCGGCCAGGCGACGAAGAATCCGGACACCTCCGCGGAGAAGAGGTTCTTGAGCTCGAGGACGAGGGCCTCGGCCGCCCGCCTGTCCTTCGAGAGGAACTCGCGCCGGGCCGCGACGAGGCGCAGCTGGCTGCGGAGCTTGTCCAGCTTCTCGCCCAGCTCGCTCGCCCTGGCGTCCGCGGCCTGCGCGCCGCTGTCGAGGACCATGGACTTGATCCTCCGATCGAGGAGGAGCCCTACCGTCACGAGGGCGAGACCCAGGAGCCCCGCCGTATAGAGGGTGAGGATCAGCGCGATCCGGGAGCGCAACCCCCCTCTCCGCCTCGCTCGATCGCCCATTGCGTCACGCCCTGTAGCACAGCGTCGGATTTCGGGCGGCCGATACCTCGTCGAGCCGCCCGACCGGCGTGGTCGTGGGCGCGGAGAGGAGGAGGGAGGGCTCCTCCCTCGCCTCCTCGGCGATCTTGAGGAGGACGGCGGCGAACTCGTCCAGCGTCTCCTTCGCCTCGGTCTCCGTGGGCTCGATCATGAGGGCCTCCGGGACTATGAGCGGGAAGTAGATGGTAGGCGGGTGGAAGCCGTAGTCGATGAGCCGCTTGGCGACGTCGAGGGTGTGCACGCCCTCGGCGAGGTCCCCCTGGGCGACGAATTCGTGCATGCAGCGCCGCGGGTACTTGATCTTGTACGCGCCCTCGACCAGGGCCTTGATATAGTTGGCGTTCAGCACCGACGTCTCGGCGACGCGGCGCAGCCCAGGCGCGCCGAGCATGCGCAGGTAGGTATAGGCGCGGACCAGTATCCCGAAATTCCCGTAGAAGGCCTTCATCCGGCCTATTGAGCGCTTCGGCATGGCGAGGCTGTAGGAGCCGCCTATTTTCGCCGCTATGGGGCCGGGCAGGAAGTCCGCGAGGTCGGGCCTCACGCCCACGAAGCCGGCGCCCGGTCCGCCGCCGCCGTGGGGCGTCGAGAAGGTCTTGTGCAGGTTGTAGTGCATGACGTCGATCCCGACCTCGGCGGGCTTGAGCACGCCGGCGAGCGCGTTCATGTTGGCGCCGTCGCCGTAGACCAGGCCTCCCGCCTCGTGCACCGCGTCCGCGATCGCCTCGATGTTCCGGTCGAAGAGGCCGAGGGTGTTCGGGTTGGTGATCATGATGCCCGCGATCGAGTCGCGGGCCGCGCCGCCCAGTTCGGCCCTCAGGGCGGCCATGTCGACTCCTCCGTCGGCGTCGGAGGGAAGGGTCCTGGCCGCGAAGCCGGCCATCGCGCAGGAGGCCGGGTTGGTGCCGTGCGCCGAGTCGGGCACGAGGATCACGCGCCTCCTGTCGTCGGCCCTCGACGCGTGGTAGGCGCGAATGATGAGCACGCCCGCGAGCTCGCCCTGGGCGCCGGCCGCGGGCTGGAGGCTGCCGCCCGCGAAGCCCCCGATCTCGCAGAGCCAGACCTGCAGCGAATGGATCAGCTCGAGCGCGCCCTGGCTGAACTCCTCGCCCGCGAGGGGGTGGATGTTCCGCCATCCCGGAAGCGAGGCCGCCAGGTCGTTGACCTTCGGGTTGTACTTCATCGTGCAGGAGCCGAGGGGATAGAACTGGGTGTCTATCGAGAAGTTCTTCTGCGAGAGGCGGGTAAAATGCCTGACCAGACTCAGCTCGTCCAGCTCGGGCAGGTCGAGGCCGGAGCGAGCGAGGGACTCGGGGACGGGCGTCGCCGGGACGTCGCAATCGGGCAGGGAGGCGCACATGCGCCCGGGAGACGAGATCTCGAAGAGGAGCGGCTCTTCCCTCAGGTTCATGCTGAGACCTCCCCGAGGGATTTGGCGAGAAGCTCGATCTGATCCTTCGTGCACATCTCGGTGACGCAGACGAGGAGCTCGTGTCTCCGCTCGGGGAAATAGCGCGAAAGAGGCAGTCCCGGCACGACGCCCCTGCGCGACAGCCTCTCCGCCAGCTCCTCGGCCGGGATCGGCGTCCGCACGAGGAATTCCTCGAAGAAAACCCCGCTCTCGACCCCGAAGCCCGGGACCGCCGCGACGAGGGAGGCCGCGTAATGCGCTTTGTTCCAGCACAGCTCGGCGACCGCGCGCAGACCGGAGCGCCCCATGGCCGCGAGGTAGATGCAGGTCTGGAGCATCGCCAGGCCCTGGTTCGAGCAGATGTTCGAGACCGCCTTCTCGCGGCGTATGTGCTGCTCGCGCGCCGTGAGGGTCAGGACGAATCCCCGCCTGCCCGCGGCGTCCTTGGCCTGGCCGACGAGACGGCCGGGCATCCTGCGCACCAGGCCGGCCTTGGCGCCCATCATGCCGAGGAAGGGTCCGCCGAAGCTCATGGGGTTGCCCAGCGATTGGCCCTCGGCGGCGACTATGTCCGCGCCGAGCTCGCCCGGACTCTTGAGCAGCCCGCACATGATCGGGTCGGCATGGACGACGAGGAGGGCCCCCGCGGCGTGCGCCGCCCCGGCGGCGGCCCCTATGTCGCCTATCGCGCCCGTGAAGCCCGGATAGCCGGCGATCACGCAGAAGGTCGAGGCGTCGGAGAGCGCGGCCGCCTTCTCGGGAGGCAGCTCGGTCTCCTCGAGGCGAACGGGATAGGCCGACAGGTAGGAGCGGATGACGTCCTTGTACTCGGGGTGGATGTCGGCGCAGAGGATCGCGCGATCGCGCGCTTTCGAGCCCGCATTCGCGACATTAGTCGCGCTCGCGGCGGCGCCGCCGGCCGCATTGTAGGCCATCAGCACCGCTTCGGCGAGGGCGGTCGCCCCGTCGTAGTGCGAAGCGTTGACGACGTCCATGCCGAGGAGGGAGGCGGCCATGCTCTGGTACTCGAAAATCGCCTGGAGGGTTCCCTGGGACACCTCGGGCTGGTAGGGCGTGTAGGCGGAGAGAAACTCGCCGCGCGACGCCAGGGAGGGCACCACGGCCGGGATGAAGTGGTAGTAGGCCCCTGCGCCGAGGAACCAGGCCGAGGACGAAGCCTTGAGGTTCTTGGCGGCCAGGGCCTCGAGCTCCCTCATGGCCTCCATCTCGGAAAGGGGCGCGGGCAGGTCGAGGACCGGGAAGCGCGCCGAGGCCGGGATGTCGGAGAAGAGCTCTTCCACGCTCCCGACGCCGATGCGCTCGAGCATGGCCGCTCGATCGGCGTCGGTCGCGGCGATATAGGGCGAGTTCATTCCTTGCCGCATTCCTTCTCGTAGGCGGCCGCGTCGAGGAGGCCGTCCCACTCCGACTGGTCGGACGGGGAGAGGCGGAGCAGCCAGCCGGCGCCGTAGCAATCCTTGTTGACGAGGGCGGGATCCCCCTGGAGGGCCGGATTCACCGCCGTTATGGTGCCGGACACGGGGGCGTAGATGTCGCTGGCGGCCTTGACCGACTCGATGACGCCGATGGCCTCCCCTTGTGCGACCTTCTTGCCCGCCTCGGCCATCTCGACGAAGACGATGTCGCCGAGGGCGTCCTGGGCGTGGTCGGAAATGCCAATCACTACTTCGGCCCCGTCCTTGCGGGCGAACTCGTGCGAGCTCCGGTAACGGCAATTCTGGTCGATCTTCATTCGCTTCTCCTTCGGTCGAGATTCACCTTCGATATGCGGGAAGGTAGAGTGGTCTCTTGACGACGACCGCGTCGCGGGGCTTGCCGCGTATGGAGACTGCGAGGGCGGTCCCCTGCTTGGACAGCGCGGGCTGCACGAAGGCGTTGGCCGCGTACTTCCTCACGGTGGGGCAGTACATTCCCGCCACGCAGACGCCGACGGTCTCGCCCCCCGGGGAAAGCACCTCGAAGCCCTCGCGCGGGACGCCGCCGGTCACGTCGAGCCCGACAAGGCGCCTCGCGGGCCCGGCGGCGACGATGCCTTCCAGGGCCTTCCGGCCCACGAAGTCCTTGTCGAAGTCGCAGGCCCACTTGAACCCCGCCTCTATGGGGTCGATGGAGGGGCTGATCTCGTGGCCATGGAGGGGCATGCCCGCCTCGAAGCGCAGCGAATCGCGCGCCGCCAGCCCGATCGGGGCAGTCTCGATTCCCCTGCCTTCGCCTTCGGCGAGGAGGAGTTCCCAGATCTCGAGAGCCTTGGAGGCGGGGAAGAAGAGCTCGCCGCCGTCCTCGCCCGTATAGCCAGTCCGCCCGAACAGGACCTTCGTCCCGCCGATCGTCATCTCGCCGGCCGTGAAGCGCCGGAGGGAGGAGGCCGCCCCGCCCGAGACGGCGTCGAGGAGCTCGATAGCGCGCGGGCCCTGGACCGCGATCATGTAGGTGTCGTCGGACCGATCGTCGACGGTCACGCTCCGCGGCGCGCGCGAGCGGATCCACGCGAGGTCGGATTCCCGGTTGGAGGCGTTGACCACTATCCACCAACGGCCGGGGAGCCTGTACACGAAGAGATCGTCGAGAACGAGGCCCTTCTCGTCGAGGAGGAGGGAATAGCGCGCATCGCCGTCGAGCATGTCGAGGACGCGCGCGCTCACGAGGCCCGAGACGAACTCGTCGGCGCCGCCGCCCTTCAGCTCCACCTGGCCCATGTGGTCGATGTCGAAGAGGCCCACGGAGCGGCGGCAGAGCAGGTGCTCCTCGACGGCGCCCCTCGGATACGAGATGGGCATGTCGTAGCCTGCGAAGGGCGCCATCTTGGCGTCTCGCGAAACGTGCCAATCATGGAGTCGTGTGGTAAGCAGGCGCGGCCTCCTCGGGACGCGCGGTCCGGCCCGCGCGACGATGGGGAGTCTAGCATACGGACGAGGCAGGGGCAAGGCGAGGAGCGCGGAAGGAATTACGCGAGAGAGGTCTTCCTATACGCACGCCGCTGAAAGCGGCGCCTACAATACATTTCCTTGCAGTCAGGAAGACCTCTCTCCTTAAAAGGAATTACGCGAGAGAGGTCTTCCTATACGCACGCCGCTGAAAGCGGCGCCTACAATACCTTTCCTTGCAGTCAGGAAGACCTCTCTCCTTAAAAGGAATTACGCGAGAGAGGTCTTCCTAT
>Ga0181517_10002558_pt1 | contig 18403 bp, 20 predicted proteins | sample PEATcosm2014_Bin_31_FD_119748 | JGI IMG/M metagenome (GOLD analysis project Ga0181517, IMG submission 119748) | Peatland microbial communities from MTU Mesocosm Facility, Houghton, MI, USA - PEATcosm2014_Bin01_30_metaG | ecosystem: Environmental > Terrestrial > Soil > Wetlands > Peat | place... | reverse complement strand
TGTCGTAGCTGGCTTTTTCGCCGTAGTGTTCACCGGTGAGTACCCCGAGGGCATCCGGGGCTTCTTGGTGAGCGCCTACCGCTACTCGCACCGGGTGGAGGCCTACGTCGGTTTCCTCACCGACCGCTACCCGCCTTTCAGCCTGGCCGCTTGAGGCGACCGTCGCGCACCTGCTCGTGAGGTCGTCTCACGAGCAGCCCGAGGTCACCCTCGGTCGGTCCAGCACGCCTTTTCTCGACCTGCGGGAGCCGCCAAACCGACAGTTCGCGATCCCTCGTCAGAGGCGCCATCTCTGGTGGGGGCGGGGAGGATCGAACTCCCGGCGCGCAGATTAAAAGTCTGCCGGTCTACCACTGACCTACGCCCCCGTGCGGCGGCGCGCCCGGTTACCCCGTCATCCTAGATTGACCACCCCGGGCGCCAGGAGCAACAGCAGGCCGAGGACGACGCACGTCGCTGCCACTATGGCCACGTCGGCCACCAGCTCTTCACGGCGACGGCGGAAGGCGCTCAGACCGGCGGCGACGGCCAAGCCCGTCACCAGCCCACCCACGTGGGCTTGCCAGGCGATGTCAGGGATGGTGAAGCTGAACACCAGGTTGATCGCGATGAGGGCGACGATGCTTGAGGTATTCGCCGAGGCCCGGCGGGCCAGGATGAAATAGGCGCCGAACAAGCCGAAAATGGCGCCCGAAGCCCCCGCGGCCGGCTGTTGGGGGTTGCCGATGAGGTAGTAGGCCACCGACCCGCCCAAACCGCACAGCATGTACAGGGCGATGTACCGCCACCTGCCCAAGGTCGGTTCGACCAGCCGTCCGATGATGTATAGGCACCACATGTTGAGCGCCACGTCGAGGATGCTGTTGGTGACGAAGAACGATGCGACCAGGCGGTACGACTGGCCGAAATGCGACATGAAGACAGGGATCATGTAGCTGTCGAAGGTCAGCCGGGACGAAGCCGCGGCGGCCAGGAACAGGACGACGTTGATTAAGATCAGGGCCATGGTCACCGGGGCCTGGCGGGCGCTCGGGACCGCGCCGAAGCCCGGCCGGTACCGGACCACCGGCGCCTGGCGGGCGCTGCGCCGTACACATTGGTGGCAATGCCAGCCCACCGGGGCCTGGACCATGCAGTCGGCACAGATGGGCCTGTTGCAAGAGCGGCAAACCGCCCCGGCCAGGCGGTCGGGGTGCTCGTAGCAGCGGGTGTTGGGGCCTAGGCCAAGGGGTTCGGAGGGGGGCCCATGGCCCGGGGCGCCGCCGGGCCCGACGCTGCTGGGCGGCCTCCCCGAGCCAGGCGGCCCGGCCGGCGGCGGTCCTGGCGCTCCTGGTGGTGCCGGCGGCCCGGTCACAGGCCATTGGAACTCCGCCTCGCCCCAGCCTTGGTCGACCACTTGCGACGCCTAAAGGGAGCTAACGGCGATCGCCGCCGCGGGCATGTTCCAACGCCGGACGATGGGCTGGCCGTGTTCCCAGCCGAGCTCGCTCACGGTGGCGGTGCCCAGGACGAACAGCCGTCCTTCGGTACCGGCGAGGCCGAGCCACCGGGCGGCCAGGACACGCAGGACATGGCCGTGGGCGAAGACCAGGGCCCGGGCGCCACCGCCGAGAGCTAGCACCCGCCGCACGACACGGTCTGCGCGCGCCGCTACGTCGGCGGGCTCTTCACCGCCCGGCCACGGCCCGGTCCAGATAGTCCAACCCGGGTATCGCGCTCTTATTTGGTCGATTGTGAGCCCCTCCAGGTCTCCATAGTCCCACTCGGCCAGGTCCTCGTCGATTTCGGGCCGGAACCCGGCCAGCTCAGCCGTGCACCGCGCCCGCTGGCGCGGACTTGCCAGGACGAGCTCGAACCGGTCGGCGCTCAGGGCCCCCGACAAGTCGCGAACCTCTTGCTCCCCGGTCGCCGTCAGGGGCACGTCGGTGCGGCTGGTGTGCCGGCCCGAGGCGCTCCACTCCGTTTCGCCGTGCCTTACCAGCCACAGCCCTTCCGGGTCAGGCATCCCGCTCGACGAGGAGGTAGCCCGCGCCGACAAGGAGCAGCAACACGAACAGGGCCAGGTCGCCCGTGCCCCACCAGGCAGTAAGGGCGTGGGACTGGCGGGTGACCTCCTCGAGTTGGGAGCCGGCTTGGGTCGGCCAGTACTCCAGGAGCGGGTTGCTCCACGACGAGGGCAGAAAGTTGAAAATGAGCGGCAGGACGAACGTTATGGCCACCCCGGCCGTGATGCTCCAGGCGGTACTGCGCAACAGGCCACCCAGGGCCAGGCCCATCAAACCGGCCAGGGCGGCATCGATGCCCATCCCTATGACCGCCCTCAGCACATTGTGGTCGCCGAGGGCGGGGTCCGGGAACAACGCGTACCCCGAAGCGATGGCGTGGCTGACGAAGAAGTTGACGAAGCTCACCACCTCGCCGACGACCAGGGCGGTGACGGCGAAGACGACCGCCTTGGCCGAGAGCACCCTGAGGCGTTTGGGGGTGGCGAGCAGGGTCGGGCCGATGAGCCCGCTGGAGTACTCGCTGGTCATGACCAGGACCCCGAGCACCATGAAGGCGAGAAGGCCGAGGAACCAGGCGGACTGGAGGATGCCCACCGGGTCCGTCGTGACCTTGGTGCCATGGCGGTGGTTGCTCACTACGGCCAATGTGATGAGGCCGGACAACCCGACGACCATGACGGCAATGACGGCCAGGGTGATGGGCGTCGACCGGACGCTGCGCAGCTTGGTCCACTCGGCCCGCAGGGTATCGATGGGCCGGGGAGGCTTCACGCCCCCCGGCCGCGACGGGGCCATCGGCTGGGACATCGCCGTGGTCGGGGTCACCGCGTGGCCGGCCCTGTCGGCCAGCTGGCCTGGGGCGATTGGCTGCCGTTCGGGCCCCCGGTCCCGGGCGAGACGTCGCCGCGGGCGTGGTACTCCACGTCGTCGCGGGTCAGCTCCATGAAGGCCTCTTCCAGCGATGCTTCCAGCAAGGAGAGCTCGTGCACGGGCGCCTGGGCGTAAAAGGCAATGTCGCCGATGGCCGAGGGCTCCAGGCCGGTCACCATCAGTGCGCCATCGTCGGTGGTCTGCACCGACCCGCCGGCGGCCAGGAGCCGGGGGGCGACGGCTTCGGGCATCGTCGTGCGCAACCGGACGACGCTGGTCGCGCCCTTGACCAGCGCGTCGACCGTCGAATCGGCAATGAGGTGGCCCTTGCCGATGACGATGACCCGGGTCGCCGTCAAAGCCATTTCGCTCATCAGGTGGCTGGAAACGAAGACGGTCCGTCCCTGGCGGGCGAGCGACTGCATCAACGTGCGCGCCCACACGATGCCTTCGGGGTCGAGGCCGTTTACGGGCTCGTCGAAGATGAGGATCGGCGGGTCCCCGAGGAGCGTGGCGGCGATACCCAGACGCTGGGCCATACCCAACGAGAAAGTGCCGGCCTTGCGGCCGGCCACGTCGCTCAGGCCCACGAGGTCGAGGACCTCACCCACTCGGCGGGACGGGATGTGACCGGCCTGGGCCAGTGCCAGGAGATGGTCGCGGGCCTTACGGCCGGGGTGATAAGACTTGGCGTCCAGCAGCGCTCCGACCTCCCGCATGGGCGCCCGCAGTCGCTGGTACGGGGACCCGTTTATCGTCGCCGTGCCTTTGTCCGGGTTCGCCAGGCCAAGGACCAGACGCATCGTGGTGGTCTTGCCCGCACCGTTGGGACCGAGGAAGCCCGTGACGACGCCGGGCTGCACCTCGAAGCTCAAGTCGTCGACGGCAAGCTGGGGCCCAAAGCGCTTCGTAAGGTGGGAGACCCGGATCAAACGTCCGCCCTTTCGCAGTCCCTAGGACCGAAGACTACCGGTGATGGACGTGCTGCCGCGAAAGTAAGGGTGCAGGCAGGAGGGCAACTCGACCGTCCCGTCGCTTTGCCGGTACGTCTCCACTAGCGCCGCCCACATCCTGGGCACGGCCAGTGCCGAGCCGTTCAAGGTGTCGCAGATCTGGACCGCCCCACCGCCGGCGGGCCGGTAACGGATGCCGGCGCGCCGAGCCTGGTAGTCGCTGAACCACGAGACCGACGAGACCTCTAGCCACATGTCACAACCCGGCGCATAGACCTCGACGTCGAACTGGCGGGCGTGGGACTGCCCCAGGTCCCCGGTGGAAATATCGAGGATCCGGTAAGGAAGGCCGAGGGCGGCCACCGACCCCACGGCACGGTCCAAAAGCTCGGCGTGGAGAGCCGCGGCCTGGTCGCGCCGGCAGATGGCGAGTATCTCGACCTTGTCGAACTCGTGCACCCGCAAAAGCCCCCGGGTGTCCCTCCCCGCCGCGCCCGCTTCTCGGCGGTAGCACGGGGTGTAGGCCATGAGGCGCAGAGGCAGCTCTTCCTCGGCCAGGATCTCGTTGGCCCTCATCGAGGTCAGGGGCACCTCGGCCGTCGGGATGGCCCACAGGTCGTCCCGTTCCAGGTGGTAAGCGTCGTCGGCGAACTTGGGCAACTGGCCGACGGCCTCCATGACGGGCGTGCGGACCAGCGTCGGCGGGCGCACCTCGGTGAAGGCGTCTGCATTGCGGTCGAGAGCCAGCTGGCAAAGGGCGCGCACAAGGGTGGCGCCCTGGCCGCGGAACAGCGGGAACATGGAGCCCGCTATTTTGGCGCCCCGCTCAAGGTCCAGTATCTGCAGTTCCGCACCGATCTCCCAGTGCGGGGCCCGCTGGTGAGGCCCGTACCGGGCCGGGTCGTAGCCGACGGTACGGACGACCACGTTGTCTTTTTCGGACGCGCCGTCCGGAGCGTCCTCGGAGGGGAGGTTCGGGAGCCGCAGCATGGCGTCCCGCAATTGCGCCTCCACCACCGCGCTCTGGCGCTCGAGCCCAGCGAGCTCCTCGCCGGCGCGCTTGCTCTCGTCCCGGGCCGCCTCCGCGTTGGCCGCGTCGCCCGAGCGCATGGCGTCGCCTACCTGTTTGGAAAGAGCCTTGACCCGCGACCGCAGCTCTTCTGACCTGGCCGCCAATTGGCGGTTCTCGCTGTCCAGGGCGGCGGCGCGGCGGACCTCGTCCTCGGGGACGCGCTTGCGGGCCAAGGCCGCTATGGTGCGCTCCAGATCGGTGCGCAGGCGGCGTACGTCGATCATCGGTCCGAAACTAACAGGTGGAGCCGGCCGTGCCGGACGGCCGGAGGCGTCGCCGCCCACGGCCGGGCCGGTTTAGTGGACGAGGACGTCCACGGCCATGGCGACGAAGAGCAAGCTCAGGTAGGTGATGGACCAGTGGAAGATCTTCATGGCCGCGGCCGCCGTCCTGGTCACCAGCATCCGGGCGCAGAGCCCCACAAAACCGGCGCCGGCCAGCACCGCCACCCCCCAGTAGATCCAGTGCATGTGGGCCACGACGCCAAAGCCGGCCGACGCCGCCACCGTGGCGACCGAGTAAGCGAGCATTTGCCAGGTGGTGCGGCTGATGCTCTGCACGACCGGCATCATGGGCACTTTGGCGTTGGCGTAGTCGTCCCGGTAACGGATGGCTAGGGCCCAGAAGTGCGGCGGGGTCCACGACACGACGAGGCTAAAGAGCAGGAAAGGGGCCCAGCCCAGAGAGCCCGTCACGGCCGCCCACCCGACCAGTACCGGTACGGCGCCGGCGGCGCCACCTATCACGATGTTCTGGGGAGAGGTGCGCTTGAGCAGGGCCGTGTAGATGAACACGTAGAACAGGGCCGCCGACAGTGCCAGTAGTGCGGAGAGGGGGTTGACGGCCAGCCACAACACGGAGAAGGCGGCCAGCTGGAGCGCCACAGCAAACGCCAGGGCGGCGGGGGCGCTCACCGTACCGGTGACCAGAGGCCGCTGGGAGGTCCGGCGCATCAACGCGTCGATGTCGCGGTCCAGGTACATGTTGGCGGCATTGGCGCTGCCCGCGGACAGCGTGCCGCCCACCAGCGTGGCCAGCACGAGCCCTGCCGAGGGCCATCCCCGGGCAGCCACGAACATGGTGGGCACGGTCGTGATCAACAGCAGTTCGATGATGCGAGGCTTGGTGAGCGCAATGAAAGCCGCGACGCGCTCCAGGGGGCCGGGCCCGGGACGGACCGAACTTGCCGCGAAGGTGCCGGCGTTGCTGACCACTGGCGAAAGGTTAGCGGGCCAAGAGGGGCTGAGGGGATAGAGGCGGGCGGCCGCCAGGCCGGTCGAACGACACCGGCCGTCCGTCGTAGCATCATTTTATGTCCGCACTCAGGCGAGCGCTCCGCCGACTGTCGGCCCTGCTCGCCGATCCTCGCTTTTGCCGCCGCGTCGCCGGGGTGGCCGTCGTGGCGCTGGCACTCGGCATCGTGAGCGGCGGGGCGGTGCGCCTGACCGGGTCCGGGCTCGGGTGCAGCGACTGGCCGAACTGCACCGCGACGAGCGTTGTTGCCCCCCTGCAGTTCCACGCGTTGGTCGAGTTCGGCAACCGCCTGGTGAACGTGGTCATCACGCTGGGGATGGTCCTTGTTGTGCTGGCGTCGTTCATGCGCCGGCCCCGCCGGGCCGACCTGGTCGCTCTGTCATCGGGGCTGATAGCGGGGGTACTGGCCGAGATCGTGCTGGGGGGCGAGACCGTCCTCCACAAGCTCGCGCCCCAGTTCGTCATGTCCCACTTCCTCCTGGCCGTGGTCCTGCTCGTCAACGCCCTAGTGCTCTATCACCGGGCCCGTCAGCCTGACGCTGGCCCGACCGGCCAGCCTGGCGGAGGCCCGACCGGCCAGCCTGGCGGAGGCCCGACCGGCCAGCCTGGCGGAGGCCCGACCGGAGCCGCTGGCGGGACTGGGCCCGGCGGAAGAGCATGGCCTCTTCCGGCCCGGTGCCTGGTGAGGCGGGGGCACCTGTGGGCGAGCCGGGGCATGCTCGCACTGACGTTCGTGGTAGTCGTGCTGGGTACGGTCGTCACTTCGACCGGGCCGCACGCCGGTGCCCCCGGCGTGCCCCGCTTCGGTTTCTCCCTGCACACGGTGGCGCAGCTCCACGGGACGTCCGTCGAGGTACTGCTCGCCCTCACGGTGGCGACCCTGTGGTCCATGCACCGAGCCCGCGTCGCGCCTGCCGTGCTCCGCCGGGGAGAAGTGCTGCTGGTGGTGCTGGTCGCGCAGGCCGCCGTCGGCTACAGCCAGTACCTGAGCGGGGACCCCGTGCTGCTCGTCGGCGTCCATTTGGCCGGGGCCACGTCGGTTGTAATAGCCATGGTATTTTTCAACCTGGGCCTCTATACCCGTGACCCGGCGCCCGCGGCGCAGGTCCCGCCTGGGGACCGTCGTACAGCCAGAGAACTGGCCCGGACTTAGCGAAGGTGCGCATGGCGGCTTCTGCTCCGCTCGAAGTAAAGGAACCGGAAGTCACCGAGGTGACGGGGCTCTCCCGGCCCTGGAAGGTCATCGTCTGGAACGACCCGATCAACCTCATGAGCTACGTGGCGTTCGTCTTTCAGAAGCTGTTCGGTTACAGCAAAGAAAAGGCCAACAAGCTCATGATGGACGTCCACATCAAGGGCAAGGCGGTCGTCGCCAGTGGGCCGCGCGAGAAATCGGAGCTCGACGTCTTCAGGCTGCACGAGCACGGGCTGTGGGCGACCATGGAGCAAGACAGCTGAGCGCGGCCAGGCGGAAAGCGCCGCTCCGGCGGTGCGGACCAGGCCGGTACGCGGTCGCCTTCGGTGCCGAGGACCGCCAAGTCCTGCGGGCGCTGCCGACGCAGTTGGGCGCCGCCGTTGCCGCCCAGCCGGACGACGCCGTTTTCAGGCGGCTTTTCCCACCGGCGTATGCCAACGACGAGGTCGCCGAGGACGAATACCGCCAGATGGTCCGGTCCGACCTGGACGAGACCAGGGCCCTGGCCCTCGACACCCTGGCGAAGACGGCCGACGCCACGGAGCTGTCGGAGGAGGAGCTCGACGCCTGGCTAAGAGCCCTCAATTACATCCGATTGTGGCTCGGTACGCTCCTCGACATCCAGGAGGACGCACCCGAGGATGACCTCGAGGACCCGGCCCACCTGCTCTATTACCTGCTGACAGCGTGGCAGGAACTTGTCGTGTCCGTTTTATCGGGAGAGGACTAATGGACATCGACCTGGCGTTGGCCCATTTCAGTCAAAATCACCGGTCAGTTCTGGCGACCCGCCGCCGCGACGGCCGTCCGCAGCTTTCTCCGGTTGTCCACGCCGTCGGAAATGACGGCCGCATACTCATTTCGACGCGTTCGGGCGCCATCAAGGCTCGTAACATCGGCCGAGATCCTCGTGTGTCCATCTGTGCTCTCAGCGATGCCTTCTTTGGGAAGTGGGCCCAGGTCGACGGTACCGCCACGATTATCGGCCTACCCGAGGCGATGCCGCTGCTGCGGTTCTATTACTCCCAGATTTCGGGCGAGCACCCCGACTGGGACGAGTACGAGCGTGACATGGTCTCACAGGGCCGGGTTGTCATCGCCGTCGAGCCCGAAGCCGCCGGGCCCGACGTGGCCGGCTGAGAAGCGAAGGGCCGGCGCGGGGGACTTTGTGGTGGCAGCGGTGAACGACCCGGTCCGTCTCTTGGCCATAATGGGGTCGGGCGAGACGACCCCGACGATGGCCAAGGTCCACCGTGAGCTCTTTGACCGCCTCGGCCCGGGCACCGTACCCGCCGTCCTGCTCGACACACCCTACGGTTTCCAGGCCAATTCCCAGGACATCTCCGCCCGGGCCGTGTCCTATTTCCGCGAAACAGTGGGCCGCAAGGTGGAGGTCGCCTCGCTGTTCCGGCCCGAAGGCACCAGTCCTGTGGCTCTCGAAGCGGCGCTCGCGCTCGTAGGCGAGGCGCGCTGGGTTTTTGCCGGGCCGGGCAGCCCGACCTACGCCCTGCGCCAGTGGCGGCCCACCGTGCTGCCGCAGCTGCTGGAGGACAAGCTCGCCCACGACGGCTGTCTCGTGTTCTCATCTGCGGCGGCCCTCACGCTGGGTCGCTGGACCGTGCCTGTTTACGAGATCTACAAGGTGGGTGCCGACCCGGTATGGGAAGAGGGCCTGGGTCTTCTGAGTCCCCTCGGCCTCGACATTGCCGTCATCCCCCATTACGACAATGCCGAAGGCGGCACGCACGACACCCGTTACTGCTACCTGGGGGAACCGCGCCTCAGAGCCCTTGAGCGCCAGTTGCCGGAGGAGGCCTGGGTCCTCGGGGTGGACGAGCACACCGCCTGCGTGTTCGACCTGGAGGCAGGTACGGCGACCGTGGCCGGGCTCGGAGGTGTGACCGTGCGCCGGCAGGGCACGTCGGTGATCGTGCCAACCGGGAAGAGCCTGGCGATAACTGAGTTGGCCGACCTGGCCCTAGGGGCGACGGCAGTACTCGCTCCCTTCGGCGCATACGTGCCTGGGCGGGTCGACGCCGTCGACGGGAACGAAATAGTTGCCGGCGCGGCGCAGGTGGGGACGGCAGACCGGGCGGCGAGCGACGCCGACCCCGCCGCTCCCGTAGCCGTCGGGCGCTCTCTGACAGACGAGGTCAAGCGTCTTACGGCCGTGTTCGACGCCGCCCTGGCCCGGCGGGACGCCGAGACGGCGACGGCTGCGGCCCTCGAACTGGAGAGCTCACTTCACGCCTGGTCGGCCGACACCTTCCAGTCCGATGAGGTCGACCGCGCCCGTGCCGCGCTGCGCCGCATGATGCTCCGCCTGGGCGAACTTGCTGCTCCCGGCGTGCGTGACCCCAGGGATGTGGCCGCTCCCTGGGTCGAGGCTTTGCTGGCAGAACGGGTCGAGGCACGCCAGGCTCGTCGCTTTGCGGACGCCGACCGCATCCGCGACGCCTTGGTGGCCCTGGAAGTGGAGGTGCGCGACTCCCCGTCCGGCACGGCCTGGGATCTCCTGCCTGGTCCCGGCGACTAGGCCCCTCACGCCGGCCCGCGTGAGGGGCCCCGATGAGCGCCTAGAATCGGTGCCTCCTTGCCCCCATCGTCTAGCGGCCTAGGACACCGCCCTTTCAAGGCGGCGGCACGGGTTCGAATCCCGTTGGGGGTACCCGAGAAAGTCCTGGTCAGCGGCTTGTGCGGGCAGCCGGGTGCCTACTCTCGACTTCTTTCGCCGTCCGGTGTGCCACTAGCGGCGCTAGGGTTGTGGCACGCCGAGTGCCCATCGCCGCCATTTCGGGAGCGCTCGCAAGCTCCCCTCGGGCCGGTACCAGGCTCGCTACAAGCACGGCGGCACGACCCACGTCGCCCCTGACACGTTCACGACCAAGAGCGATGCCCTGGCGTGGCTATCCGCGGCGGAGAAGGACGTACACCGGGGTGTCTGGCCGGCGCCGAAGGCCGGCAAGATCACCGTGCGGGTGTACGCCAAGGCCTGGCTCGACGGCCGGTCGGACCTGCGCCCGGTGACCCGCTCGAAGTACGAGCACATGCTCGAGCGGCACGTCTTGCCGACCTTGGGGGCGTACGAGCTGGCGGCGCTCGGGCCCTCGGCCGTGCGGTCGTGGTACATGGGGATGCGTCAGCGTTACCTGACCACTGCCGACGACGCCTACCGCATGCTCCGGGCCATCCTCATCACGGCCGTCACCGATGGCCATATTGTCAAGAGCCCGTGCCAGGTGAAGGGCGCCGGCAACCCCCGTTCAGCCGAACGTCCTGTGGCATCAGTGGCGGAAGTCACGGCCGCTCTCGAGGCCGTCCCCGAGCGTTACCGCCTCGCCATCCTCCTGCCGGCTTGGTGCCAGCTCCGCCGGGGCGAAGTGCTCGGGCTCCAGCGCAGGGATGTCGACCTCCTTCACGGGACCATCAGGATCGAGCGAGCCGTGGTGCGTCCCATGAAAGGGCCCAGCGTCGTAGGGCCACCAAAGACGAGCGCTGGCGCCCGTACCCTGGCGGTGCCGTCGCATATGGTGCCGGCGCTCAAAGAGCACCTGGCACATTTCGTGGCTCCGGAGCCGGGGGCGTGGCTGTTCCAGGCTGATGCCGGCGGCCCGATGGTGCCTAGCACTCTGAACCGCGTCTGGCAAAGGGCCCGGAAAACTGTTGGCCGGCCTGATTTGTTCCTCCACGACTTGCGCCACTCAGGGCTCACCTGGGCCGCCGCGTCCGGCGCCTCGGTGGCCGAGTTGATGCGTCGCGGCGGCCACGCCAACCCCCGCGCCGCCCTCCGCTACCAGCACGCGACCGAAGACCGGGACCGGGCGGTAGCGGAGGCTCTTGCCTCGCTGGCGTCCCGCCCAGTGGTGCCATTGTTCGGTGCGCCTAGTCCCGCCAGGAATGTGCCCGGGGCGAACGCCAACACTTCCCCTTAGACGACGTGCTGCCCTAGGTAACCCCAATCTGTTGCCTGTTCGAGAGGGGCCACTCATCTCCGCGGTAGCGCCCGCAAATGTTACTTTTACCGGACAGATCCGACGCGGTTGGCCGCGATATACGCATCGAGATCGCTCTTATGAAAGCGTACGGACCGCCCAACCTTGATCGCAGCCAGCCGCCGGCGCGCCCAAAGTTCCCGAACATACCTTGGTGTCGTGCACAGATAGGCGGCAGCAGACTCATAGTCCAACAGACCGCCATCCGGGCTCCCCTCATCCGGGCCCCTATTGCTGGCGACGCGGCTCACCAGCTCGACCTCGCTCTCTGGGCTTGCCCGGCCCACCGTGTACGGTGTTTTCGAGACCCAACTTTTTGCGCGAGGCGTGGCCACGCGCCCCGGACCTTGGTTGCCAAGAGCGAGCCCGGCGAGAGGGCAGAGCTTGGGTCCGGCGATGCGGTCAGTTCCTCCGGGCCGGCTCGGTCCTGCTCTATCCACACCACGGCGTCCCCAGCCGCGTCATTGCCTCCGACCATCAAGAGAGGGACAGTGTGCCGTGTTACCCGAGACCCGACGTCAGCGTCCTAGCCATGTCCTTCCCTGCCTCTATCTCCTCAGAGCATCAACGAGGTCGTTGACCTCCTGCACACGGCGCGCCTTCGCCGCCCCGGAAGGTGCGCTTTCCCTTCGCGCCGTGAACGAGCTCCGACGAGGCACGCTGTCTTTATGGTCGTTGGTCAGCCGCGAGAGGTGCTCGGGGTGGTGGGGCCCCGGGTGATCGGGTCGCTGATCGCACCTTCGGCTCTAGGTGAGCTCGTCCAAAGGTACTGGCCTGTTGGCGGCCCGGTGCGCTGCAAATTGGTGAACCACAACGTTAACGACCACTACCTCGTAGTGGACGGGCCGAAGGAGTTCATGGCGCGCGTTTACGGGGCGGCTCGGGGCTCCGGCGCGGAGGTTTCCTTCGAGCTGGTGTTCGCTCGGCACGCAGCTTCACGCGGCGTCCGCGTCTCGGCACCGGTCCCTCGGGTTGACGGCACGCTCTTCAGCACCGTGGTCACCCCGGAAGGCGTTCGCGTGCTGTCGCTTTGGGCACCTACCATCACCCGAAGGACCCAGCCGTGCCGGCCCGTTTGGCCGTCCTGGCATGCGAGCGCCCTCCGTCTCGGTGTGGCTGACCCTAAAAGCTTACGTGCCGCGCAAGGTACTTTTTGTTGCGCGAGGTGGCTGTGTGAATCGTCGCTCAAGCCGCCCTTACCTCACAGATCAGGATTAATATTGGCCGTCGCTTGGATGAATTCGAGTTGGCGGACGACCGCCGGCCGCAGGGCCCGCAACCCTGGCAACAGTTCGGCGGCAGAAAGGTTTCTTAACCCTCCCGCAACATGGTCTTGTCCAGCAGTGCCGACGGTGTGGACAACCGTTTGCGCCGGAGCAGCGAGCAACTGAGTACCGGCTGAAACCTGACCGGCTAAGGGGCGTCGCGTCGACGGGCCATTGAGTGGGCATCAGGAACCTTTGAAGGGCCGACGGAGGCGCGCATAGGTATGGATCCGCGTTGGCCGTCGTGAGCGAGGGGTCCCAACAATTCGATCTCCGTACGTCTTGTCTCATCCCACATTGGCTCAGCCTCAGGCAAGGACCCATGTGAAAAGCCATAATCGGACCTGCTCTGATAATGCTGAGGTCCTCAGTTCAACTCCGAGTAGCCCCACCACGAATGCCCTGGTAGCACAGCTCCGCTGCACTGAGGACCTTCTCATGGCTATCGTGGTCGAACATCAGTCTCAACAATTGTTGCGACTGAAGGAGGTGAGGGCCGATGGCTCGGAGCATTCGAACGAGACTCGACAAAGGTGGTGACGCCTGGGAGTTGCGCTTCTATCTTGGCCGAGACTCGGTTGGACGGGTCCGGCACAAGAGTCGACTGTTCCGTGGAGCGCGGCGCGGGACCGAGCGACCGCTCGCTCGCCTGGTCACCAGCCAGGAGGACATCCCCTCAGTCGTTCCTGACGGACTAGCCCGACCCTGGGATTCGCAGACGACCTTCAATAACGCCATCTCCGGCTACAGGGCCAACGGTCGCGACGATCTCTCGACCCTGAAAAGGCTCGGTACGAAAGCGTGTGGCGACACCAAGGGAGCACCGTGACCGCCCAGCTCAACCCGGGCACTCAGAATTCGACGGCGCGCGTCACCAGTGAAGGTGTCGGATCCCGTCGCCTGGAGCCGGCCGTAATCAACCACAAGAACAAAGGACTGGCACGGTCCGCCACACTCGGGCCCTTTCTCGCAGCCGCTCTTATCGGCTCGGCCGCCCCCGCCTCAGCGGCGTCGGTGGCCGGCGTCGGTCACTCGACGGTGATCGCCGTCCAGGGCCCGGGGAACAGTCTGGACTTCTACTGGCAGGCCGTCGGCACCAGGCCCTGGAACCCAGAAGTGGTCGCCCGTCCTGGGACAACGTACTCGTCGCCCTCGGTCGCGGCGGTCGGTCACTCGACGGTGATCGCCGTCCAGGGCCCGGGGAACAGTCTGGACTTCTACTGGCAGGCCGTCGGCACCAGGCCCTGGAACCCAGAAGTGGTCGCCGGCCAGGGGACAACGTACTCCTCACCCTCGCTCGCCGCTATCGGCAACGGGTCGTCGATCGCCGTCCAGGGCCTGGGGAACAGTCTGGACTTCTACTGGCAGGCCGTCGGCACCAGGCCCTGGAACCCAGAAGTGGCTAGCCGGCTGGAGAGCAAGGGACCGGTCGACCTCCAGTCGGCTTCATGAGGTTTATTCGAGCCGGCTCTCGGACCGCTCTGGGTGGTCTCTGGGATTACCCCAGGGACGTTGTTCTAGCCAACGGAGGTCTCGGAGTGCCCGGAGGCGCCGGCTTCGTCGTCTTCGACCGATGAGTTGACGACGTCCGTAGAGTCATATGGCTATGGCCAAGGTGCTGACTCATATGTGCATGTCGCTGGACGGGTTCGTTGCCCAGCCTGACGACAGCCCGGCGGAGTTGTTCGACTGGTACTGGGGCGGCGATGTCGTCGTGCCCAGCACGCAGGAGAGCATGAGCTTCTCGGTTGATGTGGCGAGTGCTCCGATGCTGCGGGATCTCACGTCCGGCTGCGGCGCGATCGTCGCCGGCCGTCGGCTGTTCGATCAGACCGATGGCTGGGGCGACAACCACCCTGCCGGCGCTCCAGTGGTCGTCGTGACCCATCGTCCGCGGCCGGCAGACGCCTCAGCGCGGTTCCCGCGCACGACTTTCACGGGCAGCGTCGAAGGGGCGATCACGACGGCGAAGGGGATCGCGGCCGACAAGTTCGTCACGATCGCCAGCGCAGACATCATCCAGCAGGCGCTGAAACTGGGCCTCGTCGACGAGATCTGGATCAGCCAGGTGCCAGTACTATTCGGTAGAGGCATCCGCTACTTCGGGCAACTCGCCGGCCACGTCATGCTCGAGGACCCGGTCGTCGTCCAGGGCAAGCGGGCGCTCCATCTCCGTTACCCGGTGCGCCACTGACCGGTGATCCGACGAGAAGAGCCGCCGCACAGCCTCGTGTCGGCGACGTCAACCTGGCGCGGAACGCCCCATACGGGCGCCATAGACCAACACTTTGCGTGGTTGCTCCTACGGTAAGACCGCGTCCGCCACGCGGACACGCCTCGGGAACCACTGGTGGTCCCATGCGAGCGGAACTCAATGAAGATTTGAGGGGAGAACTCGGCTCCGAGCTTTGATGCCACACGTTGCCCCGTCGTCGCTGTACCACGCCCGCGCAATCCCGATGGCAACGCACTTCTGCCTGCTGGAGCAGACCTGCCCAGGTGTCGTGGGAGCAGACGTGACGGTCACGATAGGGGGACGGATGGGCGAGAGGGGCCCGAGCCAATAAAGAGGGCTACTGGCCTACCATCTCGCCCGAACCCCCGTTACGGGGTGTTACTGGCGTATGCAGTGCCCGGCGCTGGCCGGGCGCTGATCGACCGCGAGCTGTACCTGCCGCGGGCGTGGACCGATGACCGGGATCGCTGCCGCCAGGCCGGCATCCCCCGATGACCGGTGCTTCGCGACCAAGCCGGAGCTGGCCCGGCAGATGATAAACTGCTTCCAGGCCGCCAAGAACCAGATCGGCCTGGACCACTACCAGGTCCGCCGCTACGACGCCTGGTACCGGCACAACTTTCCCGACACGCCTGCGGCATGATCACCATGGCCGCGACGACGTAGGCGACCTCATCGCCGTGACCGCCGCCGAGATCCGCCGCCTGCTGACAGCCTTCACGCATCCGCAACATCCGGGCGAGCACTACCAGCACTGGTCACGATGGCGACGCCACCACCAAGCCCAGGCCCGGCAGTCCCACTACCAGCGCAGGCTCACGAACCAGCCGCTGCCGATGAGGTGCTACCGGCTGCGCCTCATCAGGCGTCAGCGCCAGGCTGGCAGAGGCAGTCAGTCCGGGTTCAGGTACTGACCGCCCCACGTCTGCGGGTCTGTGTCCGCTAGCGTCTCGGTGAACGTCCACCGATGACCGGCGAAGTCCTCGGCGCCATACTGCCGCTCGCCATACATGTAGTCCGCCGGCTCCGCCAGGATGACCGCGCCATGTGCCCGGGCGCGCTCGCAGTGAGACCGCGCGTCCGGGACCCGCACCATCACGTACTGGGCCACCGCCTCGCGACTCGGCGGGCGGTGGTAGCCGCCTGGCTCGGCCACGATCACGGCCCCGTCGCCGACCCTCAGCTGAGACCGGTGGTTCTCGCCGATCCGTAGCCGCTCGACAAACCCGAATGCCGCAGTCAGCCAGGCAACCGCCTCGCGGACGTCCGGATAGATCAGAACCGGGATGACCGTGGCCGCTGGGACCGAGCGGTTGATCTTCATTCCGCCAGGCTAACGACATGCACGCCGGCAGGCCACGGACCGCAGGGAAGCACTCGTCTAGATCGCATCACGTGCCCACACCGGACAAGATCTCGGGCTGCGGCTGTAGTAAGTCGGTGCTGGCCGCTGCTGTCGCCCGCGAGCTGGCCGGCTTCTGTTGGGCCGAGATGACGGCAACGGACTGAGCCAATGAGACCATTTCGCTCACTGCATGATCGGCGCCGGCCGTGAGCGAGCAAGGCCCGACGCGCCGGAGCACCGCCGCAGCAGGACCGACCCTCGCCGTCGTTCTCCCCAACGGGCCCCTTCGGGGGACCGTCACGGACGCGCCGATTCTGAGGCAACCACCTGTGGCCCACGCGAGAACTTCTGGTCCCAAGGGCGACCTCGGCAGGGCGGCGACGAGCGAAGCGCTACGGCGCCCGTCTCGGCGCGTGCACCTGAGGGTGGAGAGTCTCGCCGCGCGCTAGCATCTCGACGAGCCGCTCGATGCGATGGCTCCTCGTCCCGCTGCGCTTGGCGGTCTCTATTCGGTAGAGCACGGCATAGCGGTTAGCGCGACTGAGGTTGTCGAAGGTCTCTTGGGCGGCCGGGTGTGCCGCTAGGGACGCCGCCAAGTCGCTCGGGATCTCGATCGAGGCCTGGCCCGAGTAAGCGGAGCCCCAGCTCCCGTCCGCTTTCGCCCGCTCCACAGCGACCAGGCCCGCCGGCTGCATGCGCTCTTGGCGCGTCAGCAGTTCGACCAGCGCGACATTGCGCTTGGACCACGAGCTGCCTGGCCGCCGGGGCGTGAACCTCCGACGGAAGGTCGCCTCATCGCCAGGACCGAGCTGACCGTCGACCCAGCCGAAGCACAATGCCTCCTCGAGGGCCTGATCGTAAGTGAGGTTCGTCGGCTCAGTCGCGCCCCTCTTCGCCAGTACGAGCCAGACGCCGCCTGCGTCGCCATGGTGCTCGGTGAGCCAGGTGTGCCACGCCCGTACGTCCGGCACGGTCAACACCGGCGAGTCGGCTGCCACTCGCCTCAGTTTTGCACCAACGGGTTGTCTTCCTCTTGGGCCTTCGCTTCAGCCGTCCAACGGCCTGCAGGTCCACGAGCTGACCCCGGTCAGCGCATCGCTGGAGGACGCGTTCATGGAGCTGACCCAGGACGACATGGAGTACCTACAACGCAGCCAAAGGAACGGGCCACGATGACCCAAACTGTCCGTAGGGCCCCGCGTGGGCGCTACCGCATCAAGCACATGGCCAAGTCCGAGGCGCTGAAGATCCTGACTCTTCGCTCCAGCGCGATCATCCTCGGCATAACCGTGGTGGGTGTCCTGGCCGGCACCGCGCTGGAGGCCCACGCTGACTTGCACCACGTCGCCGCCTGGTACGCCGGGTTCGACCCGACCCAGGAATCGCTGACCGGTCTGATCGTGGCCGCCCTGACCGGCGGAGTGGTCGGTGCGCTCGCCATCACCGGCGAGTACTCGAGCGGCACCATCCACAGCATGCTCGCGGCCGCCCCGGCGACCCGCGCTGTTGATCGCCAGGACCGGCGTGACTGCGGTGGCCACGGTCGTGTCCTGCGAGCTGCTCTGGAAGGGTGACAGCTGGCTCGACTGCCACCCGAGGGCGGACAAAGCGTCTTCACCCGCGATGCCGCTACTTCCTTGCCAGCTCCGGCGGGCAAGGTGACGACCCGTAGACGCACGTGGTGCGTGTCGGGGTCTGAGGCGTACGCGGCCAGATCGCCCAATTATGTGTCGCTGAAAAGGGCTGGAGTTACCACGATAATTCGTACAGATCGACGTTCAGCGCTGCGCTCCCTTTCACATTCCGAGTCCGCGCCAGATTGTTCATGCGAGCGCGCGGGACCGGACCGCTGCCGCGCTCCAGTGCGTTTCGAAGACCCGCACAATAAGCTCCCATGGCGCGGCCCTGCCTCTGCGAGGACAGGTCATGGCGTCTCCCACCACCGAGCCGCGAGCTCAATGTCCGGCTCGCCGGGTGCCAATGGCCAGCGAGCCTAGAAGCTGACCTCACGACTGACAGTAGGGTTGCCTATTGTCCCGTAGGAGCATCAGGTAGCCTCGCTACCTGATGCTTCGCCGCTCGATGCTCTCACCTAACTTGTCGTGCCCGGCGCTCAGCGCGGGTGCCGCTGGTGCCGGAGAGTGCGCCCCGGATCACCCGTCCCGGGCGCAGGCGGGAAGACCCCTGTGGTGCAAACGGGGACGCGGTTCACCTT
>Ga0181517_10002552_pt1 | contig 18426 bp, 12 predicted proteins | sample PEATcosm2014_Bin_31_FD_119748 | JGI IMG/M metagenome (GOLD analysis project Ga0181517, IMG submission 119748) | Peatland microbial communities from MTU Mesocosm Facility, Houghton, MI, USA - PEATcosm2014_Bin01_30_metaG | ecosystem: Environmental > Terrestrial > Soil > Wetlands > Peat | place... | reverse complement strand
ATCTGTGAGCTTGAACTCTGTGGGTGCGATACGAACCAGTTTGGGCGATGCCGCTGGGCGGCTAGCTTTGCGTGGTGTGCGAGTGACGGCGCTTCTGTTTGCGGCAGCGCCAATGCTGACAGGCGCGGCGTGGGGACAGGTGAGGGCGCCACGATATCAGAGCCCGATCGAAGCGCCGGTTCCGCAGTTGACGCTACCGATGCAGGAAGCGATCACGCCCAACGGCTCGGTGGTAGAGTATCCGATCGTTCGCGTAAACGACCAGATTATCGACAACAGCGACTACCTGCGCGCACAAGAGGTGATGCTGGCAGAGGCGCAGCAGCAGAAACTGTCCCCTGCTGCTGTGGCAGAGGGGCAGAAGAACCTGCTACGCGACATGATCGATCAGCAACTGCTACTCTCGCGCGGCAAGGAGCTTGATATCACCGCCGACTCGGAGTTGATTCGTCAATTGGACGAGATCCGCAAGCAGCACAACTTCGACTCGATGGAAGACCTGGAGAAGGCGGTGCGCGAGACCGGCCAGTCTGTTGAAGATTGGAAGGCGGGCATCAAGAACGATATCATTCAGCAACTGGTGGTGGGCAGGGAAGTTGGCCAGAATATACGGTTCACTGCCAAGCAGGAGCAGGCCTACTACGACCAGCACAAACAGGAGTATGCACAGCCGGAACAGGTGCGGTTGAGCGAGATTCTGGTGCCTACAGCCGAGGACGCGACCGATGCTCAGGTTGCACAGGCCAGGTCCAGGGCGGACGATGTGGTGGCGAAGCTGAAGGCTGGCGCGAGCTTCGAGGACATGGCGAAGCAGCTTTCGGCAGGACAGACGGCGAGCACGGGCGGGGACCTTGGGGAGTTCAAGAGGGGCGACCTGGGGTCGAGTGCGCTGGAAGATCCGGTGTTTGCGTTACAAGCGGGTGAAAATACCTCGCCGATCCAAACCCGGCAGGGCTTTGTGGTGTTGAAGGTGACGAAGCACACCCAGGCGGGGATTCCCCCGCTGAGCGGTGTGGAATCGCAGGTACAGGATGGGCTCTACCACGAGGCGATCCAGCCGGCGCTGAGGACATACCTCACGGGGCTGCGGGAGAAGGCGTTCATCGACATAGCGCCAGGGTTCGTGGACACGGGCTCGAGTGCCAAAGAGACCAAGCCGGTGTTTGCGTCCGCCACTCCGTTGCCGGTGAAGAAGAAGAAGGAGCAGAAGGCGCGGCTGGATCAGGGCCGGCCGGCGGCTGCGGGACCGGCGGCGGCAGGATCCACGAAGCCAGGAACTGCAATTGCCGCGAGCCCCGCGGGTAACTCTACTGCTGCAAAGACGAAGACAGTGGCTGGGGACAAGAAGCCGAAGAAGGTTCGGAAAGAGAAGATTCGGTATGGTCAGGCCCCACGCAACTCGCTTCCGGCTACAACGGAGGAGACGTTGGCTCCCGGCGCTGACGAGGGGACGGGCATAGCCTCCGGTGGGCTGTCCGCGCCGGGCGCAGTGGCGACAACCCTCGACCAGACGACTGCTGTGGCTGCGGATGACGTGCCGTTGACTCCCGAGGTGGAGCGCAAGAAGACAAGATACAGCGACCGCGCGCCGATCGAAGACAAGGCCAGAAGGGACGCTGCGAAGGAAGCGAAGGCGAAGCAACTAGCCGCAGCGACTGCTCCTGCTTCCGCGGATGAACAGGTGAAGCAACAGGTGCAGAACGCTCCGCTGGGGTTGGGCGGAGATACTGCGGCCAAGAAGAAGAAGCAGAAGAGAGCCAAGGGTGATGCGAAGGAGCGCTTGCAGGAACAGGCCCCCGCGCCGCCCAAGCCAAAGCCCGAGGGTACGCCGATTCCACCGAAGAGCGTGCGGGAGAACGGCGAGCCAGTGGTAAGCCCGCCGCCTGCGGTGCCTCCAGTGACGGCGCCCGCAGACGCGCCGCCAAGCGCGGCCAGTTCGCAGTAATTTTTTGCGTTCCCTCGATTGCGAACCAATCGAGGGAACGCTTCCTTAAAAATGGCAATTCTGTCGGCACGGGTAAACCCGTGCCCTTCCGATTGGTGGTTTCCATCAAGTTTTGTGATGGTGATTCCCACTCATTGCAAAGAACGCGATGGATGGGCCCCCCAGTATTTTTGGGGTGTGGTGAGCTTTGGTGGGGGTATGCTTGGCAGCATGAAAGATTTCTATGTAGCGGATGCGGCGAGGTTCGAGGGCGCGGCGGTGACGACGTTCTTTGCGGTGACGTCGCTGTCGGCGCGGGAGAAGAAGACGGGCAGCGGGCAGTATCTGGCGCTGAGCCTGAGCGACAAGACCGGGACGATGGACGGGCGCATGTGGGATGACATTGCATCCGCGGTGGCGACATGCAGCGAGGGATGCTACGTCAAGGTGCATGGGCAGGTGTCGAAGTATCAAGGGAAGTTTCAGATCACGCTAACCAAGATGCGGCTGGCTGGTGAGTCGGAGGTGGAGGCGGCGGACTTTGTGCCGACCACGAAGTTCGATATTGACGCGATGTGGACGGAGCTGCGCGGCTTTGTCGATGAGTTCAAGAATGCGGAGTTGCGATGGCTGGTGTTCGCGTTTCTGGACGACGAGAAGATTGCTGAGGCGTACCGCGCGGCCCCGGCGGCCAAGATGCTACACCATGCCTGGATCGGCGGACTGCTGGAGCATGTGCTGGCGCTGGTGCGAGTGTGCAGGGCGACGGCGCCATTCTATCCCGAGGTGGATGCGGACCTGCTGGTGACGGGAGCGATCCTGCACGACATCGGAAAGATCCGCGAGCTGTACTGGGGGGCGACGTTCGGGTACACGCTGGAAGGGCAGATGATCGGACACATCTCGATTGCGCAGGGGATGCTGACGGAGAAAGTGGCGGGGTTGTCGGGATTTCCGGAGAAGCTGCGTGTGCTGGTGGAGCACATGATCCTGAGTCACCACGGCAAGTACGAGTTCGGCTCGCCCAAGCTGCCGATGACTCCGGAGGCAGTGCTGCTGAGCGCCCTGGACGATCTGGAGGCGAAGATGCAGGCGATGCGCAACGAGTTCGGACGAGGCGCGGCGGCCGGCAAGAGCGGAGCGGAGATGACGGAGTGGGTGCGCAGCATGGAACGGCCGCTGCTGAACACGCGCGCGTATCTGGAGGAGGAGTAGCGGCGAGCGGCTGGCTGCTGCGGCGAAGGCGCAGGAGTGGATGCGCACGGCTGCGAGGCGGTCATGGAAGGTTGTTGGTTGCGTTGGGTATGGACTCGGGGTGGTCGAGGGTGGGATATTCCACGGAGACGAGGAAGAGACCAGAGGCTGGGGCGGTGGAACCTGCGGCTGCGCGATTGCGGACGGCGAGCAGGGAGGGAATTGCGGCGGGGTCGAGACGGTGAGCGCCGCATTGGACGAAGGTGCCGACCAGGTTGCGCACCATGTGGTGGAGGAATCCGTTGGCGGTGACGCGGTAGAGGAGAAGGCCGTCGGCGGCGTGCCATTGGGAGTGGGTGATGGTGCGGAAGGGGAGTTGCGGTTCCGAGTCGGTTCGGTGGGTGAAATCGGGGTCGGCGGCGGCGAAGGTGGTGAAGTCGTGGGTGCCGAGGACGTAATTGGCGGCGTGGTTGAGGGAGGCCAGCTCCAGGGGCCAGGGACAGGGCCAGACGAAGGGGGCGAGGGTTGGAGGGCAGAGGTTTTCAGGATGTGGTTCGAGGTCCGAGGTTCGAGGTTCGAGAGGAATTTCCAGGGATGGAGCGCAGAGGGGGAAGATGCGGTACTCGTAGGTTTTGGCGAGGGCGGAGTGGCGCGCGTGGAAGTCTGGGGAGACGATTTGGGCGGAGAGGACGCGGATGCTGGGCGGGAGGCAGCGGTTGAGGGCACGGTGCAGATTGGCGGCGGGAATGTTGGCGGCGAGGGTGAAGCTGGCAACCTGGGCTAGGGCGTGGACACCGGCGTCGGTGCGACCGGAACCCTGAGGAAGGACGCGCTCGCCGACGGTGCGATGGATGGCGTCGGAGAGCAGGCCCTGGATGGTGGGCAGGTTGGGCTGAATCTGCCAGCCGCGGTAAGGGGTTCCATCGTAGGCGAGGATGAGCTTCCAGTGGGACATGGCGATCAACTGCACGGTATCACGAAAAGCGAGGTTCCAGGTTCAAGGCGCGAGATTCGAGGTTGGTATACTGGGCGTTCGGCGAGAGTCGGTCGAAGATGGGAACTAGGCCGGCTTGGATAGCGTAGTAGAGGTGTGTGGGTTGGGTTGTTGCAGGAAGAAGAGTTGGAGACGATAAGCGTGAGATTGAAGGATTTGCAGGCGACGGCAGCGATTGCGCTACTGGTGATGAGCGGAAATATGCAGATGGCGGGGGCGCAGGTAGCGCAGACAACTACGGCCATGCAGAGCAGTTCGTCCGCGGCACCCTCGGCGGGCAACCAGCCGACTGAAGTCACGCCGAAGCTGACCGAGCCGCTGTATCTGCGCGACACGGGCCGGGACTACACACGGCTGAAGCCGATGTTTCCCAACCCGCTACAGCCGTATACCAGGACGAGCGTTGATCTGCCGCGGCTGGGCAATACGCCTCGGCTGGACTCGTTGGTACGCGACGGAAAGATTTATCTAAGCCTGTCGGATGCGGTACTGCTGGCGTTGGAGAACAACTTCGACATTGCGATTGCGCGCATCAACCTTGATATTGCGGACACTGACATTCTGCGCTCGAAGGCGGGCGCGGGGCTGCGCGGGGTTTCCACCGGGCTGGTGGGCAATACGCTGGGCGGATCGGGGACGACGGTGACGGGCGGCGGCGGGCCGGGCGGTACGACGGGCGGCGCGGGCGGCGGCGGCGCTGGCGCTAATGGGTTGGTGTTGAGCACCAACGGCGGGGGACCGCAGCCGGAGAACCTGGACCCGACGCTGACTAGCAGCCTGGAGTATGAGGCGACGACGACCCCTTCGACGAGCGCATTTACCGGCAGTACTCCGGTACAGTCCACGACCGCAACCTTCAATGTGGGCTACACGGAGGGATTTCTGACCGGCACGCAGTTGGGAGTGACGTTCAACAACTCGCGAGGGACGAACACGAATCCATTCAACACCTATAGCCCGTTGCTGAACACAACCTTCCGCGCGACGGCGACACAGCACCTGCTACAGGGGTTCGGGTGGGGGATCAATGGGAGGTTCATGGTACAGGCTAAGAACGACCGGAGGATTACCGACTCTGCGTTCCGGCAGCAGTTGCTGTATACGGTGAACCAGGTGGAGAACATCTATTGGGGGCTGGTGAGCGCGTACGAGGACGAGCAAGCGAAGGAACGCGCGCTGGCGCAGTCGACGCAACTGACCTCGGACAACCGCAAGCAGTTGCAGATTGGGACTCTGGCCCCGCTGGATGTGGTGAATTCGGATTCGGCGGTGGCGACGGACAAGCAGGCGTTGGTGGCATCGCAATCGAACCTGACATATCAGCAGTTGCTGATGAAGCAGGCGATCGCGCGCAACCTGGAAGACACCGTGCTGACCAACGCTCCGGTGATTCCGACCGACCGTGTGGGGCTGAACCGGCTACCGGAAGAGGACATGACGGTGGATGCGCTGGTGCAGCAGGCGTACGTGAACAATCCGCAGATTGAACAGGCTGTGCTGAGCATGAAGAACAACGAGATCACGATGAAGGCGGAGAAGAACGGGTTGCTGCCGACAGTGGACGCGTATGCGTTTTACGGCGCGAGCGCGGTCAGTGGATCGCAGAGTTCGTATCTGAACTGCACTGCGCTGGGCGCATTTGGCGGCTCTGGGTGCCCGTTTCCTACGGTCGGCTACGGGACGGCGGTGGGCCATCTGTTCGACAACAATGCGCCGGACAAAGGAGTGGGAGTTAACGTGACGATTCCGCTGCGCAACCGGGTGGCGCAGGCCGACCAGGCGCGGTCGCAGATGGAGTACCGGCAGGCGCAGATGCGGCTGCAGCAGCTTTACACGCAGATCCGCATTCAAGTGATCAACGGACAGTATGCTCTGACCAACGACCGGGCGCAGGTGACAGCGGCGCAGGCGGGGCGCGAGTATGCGGCGCAGTCGCTGGACGCGGAGCAGAAAAAGTTCAAGCTGGGCGCTTCCACCTCTGCGCTGGTGTTGCAGCAGCAGAGGAACCTGGCGACGGCGGAGAATACGCTGATCTCGGCGACGGCGGCGTACGCCAAGGACCGCGCGGGACTGCTGCAACTGCTATCGAATACGCTGGACCGGTACGGGATCAGCATTACGGAGGCGGCAACGGGCGTGATCACGGCTGCGCCGGCGATTCCAGGGCTGACCGCGCCGACGGCGCCGGCTGCGGTGAAGCCGATTACGGTGGGACCTGCTCCAGCGACCCACCCTTCTTCACCCCAGTGAGCAAGCTCACTGGGGATCCCTTCGCAATTAGACCGCGAAGGATGGGGCACCCGGCACTTAGCGGCGAGTGCCGTGTTGGAAATTAAGCAATAAAGAGAATTTCAGCAGCTCTTGAAGACTCTTGAACCATGGGCCAAATACGTGAGGTGAAAAAACCCACACTCTCTCCGAATACAAGACAAAGGGCTTTTCAGAGTCAAATTCAGCTATCTGCTATGAGCTATGAGCTTTGGGGAAGCGTTGGAGCTATGAGGGGCAAATGAACATCGCAGACGATGGGGGCGAGGGGCGCAAGAACGCGCTGGAGAGTGCGGCGTCGGCGTACCTGCGTTCGGCGATGCACCAGCCGGTGCAGTGGATGGAGTGGGGCGAGGCGGCGTTCGACCGGGCGGTGAGCGAGGACAAGCCGATCCTACTGGACATTGGCGCGGTGTGGTGCCACTGGTGCCATGTGATGGACCGCGAGTCGTATGAAAACGCGGAGACGGCGCGGATAATCAATGAGCATTTTGTCGCGGTGAAGGTGGACCGCGACGAGCGGCCGGATGTGGATTCGCGCTACCAGGCTGCGGTGTCCGCGATCAGCGGGCAGGGAGGATGGCCGCTGACAGCGTTTCTGACTCCCGAGGGCAAGCCGTACTTTGGCGGAACATACTTTCCGCCGGATGATCGGCATGGGCGGCCAAGCTTTCAGCGTGTGTTGCTGACCATGGCGGATGCGTTCGAGGGGCGGCGCACGGAGGTGGACGAGTCGGCTGCGAGCGTGATGAACGCGATCGAGCATAACGAGGCGTTCAGCGGACGGGCGGGCGGAGCGATCGAGGAGATTGGACCGGAACTGGTGGCGAAGATGGTGACGTCGATGCTGAAGAGCGCGGACCCGCGGCATGGGGGATTCGGCGCGCAGCCGAAGTTTCCCCACTGTAGCGCGCTGGACCTGCTGATCGGCGTGGCAACGCGGAGGGACGCGGGCGCAGCAGCCACGGTGATGTTGAGCGGGCTGGGGATGGTGACGGTGGCAGAGGCTGCCAAACACGCGGTGCTGCTGACGTTGGACCAGATGGCAAAGGGTGGGATTCACGACCACCTGGCGGGCGGATTTCATCGCTATTCGGTGGATGAACACTGGGTGGTACCGCACTTCGAGAAGATGGCGTACGACAACAGTGAGTTGCTGAAGAACTACCTGCATGGCTACCAGGCGTTTGGCGATGAGCAGATGGCCGGGGTTGCGCGCGGCATTCTGCGCTGGATGGAGGAGTGGTTGAGCGACCGCGAGCGGGGCGGGTTCTATGCGTCGCAGGATGCGGATTATTCGCTGGACGACGACGGCGACTACTTTACATGGACGATGGATGAGGCGGCGGAGGCGCTGACAGCACAGGAGCTGGCGGTGGCGGCGGGGGCCTACGAGATTGGCGTGATCGGCGATATGCATAACAACGTATCGAAGAACGTGCTGCATGTGAAGCGCGGGTTGGACGCGGTGGCGCGCAAGGCCGGGGTGGAGTTGCCGGAGGCGCGCGCGTTGCTGCATTCGGCCAAGCGGAAGATGCTGGCTGCGCGGCTGGCACGGCCTACTCCCTTTGTGGACAAGACGATGTATGTTGCATGGAACGCGATGTGCATCTCGGCGAGCCTGGAGGCGGGACGGGTGCTGAATGCGGCGGAGGTGCGAACGTTTGCACTGAAGTCGCTGGACAGGGCGCTGGAAACGGCGTGGGGCGGGTATGAACGCGGGCTGGCGCATGTGATGGCGTACGGCGAGCAAAACGAAGAAGCAGGTTCCTTCGCTGCGCTACGGAATGACAAGCAAAAGGTGGCGGGCGTGCTGGACGACTATGTGTTTCTAGGACACGCGGCGCTGGATGCATGGGAGGCGACTGGCGAGATGCGCTACTTCGAGGCCGCGGAGGCGCTGATGCAGAGCGCGATGGAACGGTTCTACGATGCGCAGGGAGGCGGCTTCTTCGATACGCAGAAGACGGCGGAGGGGAAGCGCAGCCTGGGAGTGCTGGGAGCGCGGCGTAAACCGCTGCAGGACTCACCGACACCGGCAGCAAATCCCGTGGCGGCGATGCTGCTGCTGCGATTGCATGCGCTGAACGGGAGCGCAGAGTATGCGGCCAAGGCGCGGGAGACGTTGGCTGCGTTTGCCGGCGTGGTGGAACACTTCGGGCTGTACGCCGCAACGTATACTCTGGCGCTACAGCGGCTGCTGACGCCCGCAGTGCAGGTGTGCGTGATCGGCGAAGACGATGCTGCGCGTGAGCTGGAGGCGGCGGCACTGCGGCGATACGCGGCGAACAAGAGCGTGGTGCGTCTGCGACAATCGCAGATGGGGGCGCTGCCTCCGGAGTTGCAGAAGACGCTGCCGCATCTTCCCCTTTCTACAGCGGGAGAGAGTGTAGCGATGGTGTGCAGCGGGAATGCATGTCATCCTCCGGTGAGTCAGGTCGAGGAGTTGGAGAAACTGCTGTAAGCGGCAATGGTGGGCTGAGTATTGCGTTGTGGGCGGTGCGGGGCTGGGGTTGAGCAGGGCGGGGTTGAGCTGACTGGAAAACAGTTGAGGTAATAGGAGAAACCTAACGCGCCGGAGGCGGCGCGGGTGGGCTTGTGTGCGTAGGCAGACGGGGTAGTGTGGTTTGCGTGTGTGGGGAGTGTTTTCTGGCGTGGGGTGGGATACGGGGGGATGGAGTTGTTCACGGGATATATCCAGAGAAGAATTGTTGATTTTTTGATCTTGAGGATATTTGCACGTTTGTATATAGATGATTTTGTTATAGAAATTTCTTTTTACATATTTTTTATTGACAATCATTATCATTTAGACTTATAGTTGTTTTGAGCAAAACTTGTTCTAAAAAGGAGACTATCCATGCGACTAGCGATTTTATCCACTCTTATACTGGTTCCTGCCCTGGTCCAAGGACAGCCCATCCAGCCGGTGCAGTCCAAGCCGGCGACTCCCTCGGCGCAGATGCAGGCCGAGGTCAACCCGCCTGCCGCTTTATCCGCAGTTGTGAAGACAGCCGTTGCGGCAGATGTTGCTTCCACTATGAGTTCAACGAGTTCTGTCACGGTGCGGGAGTATGTTTCGACGCAGCTGACGGAGGACTTTACCCAGGAGGCTCTGCGCCGTGCCGGGTCACTGGTGTACGGCTTTGGGGGCAGCGAGCCAAATGAAATGACTGCGCCCAAGATGATTCGCTCGGTGGTTCTGCAACTATCGGGAGAGGACCTGGCGTCTACGCCGGACCTGTCTCAAGTTGTGCTGAATGGAACGGTGGATGAGTATGGCTTTCTGCGCAATCTGTCGGTTGCCCATTCGGCGGGCACCGCGGTGGACAAGAAGGCGCTGGAAGCGGTGAATGGATACCGCTTCAAGCCGGCGACGGTCAACAACCAGCCGGTACCGGCAGCGGTTTCGATTGCCATCAAGATCGAGAAGCAGTAAACGACTGCGAGTTGAGTAGCACGTACTTTTGCGCTCCTATTCTCCTAACCCGGAGAGCGGGAGCGCAGATTGTTTAAGCAGCGCGTGAATGATTTGCATGTTGGCGGTGCAAACTCTAAGATTCGTGGGGAGTTTCATGGAGGCTTGGGGATGCGTGTAAGTTCGCGATGGATGAAGGCTACAGGCTTGATTGTGCTGGCGGCGGGCTGGACGGTTGGGGCGCAAGCACAAACAATACAGTCGAGTGCAGCGAAAGCGGCGGCTACTACGCATGCGGCAGCGAGTGCGCCAAAGGTTGCGGCAACTCCGCCGATGGGATGGAACAGTTGGAACTTCTTTGCCGGAAAGGTGACGGACAAGGACATTCGCGATACGGCGGATCTGCTGGTATCGACCGGGATGCGCGACGCGGGCTATGTGTATGTGAACATCGACGACACCTGGGAGGGTAAGCGCGACGCGGAGGGGAAGATCCAGAGCAACGAGAAATTTCCCGACATGAAGGCGCTGGCTGATTATGTCCATTCCAAGGGGCTGAAGCTGGGGATCTATTCTTCTCCGGGGGCGAAGACATGCGCGGGCTACGAAGGCAGCTTGGGCCACGAAGAGCAGGACGCGCAGTCCTACGCGGAGTGGGGGATCGATTACCTGAAGTATGACCTGTGCAGCTATGGCGGAGTGATGCGGCAGCAGGCGCCGAATGATCAGGCTGCGCAGAACAAGCTGATGCGCGAAACATACGAGAAGATGCATCAGGCGATTGTGAAGACGGGACGTCCGATGGTGTACAGCCTGTGCCAGTATGGCGACGATTCGGTGTGGGGTTGGGGGCCGAGCGTAGGCGCGAACCTGTGGCGGACGACGGGCGACATCTCTGCCAACTTCGATCGGATGAGTCTGATTGGGCGGTCTCAGGCTGGGTTGGAGAAGTTTGCCGGGCCGGGACACTGGAACGATCCGGACATGCTGGAGGTGGGCAACGGAAGATTGAACCACGACGAGAATGTGACGCACATGACGCTGTGGTCGATGCTGGCTGCGCCACTGATCGCGGGCAACAACCTGACCCAGATGACACCGGATGTTGCGGCGATCCTGATGAACAAAGAGGTGGTCGCGATCGACCAGGACGCGCTTGGTAAGCAGGGAAGTCGTATCTATGCCGAGGGACCGGTGGAGATATGGGCGAAGCCGCTGAAGGGAGGCGCAAAGGCCGTGGCGATCTTTAACTTCGGCGAGACGGCCAGCGAGATGCGCGGGATACGACTGCACCTGAAGGAGATGGGATTCGCGGGCGCGGTGACGGCTCGCGATGTGTGGGCGGCGAAGGAGTTGGGGAAGATTGGAGAGAACTGGCGGACGACGGTGCCGCGTCACGGGGTGGTGTTGCTGGTGGTGCGGTAAGGCAGTTATAAGTTGTGAGTTGTAAGTTGGCGGATTACGACGTGGACGAGGGCCTGGGTGAGGAGTGGGGAGTCGTTGAGGCTTTCGGTGCGGTAGAGGCGGAGGCCGAGGGTGCGCGCGGTTTCGGCGAAGACAACGTCGATGTCGTAGAGGATTTCGACGTGGTCTGAGAGGAAGCCGATGGGCTGGAGGATTACACCGGGGTGGCCCGCGGCGGCAATGGCGGCGAGTGTCTCCTCGACGGTGGGACCGATCCAGGGGCCTCCGGCAACGCCCTGGCTCTGGAAGGCGAAGAACCAAGATTTGAGGGCAGGTAGCTGGCGGGCGGCTGAGGCGAAGACGAGTTCTGCCGTGCGCTTGGCCTCGACCGGATAGGGGTCGGGGATGGGATTGGATTCGCTGGATTGGACTGTGCGGCAGGGGACAGAGTGCGCGGTGAAGAGGACAGGGAGTGCGGCGGTGGATTTTTTACATGCCTCGGGGTAAGCGTCGATGAGGCGCTGGGCGAATGCCTGGATGAGGGCCGGCTCGTCGGACCAGGCTTGGATGAAGGTGAGAGCAGGTTTCGGTGCAGAGGGATTATGGGCGGCTTCGGCGTCTAGAGCGGCGACGAGAGCGCGGCGATAGAGTCCGGTGCTGGTGCTGGAGTTCTGCGGGGCGAGGCAGAGAGCGAGGATGCGGGTAACGCCGTCGGCGAGCATCTGGTGGACCACGTCGGGGATGAAGGGATGCCAGTTGCGCATGGCGACGTAGACCGGCAACGCATGGCCGGATTGTTGGAGGGCAAGCCGGAGCAGACGGGCCTGGGCGAAGGTCCAACGGGTGAGGGGTGGAGGCTCGGGGGTGGGGGTTTCACGAAGGCCAATCTGGGCGTAGCGGTGCTGTAGTTCAGCGACGACCTGAGGCGGGAGTGGGCGACCGCCGGTAACTTTGGCTAGGTACTCGGGCATCTCGCCTAGGACGTTGGGTGTACCGTGTGCGAGCAGGAGGGCTGCGGTGGTGTTTGGTTGGGACATGCTTAGACCATCGTATACGGTAGCTCCCGCCCTCATAACAGGCGAGTGATCGAGAAGGAAGTCGGAGCCTAAATGACGTCCGGCTCGGGCAAATCCTGCAGCGGCTTCTTCTCCGGATCGCCTTCGCGGATTGGCGGGAGGAGATGGTGGGGCATGAAGAAGGTGTTGGCAATGAGCGTGGGGATGACCGCGCTGGCAATGACGGCCCCGACCAGTAATGAGTATTGGGCCTGGCTGATGATCTTGTGATTGAGGCCGAAGAGGGCGGAGATGGTGCCGAAGGTTAGTCCGGTGGACATCATTAGCGTGTAGTAGACGCCTGCGGCTCCCTTGTACCGGTGAAACTGGACGGCTGGAAATACGAAAGTGATCTTGCTGACCATCTTCGCGAGAAAGAGGACGAGCAAGGTGAGTGGCGCGGCCATCAAAACCGGGACCGAGACGAAAGAACCAGCGCGGATGAAATAGAAGGGTGTGAGGAATCCGAAGGTAAGTGTGCGCAGTCGACGGATGAGTGTGTGGTCTTTGCCTACGGTGCCAGCCAGCACCATTCCAATGAGATAGGCCGGGAGCACGGGCTCGCTGCCGGCCCACAGGGCCAGACCGCCCAGGGCGAAGAGGAAGAACAGAAGGTATTTGGCTTCCAGTTCCGAGACGCGACCACCGTACTTGCGGAAGAACCAGGGAGTGAGCGCGGGCAGCACCGCGAAGGCCACAGCGCAGACGACGACAAAGGTGAGGGTCTTGATGCTGAAGGGAGAAAAGATGAGGCCGAGGGCGAGGACCGTGCCGAGATCGTTAACGAAACATGCGGCGAGAATTGCCTTGCCATATTCAGTTGCGTTGAAGCCCAGTTCAAGCATGACGGCGTAGACCACCGCGACCGACGTGGTGGAGAGAGCGACTCCGCATAGCCAACTGGCCATGATGGTCCAGTGCAGCAGGAAATGGGCGACCAGCGTACAGCCGAGGAAGGGCCCAATGAAGCCTGCGAGGCCGATGATGAGCACTTCGCGCCATTTGGTACGGAAGATGGATGGATCAAGCTCGGAGCCAGCCAGGAAGGTGAGCACGATAGCGCCGGTGCCCGCGAGGAAGGCAATCCACTCGGTGCTGCCGAGCAAACCGCCTCGGGCGAAGGCGGCGCCGATGACCAGTTGGGCCACGGTGCCGACGACAATCTCGGAGAGCGCGGTGGAGATGTGAAGCCAAATGGCAACCAACGTTGCAACTAACGCGAGGCCTACCCAAAGCGCAGTAAGAGTCCATGTGTTCATGGAGACTACTCCCAACTTGTACTCGGGGACCTAGCTGTGGAGACGACTCCGCAACAGGATTCCCCTGTCAGGAGTTATCATCTGTCCGGCCATTGCGGAGGGACAGCGGTTAAAGGTGAACTCCTTCACCGCAACACACAAATAGTACATCGCGGAGAGCACGCAGCTGTCAAGGGAGTTACCGCAGGCTGGCTAGTGCGGAGTTTTTGATCTGCTGGACGACGGCAAGGACGGCGTCGACGGGAGTGTTGGGGACGATGCCGTGGCCAAGGTTGAATATGTGTCCGGGGCGGCCTTCTGCTGCGGCGAGGACTTCTGCGACGCGGGTGTGAAGGACGTCTTCAGGGGCGAAGAGAGCGATGGGGTCAAGGTTGCCCTGCACGGCGACGGCGTGATGGAGGGTGCTCCAGGCGTGATCGAGCGGAGTGCGCCAGTCCAGGCCGAGGACATCTGCGGCGGTCTCGCTCATGGCGGGGAGGAGCGATGCGGTGTCTACGCCGAAGTAGATGACAGGGACGCCGAGGGCGCGGATGCGGGCGATAAGATCGGTGGTGGGGGCGAGCGCGTACTGACGATAGTCGGAGACAGAGAGCGCGCCGACCCATGAGTCGAAGACCTGGATGACGTCTGCGCCGGCGGCGACCTGCTGGGCGGCGTAGTCGGCGAGGACTGTGACCAGCTTCTCCATGAGGATGGGCCAGGCGTCAGAACCCACCCAAGGCGATAAAGCCGCCATGGATGGGGCACCCGGTTCTATGGCCGGTTGGGTGGTGTACATGAGGCGTTTGGTTTCGATGTAGTTGCGCGAGCTGCCGCCCTCGATCATGTAGCTGGCGAGGGTGAAGGGCGCGCCGCAGAATCCGATGACGCCGAGCTGATCTCCATCGGAACGGGGTGGACTGAAGTGGGTGGCGACCTTTTCGATGGCGTGGGCGACGTAGAGGAGGTCGTGGGTGCGGTCGGTGCGCAGGGCACGGGCCTGGGCGGCGGAGCGGATAGGGGCGTGGACGCGGGGGCCTTCGTCGGCGACGAACTCGAAGTCCAGGCCCATGGGAGTGAGGGGAAGAAGGAGGTCGGCGAAGATGATGGCAGCGTCGACACCGAGGCGCTCGGCGGCTGTGATGGTGACCTCGGCGGCGAGATCCGGCGTGCGGCAGATGTCGAGCAGGGAGTGGTGGCTGCGGACGGCGCGGTACTCCGGCATGTAGCGACCGGCTTGGCGGAGGAACCAGACTGGGGTGCGGTCGGTGGGGAGGCGGAGGCAGGCGCGAAGGAAACGGCTACCGTTGCCGGCGGTAAGGTTAGGGCGAGGTATGCTCAAGGTTATCTGACTCCCAGTCTTTGAGCGTAGCATCCTTGCGGCGGGGCGGCGGAAGGATGACATTGCCGGCGTGGCGTACGGCGCGGAGTTCAGGGTTCGAGACGGAGGGAGAACTCTTCGATGACGGGGTTGGTGAGGACCTCGCGCGCGATGCGCTCGACTTCAAGCTGGGCGGTGGCCGGGTTGGATGCGAGCGAGTCTTCGAGGGTGAGGAGAAAATACTTTCCCTGACGGACGTCCGCGACCCCGTTCAAACCCATGCGGCGGAGCGCTCCGGCAACGGTCTGGCCCTGGGCATCGAGGACGGTGCGCTTCAATGTGACGTAGACATGGGCTTTCATGGGTCTGATTATAGACTTTTGGCGGGGACGATTGAGCGGAGCGAAGCAAGAACCTGCGCGGGGCTGGAATAATTGGATTGCGATGGCGCGGGGAGACGCCCGCAGGTTTAGGGAGAACGATTAAATCGGAAGGGCCACCCAAGTGGGTGGCCCGTTCCTTTGATTGCATATGGTGGAGCCCACGGCAAACCTGCACTAATTAACGGTGATGTAGGCGGTCTTGGTTGTGGTCTTGAGGGTGTTGGCCTCCATTATGACGACGGCCGTAAACGGGAAAACGCCGGTTGGGCTGACCGTTGGAGCGGTATAGAGGCCGGACGAGCTGACCGTACCGTAGATGGAGGTACAACCGACAACGCCTGAAATACAGTTGGTAGATGGCGAAGAGCCAACCGTCCAAACGACTGTGTCATCGATGCTGCCGAGGGTCTGAAGTCCAGCCGCTTGCGTCGAGCAGGAGGCTACGGTGCCGCAGGGGCCATTCCCGATCGCGCCGCCGTAGAACTGGAAGGAGGTCCCACGGGGAACGGTGACCGCAGGGGTGGTTAGTCCGCTGGGGTTGGTAGGGGTGCTCGGAATCAGGAAGGTGTTAAGGCCTCCGGTAATCTCCATCAACTGGTAGTGGGTGTAATTCTGGGTCGGATCCTGTGGGTTGCTGGGCACCGAGACCGCAAGCAATACGTAGCCCATCGGAATTCCTGTCTGCGGTGCGGTGATGGTTTTGAGAGACGGAACGCCGTTTACCGAGACCGACTCCTCTGTGTACGACGTGGTGTAATTAAAGGTCTCTGCCTGTTGCAGGGCCGCGCCGCTAAAGATGGGCGGGCTGGGAGGCAAGTAGATGACGGTTGGTCCGGAGTTATTGGGACCCACATAAAAAGATCCATCCGTTGCGCCGGCCGACGCCTCACCGGTGCCATTTCCCACGGGGTCTGTGGGTTCCACGAGGTTCTCCGTCGGGTAGAGTGCCCAAGTGAAATTTGCCGGAGCATTCACCACGTTCGCGGTGAAGAAGTAGTCAGTGCCCGAGGCGATCTCCCATGCATAGTATGTATTGGACGTAGACAGAGGGGGGATGGTATTCGGGTCATAGCTAACCGAAGAACAGGTATAGGTGCAGAACTGATTCAAGGTGATGCTGACGTTCGAATAGCTGAAACCGTTGGGGGCCGCGCAACCGATCAGGGAATAGGTGAGGGCGGCGACTATGGCGACAACAAAAATCTTCAAGCAAAGTTTCATTGGGGGAATCCTTTGTATTGCGGAGCCAGAAGAAGCATATATAAAAATCCAGGTTCGCGAAAGTCTTTTTTTACGCCTAACAGGCCATAGCCGTATCCGGCTGCCTGCGACCGATTTGCTTAGAGAGAGGAAATGTACCACCATGACGGCACAACGCGCCAGAGTTATCTTGCCGTGCGGAGCGTAGGGGGGGACTGGCGCGAAGCGGTGAGGCGGGCGATGCGGTAGAGAAGCGGGCCGACGGCTGCAATCAGGGTGGCAAAGGCGAGGGCTGGGAGCGGGCCGACGCGCTGATTGCGGGCCGCGTAGAGGGCGAATACGATGAGTAGGGCAGGGCCGACACCGGCCAGAACCGCCGCGGTTAACCCACCGGGGATGGAGAATGGGCGGGGCAGGGCGGGTTCGCGCAGGCGGAGGACGACCAGGGCGACGAACTCCAGCAAGAGGGATGCGCCGTAAAGGACTAGGTCGATGGAGATGAGGCGCTCGAAGGAGAGGTCGAGCGCCATGGCCCATGCGGCGGCGCAGGCCAGCACACAGGCCCAAGGGACAGGGGCGCGGTTGGGGCGGACGATGGTGGCGCGGGTGAGGAAACGCGGCAGCAGGCCGTCTTTGGCCAAGGCGTAGGGTACGCGCGCGTAGCTGAGCATGAGGGCGTTGAACATTCCAGCTCCGTTGAGCATTCCTCCAAGCACGACGGCGAGGGCAAGGACAGTGCCAAAGAGGCCAGGGCCGGCGACGAAGCGGGCGGCGTCGGTCCATGCTCCAGTGTTGAACTGACTGGCGGGGATGCCGCTGATGGCTACGGCAGTGAGTGGGACGATATAGGTAGCGGCGACCAGTGCGGCAGAGATCAGCATGGCACGGGGATAGTTTCGCTGCGGGTGCTCCACCTCCTGAGCGACGGTGGAGGCGTTGTCCCAACCCATGTAGTTCCACATGGCGATGGAGACGGCGCCGGCAAGCGAGGGGGCGGCAACCGGGGCGTTGAGCAGAGCGAACGAGTGACGGAGGTGGTCGCCGAGGGTGAGCATCCCAGTGGCATGGGCGAAGAGGCCCTTCCAGAAGCCGGCGATGACCAGAACGACGAAGGGAGCGAGCAGCACAGCGAAGAAGCCGATGGAGCCCTCGCCGACGGCCTTGGCCCCGCGCAGGTTCCATGCCGCGCAGGCCAGGACGATGGCCAGCTCCCATAGAGTGCCGCGTGCCCCGGCGGTGACCGCTGGTGCGACACGGGAGAGGTATAGGACGAAGATTACGGGATAGATGGCCATGTCGAAGACGCTGGCGGCGAGGGAGAGCCATGCCTCCTGAAATCCCCAGAATGGACCGAGGGCGCGGCGGACCCAGCAGTAATAGCCGCCCTCCTGGGGCAGCGCAGAGGCCAGTTCGCCCACCATGAGCGCGGTGGGCAGGCTCCAGACGATGGGGATAAGGAGCAACAGGAGGAGAGCGCGTCCGTAGCCCGCGTCGCCAAGGATGTCTTCCAGTCCATAAGGGCCTCCAGCGACCATGAAATAGGTGGCTGCAATCAGCGGGAGAAGCCGCATTTTGTTGTTGAATCTGCGCACGCGCCGGTCTCCGGGAAAAATTCCTGTACAGGAGAATCTACCTGAAGCACGAGGAACGGCGCAGGCGAGCAGGCACGCCAGAGCAGCGATAGCGCACTCAAGCGCAGGCTAGCGATGATTCGCGGCAGGGATGGGCCGGTACGGAGGGGTGAGCCTGTGTTGGAAAAAAGCCGGGCGAAACGCTTGCAGCACGACACGTGGAAAGGGAACTGCTCTATAATCAGGAGGTCCCGGCGCTTGCGCATCATGCAGTCGCGGGGAGCGGGTTGGAGAGTTGGCCGAGTGGCTGAAGGCGGCGGTTTGCTAAACCGTTGTAGGACCAAAAGTTCTACCGGGGGTTCGAATCCCCCACTCTCCGCCAGTACTCCTAAGTTATTTTAGAATCAATAAATAACCGCCGTGTTACATATTTTGTGACACTTTATGTAGCGGTTT
>Ga0181517_10002548_pt1 | contig 18457 bp, 12 predicted proteins | sample PEATcosm2014_Bin_31_FD_119748 | JGI IMG/M metagenome (GOLD analysis project Ga0181517, IMG submission 119748) | Peatland microbial communities from MTU Mesocosm Facility, Houghton, MI, USA - PEATcosm2014_Bin01_30_metaG | ecosystem: Environmental > Terrestrial > Soil > Wetlands > Peat | place... | reverse complement strand
ATCAAGTCGTTCTCGATTTGAAACGCCTTCCGGTTGTGAAATGTTGCACGATGCATGAGAAGAACCTCGCTCTCTGGCGTTAAGCCAACTCAGGTGAATTCCTTAGCCGGTAACATCGGCCAACGGCAATCATATGCGAAGAACCTCAAGGCCGGCACATAGAACTCAATGATCCTTTGCGTAGCGAACCATGGCCCTTACGTTTTCGATGGGGCTGCGCGGCGGCACTTCACATCCGCAATTGACGATGAAGTACTTTCCGCAGATGGCATGACAGCGTCCGATGGCGTCGTACACCCTTTCCGCAGTGCCTTCGAAGACGTCAGAGATGGTGGAGATGTTGCCGCTAAGTACGCGGTCGCCCACTACGGCTTTGATCTTCGCCAGGTTGGAGGGAAAGTCGATTTCGAAAATGTCAACCGGGAGAGTGGCAAAGTCCTCGGCCAGCCTGGTGATCTTTCCGCACATATGCTGACGGGTGATTACGCCGGGATGCTGCTCCTTGATGTGCTTGAAGACTCTCATCTGCTCTGCGACAATGAAGCTTTTGTACAGCACCGGGCCCAGCAGACCCGCCGCGGCGTCGCTCATGCCGATGGTATCCACGCCGGCGGCAATCTGCGCATCGGCATAGAGAATGGCTACGTCGGCACAGTAGTGGAGCAGGTCGCGGGCAAACTCCGGGTCATCGCTGAAATCGGTCATCATGCGGTTGATGCCCCTGAGCTCGGCGGCCAATGCGAGAGGACCTTCAACCCAGCCGCAGATGGAGGCGCCGGGACCGGCCTCGCGGCGCATGATCTCCTCGGCAATGATGCGATCGTACATGCGGCCCTTGGGATCGAAGTCAGGCATGCGCAATTCCTTGAGCCGCGATTTTTCAGCCAGGGCCGCCTTCTCTTCCTGGATGGCCGGCCCCTGATTCTCAAACCACTCAATGCTGCCGTCGCCGGCCAGATCGATGACCTCGCGCGCCGGGTCAGAGCACGTAAGCAGGACATCGATATCGAAGTCGCGCATCACGCGCAACTGCGCCTCGGCCATCTTCCTACCGTCTTTGGTGTAATCGATGAACAGCATATTCGAGTAACTGGCAGCAAACTGCATCAGCATGGGCTGACAGGTGAGATGGTCCACCGGCTTGCCGGCAATCGTGTTGCGCACCCGCTCAATCGAATTCAAAGGTGACTCCTTCCAATACTGCTACTGCAAACGTCGAATTTGCCTCCGGCGTCCGGGGCAGACGGATTTGCGCTTCGTTTCCCCGGCCGTCAGGTAAGCAAACTACTACTCTATTCCCGAACAGTTGCACGGGGAAAGACGAACGCGGGCGAAATGCTTCTGTTTCGCTTGTTGAAACCACCGGGAGCTTAGATGGAAAGGTGCGGCCGTTGACTTGGCGTCTCAAGTAGAGGATTTCAGGCTTTTAGAGAGGCCGGCGGGGCAACGTCAAGAGCAGACCACTCCGCCCGCGCGGTATCGTTCTGCGAAACGCTGAGGGTTCCCGCAGCCAGGCCGCAAGCATAAAGCGAAAGGGCGCACTGCATTTGCGCTCAGGATCGCACATCGTGAACGGGGTCAATCTGCGGTTGTGGTTTCCCACTCTTTCGCCAGAAAAAAATCGAAAGGATGGGGCACGGAGAATGTTAGTGCATCCGAGCACGTTTCAAACCCGCTGTAACTTATCGGTTCAGGATGGAGCTGCCGATGAAGCGGGCACGGGGTCCAAGTTCTTGCTCGATACGGATCACTTCGTTCCACTTGGCCATGCGCTCGCCGCGTGTGAATGAGCCCACTTTGAGTTGGCCGGCGTTGGTGGCGACGGCGAGATGTGAAATGAATCCATCCTCTGTTTCCCCGGAACGCGCGGAGACAACGGCGTTCCAACCTGAGATTTGTGTCAACTCAATTGCCGCAAGCGTTTCGGTGACGGTGCCTATCTGGTTGAGCTTGATGAGAACCGCGTTGGCTGCGTTGCGCTCAATACCGGTGCGGATGCGGTCGAGGTTGGTGGTGAACACATCGTCGCCGATGATCTGGATACGGTGCCGCAAGGCCGGCGCGATCATGGACCAGCCTTCCCAGTCGGTGTCGGCCATGGGGTCCTCGATGGAGACGATTGCGTAGCGGTCGCACCATGCAATCTGAAGCTGGGCGAATTGCTCTGAGGTAAAACTGCGGTTCTCCAACTTAAAACAGTAGCGTTGAGTAGCGGGGTCATAGAGATCGCTCGCGGCGATGTCCAGCGAGATAGCCGCTTCGCGGCCGGGCGTGTAGCCAGCGGCGACGATGGCATCGGTGAGGAATTGCAAGGCCGCTTCATTGGTGTCGAACTCGGGCCAGTACCCGCCTTCGTCGGCCACGCCGTACAACGTGCCGCGCTTGGCCATCAGGTCGCCTGCGGCGCGGTGAACGTTGAAGGTGATTTCCATGACTTCTTGAAACGATTTGGCCCCGGTTGCGATGAGTAGAAAATCCTGCACGTCTGTGCGCCAGTGGGCGTGCGCGCCTCCGCCGATGATTTGAATTTCAGGCAACGGCAAGAGCGTGCCGCGCGACTGACCCAGCCAATCGTAGAGCGGACGACGCTGCGCGATGGCCGCAGTGGTGGCGGCGGCCATGGAGACGGCGAGAATGGCGTTTGCGCCGAGCCGCGACTTGGTGGGCGTTCCATCGAGTTCAATGAGCTTATGGTCGAGGCCCGCCTGGTCGCGAACATCCCGTCCGATGAGCGCCGGAGCAATTTCGCGGTGAATGTTGTCGATGGCATGGAAGACCGATTTGCCGCGAAAGCGCGCGGGATCGCCGTCGCGCAATTCGAGAGCCTCGAATTGCCCGGTTGACGCACCCGATGGAACCGTACCGCGTCCGCGCTCTCCGGATTCCAACGCAATCTCAGCTTCCACCGTGGGGTTGCCGCGCGAGTCGTAGACCTGGTATGCGTGTATGGATTGGATCTTCATCGCGGCTCCGATTGATTCAGGTTGGAAAACCATTGCGGAACGATGGCGCTCAAAGTAGAACTCCCAGCCAGAATTCCCGCGCGGGCGAACTGGCGCACCCAAACTCGTTGCGGGTCGGTTAGATATTCGATGGGCGATTTGCCATCGATGCGCGCCAGCAGCAACATCAAGAGCAGCCGCGCGACGCGAGGCTCGAGGGCTTTGGTATCGATGGCATGACCGGCGGCTTCAACGTAACGTTGCCAGAAAGCCTCGCACATTGGTTCGAAACCGATTTGCCGCGGTGCGCGGTAGAGGCCTTTGAGCAGCAGGTGCGTGAGCAGGAACGCCAAATCAAAAGCGGGGTCGCCGTACCATGCGACTTCGCAATCCAGCAGGACCATGCGCGTCGGCGAGACCATGAGATTCTTGGGGCTGAAGTCGCCGTGAACCAGGCATTGGCGCGTGGAGGCGAGGCGCTGGGCCTCGGCATCGAGGTGGGCCTGCAAATCGGGATTTCGCCTGCCGGTTGTCAGCAGGTAAGGATCGATGCGCAATTGAATGAAGTTGGCAGTGGTATCAAACTGCCGCTCTGCCTGGCTGTCTGATGCTGAATGGGAGTGAATGGCGCCAAGCAGGGTTGCGGCCGCGACAGCATCTTCAATGCGAGCCTGTCCGCGTAACAACATTTGTTTCCAACTGCTGAAATCGGCCCCCAGGAATTCCATTGCGAAATAGCCGCGGTTGTTGGGGCCGGGACGCAGAGTCGGCACTGCTTGCGGCAGGAATCGGGCTACGTATTCAATGTAAAGTTGCTCGTAGCGATTGCGACCAACGTCGACCAGCCACTCATCCTTTACACGAAGCTTCGGCAGCGCGCGCTTTACGACGAAGGAATCTCCGCCATCGTCAACGCGGAAGATCTCGCTGGACACGCCGTCGGTGAGCGGCGTGAGCGTTGCATCGGCATGACGCAGAACTCCGTCGCGCCGGAGCGTGGCAACAAAGTCGCGAGGTATTGCATTACGCGCGTCGTGGTTGATGGTGCCCGATGTCTCCCGGTTGGACTTTTGAGCGGGCCCTAGCTGCGAGGTCGGATTTTCCCCAGGGGCTAAAGCCCTCGCTCATTTTGCGGGAATTGCGGCGCGGCTGAAGCCGCGCCCTTTCAAATCAACCGAGTTTTTCAGCAGACTGTGAAGTGGTGCCCTGTTACAAAACCTGCAGTTATGCCAGCGGCCTCGCGATGGTGACCGAACGCAGGTAATCCATCAGCGTCTCGGAACTGTTGACGCCGCCGCCGTGGCCGCTCTGGTTGACGCCGCCGTACGGCAGGCCATAGGCGAAGACGTTGTGCGCGTTGATCCAATTGTTGCCGGCGTACAACTGCTCGGCAACACGGTTGGCGCGATTGAGGTCGGCGCTCCAGACGCTGTTGGCCAAACCATAGGCGAGGCTGTTGACCATCCGGACGGCTTCGTTCTCTTCCTTGAACTTGAGCACGAAGGCGCTGGGCCCAAAAATCTCCTCGCTGCAACACACGTTCTCAGGCTCGCCGGTCATTACGCTGTGCGTCATGTAGTAGCCGTGTTCGTAGCCCTTGGGCGACGCGGGCTTGCCTTCGAGGAGGGACTTTGCGCCCTGGGCTTTGCCGCGCGCCAGGTGATCGAAGACCCGGTCATACTGGACCTTTGACGTCAGAGGCCCCATCTGTGTGTCGTTATCGAGCGCGGGGCCGAGCTTGGTGGCTTTCAACTTGGCGATGACGTTTTCAACGAGCTTGTCGTATATCTTCTCGTGGAGAAGCCAGCGCGTTGCCGTGCAGCAAACCTGGCCGGTGTTGAAGGTGATGGCTGCGGCGAGTTGCGTTGCTGTGGCTTCGATGTCGGCATCTTCAAAGACCACCGCGGCGCCCTTGCCGCCGAGTTCGAGTTTGACGGGAACGAGATTGCGGCCGCAGATTTCGCCGATCTCTTTGCCTACCTCAGTGGATCCGGTAAAGCTCATGCGCTTGAGCGCCTGGTGATTGCACATTGCGCGTCCAACCGCGGCGCCGCCGCCAACCACATTGATTACGCCATCGGGCAAGCCTGCCTGGCGAGCCAGCTTGGCCACAAACATGGTGCTCAACGGGGTGATTGATGAGGGTTTGATGACCGCCGTATTGCCTGCGGCCAGTGCGGGAATAATGTTCCACATCAAAAGGTCAAACGGAAAATTCCACGGGAAGATGAAGCCGCAAACGCCATAGGGTGCGCGATGGGTGTGAGCGTCCATGTGCGGCAAAGCGAGAGGAGTGTCCATCGGCACACGCTGCACGAGGTCGGCAAAGTAACGCACACAGGCTACTCCGAAAGGAATGTCGAAGCCTTCGCTGTTGACGATGGCCTTGCCCACGTCGAGCGATTCAATCTGGATCAGGTCCTTGGAGTGCTTCTCCATTTCGTCGGCGAGACGGTGCAGGATGACCGCGCGCTCGACCGGCGACTTTGCGGACCACGCCGGGAACGCGGCCTGGGCCGCCGCAAATGCCATTTCCACCTCGGCTGCGCCGCCAATTGCAATGGACGTAATCCTGTCGCCGGTGGAGGGATCGAGGACGTCTTGGACCGCCCCGTCCGCGCTTGGGATGGTTTTGCCGCCAATGCTGTGCAACAGCGGCGCATGGGCGAAACTGTCAACGGTTTCTGTGAGAGTCGCAAGCATAAATCCTCCTGGAGCATTGCCGGGCGGTGAGGCACGACGTTCTGGCAGGTGCAGAATCGGGGTGGCCCACTAACATCCGGCGCACGGGGATAAACTTCCTCTGCAATTGGGGATGATACTACTGCGGGGGTATGAGTGGCATCCTGTTTGCGCGGGCGATGATAAGGCGGACGATCGTCGTGGTATCCCGGGTCTCAAAATCGGGACCTGGGGCACCCAGCATGTCGGATTAGTCGAGGTCCCGGAAACGCAGGTCCTTCGACTCCCCATTTGCTTCGCTCAGGGTCGCTCAGGATGACGGTCTGAGGTGAGTGAAACTGAACGCGGCTGACCTAAGTGACCTTATGATTGCGGGCTGGGGCGGTGGCCAGGCATGTGTAATACTCGCTGCCGCCGTAGTAGACCCACCATTTGCCATTGTGCTGGGTGAGCGCGTTGAAGAACACGCAGTCGGCAAAGTAGGAGATGGGGGTGTGTGGAGCCTCGGCCGTGAAGCCGTTTTCGTAGGGGTACTTTTTCTCGGCAAAGAGGGCTGAACGGGGGAGCCAGCCGAGCGGTTTCTCGGGGTCTGCCTTGGAGAGATGGATTTCTCCCACGCCATAGAAGTGGCCGGTGTGCGCGCCGCCGGTGAAGAGGATGATGTCGTCCGGCTTTGTGGGATCGTATTCGCCGAGCGCAAAGCAGGTTTCGCCGCCGGGCAACTTGTTGAGGTTTTTGTGCGACTCCCAATGCAGTAGGTCGGAGGAGTAGGCGACAATGCCGTCATCGATATACATGACGAACTTGCCGTTGACCTTGACGGCTTCGTTGTGTGGGTTCTGCAGAATTACGCCATTGCGGTGCGTGGTTTTGGCGTCGGGAAAGAGAATGCCGATTTTCTTCCAATTCAATAAGTCCTTCGAGGTGGCCACAATCATGCCATTGACGCGGTTGTCGCCTTGCTTGCCCCAGAGCCATTGGTTGCAGAAGAGGTAGTACGTGTCTTCATAGCGGATGATGTTCACATCTTCGTAGCTGTATTGGCGGTCTTCGCCATGGCGAAAGAAGGGGCTGTGCGCGGTGTCTTTCTTGAAGTGTATGCCGTCGGTGCTGGTGGCAACTCCGATGTCGCAGATGTAATCGACTTCAGAAATCTGCGGGATGTCGATTCCGCGCTCGCCGCGATAAACATAGTAAAAGACATTGTCCTTGACGATGATGGAGCCGTTGTGGACGCCGCCGCCGAAGTGTCCCTGGTCCCAGGCTCCGGGAGTGGGCGCGAGAACGGGATTGGATGCGAACTTGGTGAAAGGGCCGATGGACCACTCGTTGTCGGCAAACATATCCATGGCGTCGGGCTGGTCTTTGGGGAAGTCGCCCCACCAGCGATCGATGCTGAACGAATACTCTTCCCACTGCTTCTTTTTGTCGGCACTGGGAAACTGCCAGGCGAATGTGCCGTCGGCGCGCTGGGGGTTGGTGGTTGCGGGAGGCTGCTGTGCGGGAGCCACGGAAGGCGAGGCGAGAAGCGCGACCGAGGCGCCGGCTGCCTGAAGGAAAGTTCTACGGCTGGACATTGACCGGGTTCTCCGCGCGGCGGAACGATAGATATCCTTCATACTCGAACCCTTTCAGGATGTTTTGATCTCGGTTTCAGGAGCACAGGACCACTGTGCGGCGGGCAGTCGAAGACGCGACCAAGAAGTTCAGGCCGCAACATCTCGCTGGGGGTGCCCTGCAGCATTTCTTCATCCGGGTCGAGCAGCCACACCGAAGAGAAGGTATCTTCAATCAACGTGAGTTCATGCATCGATGCGAGGATGGCGATCCCGTGGCGGTGAAGGCGCTTGATCAGGTCAACGAGTTCAAGCTGGCGGCCAATGTCGAGATGCTGCGTTGGCTCGTCGAGCAACAGCAGCGATGGCTGCTGGGCGAGGCCGAGGGCGATTTTTACGCGCTGACGTTCGCCGCCGCTGAGCTGATTGAAGACGCGATTACGAAAGGCGATGGTGTCGGTAAGGACCATGGCATGCTCCACCGCGTCGCGGTCTGCGCCGCTCATGCCGCCGAACATTTTGAGATAGGGCGTGCGGCCCTGCTCGACAAACTGCTGGACAGTGAACGGGAACGAGACTTCGACGTTTTGCGGAACCAGCGCGATGGAGCGCGCAATGTTGCGATGGCTAAGGGTATCGATCGACTCGCCACGTAGGCAAACCTCGCCGTGATCGGGCTTGAGAGTTCCCGCCGCAAGGCGCAGCAGGGTTGTTTTGCCGGAACCATTGGGACCGACCAATGCGATGCATGCGGCTTTGGAAATGGTGGCGTCGAGGTCAGTAAAGATGGTGCGGTGCGGATAACCAAAGCCGAGATGGTTGAAGCGAAGAAGGGCGCTCATGCGAACACCTCCCTCTTGGCCTGGCGGAGAAGATAGAGGAAGAAAGGGCCGCCGATGAAAGCGGTGAGCACACCAACCGGCAATTCGGACGGAGCGATGATGGACCGCGCCACGGTGTCTGCGACCAGCAGGAAGATGCCTCCGGCTAGCGCGGTTGCGGGAAGCAAGCGCACGTGATCGGGACCCAGAATCATGCGCATCATGTGGGGGACAATGAGGCCGACGAAACTAATGAGCCCGCCCAACGCCACGGCCACCGCGGTGAGCAACGAGCCGACGATGATCACGGCAATGCGCGTCTGCTGAACATGAAGGCCGAGATGAGCCGCATACTCCTCGCCCAGGGCGAGCGTGTTGAGCCTTCGAGTTAACGGGAACGACGCGCCGAGCCCGACGAGCAACATGGCCGCCATGACTGCGAGTTGCGGCCAGGTGGGCTGGGCGATGGTGCCGCGCAGCCAGGAGGTGAGCACCCGCAATCCAGTGCCAAAGTCGTGATCCATAATTTCGAGAAAGTAGGAGCAGTAACTCAGCATGGTGCTGACCGCGAAACCGGCGAGCAGCAGCGCCACGACGGGCGTGCGGCCGTTGACGCTGGCCAGCATGTAGACCAGCGTGATGGAGCAGATGGCTCCGGCGACGCCCAGGAACGCAGTGGCGCCGAATCCCGCCATGGAAAGTTGAGGAAATAGAAAGATACCGAAAGAAGCTCCCAGAACCGCTCCGCCTGAGGAGCCGATCACGTAGGGATCCGCGAGCGGATTGCGAAACAGCCCCTGAAAGAGCAAACCGGCAACCGAGAGCGTGCTGCCAGCCATCACCGCCGCAAGAATGCGCGGCAGGCGGATGGAAAAGAGGATCAGTTGCTGATCGCCTGTCAGCGAATGTCCAGGGAGGAAGATGCCGGCCATCGCACGCAGCGGGATGGGAACAATTCCTACGCAAGCGGCAACCAGGATTCCCAGGAACAGGAGCGCGGCAAGAATTCCCAAAAGCAGCCGGTAACCGGCTGGATGATAGAAGACGCCCTGCGAAGGAGCGTCGGACCTGATATCTTCTACACTCCCGGCCATGAGGCACCTCCGGGAATGCGGCCACGATCATGCAAAGCAGCGATTGAAATCGAAGTACGACAGGCAGGACCGAAGAATTGCGAAGATCGGGACACGGTTTTCCCCCTCGGGAACTGCCAGCATGACCGGTGTCCTGACTCGCGCGTCATGGGTTTGGGCCGCCTTCCCGGAGCACTGCTCCAGTGGCATCGTGGCTCAAGCCTCTTCGCTTACAGTTACGGGGTAGTGTCGGCATTCAACCGAACTTCCCGGTCATACCGTTGATGAACAATGACATACGCGAAATGGAACGTCCATTTCTAAGGAACCCCTGATCAAGTTCGAACCCATTGTACGCACTCCCTCAGGGGCTAAAGCCCGCACTCATTTTTGCAGGCTTTACGGCACGCCTAAAGTCGTGCTCTTTCAAAACATCGACTTATTCAGAGACTCACTTAAGGGTGGAGCTGTTTTGCCAACTCCTCCAGAGCGTCAAAGGCGACAGGACTAGGATACTCGATTTGTTCGCCTATGTAGTAAATACGATGGTTACGGATGGCGGGCAGGTTCTGCCATCCGGGGCGGTCCTGAATGGCGCCGACAGACATTCCCGAGCCGCGGACCAAGAGCAGGGCGTCTGGCGCGCGAGCGATGACGGCTTCAAGGCTCACCTGGGGCCACTCCTGGGCAATATCGCTGGTGACCGAATGGCCGCCCGCAATCTGGATCATTTCAGTGATGTAGGCGAATTTACCGATGGTCACAATCGGGTCATACCAGATGGGCATGAGCAGTTTAACCACCGGCTTGCCGGCGACGCGGGCGCGAATAGCCGCCTCCCGCTGCCTCAGCCGGGCGATCACCTCTTTGGCGGCAGGTTCGCGGTCGAGCACACTTCCGATGCTCTGGAGAGTTTTGTAAATTCCCTCAAGGCCGTGTGTGCTCACCATGAAAACCGGGATGCCAATCCGATCAAGCCGGTTGAGCATCTCGCTGGATTTCGAATCGCCATAGCCCAGAATCAAGTCTGGATGCAGCGAGACGATGGTCTCCATGGAGGGATTCAGGGGCAGTCCGACCTTGGGCTTGGTCTTGGTTTCTGGCGGGTACTTGGTGTAGTCCGAGACAGCAATCACATCCGCGCCCGCGCCTAAGGCGTAGACATCGTCTGCGACGCTGGGCGCCAGGCATATCAGCCGATGAGGGTGATCGGGAAGAGAGACCGTTCTGCCCAGTTCATCGGTGACCGTTCGCGCGGCGACAGCAGGAATGGCGAGAGCCAGGACGGCAAATGCGGCGAGATGTTTAATGCTGGCCCTCCTCTGTCTGAAAAGGCACGGCTGAACGGGCTGCGGAAAAAGGCCAGGATTTGATCCAGGCGGACGAAAGTGTACCGCAAGGGCTAAAGCCCTCGCTTTTTTGAGGCACTTGCGGCACGACTGAAGTCGTGCCCTGACACTTCTTGCTTTCCAAGGAGTGTTTTTCCGCAGCCTGTGAAGTCGTGCCCTGACGCAAAGCGGACCTTTGAAACACGCTCTAGTGTGGTGAATCTGAAGTCCGCGGCATAATTCTTGAGCCACTTCAGGTTTGCCGGCGCTGCGAAACGCAGGTCCTTCGACTCCCTGCGCTTCTCCCTGCGCTTCGCTGCGGTCGCTCAGGATGACAGCCTAAATTGAACGAACTTCAGACTCGGGACACTAGTTCGCTTTTCCCGTGTTGAACTCCCGCACCGCGTCGTACATGGCGATGATGTTCTCCGCGGGCACGTTGGCCATGATGTTGTGCACCTGCTGGAAGACGAATCCGCCGCCCGGCGCCATCACTTCGCACTGGTGCAGAACATGTTCGCGAATCTGCGCGGGCGTGCCGTTGGGAAGCATACTTTGCGTGTCGCATCCGCCGCCCCAGAAGCAAATATCTTTGCCGAAGTCGCGCTTCAGTCCCTCGGCTTCCATGCCGCGGCAACTGATCTGCACCGGATTGATTACGTCGAGGCCCGCGTCAATCAGCTCTGGAAGCAGTGGGCGCACCGCGCCGCAACAATGCATCATGACTTTGACGTTGGCCAGTTGCTTGGCGCGCGCCCACATGGCCGCATGACGAGGCTTGAAGAACTCGCGATACATTTTAGGAGAGATTTGCGGACTGTTCTGCGCGCCCAGATCGTCGCCAAACCCTACGATGTCGATATAAGAGCCAACAGCTTTCATGAACCGCTCCAGCCGCTTCAGGTGCAGTTCAAGCAGCGCGTTAAGGAACTTGTGGGCACGCTGCGGCTCACCGGCCAGCATGGCCAGAAAATTATCCATACGATAGTGGAACTGGCCCATCTCCAGCAGGTTTCCACCAAAGCCGCCAATGATCGCTCGCTTGGTGCTCTTCCGCAACGCGCTTACCGGGCCGGTGAGTTCTTCGGGACTGGAAATCGATGGTCCCGGAGGCGAAGGCATGCCGGACCACATGTGCTCCTTGAAGAGCGACTCAATCTTCGACAGGTCTTCATCGCCTTCAAGGAAGGGCCACCAGGCCTGGTCGAATGTGACCGAAAGCTCGGGCATGCGAGCCATCACGTGACCCGCAGGGGCCATGACAACCCAGTCGGTACCCTTGCGCACCGGCTTGGACCAGATGGGCATCTTGCACGGCGTTCCTTCCGGCAGCGTCCAATCGGTCCACCACTTGTCGTCGTGACAGAAAGCGCGGCCGATCTCGGTGACATCGATACCAAAGCGCTCCAGCACATCTTCGTCGATGATGGCCAGTTGCTGCACCGGATCGTAAACGTAGACAGTGCGCGGCTCAAGCCCGAGAGCTTTTCTCACTTTGGGATAGGCAATGGCCGCCATGCCGGAAGAGCGATGCGCCGACAGGTCGATGGGGACCTGATCAGGCTGCTTATGATTCAAACTGGCAAGTACACGTTCTTGCGATGTCATCATGGCCTTTCAACCTCTGGCAACTATGCGCAGGCGACGCCGGAGGGTTTTCCTTTCAGACGGCACATCCACCCAGTATCGCCGGGTCCAGCTTCTGCCTTGTCGTCTTCTGGGACTCGCGCACAAGCAGAACCTCGCATTCAGGACCCAGGATGAACGGATGCCCGCACCGATTCATATTATCAGCCAATTCCTCGGCAAGCAGACGACTTCCTCCATCGGCATGGCTTTCCCGTGGCCTTTGCAGACCCCACTGGTTTGCTCGATTCAGGTGCGGGTCACTGCTGGATTGAAGCAGGCACAGCTCCTCCCAGGCTCCCGGGCCGTTCGATCTTCAACGGCCCGGGTTGGGTAACGGAAAGAAGTGGTTGCTTCAGGTGTACGCTATGCAGCTACCAGGCTGCGCGCCGTGGCCACGGCAGCGCTGGCGTTCTCGCTGTAGCTGTCTGCACCAATCTCGCGTGCGTATTGGTCGGTAACCGGAGCGCCGCCAATCATCACCTTCACCTTGTCGCGGACGCCCGCTGAGCGAAGTGCCTCAAGCGTCGTCTTCATGGCCGGCATGGTAACCGTGAGCAGGGCAGACAAGCACACAATGTTTGCACCCTTTGTAGAGACAGCCTCAACGAATTTCTCGGGGGATACGTCGGTTCCAAGGTCAGTGACCTCAAAGCCCGCACCTTCGAGCATGGCGGCAACCAGGTTCTTGCCAATGTCGTGCAAGTCGCCCTTGACCGTACCGATAATCACTTTGCCAGCCGGTTGGGCGCCGGAAGCGGCCAATAGCGGACGAAGCACCTCAAGCGCGCCCTTCATCGCGCGCCCTGCAAGAAGGAGCTCTGGCACAAAATACTCTTCAGCCTCGAACCGCTTGCCGACTTCATCCATTGCGGGAATCATGTACTTGGCAACGAGTTCTTCGGGCGTCATGCCAGCCGCAAGCGCGGCCTTGGTCATCTCCAACGTTGTCTTCGCATCTCCGTCTACAACTGCGTCAAAAAGTTTTTGCAAATCCGCCATGTCCCGGTTCCTCCTGAGAACGGTTATGAACTCTGCGTGATGACTTTAGAAAGTATGCCAGCATGCAGTCGCCAGGAACATATCGCCGTTGCTACCGGCGCCACCGCGGGCGCTTTTGGCAAAATGCTCCAGGCCCCTGCTCATAAACTTTTCATTCCACTGGAATAAAGCTCAAAGCAGACTCTAGAGAATATATGCTTGAGGATTCAACTTCCGCAAGACAAAACTGTACATGCCGCTCCATATCGCACGATGAAACAAGCATGCGAATGCAAGCCGCGCAAAGCCTTTCCGTTCGCCGGGCTAGGCTGAATCCTCTCATAAAGATGCGCCTGTTGGATGTTTCATTGCACGAAATACTACTCAGGCTCGGGGCTCGCTGCGGCGATGGAGAGAATCTGGTCGTCGTTGCTCGCAACAATTTGCTCTCCCGGCTGCACCACCAGGAACTCGTCCGTCCAATCGCCCGAAAGCAAACGGCGGAAAAGCGTAGTCGAGCCGTCGAACTCTTCGAACTTCCAGCCCTTCTCCGCAGCTTCGGCTTGTGCGCGCTGCCTGAAGCTGTCGTCCACTTCAAGGCCGGTGCGAATAAAGGTGAGTCTGGAGTAGTTGCGCTTGTATCCGCTCATCTCTTCGTAGAGATAGCGGCCGGAATCTTCGCCGTACTTGTCGATGAGCTTCTGGAGATCGTCGTCCAGGCCGATGCCGGCCACCTGCTCTGTTAGCTGGTCTTGCCGCTCGACCCAGCCAATCGAGCGATAGTAGGTGCCGGGATTGGCGTTGAAGTACTCTTTATATCTTTCGCGGCTGCCCATCAGCAGCGCGATGCAATCGTGGGCGCGCGGAATGACCACGGGCAAGCTCCGGGCGCGCACTCCCGCCAGTCCCGTGCCGCACAAGGCATAGCCGAGCACGATGGCGTCGTACTTTTTGCCCTCCGCCGCATCAATGGCTTCCTGAATGCCATCGCGCATCTTCTTGGCGCCGGTGTCGTGCAGTCCAGTGGGCAGATAAACCGCATCGACCATGTGAGCGGAGTGCACGATGGCGTCACTCAGTTCACGCAACAACACTCCGCATCCGATCAATAAAAGGCGCATCGTTTTTCTCCTAGTGGGTGGAATCCGCGTGTGCCGCAGCGGCGTCAAAGCCGGCGGGAAACGCCATACATTCTACGAACCTGTCCTCGAACAGCGGGTCCTCGGCCAGCGGCACATGCTCAATGATGTTCAATACTGGAAAATCCTCGACGCCGATTGAGAGCTTGGCGCCGCGCAGCGCGGTGTTGCCCGACGCAACCAGCCGGCCGGCGGGAACTTCAAGCAGGCCGATGCGAAACGCACTTTCGGGACGAACATAATTGCCGAATGCGCCGGCCAGGTAGAGACATTCAATGTCTTCCAACTCGGCGCCCCAGTGAGCCAGCAGAATACGCAGGCCGGCCGCAATGGCGCCTTTGGCCAGTTGCAGTTCGCGCACATCGGGCTGGAACAGCTTCACGGGCATTTGTAGAGTGATTTCCCGCTCCGCGTTGGTCATGCGCCCGGAGGGGTTGATGGCTCCCATGTCCAGGCCCGCGGCCACGGCGTCAATCAGGCCGCTGCCGCACATGCCGCGCGGCTCGATGTCTCCAATCACGCCGCACTGCATGTGGTCACCGAGCCAGTGAACATGCGAGATGGCGCCGGCCGCGGCGCGCATTCCCATACGGATGGCGCCGGCTTCAAATGCGGTCCCGGCGGCGGTTGAGGCGCACAGAATCCGCTCGCTGTTGCCCAGTGCGATTTCGCCATTGGTGCCCAAGTCAACCAGCGCCCGCAATTTGGGTCCCACATGCAGCCGGGTGGCCAGAATGCCGGCCAGAATATCGGCGCCCACAAAGCCGCCCAGACAGGGCAGAAAGCGAACCACTGCGGCGGGGAAGAGATTCCAGCCAAGCTGCTGGGCCGCAAAGCGCTGCTCACCCAGGTGTTCTGAATGGAAAGGAACATGCGCCAGCGGGCTGCAGTCGATGCCGCTGAAGATGTGGTGCATCACGGTGTTGCCCACCACCACCACTTCAACAATTTCAGCCGCCCGCGCGCCGGAAAGGCTGGTGATCATTTCTTCAAGGAAGCTGCGGATGAGGGTGGTGAGTTCGGGGCCGTTGAGCGAAACACGCACCCGGCTCATCACGTCTGCACCGTAGGCACTCTGCGGATTGAGCGCAGTCTTGAGGCTCAGCACTTCGCCGCTGTACAGGTCAAGCAGTTGCGCCACGATGGTGGTGGTTCCCAGATCAATGGCCACGGCCAGGCCGCGGTTCGCCGAGCGCGCGGCAGCGCTATCGTCGGTCAGCACCGGCATGCTCCACTGCTCCACCCTCAGCTTCATCGGGGAGTCGGCGTGGATGCGGCAGGCAAGGCGATAGCCTGCTGCCAATTCGTCATCTGTCAAGGTCAGCAGGTCGGCTTCCTGGGGCTCAACCGCGCCCTCGAGCACCTGCACGCGGCAGCCGCCGCAGATGCCGGATGCGCCGCAAGGAAATTCGACACCGTACTCGGCCAGAAGGCTCTCAAGCGTCGTGCCCTTTTCAGCTTCAAGAACTATGCCCAGAGGATCGAGCTCGATCCGCACCTTTGCGCTCATCGCGCCTCCCGCCATCGCTTGCTTTGTTCGGGGGTTGCAACACAGAAACCGGCAATGGCTTTTAAAGTATACAAGCCCGCTGTCTGCTAGTGGAGTGATCCATCCCAGGGCAAGGGGGACTCAGAGCAGCCTGCCGGGAGGCCGCCGCTACGACCCTGTTTCGCAATAAAAGAGGCCGGCCCGGAGTGTTTCCACTCCGGGCCGGCCTCTTGGGCTGCTCAAGTGAGCAGGTTAGTTAGTAGTTGATTCTCAACGCGAACTGCGCGACTCTGGGCTGGTTTGCCTGCGAAGTCACCCATGCCGGCTGGTTGGTTGTGTCAAAGGTCCCGTTGGGGCCTCCGAATTGGACACGGTTGAAGAGGTTGTAGAACTCGCCACGGAACTGGAAGTTGACCCGTCCGTCGCCGGTGATCGGGAACTTCTTCACGATCGACAGATCCCAGTTGGCAATACCGGCGGATTTAATTGTCGAGTCGTTTCTGGACTCATTGCCCCAGGCAAACGACGGCGATTCTGTGAAGCAGGCGGTGTTGTACCATCCGTGCAACTTGGAGACAGCGCTGCCGCCGACCTTCTTGTTGCAGCCGGGAACCACGTCGGGACGCGAGCTGCCGTTGTTGGTTGAGCCGGTGCGGCCGGAGAGGTTTTCGCTGATGCCTACCGGGAAGCCGCTCATGAGGGTGGTGAGACCTTGCAGTCCCCATCCGCCGATCACTTCGTCCGCTACCCGGTTGATGTTGGGTAGAATTGCCCTGCCACGGCCTATAGGAACGTCATAGACGTAGGCTACGGTGAGACGCGAAGGAGCGGTGGTGGAAGACAAGGACTTCTCGCCCTTCATGTTGTTCCAGTTGCTGATGCCGGTGATTCCGCCTTCCAACCAGGAGGCGAGGGTATCGGTATTGGCTTCGAGTTTCGAGAAGGTGTAGGCCACGTTGATGGAGGCGCCCTCAGCAAAACGCCGAGTGAGCTTCACTTCCATGGCGTTGTAGCTGGAGTGGGACAGAGGCAACACGCCGCCGATGCCGGCATATTGCGGGTACGGCACTGTCAATTGTCCGCGCGAGAGGTATTGCGTGTTGAGCGAGGCAAACGACTGCATGGCGCCGGCGTATGGGTTGGGCAGCAAGTCGGCGAGGCAATTACCATCATCCACGCCAGCATTAGACTGGGGTGTGCAGGTGGCCTGGCCGGCCAGGTACTTGTCAGGCAGTACGTTGATTGAGAAGCTCCCGTTGTTGACAGGAATGTGGATTCCCGCCGCGCCTGCATAGGAGACGTCAATCGCGGTGCTCTTGCCCAACTGCTGTTGCACACCGAAATTCCACTGGGTGGTATAGCTGTAGGGCGAGTTCGACTCGTCCATCGTAAAGCCATTGCCCAGGTAGTAGTTCTGCAACAGGGTCTGGTTGTGGCCCGGAGGCAGAATCAGGCTCGGATTGCCTGAGACGACTGGGTAGGGTTGGCTGATGTTGCTGGTCGGCGTATAGCCGTTGGTCGAGTAAACATAGGGCGTGCTGAAGCCGGTTGAGGGGTCCCAGCCCGAGTTTCCATTGGTGGAAAGGTAGTTTGGCAGCCAGAACAAGCCGAAACCTGTGTTGATCACGGTGTTGGGAGCGAGGCGATACGACACGCCGATGTGCGGCGAGAATTGCATGTGGTCGGGGTTGATGCCATAACGGTTTGGATGCTCGGTCGTGTTGGCCAGTTCCACATTGCCCTGCGGGACGGTGCCGGTAAAGGTTGCGGGGGTGGTAGCCGCGGCGGCGGTCAATGTGTCGTTGGTTGCGGTCGGGTTGAAGATGCTGATCCGGTCGTGACGCTCAGTGAACGGACCAACTTCTTCCCAACGGGCGCCAAGGTGGAGGGTAAGCTTCTGCGAGACGCGCCAGTCGTCGGTGACGTACGCGGCCGGATATTTAATCTCGGAAGCGGTCAGGTCGTCATACCAGTTGGAGCCGTCATGGGCATAACCCGTGAAGAACGAGGCGGCATCGAGGCCATTGCCGGGTAGCTCTTTTGTCGAGTCTGCGCTGTTGGAGGTCTGGTCGAGTTTGAAGTTCCACAGACCGGAAGAAGTATTGGTCTGCGCGTAATTGAACTTGTCGATCGTGTACTCGGCGCCGAACTTGAAGGTGTGGTTGCCGACGAACCGGGTCAGAGTTCCGGCAAGTCGGTAGGTGTCCTGGAAGTCGATGATGGTGCTATCGGCGCCCTGACCGCTGAACAGGTTGTAAGAATCCCAGGTGCTAACCACGAAGACCGGTGGGCCCGGGAACTCGGTCAGACCCGCCATTTGGTCGGTCCAGCCGATCTGATTGTAGTCGGACGTGGTCCACGGATCCAGCGGAACGCGCTGATAACCGTAGCGGCCGTAGCTCAGGCGCACATCCAGAACCATTTTCGACGAAAGCGTGTAGGTATCGTCGAGGACGAAGTTGTGGATGCGGTAATGCTCGGTGCACTCGCCCTCGGCGCAAACGCCATTCTTCAGAGGATCGGCGGCAAGGTTGATGTTGTCCCACCACGAATACCGGCCCATCAGGTGCTGTTTGTCGGAGATGTCGTGGTCGCCACGGGTGACGAATTGATAGTTGTTGCCACCGCTTGAGGCGTTGGCTACGTAGTTGGAATTTCGCGCGGTCGTTGTTGCCCCTGTCGGCCACATCTTTCTCATGTAGGCCACGGAGGTCGGGTTGGCATAGGTAGAGACAGTGGGGTCTGTGGTCTGGAATTGAGCAGGGTGGTTGATCGGGTCGTAGCTCTTGTCATCCCAACCAAACGGGGCGCGATCATTCT
>Ga0181517_10002546_pt1 | contig 18473 bp, 16 predicted proteins | sample PEATcosm2014_Bin_31_FD_119748 | JGI IMG/M metagenome (GOLD analysis project Ga0181517, IMG submission 119748) | Peatland microbial communities from MTU Mesocosm Facility, Houghton, MI, USA - PEATcosm2014_Bin01_30_metaG | ecosystem: Environmental > Terrestrial > Soil > Wetlands > Peat | place... | reverse complement strand
CGCCCTCTTGCAAAAAACGCCCTATTACACCACACTTTCCGGAGCGATCGCCGCGGCGGAGGGCATCAAGGCCTATCTCGCCGGCGATCTCGAAGTCAGAGCGCTGCAGGACTATTTCGCGTGACCCGGCTCGTTCGCGAGCCGCCGGCCGCGGAGTGATGGGTTTGACAGTTTCGAGGTAGGATCACCGATGGAGAGGTTTCCGATCACGGTCGCCGGCCACGCCGCTCTCGAGGCGGAGTTCCGGCGGCTACAACAAATCGAACGTCCGCGCATCGTCCAAGCGATCGCCGAGGCGCGCTCGCACGGCGATCTGTCGGAGAACGCGGAATATCATTCCGCCAAAGAGGCGCAGTCCCACAACGAAGGCCGCATCGTCGAGCTCGAAGACATGCTCCAGCGCGCCGAAGTCATCGACGTGTCGAAGCTGTCGGGCTCGACGGTCAAGTTCGGCGCGACGGTGCGGTTGATCGACGAGGACACCGAGGCCGAGAAAGTGTTTCAGATCGTCGGCGAGAGCGAGGCGGACGTGAAATCCGGCAGGGTCTCCATCACCTCGCCGACGGCGCGCGCGCTGATCGGCAAGAAGGTTGGCGATACCGTGGAAGTGAACACGCCGGGCGGCGGCAAGAGCTACGAAGTCGTCAAAGTGGACTATATTTGAGCGGCGGACGTCGGCGGACGGGGTCGAGGGTCCGCTACGGGTGAAATCATGGACAAGATCACTTTGACTCGTCGCGCCGCCCTGTCGGCGCTCGCCGCTTTCGCCGTCGCCCCGCGCGCGGCGAGCGCGACCCCCATCGCCACGCGATTCCGCGAGATCCGGGTGGACGTGTCGGCCCTGGCGGACAAGGATGAAGCGGACTTTGGCCGCTGGATCGCCGCGGTTCTGCCGGGTTATTTGAAGCAGACCTTCGCGAAATACTTAGCGCCGGGCGACCGCAGCGCGGCGGTGCTGGTCGCTCGCATCGATCTCGTCACCATTGGCCAGTCGAACATGCACGGCTTTGGGTTCATGGCGTTCGACGCGACCGATTCGATCGACGGCGCCGGCGTCGTGGCCGACGCGCGCGGGCGGGCGATCGCGAACTATCCGCTGTTCAGCTCGATGAACGTCGACAGCCAGCCGAATTCGCCCTATCAAGCCGATATTCTCCGGCGACGGGTCGAGACGTTGGCGCTCAGCTTCGCGCAATGGCTGCCCGGACAGATGGGATTGTGAGTTGCGATGCCGGCGCGCAGGTCGCCGAGGGCGTGCGCGTCCTTGCGCTTGGAGCGAGCAAAGCGGGACACGCGTTCGACGTTGTCAGGGTCGCGCAGGCGCGCTCGCCGCGCGGCGTGTCGGCGAACGCCGAATATCGTGTGGCGAGAGCCGCGAGATCGTGAAAGTGGACTGTATTTGAATTTGAACGGCGAGCGGCGGTGTGCTGGGGTTGGCCGCTCCCTCGAGGTGCTGTCATGGAAAAGATCACATTGAGCCGACGCGCCGCTTTCGCGGCGCTCGCCGCCTTCGCCTTCGCGCCGGGCGCGGCGCACGCAGGGCCCGCGGCCCCGCGATTCCGGGAGATCCGGGTGGACGTGTCGCCGCTGGCGGACAAGAACGAAGCGGTCTACGGGAGCTGGATCGCCGCGGCTCTGCCGGGCTATTTGAAGCAGACCTTCGCCAAGTTCTTGGCGCCGGGCGACCGCAGCGCGGCGGTGCTGGTGGCCCGCGTCGATCTGGTCATCATTGGATCGCCGGACCAGCGCGCCGTCGGAGCTCAATCGCAATCCGACACGACCGACTCGATCGACGGCGCTGGCGTCGTGCTCGACGGGCGCGGGCAGGCGATCGCGACCTACCCGCTGTTCAGCGCGATGACCGCTTCCAGCGAAACGAATTCGCCGTATCAAGAAGAAATCATCCGGCGACGGGTCGAGACGTTGGCGCTCAGCTTCGCTCAATGGCTGCCCGGACAGATGGGATTGTGAGTCGCGATGCAGGATGCGCGGATTGGCGAGGGCGTGCGCGTCCTTGTGCTCGGGTCAGGTAAGGCAGGACACGAAATCAACGGCGTCGGGGTCGCTGAGGCGTTGGCCGCGCCCTACGAACTGAAGCGAGTCGATCCGCGCCGACCCTTCCTGTGGATGTCGCCGTTCGGGCCGATCGACCCGCGCGACGCGGCGCTGCTGAAGCCGCCGCTGCCCGACATCGTGCTCGCCAGCGGTCGCGTCACCGTGCCCTATCTGCGCGCCTTCAAACGCGCCGGCGGCGCGCGCCTGTTCGCGGTCTTTCTCCAGGACCCGCGTTTCGCGCGCGCGTCGATGGACCTGATCTGGGTTCCCGAACACGATCGCCATCGCGGACCCAACGTGATCGCGACGCTGACTTCGCCGCATCCATTCTCGCCGCGCCGACTCGCCGCGGCGCGCGCCGCGCCGGACGCACGGCTGGCGCCGTTGCCGACGCCGCGCTGCGCCGTCGTGCTCGGCGGCCCGAGCGGCGCGCAGCATTTCACCGCCGGCGACCTGACGCGGATGACGGAGGCGGTGCGGGCGATCGTCGGCCAGGGCTTTTCGATCATGGCGACGCCGTCGCGCCGCACGCCGCCGGAACTCGTCGCCGCGGTCAGCCAAGGGCTCGGCGACGCGCCGGGCTTCGTCTGGGACGGGGCGACCGGCGACAACCCCTACGCTTCGATGCTCGCGCTCGCCGACGCGATTCTGGTCACCGGCGACAGCGCCAACATGGTCGGCGAGGCGACCGCCACCGGCGCGCCGGTGCACGTCTTCGAACCCAGCGGCGGCGAACCGGGCAAGCTCGGCCAGACGATCGACGCTTTGGCGCGGCTCGGCGCGGTCAAGCGGTTCGCTGGCCGGATCGAGCGCTTCGCGTACACGCCGATCGATTCGAGCAGCGTGATCGCCGCCGAGATCGCCCGTCGCTTCGCTCGCGCCCGCGCCGCGGCGGCGTGAACCGCGATGGTCGGGGCAGGGACGGATCGTAGCCGCACGGACTTCGGCGGCGGGCCGGCGGTCGTGCTGGTGCGGCCGCAACTGGCGGTCAACATCGGCATGTGCGCGCGGGCGATGGCCAATTTCGGTCTCGACGACCTGCGATTGGTCGCGCCGCGCGAGGGCTGGCCGCGCACCGGCGAATATCGCGACGTCGCCTACGCCGCGGCGGCCGGCGCCGCCCATCTGCTCGACAGCGCGCGCGTCTACGCGACCGTTGGCGAGGCGGTCGCCGACCTGAACTTCCTCTACGCCTCGACGGCGCGCGAACGCGGCCAGGTCAAGGCGGTTTCGACGCCGGCGGCGGCGATGGCGGCGACCGCCGCGGCGGCGCAAAGGCGCGGCGTGCTGTTCGGCCCCGAGCGCACCGGCCTCGACAACGACGAAGTCGCGCTCGCCGACGAGATCGTCACCTTTCCCGCCAATCCGGCCTACGCCTCGCTCAATCTCGCCCAGGCGGTGCTGCTCGTCGGTTATGAATGGTTCAAGGCGGCGCACGGCGACGCGCCGCCGACGCCCGCAGTCGCGCGCGCCGTCTCGCCGCCGGCGACGCGCGAAATGACGCTGGCTTTTTTCGAATTCATCGAGGGCAAGCTCGACGCCGCCGGCTTCTTCCGCCCGGTCGGCAAGAAGCCGGGCATGCGCCGCAACCTGCGCAACATGTTCCACCGCATGGCGATGACCCAGCAGGACGTGCGCACCCTGTGGGGCGCGGTCGTCCGGCTGGTCGAAGGTCCGCGGGCGGACGTTCAGACGCGCAAGCGCAATCGATCGCCAAAACAATAGGACGCTTCGGCGGCTCTTGGCCGCGGTGACGGACGCCCGCCTGTGGTTGCGCCCCGCGGCAGGCGGGCCTATCGGAGGCGCGTCGGCCGAAGCGGGGCGAAACGCGCCATGAACCAGCGATTCCTCGTCCTGGCGTTGATCGTGGCGGCGCTGGGCGTCGTCGCCTGGCTCTATCTCCGCCACGCCGCGCCCGGACCGGAGGAATGGCAGGGCTACGCCGAGGCCGATTTCGTCAAGGTCGGGCCAACCCAGCAGGGCCTCGTCACCGCCGTTCACGTCCAGCGCGGCGATCATGTCGTCAAAGGCGCGCCGCTGTTCGACCAGGACGACGCGATGGACCGCGCCGCGGTCGACCAGGCCGCTCACTTGAGCCAGCAGGCCAGAGACCAGCTCGCCAATCTGCAGGGACCCTCGAAGCCGACCGAGATCGCTCAGGCCGAGGCCAATCTCAACGACGCGATCGCGGCGCGCGGCAAGGTGCAAACCGACCTTCAGCGCAACCAGACCCTGCTGAGCAGCGGCGCGGCGACCAAACAGATCGTCGACCAGGAGCGGGCGGACCTCGCCTCGGCCGAGGCGAAAATCGCCGCCGCCGAGGCCGCGGTGAAACAGGCGAACGCGCCGCTCGGCCGGCCGGACGAGATCGTCGCCCAGGCCTCGGCGGTCGACGCCGCCGACGCGGCTTTGGCGCAGGCCCGGTGGCGGCTCGCCCAGCGCTCGGTCGCCTCCCCGGTCGCCGGAATCGTCGCCGACGTGCTGGCGCGGTCGGGCGAAACGCTGCAAGCCGGCGCGCCGGTCGCCTCGCTGCTGCCGCCGGAGAACATCTTCATTCGTTTCTTCGTGCCCGAGCCGTCGCTGGCGCACGTCCACCCCGGCGACGCGGTGGCGCTGATCTGCGACAATTGCCCGCCCGATCTGATGGGAATGGTGTCGTTCGTTTCGCCCCAGGCCGAATACACGCCGCCGTTCATCTATTCGGAATCGACCCGTTCGAAGTTCGTGTTCCTCGCCGAGGCGCGGCCAAAGCCGGCCGAGGCGGCGCGGTTCAATCCAGGCCAACCGGTGACGGTGAAGCCGCAAGCCGCGTCGCCATGAACGATCTCGTCATCGACGTCAGCGATCTGCGCAAGAGCTTCGGCGACCTCAAGGTGGTCGAGGGGCTGAGCCTGCAGGTCGCGCGCGGCGAGATCTGCGGCTTTCTCGGCGCCAACGGCTCGGGCAAGACGACGACGATCCGCATGCTGTGCGGTCTGCTCGAGCCCGACGGCGGTTCGGGGACCTGCATCGGCTACGACATTCTGCGCCAGGCGCACGACATCCGTCGCCAGGTCGGCTACATGACGCAGCGCTTCAGCCTCTACGACGACCTGACGGCGTTCGAGAATCTCGACTTCGTGGCGGCCGTGTTCGAAATGCCCAACCGCCGCGCCGCGGTGTCCGAGATGATCGAGCGCATGGGCCTGGGCGACCGCCGCGATCAGCTCGCCGGCCAGCTCTCCGGCGGTTGGAAGCAGCGCCTCGCGCTCGCCGCCTGCGTGCTGCACGGACCGAAGCTGCTGCTGCTCGACGAGCCGACCGCCGGCGTCGACGTCAAGGCGCGGCGCGAGTTCTGGGACCTCATCCACGACATGGCGGTCGACGGCCTGACGACCTTGGTCTCGACCCATTACATGGACGAAGCGGAGCGCTGCAGCCGCATCGTCTACCTCGCGCAGGGGCGCATCGTCGTGCAGGGCGGCGCGGCGGCGGTGATCGGCGGCTCCGGCCTCGTCACCTTCGAGGCGACCGGCGAGGGGATCGACGCGGCCGCCCGCCGGCTGCGCGGCGCGCCCGGCGTCGAGGCGGCGGGGGTGTTCGGCCGCGCGCTGCATATCGCCGGCATGGACCGCGCGGCGCTTCAGGCGGCGGCGCTCTCGGTGGGCGATGGGCTGGAATGGCGCGAGGTCGAGCCGCGGCTCGAGGACGTATTCATCCACATGCTGAGCCTCGAGGAGGCGCGGCGATGAGCCGGTTCTCGTTTGCGCGCCTGATCGCCTTGCTGCGCAAGGAAACGATCCAGGTGATGCGCGACTCGATGACGCTGCGCATGATCATCGCCATTCCGATCATGCAACTGTTCCTGTTCGGCTACGCGATCAATTCCGATCCCAAGCATCTGCCGGCCGGATTGCTGTCGGTCGACGCTTCGAAATACGAACGCACCATCGCCGCCGCGCTGAACAATTCCGGCTACTACAACTTGCAGCCGATTCGCTCGGAGCAGGAGGCCGACGAAGGGCTGGCGCGCGGCGATCTGATGTTCGTGGTCGAGATCCCGCCCGGGTTCGACCGCGCGGTGGATCGCGGCGAGAACCCGAGCGTGCTCATCGACGCCGACGCGACCGATCCGTCCGCGATCGGCAACGCGGTCGCGGCGCTCGGCTCGGTGCTCGCCGACCTCAATCGCGACCTGCCGCCGATCCGCCAGGCGGCGCCGCAGACGCCGGCGGCCAATTTCGTCGTCCACGCCCGCTACAATCCCGAGCAGCTCACAGTGCTCAACATCGTGCCGGGGCTGATCGTGATCGTGCTGACGTTCTCGACCCTGTTCGTCACCACGCTCGCCATCACCCGCGAGCGAGAGCGCGGGACGATGGAGAATCTGCTGGCGATGCCGGTTAGGCCGATCGAGGTGATGATCGCAAAGATCATTCCGTACGTGTTCATCGGTTATGTGCAGGTCGGGTTGATCCTCGCCGCCTCGGTGGTCTTCTTCGACCTGCCGGTGCGCGGCTCGTTGCCGCTGTTGCTCGGCGCGCTCGGCCTGTTCATCGCCTCGAACCTCGCCCTCGGCGTGACCTTCTCCACGGTGGCCTCCAACCAGATGCAGGCGGTTCAGCTGGCGCAGTTCACCCTCATGCCGTCGTTCATGCTGTCGGGATTCATGTTCCCGTTCCGCGGCATGCCGCTCTGGGCGCAGGCCGTCGGCAATTTCATCCCGACCACCCACGCGATGCGCATCGTTCGTGGCATGCTCCTGAAAGGCAATGGATGGGACGAGATCGCGCCGGAGATGTGGCCGATGGCGCTGTTCACCGTCGCGGTGATCGTCTTCGCCGTCTGGCGCTATCGTGAGACGCTCGATTGAGGCGATCGCCCAGGTCCACCGCAGGTTCACGCGTTTTTTAACCGAAAGCCGGCGCGAACGCCGTCACGATCGCGTCGAATTAAATGACAATTAACATTTATAGCGGCTTAATTTTACGACGACAGGCGAGCAGATCGGCGCGGCCGACGCTCGCAGGCGTGTAGCCGTCTGATCGTGCCGGTCTCGATCCGGAAGTCTGCGGAAAAAGCCGTTGGCCGACGTCGTCGCGGCCCTCACGAGGCTTGTCGCGTATCGGCAGGGGGGGCCCCACGTCGCGGGGAATTCGTTAATGACTATCGATAATCTTAAGCTCCGGACCAAAGTCGTGATTCCGCTGATCGTCATGGCGACGATGGTGGCCGCCATGGTCGTCTTCGGCGCGACGCGGCTGATCGGCGTCAGCGCGACCGCCAGCGACATCATCGAGAAGCGCGACCTTGCGGCGGTGGAGCTGACCCGCGCCGCCTCGGCGATGAGCGGCCTGCCGCACGCCGTCTTCGCCATGCTGCTTTACGATCAGGACGATCCCGCTCGCAAAACCGCGAAGCGGGACTTCGAGTCCGTGGCCCCTGAAGCCGGCATGCTGTTGAACCTCGCCGCCACGCATCTGCCCGACAAGGCGACTGAGATCGGCAAGTTCAAGGAGCGGTTCGACAAGATCGCCGCCGCGGCCAAGGAGCCGATGCAGATCAGCATCGACACGCCCGGCTTGATTCACGGCGTCGGGATCCAGCAGATCGACCTCATCCAGATGGGACACGCCGCGAGCCTCGCCACCGAGGTCGACACCCAGGTGCGGTCGGTGATCGGCGACATGAACAGCTTCAACGTCGAGTTGCTCTCCGCCAACGCCGGCGCCAGCCAGGCCCTGAACGCCAAGGCCAGCCAAGCGGTGACCAGCATGGCGCTGGTCGGGGTCGCCTCGATCCTGCTCGCCGGCGCCTTCGCGCTGTGGATGAGCACGTTCAAGATCTCGCGGCCGCTGGTGCGCATGGTCGAGCGCATGCGCGCGCTGGCGCGGGGCGACCTCGGAGTCGAGATCGACGGTCTCGACCGCGGCGACGAAGTCGGCGAGATCGCCAACGCGGTGCAGGTGTTCAAGACCAACGCGATCGAGCGGGTGCGGGTCGAAAAGGACGCGACCGAGCATCGCGCCGAAGTCGAGACCGAACGCCATCGGGTCGAGGCCGAGAAGGCGCGCGCCGCCGAGACGCAGACCCAGGCGATGAGCCAACTCGGCGACGGATTGCGCCGCCTCGCCGGCGGCGACCTGACGTCCCGGCTCGATCAGCGCTTCCCGACCGAATTCGCCAAGATCCGCGACGACTTCAACGCCGCGGCGAGCAAGCTGATGGAGACGGTGCGCGCGGTGGTGGCGAGCACCAGCGCGATCCACGCCGGCTCGCACGAAATCTCGACCTCGTCCGACGATCTGTCGCGCCGCACCGAACAGCAGGCGGCGCGGCTCGAGGAGGCGGCGGCGGCGCTCGACGAGATCACCGCCACGCTGAAGAAGTCGGCCGAGGGCGCCAAGCAGGCGGCGGTCGAGGTCGCCAGCGCCGACGGCAACGCCAAGAAAGGGGCGGTCGTGGTCAAGCAGGCGGTCGAGGCGATGGACGCGATCGCCAAGTCGTCGGCGCAGATCGGCCAGATCATCGGCGTCATCGACGAGATCGCCTTTCAAACCAATCTGCTCGCGCTCAACGCGGGCGTCGAGGCGGCGCGCGCCGGCGACGCCGGCCGCGGTTTCGCCGTGGTCGCCTCCGAAGTGCGCGCGCTCGCCCAGCGTTCGGCGGAGGCCGCCAAGGAGATCAAGAGCCTGATCTCGACGTCGTCGAGCCAGGTCGACTCCGGCGTCCAGCTGGTCGCGGAATCCGGCAAGGCGCTCGACCGCATCATCGCCCAGGTGTCGAAAATCAACGGCATCGTCGCCGAAATCGCCACCAGCGCCGAGCAGCAGGCGACCGGCCTGCAGCAGGTCAATGCGGCGATCAGCCAGATGGACGAGACGACGCAGAAGAATGCGACGATGGTCGAGGAGTCCAACGCCGCCAGCCATTCGCTGTCGCAGGAGACCTCGCAACTCGCCAGCTTGGTCGAGCAGTTCCAGGTCGAGGATCGCGACGGCGCCGCGCTCAGACGCGAGTTGCGCAAGGTCGCTCCGCACGCCTTCGCCAAACCGCCGGCAGGCGAGCCGGCCAAGCCGGCGCCGGTCGCAGCCGTCAGGCCGGAGCCCGCCGCGGCGAAGCCTGCGTCCGCTCCGCCGGTCCGCAAGGCGGCGGTCGGCGGCGGCGGCGCGGTCGCGGTCGCCGCTAAGGACGAGTGGACCGAGTTCTGAGGCCTCGCCGCGAAGCGGCGAACGTCGGCCGAGAAACGAGCCGGGCCGCGCCGAGCGCGGCCCCTTGTCTCTTACGCTCCCGCCGCTGCGGCGCGCCGCGCCCCTGCTATAAGGACAGCGGGCCGCGATTCGCGGCCGGCGCGAGCGCCAATCCGGGGAGTCTTTGGCGATGCCGCTGACCAGCATGACCGGCTTCGCCCGCGCCGCGGGCGCGCTCGGGCCGTGGCGCTGGACGGTCGAGATCAAGTGCGTCAACGCCAAGGGGCTCGACCTCAGGCTGCGCCTGCCGCCGGGCTTCGATCGCATCGAGGCCGAGGCGCGGGCGCGGCTCGGCAAGGCTTTGGCGCGCGGCGCCTGTTTCGCGACGATTTCGGCCTCGCGCGAGGGCGCGGCGGCGCGGGCGCGACTGGACCTCTCGGCGCTCGACGAGATCGTCGCGGCGGCGCGCGCGGCGGCGGCCAAGGCCGGGCTGGCGCCGCCGACGATGGATGGGGTGCTGGCGGTGCGCGGCGTGGTCGAAATCGTCGAGGCGGTCGACGACGAGGCGAGCTTCGCCGCGGTCTGCGCCGGCGCGCTGGAGAGCCTCGACGCGGCGATCGCCGCGCTGGTCGCCTCGCGCCGCGTCGAAGGGGCGGCGCTGCAGGCGATCCTCTCCGAGCGGCTCGACGCCATCGCCGCACTGACTCAGGCCGCCGACGACAATCCGGCGCGCCGGCCCGAGGCGGTGCGCGCCCGCCTCGCCGCCGCCGTGGCCGCGCTGCTCGAATCGTCGCGCGGCTTCGACGAGAATCGGCTTTGCCAGGAGGGGATCCTGCTCGCCGCCAAGGCCGACATCCGCGAGGAGCTCGACCGGCTGAAAACCCATGTCGCGGCGGCGCGGGCGCTGATCGCCGAGGGCGGTCCGGTCGGCCGGCGGCTCGATTTCCTCGCCCAGGAGCTCGGCCGCGAAGCCAACACTTTGTGCGCCAAGGCCAACGACGTCTCGCTCACCGCCCAGGGACTTGAATTGCGCGCGCAAATCGAGCAATTGCGCGAGCAGGTGCAGAACATCGAGTGAGGCGATAGGCCAATGCGTCGACGCGGCTTGATCGTAATCCTGTCCTCACCCTCCCGGGCGGGCAAGACGACGCTGACGCGCATGCTGCTGCAGGACAAGGCGCTCGATCTCTCCTTGTCGATCTCGGTGACGACGCGGCCGCGCCGGTCTTCCGAGGTCGACGGCGTCCACTATCATTTCATCAGCCGGCGCCAGTTCGACCTGATGAAGGCGGCGGGCGACCTGCTCGAATCCGCCGAAGTGCACGGCAATTGCTACGGCACGCCGCGCGAGCCGGTGATGCGGACGCTCGCCGAGGGGCGCGATGTGCTGTTCGACATCGACTGGCAGGGCGCGCAGCAGGTGCGCGAGGCGCTGGGGAGCGATGTCGTCAGCGTCTTCATCCTGCCGCCGTCGATGGCGGAACTGCGCGCGCGGCTCGACCGCCGCGCCGAGGATTCCGTCGCGACGATCGAGAAGCGGCTGGAGAACGCCAGGCGCGAGATCGCGCGCTGGCGCCAGTACGACTATGTCGTCGTCAACGACGACCTGCAGCAGGCCTATGCGCGCGTGTCGGCGATCATCGCCGCCGAACGCGTCCGCGGCGCGCGCGTGGCCGAAGGGGTCGAAGCGTTTGTCGCAGAGCTGCTGAAGGGGTAGGGGCCGCCAAGCCCGGCGCGACGCAACGGCCGTGCTTCCTGCGGCCTTCGGCTCAGAATTCCTCCCAGTTGCTTTCTTGCGCCGCTGCGCCGCCGCCGCCGCTTGCGATCGCCTTGAGCGCTGGTCGCTGCGCCGGCTCGACGCTCGGGCGCGACAGTTCGGCCGCCGTCGGCTTGCGGAAAGCGTGCGGCGCCGCCTTCTTCAACTCGCGGCGCAGCGGATCCGCCGCCGGCGTGCTGACGCGGAAGTGGGTCATCAGCTTGGCGAGTTCGTCCGCCTCGTGCGCCAGCGCATGCGACGCAGCCGTGGTTTCCTCGACCATCGCCGCGTTCTTCTGCGTCGTCTGATCCATGTTGCCGATGGCCGCGTTCACCTGCTGCAGACCGGTCGCCTGCTCCGTGGCGCTGGCGGCGATGCTGGCGATGACTTCGTTCGTCTCAGTCACCTGGGCGACGATGCTCTCAAGCGCCTTCCTGGTCTGGGCGACCAGCAGCACGCCTTGATCGACCTGGGACGTCGAAGTCGAGATCAGACCCTTGATCTGCTTGGCGGCGTCGGCGGAGCGCTGGGCCAGCGCGCGCACTTCGGAAGCCACGACCGCGAAACCGCGGCCAGCCTCGCCGGCGCGCGCCGCCTCGACGCCTGCGTTGAGCGCCAGCAGATTGGTCTGAAAGGCGATCTCGTCGATGACGCCGATGATTTGGCTGATCTCCTTGGAAGACTTGTCGATGTCGGCCATCGCCGCCATCGCTTCGCCGACCACCGAGCCGCTTTTGTCGGCTTCGACCTTGGCGGTGGCGACGATTGTCTGAGCGCGCTTCGCGCCCTCGGCGGTCTTCTTCACCGTCGTCGTGACCTGCTCGAGCGCCGCGGCGGTCTCTTCGAGGCCCGAGGCCTGCTGCTCGGTGCGGCTGGACAAATCGTCGGAGGCGGCGGAGATCTGGACGGCGCCCGATTTGACCGCCTCGGCGCTGGCGGTAATCGACAGGGCCGTCTTTTCGAGCGAATCGACCGAGCGATTGAAATCGATCCTCAGCTTTTCGAACTGGGGAACGAAGGGCTGCTCGATGCGTCGGTCGAGACCCCCTTCGGCGAGGCGGCTGAGGCCTTCGGCGATTTGGGTTGTGGCGACGACTCGTCCCGTGGCGTCGTTGGCGAACTTGACGATCTTGACCACGTGACGGTCGAGGTCGAACACCGGGTTGTACGAGGCCTCGATCCACAGCTCCTTGCCGCCCTTGCCGATACGCTTGAATTCGCCGCTGACGAACTCGCCGCGGTTCAGCCGCCGCCAATGGTCCCGGTATTCGTCCGATTGGGCGAAGGCGGGGTCAACGAACAGGCTGTGCGGCTGGCCTTGGACTTCGTTAAGCCGGTATCCGGTGAGCGCGAGGAAGTTTTCGTTGGCGGTGATGACCTTGCCGTCGACGGTGAATTCGATCACCGCCTGGGCGCGGTTGATCGCGTCCCAATTGGCCGAGTTCTGCACCGCCTGCAGCTTGGTCGCGTTGATGTTGACTCCGCAGCCGACGATTTTGCGAACGGCGCCGCCGGCGCTGGCCACGGGAACGTAACAGGCCTGCACCCAAATTTCGTGCCCCTCCTTGTCGAGACGTTTCGACTCCTGCCAGAAGCGCTCGCCGCGCGACACCTTGGCGAGGAACTCCTTGTAGGGAGGGCTCTGCGCGAATTCGGGGTCGACCACCACGCTGTGGTGCTTGCCGATGAGCGACCCGGCGTCGCGGCCGACGAAGGCGCAGTAAACGTCATTGGCCGCGAGGAATTTGCCGTCCGGCGTCAGCTCGACGAGCAACAATTCGCTGCTCAAGGCGGCGAGAACATTCTTGGCGTCGCCGCCGAAATGCGACCGGAACAACATGGACTGACCCCCAACCGCTTTGCCGGCTTGCCGGTTGGCTGCGCCTCAAGCGGCGCGCGACCGGGTTCGCGACCGGACGGCGCCCGAGCGTCGGGCCGCCGATCGTCTTGAAACGATATGTTGAATTGGACATGTCGGCGCGGCCGACGCGACGAGATGGCTTCATGCCTTCGTCGGCGCCGTGCGGCCCGAGCGACTCGTCATGAGCCACGTTGCGGTAGGAGGGTTAACCAGGCGTTGTCTTCTCGCGCCGGCGCCGCGGTCGACGCCGTCTGACGGCGCGGCATGTCGCCGCGGCCGCGCAGTTCTTTCGAGGTCGACGGCGTCCACTATCATTTCATCAGCCGGCGCCAGTTCGACCTGATGAAGGCGGCGGGCGACCTGCTCGAATCCGCCGAAGCGCACGGCAATTGTTACGGCACGCCGCGCGAGCCGGTGATGATCGAGAAGCGGCTGGAGAACGCCAGGCGCGAGATCGCGCGCTGGCGTCAGTACGACTATGTCGTCGTCAACGACGACCTGCAGCAGGCCTATGCGCGCGTGTCGGCGATCATCGCCACCGAACGCGTGCGCTGCCCGCGCGTGGCCGAAGGGGTCGAAGCGTTCGTCGCCAATCTGCTCGGCGGCTGAATCGCCCCGGCCAAGACCAGCGAGACGGCCGCTTCGCGCTCTGTGTTGCGTCGGCGCTCGAGTCGGTCGTTCCCGTCGGAAGCGCCGAACGCCCGCCCTCTCGCCGACGCGCGAAAGCCTCGCGCAGCTTCCGATCGCAAGTTTGCGCGCCACATCTGCGACCGTCCGCCGCACCGGTCGCGGCGTGCGACGGGACAGCGAGCGTGGCGCCAATCACTGCCGAGCGCGCTAGCCTCGCTGCGTCACGAAGGTCTTGGGAGGGAAGCATGAAAGCGACCCGCTTGGCGTTGACGCTGGTTGGCGGTCTTTCTGTTCTAGGCGGCCTCGCCATCGCCGCCGCTACGCCTGCCGCAGCATGGTACTGTTCGGCGCGCGGCACGACAGGCGCCATCGGTTGGGGCGCTTCCGCCTATCTCGCGACTGCGAAGACCATTGCTTTGCGGGAATGCGCCGTGCGAACGCCGCGCGGCGCCGCGTGCTACATTATGGCTTGCAAGTAAGCGCGGCGACGATCCTGAACATCGTCTCGACGGTGTCACGCCTCCGCTTGCCGCCGTCGAGGCGCAACGCGGAGGCCAGCGCGTCGGCAAAGTTATCGGGGCGGCGGCGTGAGGCTGTCGGGCGCGGGGGTTTTCCTGCGGCTTGAGAACGGTCGAGGCCAGTCTCGGGGCGGGGCGGTCGGGGTCCAGCCGTTCTCGCGCGTCGAGAGGCTATGACCGACTGAGACGCACTGCCCGGCTGGCGCTTTTCGCTCGCGCCGATGATGGATTGCGGGGCTCACGAGTTCGGGGCGTCGCGCAATCTCGTGAGTTCTCCGCATTGACGCCATGCGCGAGAGCGACCGAGGGCGCTTTCGGGCCGCGCCGCTGGGCCACCCTGTCCGGAAAATGCCGCAGAGGTCGGCGCTGGAACGCCGGCGGAGCATTTACGGTTCTGGAGAATGGAGCATTTCAGGCGACGACCAGCCCCCGCCAGGAGGGCAGGGGACCCGGTGCGGAAGAATTATATGGACCGAATGATCTATTTGCGATACAACGTGGAACGTTCGAGCCGAATAACTGCGACGGGCGCGGAGAAAGGCCTGGAAATCCGGCGCGATCGATGAAGGAGAGGACTCTCGTGAACATTTCGTCCCCCAACGCGTCGCCCTTGTACCGAACGGTGCACAACGGCCCGACCGACGTCTGGAACGACTCGTGCTCCCCTCGGGAGCTCGAATACGCGATCGGCAACGGCGCAGTTGGCGCGACGACCAACCCATCGATCGTTCTCGCGGTCCTTCGCAAGGAATTTGAGGCCTGGAAGGGCAGGCTCCAGCAGCTGGTCGTCGAGAACCCGGCGGCGACCGAGGACGTGATCGCTTGGAAGCTCATCGAGGAGATGGGAATACGCGGCGCCGAGATGCTGCTGCCGGTGTTCGAGCGGGAGCGCCACCTCAAAGGGCGCCTCTCCATGCAAACCAATCCGGTCAACTACATGGATTTTTCTCAGCTGGTGGAACAAGCCGTTCATTTTGACGGTCTCGCGCCGAACATTCAGGTCAAGATCCCGGCGACGGCCGCCGGCGTCGTCGCCATCGAGGAGGCGACGCGACGTGGCGTCAACATCAATGCGACGGTCAGCTTCACCCTGCCGCAGGCGACCGCTGTGGCGGAGGCGGTGGAGCGCGGCCTCGACCGCCGCGCCAAGGAAGGTCACGACGTCTCCGGCATGCGGCCGGTCTGCACGCTGATGATCGGGCGACTCGACGACTGGCTGAAGGTGGTCGCCAAGCGCGAGGGGATCACCATTACGCCCGGCCATCTCGACTGGGGCGGCGTCGCCGTCTTCAAGAAGGCCTACGGCGTCTTCAAGGCGCGCGGATACCGCGCCCGGCTGCTCGCCGCCGCCTATCGCCACCACATGCACTGGTCGGAGCTGATCGGGGGCGACGTCGTTCTGACGATTCCCTACGAGTGGCAGGTGCTGTTCAACAAGTCCGATATCGAAGTCAAGCCGCGCATCAACGATCCGGTCGACCCCGTTATCGTCGGCGAGCTCTATCGCAAGTTCTCCGAGTTCCGTCGCGCCTACGACGAAGACGGCCTGTCGGTCCCGGAATTCGACCGCTACGGCGCGACCGTCAGGACCTTGCGGTCGTTCATCGAAGCCTATCGGGAGCTGACGGCGGTCGTCCGCGATTCCATGCTTCCGCCGCCCTGAGCGGCCGGCGCCGATTCCTCTGGTTCGACGTCGCCGGGCGGCCGCGAGGCCGCCCGGTTTTCCTGCGGCGATTTCTTGGCGCGGCCCTTTGGCCGCGGCGACTCAGCCGACCTTGAGCGCGTCGCGCATGGCGCAGGCCAATCGCATCGCTTCCCGCGCGTCTGCGAGACTGAGCGGCGTCGGCCCGCCGTCTTGAACCGCCTTGATGAAGGCGCGCGCCTCGTAAAGGAAGGCTTCGCCGAAGCGCTCGAAAAAGTCGACCTGACCGGCGGTCGAACGGCTCCCGCCGCTCTCCAGCGTCAACGGGATCCGGGGAACGCCCGCGCCGAGATCGAGCGCCTGTTTGTCGCCGACGATCCTCATCGACGCCTCGTAGCCGCGATGCGACGTCCGCGAGACATAGAAGGTCGCGATCCGGCCGCCCGCGAAGGCGACGCAGGCGCTGGCCGTGTCGACGTCGCCGCAAGCGCCCAACGCAGGATACATGATACGGCTGCCTGTGGCGGCGACCGAGGTCGCTTCAGCTGCGTCGAGCATCCACCGCACGAGGTCGATGTCATGGATGCAGCAATCGAGGAATATGCCGCCTGAGGTCGGCGCGAAGCGAACGAAGAAGCCGTCCGGGTCGACAGGATCTTCCGCGACGCAGCGGACGGCGAACGCCTTCCCCAATTCGCCGGCGTCGAGCTTGCGCTTGGCTTCCGCGTAAACCGGATCGAAGCGTCGCATGAACCCGACCATCGCCACCTGTCGGGGGCGATCGGCGGCGGCGGCGATCGCTCGGTCGCAATCGCTCGGATCGAGCGCCAGCGGTTTCTCGTAGAAGACGTGCTTGCCGGCGGCGATCGAAGCAATCACGTGATCGGCGTGAAACGACGTGGGCGTCGCCAGCCAGACCGCGTCCAGGCCAGGATGCGCCAATAATTCCTCGAGTCCCGGGTAGGTCGCCGCGCCATTCAACGACGCCGCGGCCCAGGCGCGTTCCGCTTCGATCGGGCTCGCCGCGGCGACCAACTGGGCGCCGGCGACCCGGAACGCGAGGTTTTCAGCATGACGGCGACCAAGCCGCCCGAGGCCGACGATTCCGACGCGAACGTTCTCAGGCGACGCTTGATCCTCCCTGTCTCGACTGGCGTCCTGTCCCGAAACTCGGCGTCTCGCCTCGGACTGCGACTCTTAGGAACGAAGACGCCATTGTCCTATCTATATGGAATATTCACTCTTCTCCATTGACGCGCAACTTCGCAAACGTCGACGGCCGCCGCAATGCGCGGGGGCCGGCGAACCGGTCGCCAAAATTGATTGCGGTAGACCTTGAATTCCAAATGAAAAGGTGTATGGAATGCACGTTCTATATACAGCCGTTTGACCGGGCATGGCGGCGGGCACGAGGAGGAAGGCCGTGAATCTGGAAGTCCTGAAGCACAAGTTCGCTGCGACCGAACGGCTGAGATATCTGGTCGACAACCAATGGCGAACTTCGAAGACCGCCATGTACATGCCGGTGATGGACCCCTCGACCGGCAAGCAGATCGCCGAGGCGCCCTGCTGCACCCAGGAAGAAGTCGACAGCGCCGTCGCGGCGGCCGCGCGAGCCTTTCCCGGTTGGCGCGACACGCCGATCCCGACCCGCATCCAGCTGATGTTCCGATTCAAGCAATTGATCGACGCGCATCTCGACGAACTGACGGAGTTGGTCGCCACCGAGAACGGAAAAGTGCTCACTGAAGCGCGCGGCGACGTGCTGAAGGCGCTCGAAGTGGTCGAGTGCGCCTGCTCCACGCACTATCTCATGCAGGGCGACACCTGCATGAACGTGTCGGATGGCTACGACACGGTGTCGTTCCGCGAGCCGCTCGGCGTGTTCGCCGCGATCACGCCCTTCAATTTCCCGGCGATGATCCCGATGGGCTGGATGATTCCCTTCGCGATCACGACGGGCAACACGGTGGTGCTGAAGGCGGCCTCGATGGTGCCGCAGACCGCCATGCGCATGTTGGAGCTGCTGATCGAAGCCGGCCTGCCGAAGGGCGTGGTCAACCTGGTGACCTGCTCGCGCGTCGAGGCCGACAGCCTTCTTGTCAATCCCGCCATCAAGGGCGTCTGCTTCGTCGGCTCGACGTCGGTCGGCAAGCACATCTACCAGACTGCCGCCGGCGCCGGCAAACGCGTCCAGGCGCTCACCGAAGCGAAGAACCATGCGCTCGTCCTCGAGGATTGCGTGCTGGAGCGCTCGGTGCGCGGCGTCGTCAACTCGACCTATGGCTGCGCCGGCCAGCGCTGCATGGCGCTGCCGGTCGTGTGCGTGCAGGAGTCGATCGCCGACGAGTTCGTCGCGCTGCTGAAGACGTTCGCCCAGGAGCTGAAGATCGGCGCCGCCTATCTGCCCGACAGTCAGCTGGGTCCGGTGACCTCGGCGGCGCAGAAGGAGTCGATCGAGAAGGCGATCGCGCGCGGCGTCGAGGAAGGCGCCAAGCTGGTCCTCGACGGCCGCGGCGTCAAAGTGTCCGGCTACGAGGGCGGCTACTTTGTCGGCCCGACGATCCTCGATCACGTCAAGCCCGGCATGTACGTGGGCGACGAAGAAATCTTCGGACCGGTGACCTCGATCAAGCGCGTCAAGGACTTCGAGGAAGGCTTGGCGATCATGAACGCCAACCGCTTCGCCAACGGCTCGTGCGTCTACACGACCTCTGGCCGCCACGCGCGCGAGTTCGCGCGGCGCACCGACGGCGGCATGGTGGGCGTCAACGTCGGCATTCCGGTGCCGTTCGGCATCTTCCCGTTCTCCGGCCACAAGCAGTCGTTCTTCGGCGACCTG
>Ga0181517_10002545_pt1 | contig 18477 bp, 36 predicted proteins | sample PEATcosm2014_Bin_31_FD_119748 | JGI IMG/M metagenome (GOLD analysis project Ga0181517, IMG submission 119748) | Peatland microbial communities from MTU Mesocosm Facility, Houghton, MI, USA - PEATcosm2014_Bin01_30_metaG | ecosystem: Environmental > Terrestrial > Soil > Wetlands > Peat | place... | reverse complement strand
CCCCCCTGGCTGCCGACCAGAGCTGCGCCCGTCTGCGTCACCGCTGTCGGTGTACCCCCGGCGATGATCAGGATCCCGGTCGCTGACGGCGAGGGGGCAACGGCGACCGATGCGCTGTTCAGGAACCCGGTCAGCAGCGCGAAGGGCCCCGTCGGCGCTGCGCCGGCCGAGGCAGGCACCGAAGGTTGGAACTCGGAGGGGTCGCCCTGGGCGCCCAAGAGGACAGCGGGGATCGGACTGGTGAGCGCTGTCAGCTGTCCCGTGATAGACAGCTGAGAGCCCCCTGGCACGACGAAGGGACCAGCCGACAGAGCGCCCGGCATTGTGCCGACCACCTGCGGGCCGATCAGCACCGACCAGGTGATGATTGACGGCGCGCCCGGCACTGACACGCTCACTTGGGCAACCTGTCCCTGTGAGGTCGGAGAGAAGGTGTAGGTCCACAGGCCCGTAGTGTTGTTCACCACGGGCATAACGGACTGCTGGAGCGAGGTGGTCACTGGCTTAGCGCTCCCAGGCAAAACAGCAGCCGCGAAAGCGACTGCCCAGGCAGACTATGAGTTTTCGCATGTCCCAACATTACGCCGCCTCGACGAAGTCTTCGTCGCTCATCCCGTACTTTGCTTTGTCGGCCTTAGTGACCCCGACGTTGCGAGGCAGGCTCCGTGGCTTGTTGGCTTGTGCGACGCGCTTGTTGCGGGCGGTCTCGGCCTGGGACTGAGCGGGGGACTGCTGGCCCTGCTTGGACGAGATCCCCGCTTTTCGCTGGGCCGCGGCGGCCTGCCGGTCGGCGTGGAACGCCTTGGACGACTGGCTCTGCTTGTGGCCAGCGCGGGCGATAGAGCCCCCGATTATCTCTGCGCCGGGGATGAAGGCTATTCCCGCTCCCGCCGCCTCTGCCACCTTCCCGGCAACGCCCTTGCCACCTGCGAACAGCAGAGCAACGCCAGTCAGCATCGTCACGGCTCCAACGACTATGAGCAGCCCTGACACGACGGCCTTTGCTTCGCAGGCTGAGAAGCACCAGGCCCCTGGCGGGCTGACCAGGCAGCTGCTCTTCCCGCCGTTGTGGTTGAGGCCCCAGGTGTAACAGTCTCCCATTAGCGACACCGGGCCCCCGTTGGAGGTGCCCCCGCCCTCCGACGCGGTCAGCGAGGCTGCCGTGCCGGTGCCGGTCTGGCTGTCGTAGCTGGCATTGGGAGCTCCCACCTGGGTATAGGCCCCGCTGGACCACGTAGAGAGGGCATTGGCCAGGGCTCCGTTGCTGTTGGCCGTCGAGGCGTTGCCGGCCGCCAGGGCCTGCGTCACCGACCCGTAGTAGTTCTCATTGAGCGTGTTCTTGGTCGCCGTCAGGCCCTCGTCCCAGCTCGTGTACGCCTGCACGCCCGTCCCTGGCTGGCCCGTCTGGTAGTTCGTGCTGGTGGTCGTGGCGTAGGTGGTATTGAGCGGGTTGAAAGAGGCTGTGTTGCCCCAGTTACCGTTCTCCTGGGCCTCCCACCCCTCAATGAAGTTGATGTTGCTCTGAGTTTGCGGCCACCCGCCGGCCTTGAGCAGGGCCTTTGCCCAGTCGGCGGGCGTCTGGATGGACGTGGTGCTCGTCGTGCCGGTGCCGAGCGTGGTTGACAGGGTCATACGTGGGCTCCCTGGTAGCGAGCACAGCCCTTTGCGTCGATATCGTCTGTGTGTTGCTCCAGGCGGGCGAGGCGGTCATTGACCATCGCGGGCCCTTTGATGTCGATGTCACCTACGCGCTGCTCGAGGCGCCCGAAACGCCACCCCATATAGATCGCGTCCAGAAGCACCATGAACGCTACGCCGACCTCCCCCGCAACGGTTGGGTCCATCGGGCTTACCCGTTGGGCTTGGAGCTGTTGATCCAGCCCTTACCGGGCACGTACGTGCTGGGCTCCCACATCAGTTTCATGGGCGGAGGCGTCAGCGCCGGCGGTGTGCGCATGCCGGGGATGTTGGCCGCGACGGGGAACGGCGAACGGCCGACCCCGGCTATCTGCGGCGACGGGGTGGGGTCCTGGGGAGAGCCTGCGACGAAGCCCTCAGGGGTGTTGATCTCCCGGTAGTACGCAGCCGAGCCGGGCGCACGAGGGCCGGCGAGGTTGCCGCTGCCTTGCAGGTCCTGATAGATGCGGTAGCTCGGCAGGCCGTCCGCGAGCTGCTGCGCGTTGGAAAGCTGCGCGACGATCACGGCCTGGGTGGCGGGGACGGGACTGGTTGCCACTCACCACCTCCGCAGGGGGACGACGCCCTGACCGGGCGCGGGACTGTTGACATAGCCGCCCTGGGTGTGGGCGATGTTGCCCCTGTAGCTCACATGCGCCGTGCCGTCGTCGTTGGGGGTCATGTTGACTTCCTGGGGAGGGGTGAAGGCCCCTTCCTGCTCCACGGAGCCAGGGGGGGCTACTATGCCCAGGTTTGGCCCGTAGGCGACGGCCACGGCGGATTGTGACGGCGCACGGAAAGCGGCAGGAGGGCGGAGAGCCGCCGGGCTCGGTGTGTTGTTCGGGTCGGTCATGCTCCCACTGGCTCCTCGCTCGCGGTGCGCGTGTCGTTAGTGGCCTTGATCGTAGTGGGTGTGATCACAGGGTTGTTCTTGATCGTCTTGTTGGCAGCAGCTTTGGTCGCGGCGCTTTCGCCGGTCGAGGTCCCTTGCTCGTTGCCCTGCATCTCGCCTGCGATGGTGACACCCGAGGCGCCCTGGTTGGCAGGCTGACGGAGGGCCGCCTGTATGGAGGTGCTGTTGCCCGAGAGAGGCTGTGAGGGCACTGTGTTGGGCACGTAACCGGAGGGCCCTATGCCGTTGCCACCGGCTGGGCCTTGGGGACCAGGTGGGCCTTGGGGACCAGGTGGGCCTTGGCCGGCTGGGCCGGTAGCGCCCGCGGGCGTGGAGCCGGCCTGTGACCACCAGGGGGCGTTCGAGCCTCCCCCGTAGCCGCCGCCGTAGCCAGGGGTCGAGCTCGTGTCGCCGGTGTCGGTGGTTGCGGCAGGCGTGGCCGCAGACGAGGACGAGGAAGAGCGGTCCTTGTACCACTTATAGCCCTCGTAGGCGGCGAGGCCCCCGCCTACCAACAGCAGCGGAACGGGGATCCCGTGCCACTTGGCGTCGCGGCCCTTGCCCGTAGTGGCCTTACCCTTCGGTGCCCCTTGTGTAGCCTCATTGCCTGCCACGGTACCTAATGCTCCCTCAATGAACGACATTTCACGTTGTCCCCCCGCCGAAGAGGGCGAAGCGCGGCTTGGCTGTCGGGGTCGGGGTCGCTATGCCGCGAGGCGCACGAGCCCTGCCCGGTTGCCCTGCGTTGCCGCCGCCCTGGTAGTAGTTGCTGATCACGGCGCTCGTCCAGGTCGGGCGCTGCGCCATCGGGGCCGGAACGTGGATAGCCCGACAGATCCGGTTCAGCAGCGGGCCTTGCGACGGCCGGGTCAGGACCGTGTACCGCAGGTTTGCGATCACCGGGGGCGCCCAACGCGACGGCAGCGACTCGCTCGGCAGATAAGCGGCCATCTGCGGGTCGTTGCCTGCTACGAGCCGTGCTGGGGCTCCATATGCTGTCTCACAACCTCCGAACTGGCCGAGCGGGGGTGCGAGCGCCGTGGGGGCATAAGAGGCCGCGTTGCTCTGCACGTTGCCCCCGTACGCCTTCCGCAGCGTCGGTGCGCGCTGGGTGATGATCCGGTAAACGGGCATTTACTTTGCCGCGGTGCTCGCGGTGTTGGCGGTCACGCCCGAGACGATGTTGCCTGCGGTCCCCAGCGTGCCGTTCACAACGGACCCGAGGGCCGAAGTCCCGGCCGGGTGCGCGATGGCGTCAGCCAACATGCCCCCGATGATGACCAGGCTTACAGCGGCTATCAGTTTGGCTCCCACGAGGGGACCTCCTAAGTTGGTTGTGCTTGCGTTTTCTTGGTGACCGGAGCGCTCGGGTTGAGCCCGACCAGCACCATTGCGAGAGGGACGGCCCAGCCCATCAGCTCAGCCAGCGTGTGGGTCTTGGGGTTGTCGGACAGGAAGGCGAGGAGCCCGAAATACGGGAAGGTCAGCAGAAAGTCCCCCGGTGCCGGCAGCCCGGCTATCAGGTTGCCTTTGGTCTTCCACTGCGTGCCGGGGACGTTGATCCCGTAGTCGCGCAGCGTGATCAGCGTTACGGTGGTTGCCCAGGGCGCCAGCATGTCAGCCTCCGTGCCCGAGAGAAGCCCGGACATTGTTCGGGTTGGGCGTGGTGCCTGAGGTCAGCCCTGTTGGGTTCTTCCCGGGGCTGAGGCTGCTGGTCACCGTGGTAGGTGTCTTACCAGCCGTCGTAGTCGAGCTGCCCCCCTTGCAGGGGTTAGTGATCGCGCTCGTGCGGGGCCAGACCACGTCACGCAGGGACACACAGCCCCCCGTGACGTGGTCGACCCCGTAGACCAACGCGGCGTAGCCCGCGAGGACCACCAGCAACGCGACCGCTTTCATGCTTAGGCCTTCGGAGGCCCCAAGCCGCCGCTCTTCATCTTGTGATATGCGAAGGTGGCGGCCACGCCGACCACAACGCCGATCCAGAACGTCTTGTCTGAGAGCACGATTACCTCGCTATCTTTGCCAGGACGATGAGGCCGACAACGCCGACCGCAACCCCCTGCCACGTGACTTTGCTGAAAAAGCCGCTCATGCGGGCCTCCTAGAGTAAGGCTACGGCCTGGGCAGCCGTGCCGGTAACGCCTGAGGTCTTGCCCTCAAGGACTCGGCGCTTGGCGTCGATCACGGCGCCTCGCAGGGCCAGGACTACCAGGACGATGGAGAATATGTCCTGGTCAAAGTCCCGTTTGTTCGTGTGCTGGTGCCGCCCGTAGAGCAGAAGGGCCAGCGCTCCAGCGCCGATATAGACGGCGACGGAGCCGGGCTGGCCGTTGAGCAGGCCAGGCCCGGCATTCTGGACCGTGCTCGCTCCCGGTCCGTAGGCGACTACCGCCGCCGGCGCTGCCTGTGGGGTGGACGGCACGGCCATGATCTGGCTGATGGTGGCACCACCCGAGCGCCCGAGCATGTTCATGCCGGCCATTTACGTCGTCACCAACGTTCCGGCCGGGACCACCAGGCCGAGGATGGCGGTGATGGTGTAGGGGGTATTGGAGTCGGAGAAGACGTTCTGCCAGCCGGTGCCCCCGATCTGGATGTTCGTGCCGGGGGTGGTGCTGACGTAGTTGAGGCCGCTCTGTTCGAGGCCTAGGTCGATTTGGTTGATCCCGTTGCGGAAGCTGAAGTGCAGGATCCCCACCGGGCGAGCTGAGACCACGTCGAGCGTGTTGGTGCCGTTGTAGTAGGGGTCGTTGGCCGCGAGGGGTGTGCCACCTTCGAGCTGGAGCACGTTGTACATGTCCCAGATGCACTGGTCAATGGTCTCGTTGATATAGGGCACGTTGTCGATGTAGAGCTGCAACCGCAGCGGCCAGCCGGTGTCGGTCCTTACGCCGGTGGAGTCACGCTGTATGAGCGTGATGGAGTCGATGAAGCCGCCGCCGAACTTGGGCAGCGTCACCAGCGCGGCTGTGCCCGAGGTGATGCTGGGTGTCCCCACCAGCAAGTTGTACTGGCGGCTGGAGCCGAGGCCATCGGGGAGCAGGTCGGGCTGGTCGGGGTTCCACCAGAAGTCCGCGTCCACCTGGATATTGACGTAGGGGACTGTGCTGGGTGGGTACACGTAGACCACCGTCGCGGTGTTCGTGAAGAACTGGAGGCTCGGCAACACGGATGCGTTGTCGCCTCCGATGCACCCCACGCCCTCGCCGCCGAACTCGAGCGGCAGCCAGCTCTGGAACTGGAAGGAGCCGCAGCCGGTTTTCCATCCGGTGCTGATCGCCTTAAAGTACGGGTAGCTGGCGGGGTCACAGTAGCGATGGAGGCCGTTCGAGCCGCTGATCATCGGCAGGAGCTTCATCGACTCCCAGCCGGGGAGGTTGATCACGTTGACGTTGCCGGAGGCGTCCTTGAGAATGACTTGCTGGATCACGTCCCACGGAGCGTCGTTGTTGGTGCCGGTGAGGCTGTTGCCGGTGCCGCCAGTACAGGTGACGGTCACACGGAGGCGCCGGAAGTACCCCGAGACGGGTACGAGCGTGTTGGTGACCTGGGTCCCGAAGCCGGCACCGGCTGAGGAAAAGCTGGTCACGTACTGCGGGGCGTTGCCAGGGAAGCTGTGCTGCCAAAACGAGGTGCTGGCAGGCTTGACCGTGGTTTGCGGCTGGGGGTTGGTCGCCTGCGTCGAAGGCGCCGGCTGACTGGCGTTGGTGGCCAATGTATGTATCTCCTTAGTTAAGAGGTGGCCGTCGCGAGGACTTCGACTGCGGTCACGGTTGCTGTGGAGGCAGACGCAGGAACGAAGGTGGCGGATGCCGCCCCGTTTTCATCGGTCGTGGCCAGGTAAGAGATGCCGGCGGTGCCGTCCTCGTAGGTGACGATGAACTCGACGGCCACGCCAGCCGGAGCGCCGTTGAGCGCTGCGGTGAGTGCCGGTGTGATGGTTAGCTCCATGTGGTTCTCCTTAGTGGAAGTGCCGGTCAAAGCGGCCGTGGGCAACGTACTGCTGGCCTGAGGTGCCGCCGTAGACCATCACGCCGAGCGCCTCGCCGCCCTCAAGTACGCACTCGTCGCCCTCAAAGTAGAAGCGTGCCCAGGGCAGCCCCGTGCCGGCAGCAAGCCCGCTGGTGTCGCCGTCGATCACGTTGAAGATGGACACCGGGGCGTCCGCACCGCTCGGGCCGCCGGGGGTGGTATGGAAAATGTAGGCGTGGCCGCTGGCGCTCGTGGTCCAGGTCACCCCGCCGACCACCAGGTGCCGCAGTACCCACCGCTGGCCGTTGGGGCAGGCCTCAAAGATAATAGGGGCGTTGCCGTTGGCATCGGCAAAGGTCGAGGCCACCGCCTTGAAGCTGTTGGGCCTGGTAGTGCTGGCCACCCGCGCAGCCGCTAGCTCGCTGGTCAGACGCTCGACGGCCGAACCCAAGCTGACCAGGATGTCTGCCTCTACCTCTATGGCCATCGTCCCTCGGTTCCCACCAGGGGGACAGCAGCCGTCTGCCGGGGCCGTGCCCCCCTGGCAGACTAGGTTGTGCGCGCATCTTAGCGCGTTCTCATGGCATTACAAGTAACCGCGCCGGGGGACCTTACAACGTGGCGGGCGCGAGGTCCCCCTTCTCCCGGAAGAAAGGGAGGAAGACCGGGCTAGGCGGGGTCGGACCGCAGCTCTTTGTCGTAGAGCGCGTCCTCGATGAACAGACAGTCAATCTCGGGGTACGGCAGCGAGTCGGCCGCAAGCTCGAAGAACTTGGCGAGCTGCTCGCATTCCTGCTGGTAGTAGTAGGTGGCCAGGTCAGCGAGGGGCTCGGCCCGCCAAGGCCGGCGGTTGGTGGCCCGCAGCAGCGTGTCCACCCCCGTCAGGTCCCCTGTCGCAAGCTGGCAGGCGCCCCAGCGATAGTGCGCGTACCAGCCCTCCTCGCTCTGGACCGTTCCCATCGCGGCACGCTGCTTGAAGTAGGCGGCGGCTTCTTTCTTGCGCCCCGCGGCCTCAAGCGTGTTGGCCAAGTAGAACACAGTGCGCGGGTTGTCGGGGTGGACGTGCAGCTCAGCGCGTAGCAGCATCTCGTTGCGAGCCAAACGGCGGTCGTCGGGGCTGTCGTGGCCGTCGCCGTGGTGGGTGAGGGTGATGCCAGCCCAGCGCTCCTGGGTCATACCCTCGGCCTCCGGCACCTCGTGGCACTTCCCCACCCAGCGGCAAGGGCCCTTGGCACGGATCAGGCGAGGCGCCCAAAAGCGCGTGTTGCCGGCCTTCATCTCCAGCGTGACAAGGTCGGCCTCCAGGCACGACGGGTCAGCGCCAGGGGCCATCTCAGCGGTCTCGTCCGCGTCGAGGCTGAGCCAGTAGTCCACCTGCGGGTAAACCCGGCGCGCTTCGTCCAGTGCGAAGTTCCGGTTGGCCGAGAAATCCTGCCAGGGCTTGCGCGAGGTGGCCAGGGGCGGAGCCTTGTCCACCTGCGCCTTATAAACCTTGGCGAGCGTGCCGTCAGTGGAGCCGGTGTCGCTCACCACCCACGCTGCAGCCCACGGCGCGGTGGAGCGCAGCATGCGCCCGACCACGTCGGCCTCGTTCTTCACGATCGCTACCACACCAATAGTCACAGTGTCCTCCGATAGAAGCGGTTGAGCAGATAAGCCGTAACGAGCTCGTAGCCCTGCGCCAGCAGGTAGGGCTCCCACGCCTCGTGGCTGGGCTCAGTGGTGTGCGGGCGGTAGCTCTCGATGCAAATGACCTCGGGCCGGTAGATGGCCCAATCGCCCCCGCGCAGAACGCGCTCCTCCCACCCCTCGACGTCGATCTTGAGCCAGTCGATCGGCCTAAAGACATGCTGTCGGCAGACCTCCGCAAGGGTGCGGACCGCCACTTTGCCGGTGAGGTGCATCCCCGCACGCCTGGCGGTCTCCTCGTCCAGCGTGGCCCAATGGTCGGTCACGAGCGAGTTGTAGAAGGGCAGCGCGCCCGCCTCGTCGGAAAGCGCACAGCAGATGTTGGCGCTCTCGGGCTGAGCCGTGCGGTACTTGGCCAGGCGGTAAGCGACCGGCTCCACGTTGATCCCACGCCAGCCGGCCTCGTAGAAGCTGCGGGAGACGTTGTGCTCGAGCGGGTCGTTGGCCCCCACGTCGATAAAGAAACCGGCGGGCTTATCGCCGACGAGGTCCCACAGGATCAGGTCCTCGCCGTCAGGCGCGTAGCTGGGATGTGCCATCAGTCCTCCATCGAGATCCGCGGCCAGCCGCCGGCCCGGTAGAGCCAGGTTTCCTCCGGCACGCAGCGGAAGCGGGCCCCGGCCTTCGCCAGCAGATAGAAGCAGGCCCAGTCTTCGCAGGTGGCGTGCCCGCAGCTGAGGAAGTGGCCGTGCATGGGAGGGTTACCGACGACCTCGGTCGGCCACCCGCCGATGTCCCTTAGGAGGGCGGTGCGCACCCACACGCCCGAGCCGTCGATCCACGAGCGCTGCGCCAGCTGTTGCAGCAGACGGGACCGGGGCCAGCCGGTGCAGTCGATGCGGGGGCGGTTCCCGGCCTGGTCCCAGGAGTAGACCACGTCGGCCCGGTCGAGGTGCGGCAGGATGCGCTCGACGTGGTCGGAGAGCAACAGGTCATCGTCAGCCAGGCGCAGCGTCCACTCCGTGGTGACGCTGGCCAAAAGCGCGTTCTGCTGCAGGGCGCAGTGCTGTGGGGAGGGCAGGCCCTCGGTGGTTGACTGGGCCATGATGAGGTGGGCCTCGACCTCGACGGTTTGGCCGTAGACGCTCTCGATGGCCTCGTGCAACAGCACCTCGCGGCCTGGGATCGTCGCAGTCAGGACCGTCACCGGGGCCCGCATAGCGCCTCCCGCAGGATGTCGATCTCTGAAATCTGGCTGAAGTAGCCGTAGCCGTTCAACTCGTCCTGCTCGCGGTGGTGGTCATTGTTGACCAACTCCACGCAGAGGGGGACGAGCCGGTCATAGTCCACCCCGAAGGACGAATTGCCGCCCACCTCAGATACGACGCACTTACGGTTGGCCCAAAGGTAGCTCACCCGGACGATCTCAAACGGGGCGTCCTCGTAGTAGTGCATGTTCAGCACCACCTTCGAGCGTGCGATGTACGCGTCTCGTTGAGCGCCATAAATTCCGAAGAGCGCCTCGACGTGCAGGCCCCGTTGGCGGAGCTCGCCGAGCACGTCCGCCCGGCGCTTGTTCATCGAGCCGTAGAACAACACGTCAATGTCTTGGGGGTCAGCCTTGGGAATGCGGGTTAGCTGCGGCATGTAGCCCACCGGCACAAAGCGGGCTTTGCTGAAGGTCAGGTTGGGCAGTGCGTAGTCCCACACCGTGATGCCATGCTTGTGGAGCGCTTTCCAGTAGGCGTGAGTGCACCAGTCGGCCGAGAGGGCCTCGGTGTTGTAGACGATGCAGTGATCAGGGACGGCGCCGGGGTCGAGGTGCGCACCGAGCACGACGGTGGGCTCGTCTGGAAGCGCCAGCGCTTCCAGACCGTAGCGCACTGTCTCAGCCAGTTCAGCGAGGGCCCCGGCGTGGGCATAACGAGATGGGTTAATCAGGCAGACAGGCACGGGACTACTTCCGGCGCTTCGCGGGGAGGGGGTGGGTGTCTACATGACGGGCGACGCGCTGCAGGAAGTCGCCGTCCTTGAGCGCCGAGGGGCCGAGGTGGGGACCGTCGCCCGGCAACGGCATGCCGCGCTTGATCGCCTCTTCGTTGGCGGCCTGCTGGCGCCGCTCCCGCTCGGTCGCCGCCGCCGCCAGCATCTCCTTGTGAGTGGCCTCAGCCTGGTCCAGCTGGGGTTGCAACCAGCGCTCGTGCATGAGCTTGCCCGCGACGAGCGCGTCGGGCCCGACAGCGGCGAGGAGGGTTTCGAGCAGGCTGACGATGTAATGCTCGGTGATCCCGACGAGGCGGGCGCCGGCCTGCATCAGCTTCGCCATGCGCTCGCCGTTCTCGTTGATTAGGTGCTCGAGTTCCTGCTCAGGTGTCATTCTCTGTCCTCCGGTGGCAGTTCGCCCCATAGCCAGTGAGAGGCTCGGGTCTGTGTTTGCTCTACTGGGCCCACCAGCTGCTCGATCTTGGGGGGCTTGAAAATGCGCACCGGCTCTGACGGGTCGAGCGAGCAGCAGGCCCACCAGAAGCGGGGAAGAGCCGGGATAATCCCCCGCATCTCAGGTTTCGGGCGCCCGGTGATCTCCGCCAGCCGGTCGTGTACGGCGATGTCCCTGGTCATCGACACAAAAACCCACATGCTCTGCGTGATCTGCGCCGATGCGGCGGGCGTGTTCCGGGCGATCTTGGGGCGCTGGAAGCCGCCCACTACGGAGATCTTGCGCATGCGGGCGCTGATCAGCAGCTCTTCGATGTCGTCGCCCGGCTGGCCCCCAGCGAAGCGCCGGTCCGCTAGGAGCTGGAGCTCGTCAAGGACGATGGTCCACTTGCCCTGCATCCAGATATCGTTTAGACAGCGGGCGATGATGTCTTTGTTGGCGACCTTGTCGGCTTTGGTCTTTGCGATCTTGCCCACGATGACATGTACGGGCTCGCCGTTGCGCAGGTCCTCGCGCATGTCGTGCGGCAAGGGCCAGCGGGGCACGCGCTGGTAGCGCCACTTGTCAAGCGTGGTATCGCCAGCCTTCGCATCGGGCACGAGGACATATTTGCGGGGGCTGACCAAAAAGCGCTCTAGCGTCGTCTTGCCTGCGCCGGTCATGCCCTGCACGAGGACGTGTTGTCCCTGCTCCCAACTCTGCGCCCAAAAGTCCAGGAACGCCTCGGGCTGTAGTGCTTCTACTTCGCTAAGGACAGGCACTCGTGACCGCCTCCCACGCCTCGAACAGCGTCTCGTTGACAGCCTTGCGGAACTCCGCCTCGGCCGCCCTGCGTTGCCGGCGCTGCTCCTGCGCCCAACGGAGCCTGTGGGCCAAGGTCGAGTCCTCCCGGAACAAGACCCACGCGATGAACGCGCCCGACAGCACCAGCCCGGCTACAGCGAGTCCGAGCTCCCAGCGCTCGTACTCGCTCAAGCGCTCGCCGTCGCCCCAGCCGGAGCCCTCGCCCTCGCCGTTGCCGTCGCCCCAGCCAGAGCCGTAGCCCTTGCCCCTGCCGTAGCCCCCGCCGTCGCTGATCCCAGGTTCAGGCATAGTACGCAGGACCTCCTCTGATCGCGGGCCAGCGGTAGCCGCAGTCGCAGACGTGCTCGTGAGCGTCACAGGGATGGTGCGCAGGCTTGGTGCAGTGGTGGTTGCCGTTGCGGAAGCCGCACGCCGTCCAGGCAGCGTGGCGCTGACGCGCCACGCGCTGGTCCACGGTCGCCCCGCATGGGCGCTCCAGCTCGTGCACTCGGGTGATCACGCCTCGTCGCTCGCAGCTACGAGGGCCAGGAGGTCGTTGACCATGCCGTCTACCGCGTCCATCGGGTGGCCGTCCTCGTAGACCACATTGCCGCCCTCGTCGGTGACGTAGAGCGGGATGCCGGCCTCCTCAGCCTTAGCCTTCCATCGCTCCTCCTTGCGCCGCTCCTTTATCCGGGCGTCAGCGAGGGCCTCGTAGTTGCTCATCACGAGGCGGCGGAACGCCTTGCGGAACTGCGAGTGCTCGACCAGCAGCGGGCGATTTTCGATGGCCACCAGAGCGAGGGGCAGCGCCAGCAGGGAGCCGATCTTGCGGACATCCTCGCCTTTGCCAGCCACGCGCTGGACCACGAGCTTGTCAAGGAACGTGCCCTTGACCGCGTCGTCCAGGATGGGGCCGGCCATGTCGGCCTGCCACGACATCGCCACGGCGGCGGGCTTGGAGACCCCCGGCATGACAAACTCCGCGAGGCCGGCCCACAGCCAGCCGCAAACCTCGGTGCCGTCCTTCCTGGGCTTGGCGCGCTCGGGGGGTGGCTTCGGCGCGGCCTCCTTTTTGATGACCGCATCGGGGCGCACCCGTGTGGGGCGCTTGGCCTTACCCCTGGAGGGGCTGGAGCTGGAGCCACGGATCTTGTGGGCGTTCCAGCGGTGCAGGCCAAGGGCCGTCTTCGTGGCCTTCGCTACATCGCAACCGGGAAAGTCGCAGGCAAAGCTCTGCGCTGCTACGTCGGGGGCTTCCTCCTCAGGCACGGGTCACCGGCTTACTGCGGGGCTTGCGGGGAGGCACGACGCTAGGCATCGCGTCGTGCTCGCTGCCGTTCATAGTGGGAGCCTCGTCGGTCTCGGGCGGGTGGGGTAGGGGATGGTCCGTAAGGCGCATCTTTGCGGACTGCTTGGCGACCTCCACCAGCGGCGACTCGCCGTCTGTGTGTTGCATGCACGGGCTGCTGCGGATGATCTTGACCAGGAAAAAGACGGTAGCCCCGAGGGCGATGATCACTGCACCGCCGATTAACTGGGTGCGGTCATAAGTGGGGTCGGCCTTGGCCGGTGCGGGTTCTGTCACTTGTCCTCCGTCACTTGTCCTCCCCGAACAAGAACTTGGAAATAGCCGACTGGGGCTTGGTTGGCGGGGGAGCGGGTGCTGCCGTGCCCGGTGCGTCCCCCTTGCGCCCCGCGGTGATTGCGGCTTCGGTAATGGCTTTGACCAAGTCGCTCGCCCGCTCCTGCATCTGGTTAGCGGGCACGTTCTCTCCTCCGCCCGAGGTGGGCGCCGGATCGGCAGCCGCCGTGCCGGTGGGGGCTGCGAACAGGTCGGAAAAGCCGGGCTGGCCTTTGAGCCAGGGCAGGAACTCGGGATCGTCCCTGTAGGAGACGGGGGTGTCGCTCACATCCACTCCTCTGGTAGGGGTTCGGAGCAGCCGAGCTCGCGGTGCCGGCGGACGATGGCACGGCGGAGCTGGGCGCGCTTTGCGGTAGGGGCTCGGCCATAGCTTTGGACGGCCCGGCGCACCTCGTCACAGTCACCGAGCGGGAAGCTCGTGCCGTAGCCGGTGTCGCCCTGGGCTTCGAGGTGCTCGCGCTCCTCCTCGGGGACGACGCGCTCAGCCATTGGCGGCAGAGGCGGAGGTGGTGGGGATGGCGAGGCCCACGAGGCCGAACAGCCCTAGCAGCTCAGACTCCTGGGGACCGATGCCGAGCCCGAGCAGGACTGCGAGGGCGATGATGCCGATGAGGTGGGCTGGGCTGAGCTGGGTCAGCCATGCGACGAGGGCTTTCACGTTGTGCTCCTCTCTCGGGTCATGCGTGCGAGCATGCCCGTGGGTTTGATCTTAAGACGCTTAGCATATGGCGCGAGTACGGTGACGATCTCCTCCAGGATGCCGAGGACCCTGTCCACCTTGGCTTCAAGCGCTGCAAGCCGGTCCTCATCCACGGAGCCTCCTCAGGTGACGTGCCAGCTTGCGCCGGCGCAAAGCGTCTCGGGCCTCATCGTACAGCCCCCACGCCAGCAGGAGCGAGCATGACCAACATCGCCTCATCGCCGGAGTACCATACCACCCATGCTCACCACCCATCTAGTATCCCGCCTCGAGGCCCTCTCGGAAGCCGACAAGCTCTCCGGGGTCCCCGTGCTCATCCTCCAGGCCATCGCCCAAGCCGAGTCGGGCGGCAAAGGGGGAGGGCTCAACCCGGAGGGCTACGGCGGGTGGTTCGGGCTCGGCACTGACGAGGTGCCAGCCGACGTGCTGCGTTCCACGACGGACGATGCCTTTGACTGGCAGGCCCAGGCTTGCGCCCGGGTCTTTGCCGGCCTGCTCACCAAGGCGCTCGGGAGGCCCTACGCCGCGGAGTTCCACTACCAGGGGGGTACCAGCGACGGGCAGGCCGTCTTTGCCAGCATGCACGTCCCCGTGGAGATCCCGTGGCCACCGAACCCCAACGTCGGCAACCCTCCGGGCACCAGGGCGCCGACACAACACAGCTAGGATCCCACCTATAGGAAACACCCCTGCTGGTCCTCGCCTGGCGGGGGCTTCTGAACGAGGAGGTGACGCCGGACCAAGCGGAGCAAGTAACTAGTCCGTTCGCGTCATCAGAGGACTAGTCACTGCTCCGCAAAGATGACGCGGACGGGCCATAGCGTCGGTCCCTGGCGAGTGGGACAATGGTTCTAGGTGCAAGGGGCACCGCGAAAGGGGAGGGAACCATGAGCTACAGGGGTAGGAGGAGCCCGTGTGGAGCGAGGGCGACTACGGCTGGCGGGCTGACCAGGCAGCTGCTCTGGACTGGTGCATCAACCAAGCGGTTGAGTCCGTAATCGCCAGGGTCGCAGAAGTCGGCTGACCCCTTTCGGCCGGCCTCAGCGGGTTGGCCTCGACTCCCAGCGAGGCCTTCCCGGTGAGACACGCAGGCTCTCCCAGGCGATCGCCAAGACCACCAAGGGCTAGAAAGGGAACGGATATGGGATACGAATCTAGGGTGAGGTTCAATAGGCCATCTGACGTCTACGCTATGTGGAATCCTCGCGAGCTGGATAAGAACAGCGTGTACTCATCGGCTATTATGGACCTACTCGCGTGTGATGTTACTACCGTTACTATCGGAGATTCCACAACTATGTTGATCGACTACCGTTTCGTGCCCGAGCCGCGCCCGAGGCCGTACGACTGTGACGGAGAATGATCGCTGCGCTCGCCGCGGCGCTTGCAGCGGCCGTCGCGGCCTGTTTCATACCGGCCCTCCTCAACCGGCCCCGCTGCCGGGCGCTCTTCGACGCAGGGCCCATGACGTGCCGATGCCGGCGCCACGCTGGCCATTGGGGCCGTCACAGCGGCACGACCCTCGGCTTCTACAACGCCAAGTGGCACTAAGAAAGGAAGCGAGATGTCTAATCTCCCCGAACTGAGCCCGACCCCGGAAGAGCGAGCGGAGCTGGTCCGCAGCTCGCCGGAGTGGAACAGGCTGGTAGAGCGCTGGCAGTTCGCCAAGGCGCTCGCCGAGCCCGTCAACAACGCGTGCCCCGAGGCGATCCGCGGCAAGCCCGGCGCCATCTTCCAAATCCTCTCGATGGGAGCGGAAATGGGAATGGCTCCGATGCAAGCCCTGATGCACCTCAACGTCATTAAGGGCCGAGTCAGCATCGACGCTCAGACGATGCGGGCACTGATCTACCAGCGCGGCCACCGCTGGGAATACCTCGAACGCTCCAGCGAGTGCTGCCGCATTCGGGGGACCCGCACCGATGGGGCGTGGCTGGAGGCCTGCTGGACGCTGGAGGACGCGGAGGCTGCCAAGCTACTGAAAGCCGACGGGGGGTGGGAGACCTACCCCCGCGCCATGCTCGACGCGAGGGCGACGAGCGAGCTCGCTCGAGCCCTTTTCCCCGACTGCCTGGGCTGGGCTGCCTGGACGCCCGAGGAGCTCGGAGGGCCGGCTGCGCCCGCCGACATCGGGGCCGACGTGGTCGAGGTCGGAGAGATCCACACCCTGCCGTCCCAGGCCGAGGGCTACGACGACGGCGGCGCTCAGGAGAGCCTGCCATGGCCGTGACCGACGATGGCGAGGGCTACGGCAGGGGCGAGGGCTGGGGCGCGGGCGACGGCAGGGGCGAGGGCGACGGCTGGGGCGACGAGCTATGAGACCATCGGTCAATGTGCCCCTCCCACGCGCTCTCTACGAGGAGCTAGCCGCCGCGGCCGCTGCCCGGGGCCTTTCCCTCTCGTACCTCGCCCGCTATGGGATGCGCTACTTCCTCGACCGGCTCGCGCCGGTCGAGGAGTTCCGGTTGACAAAGGAGGAGCGATGATCGTGGGAGCTGTGATAATCGAGCTAGAGGAATACCGCGCCGCGGTCGGGCCGTTGTTCTGCCGTTGCTGCGGGACCCCCCTCGCGCCCGAGGAGATCGACCAGCTCTGCGGTGAGTGCCATGATGAGTGACCCTTGGGACGAGCGGGACCTCAGCGGCTATCGGTTCCGGCCGATGGTGGCCGTGTACTGCACCCACGCCTTCTGCGCCGGCGATCGCATCGCCCTGGTGCTGCCCGGCGAGGAGTTCGAGGTGGCGCGGCGCCACGATGTCGCCCGCCACTGGACCGAGCAGGACCAAACGCGCTGGGCCGCCGCGGCTCAGGCCCGAGTGGCGGAGGCCGGCGCTGAGCGGTTGCGCGCAGCGGCCGACACCGAGCGCTAGAGTAACGCTGCCCCCCGGCAAGCCGACCGGGGGGCACGAGAGTGGAAGGTGAGGCTTCCGTGGCCATCTTAGCGCAGAGCAGGGACTGATCTAGTGCCGTGGGTGCGGCGGTACGGTGACCTGCCCGAAGGCACCGGGTATCGTGTGCGCTCCTTTGCAACCGACAACTCCCCCGACGACCTGCGGGACAAGGCGCGGAGCTGGGGCATCCCCGACAGCGCGTTCCGGGTGGACGTGTGGCAAGACGCCATCGTCCCCCAGCGCAAAGGCGGTCCTGGGCCCGTCGAGGTCCACCCCGAGCCAGCGCACAAAACGCTCCGTCGCTATCAGCACAACGCCCGGCTCCGCCGGCTGGCGCAGGCCCGCTACCCGGGCCTCTCAGGCGACGACGCTGTAGAGCGGTGGTGGCGGCACGGCGGGACGTCACAGCCCCTGCGGGTGAGCGGGCGCGGGGCGTGGAGCGATCGGCAGGTGGCGGAGCTGGAGGCGGCGATGAGGACCGACGCCGAGCTCGAACGGCGGCACGAGCTGGAGCGGCTGAGGCAGGACGCGAGGCCCGGTGACGCGGCGCTGTGGACCGGGCCGAGCAAGCCCAAGAGGTCGAAGCGCACACCGCCCCGCGACGCCGTGAGAGCCGCACGGGACAGGGAGCGGTACGCCCGGCGCCAGTACGCCAAGGGCAAGAGCTACCGGCCGAGGCCGCGGTGAACTACGACAGCCTCGCCCAGGAGGTGCTCGGCCGTCCCCGCGAGCTGGTGGCGGACTGGGACGAGTTCAACCGCGAGCGCCTGCCGACGTTGCGCCGGGCGATGGTCGGGCGGGACTGCGTGACGGACCTCACCAGCGGCACGCGCTACTGCGACCCCGCAGACTGGCCCTTCGGCGGGCGGGATGTTGCAAAGGCCTTTGTGCACCACCAGCGCAAAGCGGCCGGGGTGGCACGGGCGCTCCACCACCCGCGGGACCTGGCCCTTCTCGACCTGCCGGCGCCGCAGTTCTTCGCAGGGCCGGCGCAGGGGGAGCTCGCGTACGTGGACATCACCGCGTGCCATTACAACCTTTACCGCTCCGTGGGCTGCTACAACCCCGGAGCGATCATCGAGGCGGACCGGGTGCGCATCATGCGGGGGTCGATCAGCCTTGACGGCGTCGAGATGTTCAGTGCCGACCACCTCGCCCGCAACAGCATCGTCGGCTTCGCCCGCACGAGGGCCTGGACGGAGTACCGCTCGGGGCACCGGGTGGAGTGCGCCGGCTGGATGAGCACCACCGCTCCCGACCTGTGGGCGATCATCGTCCTGGCTCTCCAGGCCCTCGCCGGTTTCGCGGTGCTTGAGTGCGGAGCGGTCTACGTGGCCACAGACGGCTACATCGTGCCCCTGTCCAGCGTCGCCCGCCTGCTGGCTGAAATCGCCGGCTGGGGCCTCTCCGCCACGGTAGACGAGGGAGAGGCGCAGGTGCGGGGGATGGGCAGCTACCAGGTGGGCCGGCGGGCGACCAAAAAGGCGCACTGGGGCGAGCCGGTGAGCACGCTCTTTTCCGTTAGCGCTGGGCAGGCGGAGAGCCTGCGGGAGGCGCTCAATCCTCCCCGAAGATAACGGCGCGCTCGCGCAGGCTGCGCTCCACCACCGACATGGGACCAGGCGCAACGAGCGCCACGGCGCGCATGTGCTGAGCGACGATAGCCCTGACCACCTGGCCGAGCGTCAGCCCGGCTGCGTCCGCCTGTGCCTGCAGCTCATCGGCCCATTCCGGCGGGAGCCGCAGAGCAATCACGCGGCTCTTATCCATCTCCGCTCCCCCAGCAGTCGCCCCAGGCGTGATCCCGGCCGGCGCCCCAGCCCCCGCCCCAGCCGTAGCCCCCGCCCT
>Ga0181517_10002543_pt1 | contig 18481 bp, 19 predicted proteins | sample PEATcosm2014_Bin_31_FD_119748 | JGI IMG/M metagenome (GOLD analysis project Ga0181517, IMG submission 119748) | Peatland microbial communities from MTU Mesocosm Facility, Houghton, MI, USA - PEATcosm2014_Bin01_30_metaG | ecosystem: Environmental > Terrestrial > Soil > Wetlands > Peat | place... | reverse complement strand
GAGGCCACGACCACTACAAGACAGGACGTTCCATCTGGCGGTGGCCACCAGCGAACTCGTGACCCTTCTCAAAAATGCCCAACGACAGCAACACTGGATCGCTCGTCACAACCGGTCCAACTGTCAGCCCCTGCACGGAACGTGTCCCCAGAACGCCCAACGACCCGCAGCCCAATTGCCTGACGCCCGGCACTTTGGGTGGTCAGGCACATATAGCCTTGGCTGGCTCCTTCGTTGGGAGTACCCCAGCTCAGGTAAGTCGCCGCGGCCCTTGACCGGCTAGTCGTCCCGCGTCAGGCGACGGTGGTGCCAAGTAGGTGGCGGTTCTTGGCCACCGAGCCGGGCAGGATGCTGAAGTGCACCTGGCCGTCCCCATCGACGGCGACCACCCGCACGACGGCCCGACCGTAGTGGTTGCCTGCAAGCAAGAACGCTCCCGACCGGACGTTGGTGGGCTGGCGAGCCCCGGAGAGCGTGGACCAGCCAAGGCCGTCGTCGTCTTCGGCGTTGAGGTCTGCTACTAGGTCGACTTCCTCGTCCACGTCACCTCCCGGCGTTCAATCTTCATGGTACGGGTTGACGACAACCTCGTGCTGGCACCGGCAGAGGCGGTCGACACCCTGGTCGATCTGGTCGAAGGTGATGTCAAAATGACGAGGGTTACGGCCCGTCGGCTCGAGCCTGAGCCCGGCATCTCGGATGACGCCTGCCTTCACCAGCGTGAGCCGGCTGAAGCGGACGAGCGGAGCCTGCTGCGCCATCTCATCCAATACCTTTCGACCGCCAGGGTCCGCCTTGGGTTATCAGAAGCCCGAGAGCGGTTGATATACCAGGACTATTTCTCTTCTATTGGGAGGGACACGTGACAGACGCGCTTCAGGGCTCGAACGGCTCTTTGCCAGATCAACATGGTCACAGGGAGGCTGAACCGTCTGCAGGAGATCAGGCCTCGGAGCAAAACGTCGACGCCGAGGAAGACAACAACGATGCGAGCGTGGCCGGTTCCAATGACCACGATCAATTCATGGCGGGCCTCCTCGCTCAAGGGTTCCATCATGAGGAGGTGGCGAGCGCCGCAAGAGTTTCAACCAAAACAATTCAGACACGGCTCACCAACCCGGCGTTTAGGGCTTTGGTCTCTCGTGAGCGGCGCCCGCGCTTAGAGAGGATAACCGGCAAGGTATCGGGCGTTCACTTGCTGCTATTGACACGCTGGTCGACCTCCTGACCTCGGAGAACCCAGCCTGGGCGGACATTATGAATCGGCGGCCCTGCCGGACGGAGGAGAATGTAGCCGTCTGATATGGCGCAGAACGTCGGCCACCCTCTCAATCGCGAGGTCAGCGAATAGTGAACCGCACATCGTCAGGCGGAGCGTCGCACCGCTTTACCTCCCGCTGGCGACCACCGTCCGGGCAGCGGCTCTCCTCAACCCCACGACCGGGAGAGGTCTCTCGGTATACCGGGGCCGATGATAACGGCCCGGTCGTTCAGCGCCCGAGATAGACGAGAACTGCCAGCACCCTTCGGTTGTCGTCGTCGCAGGGAGGAAGGTCGAGCTTGTCGAAGATCGACGCGTTGTGCTTCGCTATGGCCCGTTCGCTTACGACGAGTTCCTCGGCGATCGCCGCGTTCGACCGTCCTTCTGCAATGAGAGCGAGCACCTCGCGTTCCCGTGGGCTCAAGCGCGCGATTCGCTCCGTCCCGGTGTTCCTGGCCAAAAGCCGAGCGATGACCTCAGGGTCCATGACGGTCGCCCCTGCAGCGACTCGACTGATCGCGTCAATGAAATCATCGCTGTCGAAGACGCGGTCCTTGAGCAAGTACCCAACTCCGCCTGAGCCGTCTGCGAGCAGCTCACGGGCATAGAGCTGCTCGACGTACTGGGAAAGTACGACTACCGGCAGTCCCGGTACATCGCGGCGAGCCTGTATCGCGGCGCGGAGCCCTTCGTCGGTGAACGATGGTGGTAACCGCACGTCCACCAGGGCCAGGTCCGGGCGGTGCGCGGCCACCGCACTGAGGAAAACTCAACCGGCAGCCCGACTACCAGCGCCCTTGATGATGTCTCTGCCGCGGCGCACACGATCCGCGGCGCCGACGTCCTGGTCGGCGGAGATGACTACTTCGGGCTCGAGGCGACGTCGCTCGCCGAGTCCAACCTCATCCGCGGCGAACTGCTCGGCCTGCTCGTCGCCTTCGTGTTCGTCACCATGCTCGGGCTCGGCCTCTCGCTCGACTACGCCCTCTTGCTCCTCGTGCGCTACCGCCAAGCGCGGCGTACCGGTCAAGAACACGAGGCGGCGGTCGGAGAGGCAGTCGCCAAGGCGGGCAAGACGGTGCAGTTCTCGGGTGTGACGGTCGTGTTGTGCCTCAGCGTCCTCGTGGTGTTCAAAGACACCCCGTTCACCTCCATCGGGCTCGGCGGAGTCGCCGCGACCGTTGCCGCGATGGGAGCAGCTCTCACGTTGGTTCCCGCGCTGCTCCGCTCTTGGGGCACCCGCATACGGCTCCCACACCGGTCGGATCCCGGCGAGGGCTTCGATCGGTTGGCCCGACGCGTGCAGCGACGGCCCGTGGTGACGGCCCTCTTCGCGGTTGGGGCCCTCGTGCTTCTTGCATCGCCGGTTCTCAGTACCCACCTCGTCGAGGTCGGTGTCGACTCCCTTCCCAGCTCAGCCGAGGCGCGCGCCGCCCTCGAGGTTCTCGACGCCCAGTTCCCCCAATACGGCATCGCCCAGGTCGACGTCGTCGCCTCGGTCACCCCGCACTCGTCGAACGCCGACCGATTGGTCGGGCGCGTCGAGCACCTTTCAGGAGTGCGCAGCGTCAGTCAAACCCCGCTCGGCACTAGAACACTGCTAACCACCGATGTGGGTGGTGCTTCGAACGGACCGCAGGCGGTACGGGTGGTCCAAGACATCCGCTCACTGCACACCGGCTACAGCGTCCTCGTCGGTGGCGCGGCCGCCTTCCAGCTCGACCACGAACACCAACTCGCTGGTCGCCTCGCGCTCGCGATCGGCCTCCTCGTCATCGTCACGGCTGTGTTGATCGCGCTACTCACCGGGTCCTGGCCTCTCGCCCTGGCGGCACCGCTCCTCGCGGCCCTGAGCCAGGGCGCCATGCTCGGCGCACTCGTCTGGGCCTTCCAGGAAGGTCACCTTCGCCATATCCTGCCGATGGCCTCGACCGGAAGCATCATCGTCTACGTCCCGATCGTTGCCTTTGCTCTCGCCTACGCCCTCTCGCTCGACTATCTCGTGTTCCTGCTCTCCCGGATGCGAGAGGCCAGCCAACATGGCGCCGATCTCAACGAGGCCATGGCGGAGAGCCTCAAGCACACCGGCCAGGTGGTCACCGCGGCTGCCGGCCTCATCGCTCTGGTGTTCCTCGGCTTTGCCACGGGATCACTGCTCCTCGTACAACAGCTCGGTTTCGCCCTGGTCGTCGCCGTCGTCCTCGACGCCACCTTGGTGCGCTGCGTGCTGTTGCCCGCGATCGTCGCCCTGGTGGCGAGGCGTGCTGCGCCCGGTCGCAGCAAGGTCGGACCCGACTCGATAGCCGGACCAGGTGTGCCGGGGCCACGCCGCACCGCGGCCCTGAAGGGCCCGGATAATCGATCGTTCGTTTGACAGCCACGATGGGCCACAAACCAGCCCGGTCAAAGGGGTGAAGTAGCCGATCGTGCGGGGCCGTCATGCCACCTGCGTCCCTGTGCGCTCCGCCACCACGACCTGGAAACCGTCTGGCCAACATCCCGGTTGCCACATGAGAGTGGGAAAAACCGTGACAGGTCACTCAGCTGGCGACTGCCGGGCGACACGTGTGAGCGAAGCTCGAATACCACCGGTGGAGGTCGCCGGCAACCTGGTCCAGTCGATCAACAACGACGGCTCTCATACCAGCATCACCTGGGGACCGGAGACCTTCTGGGTCGCCATAAAGACCTCACTGCCTGTGGCCATTACGGCCTCGGCCGACGGGCGAAGGGTCGTCATATTCCAGTACGCAGACTGGGACAGCCCGGCGGTGCGGTTCCCAACGGGACGCCCATCCTGATCGTTAGCCTCGCCATTTCACGTGTGCACGGCTCCTGAGGTGGGCATGCCCCGCCAAAGTTCCTGTCCTGGCAAGGGCAAATGGGATGCCGAAGACCTGAAGGGCGTTTCGAAGTCGCTGCGCGCCATCGACCGGCCCTACTTCCCGGGGAGGCCCGGCCGACGCTGTCCGGGCCCCGCCCCCTCAGCCCTCGTCAAATATATATTTTGGCTGGGCTATGCCTCACCTTCGGAATGACATATGTGTAGTCTGCGGGCCCTCCTCGTGGGACTCAACATCGGCTGACCGGGCAGCCATACCGCTTCACAACCAATCGGTCGATGTGGCGGTTGCTCCGCTGTCAGGGCACCCTACGGTATGGGCCCCGTCCTAGCGAACCAAGGACCTTTGGCACTGGTCAAGCCTCGAGTACAGCGCGACGCTTTCTAATCACCGTGGCCAGTCACGGGGGTTGACCCCGAGCAGAAGGGGGGAAATGTGAGCCACCACGAAGTAGCGGTACTAGCGGGCGGTGCAGACCGGGAGGTCGACGAGAGGGGGACGACAGTACCCGATCGCAGCATTGTGGCACGGACCAACGTCTTTCCCAAGCCCGTCGGCGTCTGGGGCGTGAGGGCGTGGGTTTGGGAGTTCCGCGTCCCCGTCGAGCAAGGCACTGACGGTTTGCACGGCCATGACCTCACCGTCGATGTTAGAGACGGGGGCATGGGAGACGGTGACAGCAGCAATCAAACAGGCGATCGTCTTGATCTTCGACTGGGCTAAGTGAGCGGAGCTGTAGTAGGTGTGCCGACCAGCGTCAAACTAACCACCTAACTTCCAAGCAACTGGCGCTGGCTTCGGCGTTGTACCGCGCCCTGTACCGTGCCGCTAGTCTACCTTGTACCCGGAGCGGGCGCGTCCGAACAAGAAGCTCTCCAAGCTCGGGCGGATGAAGTGGTCCGCTCGAAATCAACTACCGTACTCCCCATAAGATTGCCAAATTATAGTGCCACGACCACCCGGGTTGTCCGGAGTTCGAAATCCGGGGCCCACAGACTGGAGGAGATTTATGGCTTTGGGGGGTCATATTTTCAAGATAACTAATGTTCTGGAAGCATTTTTGCCCGTAATCCTCGGTGACAACGCTCCGTCGGGAGGCTTCTCGCCGTGGCCCGACGCTACAGTTATGGCTACTTACGTTCTTGACTTCAAAACCGGCCCAGACCAGTCGTTTCCAATGACAATTTGGGAGAGCGCGACTACCACCGCCGCCGACGGGAGTTTCTCCCTTGATGACCTTCCGGTTGGGCTTGACAGCTTAGCCAGCCCACCAGACACGGAATTAAACGTCGCCCTGAGCGTCAACGCTGTGGTAGCTGCCTCACCGAAGAATCGACCAGTAACTGGAGTGCCGCTTTACCGCTCAGCCCTCATTGACTTGGCGTCCGCACGCACCAGGGAGTTGGACATCTGGCTTTTTCCCGATAGCCTCACCGAATCAGACGGTGTGACAGCCGGGGCTGTTAGCGGGTTCGTGGGCGCGGCAAGCCTCCCGGAAAACACCACCATCCACAGCGGGCCCACCGGTATCGGGTTCACCGGATCAGAAGGCCCCGTCAACGTGTCGTTTGCGATCTCGATCACCCCCAATCTTACAACCGACACGCAAACTCTCGTGGAGCTCAGCCTGCAGTCGTGGAACATCAAGGTCGGCTCTCCAACGGATATTGTCAAGACTGCCGGTGATGTTCTCAACGGCCTCAAGAAGGGGCTGGCCGGTGCAGAAGTCAGGATGAACGCAGCCATTCTTAAGAAAATACAATCCCTCGTTACAGCGGAAACCGCGGGGCTCCAAAGAGGTGTGGTAACTCCGGCTGAGGTAAATCATTTCGTGACCGAAGAAATTTCGACCACCTTTATGACAGTAGCATTCCTAAACAACCACTCGTGGAACATCCGTGACGACCGAGATATGACTATAGTTCTTTTCGGAGACCCGTGCATAGGCTTCGGGCCCTCTCTTGCTCGACGAGAACCTGTCCCGGCGAACTGTGCCCGGTCCGCGGTCACTTCGCCCGGTACCTGACAACCCGGTCAGCATGTCCACCGCCGTCTCAGCAGGTCTTGCTGCCAGGCGAGCAAGGTCTCGGGTTGGACGGTCAAGCTCCTCGGGCGAACGGACGAGAGCGACCGGCCCAGCCGAGCAGCAATTCTCGGTCGCCGGACGCAGAGCAGGACTGACGACCTGGCGGCGCCACCGGGGCTGACCCCGAGTACGCGTCGGTGCCGTGAACCAACCCGAAGAGACGGCGGCGCCAAGCCAGTGCAGACGAGCGGCTCACGAGGTAAACTTACGGCTTCGTTTGAGTTAGCGACGGTCTGGTGTCGCCACTTTACGACAGGGGGGAGGTTGTGATGCCCGGGTCGGTAATCGTCTCAGGTGCTCGGACACCTATTGGCAAACTCTCCGGCGCCTTCATCGGCCTGAGTGCGACAGACCTCGGAGCGGTTGCCATCGCGGCCGCTTTGGAGCGGGCGAAGCTTCGGCCCGACCAGGTCGACTACGTCTACATGGGCCAGATCCTCCAGGCGGGCCAGGGCCAGCTCACGGCCCGTCAGGCCGCCGTAGCGGCAGGCATTCCCCTTACCACGCCGGCTGTAGTCGTGAACAAGCTTTGCTTGTCGGGCCTCAACGCTATCTATCTGGCCGACCAAATGATCGCCGCTGGAGATGCCGATGTCGTCGTGGCCGGCGGCATGGAGTCCATGACCCGGGCACCTTACCTCCTCATGGACGCTCGCTCGGGCTACCGTTATGGGGACGGGGTACTCGTAGATTCCATGCTGCTCGATGCCCTTACCTGCTCTCTCGACCGTTCATCGATGGGTTTGGCGACCGACCAGTACAACGACAGCGTCGTCTCTCGCCAGCGCCAGGACTCCTTTGCCGCTGCCTCGCACGAAAGAGCGGCCAACGCCATAAAAGAGGGCTGGATGCGGGAAGAGATCGCTCCCGTCACGATCCCCCAGCGACGCGGCGAGCCGGTAACGGTCGATACCGATGAAGGGGTCCGGCCCGGGACCACGCCCGAGTCCCTGGCCCGGCTCAAGCCTGCCTTCAGCGAGGGCGGGAGCATCACCGCTGGCAACGCGTCCCAGATATCCGACGGCGGGGCCGCTGTCATCGTCACCTCGCGTGCTGTGGCCGAACGGCTCGGGGTCGTGCCGCTGGGCGAGTTCATAAGCTACGGGCAAGTGGCCGGGCCGACTCCCTCACTTCTGCACCAACCGGCCAACGCCATCAACGCCGCCTTGGCCAGGGCGGGCACGAAGATCGCCGACATCGACCTCTTCGAGATCAGTGAGGCGTTTGCCGCCGTTGCCCTCGCGTCGATGGGCTCGCTAGAGGTCCCCGAAGACAAAGTTAACGTCAACGGAGGAGCAATCGCACTCGGTCACCCCTTGGGCATGTCGGGCACTCGCCTGGCGCTCACTGCTCTGTACGAGCTCAAGCGTCGCGGCGGCGGACAGGCCGTCGTCAGCCTGTGTGGTGGCGGCGGTCAGGGTGACGCGCTTTTCCTTCGTTCGCTCTCCTGACGATAGGCATGCCGCAGCCATTAAAGGGCTGGGCTATTGCCGGCAATTACATCTCTAAACCACCATTGACGGTCAGGACAGACCCGGTTATATAACCGCTTTCATTATCGACCAAAAAACGGACCGCTCGGGCGATCTCGTCAGGACGGCCAAGTCGGCCGACAGGTATGCGGTCAATGACGGCCTTGAGAGCCGCTTCGGGCACCGCGGCCAACATCTCGGTACTAATGAACCCCGGAGCGATGCAGTTCACGGTGATGTTCTTCCTCGCCATTTCAAGGGCAAGGCTCTTCGTGAACCCGAAAAGACCAGACTTGGAAGCCGCATAGTTTGCCTGCCCGAAGTTGCCCATTTGGCCGATGACCGAGCTGATGTTCACGATGCGACCGAAGCCACTGTCGAGCATGTGGTCGAGCACAGCCTTGGTCATGTAGAAGGTTCCCGAGAGATTGACCCGCAAAACGTTGTGCCAGTCCTCGACGGTCATCTTCCTTACCGTCTTGTCAATTGTGACGCCGGCGTTATTGACCAGATAATCAATGCGGCCATATGACTTCAGCACCTCGTCCACGACCCGTTGGCAATCTTCGGGCACGCCCACATTTCCCTGGTGGACCGATACGGAGCATCCCGCGGCCAAGAGGTCCGTTCGTAAGCTCTCCGCCGCCTCCCGGTTGTTGTGGTAGCCAGCGGCGACGTGGGTGCCGTCACCGGCCAGCGTCGACGTGATGGCAGCACCGATCCCCCGGCACCCACCAGTGACGATGGCCACTCGCTCATCGCTCATCTTGTCCCCCCTTGCCTGTTCCCGGTTCTGTCCCCTGGGCCAATGGCCGGTCTGAGGTGAACCATACTCCTTAACGTTGGCCGCCGAAGGCTCGTTAGGGACAACGGGAGCGGCTCGTTTGGGACCAGGGAAGCGGGCCGCTGGGCCCGAGTGCTTGACATAGCTAGCAATAGTGCTTGACATAGATAGCGCCTGAGAGTTATACTGAGCAACGAACAGCACGAGGCGATCGCCCCGTCCATCATCCCAGGAGCTCGAAATGCCCGAAACCACAAGTGCCCAGACAACCTCCGCCGGCTCTACCAGGCCGAAGGTCGGGAGCGCGACCAAGACGGCCGAGTTCTCTGCCGCCGTCCGTGATGAGATCATCGCCTCGGTAAAGCAGGCCCAGAAGTTCACCCTCGACGCGGTAACCACGTGGGCCGACGTCGTTGGCAAGGTCGTCCCCGAACTTGAAGTGCCTGCCTACGTGCCCGAGCGTTCCGCCGTCCTGGAGAGCCTCGGCACGGCTTACGAGATGGCCGAGGAGCTGTGGGCCTCCCAGCGCAAGTTCGCCATCGATCTCGTCAGCGCCCTCGTTCCTGCCCGGTAACCTGGCTCTTCGTGCCGTCGTCGTCTGATATGTCAGATGCGTTCGGTCTAGGTCCATATCTCAGGGCTCAACGCCGGCTGGCCAAGCTGTCGCTGCGCCAGATGGCCGACCTGGCCGGCGTGTCCAACCCGTACCTCAGCCAGATCGAGCGGGGGCTGCATGAACCATCCGTGCGCATCCTCCGGGCGATCGCCGAGGCATTGGACCTCTCGGCTGAGACCGTGCTGGAGCAGGCGGGCCTGCTCAGCCGGGACGAGGCTGAGGCTACCACTACCGCGGACGCCATCCGCCACGACCCCGACCTTAATGAGGACCAGAAACTGGCTCTCCTGTCGGTCTACCATTCCTATCGCACGAGTAGCATGGGTGGTGCCGCGACCGGTGCCCGCGATAGTGGTGCCCGCGGAAGTGGTGACGGCGACGAGTATGGGGCCAAGGCACCCCGCCCTCGAGGGCCACGTAGGCGCACCCCGGGCGAGGCTCAGCCCAGCACGTAGGTCCCGGGGGCGTCCTCCATGGCCGGGTACTCGGCGTTGCCCAGCGGTGGCGGTACCCGCAGCGGTCCGGAGCGGGGGCGCACCCACTTGGCCCAGTCGTCCCACCATGTGCTCCCAACTTCGTCCGCTCCCGACAGCCATTGGTCGGGGTCGGCGGGGAACTCCTCGTTGGCCCAGAACTTCGCCTCTGGGCGCGGGGGGTTGATGATCCCGGCGATGTGGCCGCCGGGGGTGAGCACGAACCGGCGACTACCCTGGAACAACTGTGTAGTGCGGTAGTTGGACCGCCAGGGGACGATGTGGTCGGTCACCCCGGCCACCAGATAAGTGTCGTTCGTTATCTTGGACACATTAAGCCGGGACCCGGCCAAGAAAAGCTGGTCACGGGCCAGGGCATTTTCGATCCAGCATTTACGCAGGTAATAGGCCTGCATCTTCGCCGGCATACGGGTGCTGTCCGCGTTCCAGGCCAGGATGTCGAAGGCGGGCGGGTCTTCCCCCATCAGCCAGTTGGAGGCCACGTACCTAAAGACAAGGTCATTGGCGCGTAACAGGTCGAAGGTGTGCGCCATGGCATTTGCCTCAAGGTACCCCCGGCCTTCCATCTGCTGGATGAGGGCCTCGACCGTCTTGTCGTCCGTGAAGACGTCGGAAAGGGTACCGGCGCCGGCGAAGTCGACCAGCGTGTTGAGGTAGGTGGAGCTATTGACGAGGTCTGGGCCCTCGGCCTCCAGGTGGGCCACGAGGGCGGCGTTGAGGGTGCCACCGACACAGACCGAAAGCGTGTTGACCTTGGCCGCACCGGTGATCGACCGGGCCACATCGATCGCCGCCCGCGGGCCCTGGAGAAGGTAGTCCTCGAAGGCTACGTCGCGCATAGAACTGTCGGGGTTGCGGTAGCTGATGGCGAACACCGTCAGATGGTGCTGAAGGGCCCACTCGACCAGGCTCTTCCCGGGAGAAAGGTCCAAAATGTAGTACTTGTTTATCCAGGGCGGGCAAAACACGATCGGGACGGCGTGCACTCTGGGTGTCAGGGGCTCGTACTGGATCAACTCGATCAGGTCATTGCGGAACACGACTCGGCCCTTGCTTACGGCCATGTCCTTACCGACCGTGAAGGCCCCTTTCTTCACCTGCGAGGGCCAACCGGCGTTGGTGGACAGATCGTGCAACCAGTTGCGGGCGCCGAGGGCGAGGCTTTGACCCCCGGTATCGAAAGCACGCCGCATAGCCTTGGGGTTGGTGAAGAAGTAGTTGGTGGGAGCGGCGGCATCGACCACGAGGTTGGTGACGAACTTGGCCTTTGAGGCGTCCGGCTCAGGCAAAGCGGCGGCATCGACCAGCTCACTGGCCAGGCGGCTCCCCAGCAGGTAGAGCTGCCGTAAGCCGTAGAAGGACGCATTCTGGGACCACGCTTCGTCAGCGAACCGGCTGTCCCTGGCCGCCGGCGTCATCGGGCCTTCGGCGTCCACGCCCATCATCCGGCATGCCGTCACCAAAGATGCTTGGAGGACGCCGCCGGCGAAGCGGGCCGTTGGTCCCATGACGGCCCCGGGGCGCACTGCCGTCCTCGTGACAGCTCGGGCGGAAGCTCGGCCCAAGCCTACAGGGTCGACCGCGTTGAGCAGCCGTTCCATCATGCGAGGGAAGTAACCCATCGGGGAACGCCAGGCTCCCCCACCGGCAGCGCTCCCGTTTTCTTTTTCGGCGCCGCTGTTGTTGTCGTCGTTGACCTCTGTCATATCTGTGGCCCCCATCCCTTAAGCGCCGATCGCCTGTTGGATGATCTGTGCCGCCTCGGTCAACGAGCCAGGGACCAGGTAATGGTCCTCGTCGTCGATCGCCTCCAGGTTGTCACGGACGGCCTCCGCAGTAAGGTCGGGTAGTACGGCTCCGTGCGATTCGGCCATGAAGATGCGGGCCACCCGGCTGCCGGCGACCGAATAGACCTGGCCATTGACGGCGCAGCTTTCGTGGGCGAGGTAGGCGACGACCGCCGATACGCTCTCGGGGTCGAGCAACTTCGCCAGGTCTCCCAATAGGCCCTCGGTCATGCGTGTGCGGGCCAATGGGGCGATGGCGTTGACCCTGATGTTCACTCGGGCGCCTTCGAGGGCCAGGACACGTGTCAGGCCGAAAAGGCCGGCCTTGGCTGCACCATAGTTAGCCTGGCCGAAATTTCCGAAAAGGCCCGAAGCCGATGTCGTATTGACTATCCGGCCGTACTGCTGCTGGCGCATCAACTTGAACACCGGTTGGGTAACGTACATCGCCCCCCGAAGATGCACGTCGAGCACGGCATCGATGTCGGCGGCCTCCATGTTATGGAAGGCCTTGTCCCGCAGGATGCCGGCATTGTTGACCAGTATGTCTATGCGGCCGAAGGCGTCGAGCGCCGACTCCACGATGGCCTGCCCGCCGGCGACCGACGAGACGCTCTCGAAGTTGGCAATTGCCTCACCCCCCATGGCGGTGATTTCGTCCACGACATCCTGAGCGGGCGTTTTCGCTTCACCCACCCCGTGGACCGACCCGCCGACGTCATTGACCACCACTCTGGAGCCGCGCCGGGCGAGCTCGAGAGCGTGCGATCGCCCGAGGGCGCCCCCGGCACCGGTGACGATGGCAACCCGGCCGTCAAATCTGAGTCCCATTTGCCTGCCTTCTTCGCTGATGGAGCAGTGCCCTGGCCTCGCTATATCACAGCCCCGCTGAACCGGCAGGGACTGTGCCTGATGGGCGCCAGTGTACCTGGTGGTGCCAAGTATGTCTAGCATCACCTTGATATGCCTAGCAAGAACATAAGGTGACCTTTGGCCCTGCTCCAGGGCCGGGATCGCTCCTACGCTGGCGGCGTAAGCCCGGCTCAGGGTGAGCGGCCGAGCACCTTAGCAAGCCGTCCCTAAAAGGGGGAGGACCATGTCGCTACGGATCAATGCCGAGGCTCCTAACTTCGAGGCAGATACTACTCAGGGACTGATCAACTTCCACGACTGGATAGGCGACTCGTGGGTCATCCTGTTTTCCCACCCGCGGGACTTTACCCCAGTGTGCACGACCGAGCTCGGCTACATGGCCCGGCTGCAACCGAAGTTCAACGCTCGCAAAACCAAGGTCATCGGCCTAAGTGCGGACCCCGTCTCAAGCCACCACGAATGGGTGAAGGACATCGAGGCGTCCCAGGGCCACGCCGTGACCTATCCCATGATCGGGGACCCCGACCTCAAGGTGGCCAAGCTTTACGACATGCTGCCCGAGGCCGACGAGCCCGGCGGGGAAGCGCCGGACGCCAACCAGACCGTACGGTCGGTCTTCGTCATCGGTCCCGACAAGCGGGTCAAGGCCATGCTCACCTACCCGAACAGCACCGGGCGCAACTTCGACGAGGTCCTGCGCCTGCTGGACTCGTGCCAGCTGACGGCGAGGCACCAGGTGGCCACCCCGGCCAACTGGCACCACGGAGAGGACGTCATCATCGTCCCCGAGGTGCCTGATGCTGAAGCCAAAGAGAGGTTCCCCGAAGGCTGGCGCTCACCGCTGCCGTACATCCGGGTCGTCCCGGACCCTAGCTTCGGGGCCGAATGGTTCAGCACGCTGGAACGGCACTGAGAAGACGGCCGCGACCCGCCCGGTTAGCGCGCTGAGAAGAGTAGCGGCCCACCTTCGCGGTCGGCATCGGTTCGATGGCCCTTCTCGGGTAGCGCAGGCTGATCGTTGATGAAAGCAGGTCACGCAGGTCATTCGGCAACAGGCTTGAGAAGAGCTGGCCATCGATCAACAGGGCTTCGCCCGAGAACGGCCGGCTGCCGCGGTGGTGGGTGACGGGCTGGGAGGTCTGATGGATGCCGGCCCGGGGCCAACTTGTGATGGCCGCTGACCGGTTTGCACAGGCCGTAACCCGGGTCCGAGACGACATCTTCCGCGAGGACCGCCGGCAGCGCTGCGCTGGAATACGAAGGCAAACCGCGAATCGAATCCGGGGCGATGGGAGCCAACGTGGGAGCCAACGTCCTCCAACCTCAGCACATCCCGGAGGATATACGCAGGTCAGAGACGGTATGGCGGGCCGCTATCAGCGGCAGCGGGGAGGTCCGGGAGGCGTTTGACCGCCAAGTTGACCGCCATTACTGTAAACGGGTAACGGTGAGCGCGACCAGACAGTCAGGGCCGGCCCTTGTTCGCTGGAGGGTGCTCGCGTTGACCGGCGCGATGGTAGCGCTGGTGCTAGTGCCCAGCCTGGCCGTCGCTCCCCCTGCCTCGGCCGCCATAGCTGTGTCGTCACGGGTCGTGTATTACTCCAGTTCGGCCCCGGCGGGCCTATGGCTAATGAACGCCGACGGGAACTTTCCGATGCATTTCAAGGCGGGGGCTAACGGCGCCACTTTCTCAGCTGATGGGACCAAGATGGCCTACCAGATCGGCGGCGGCGTGGCCTGCAACGTCAACCTCGGTCCTGGTCAGATCGTCTCCTCGAATGCCAACGGGTCGAACCCGGTTACCGTCGGCACTGGGTGCAGCCCCAGGATCTCGCCGGACGGGACCCGGGTGCTGTACATGGGGCCGCCCGTCAATGGGTCTCCTGACCCGGTGTATGTCGCCAGCCTGAGCGACCCGACCCACCCCAAGCAGATCCTTCCTTTCCCGGGGTGCATCATGTGGGTAGTTCACGCTTACCCTAAATACCCCAACATGGAGAGCGTCTGCAACATCGACCAGCTCGCGGCGTGGGTCGGGAACAACACCATCGTGGTTTCGGGGTACCAGGACGGGCTGTGGGAGCTGCCGGCGGCAGGCGGGCACCCGCACCCGATCCTGTCAGGTCAAGACCAAGACAGCGACTGGTATGGCGGCCTGTCGGTGAGCCCCGACGGATCCACCATCGCGGGCTATCCGTTGTCACAGCCGGTCAAGGGGGAAGTCTTGGCCACCGTGCCTGCGGGCGGTGGCGCACTGAGGGTGCTGTTCAGCCAGGGGGCGGGCACCAACGCTTATGACAACCCGGAGTGGCTGGACAACCAGACACTGGTGCTGCAGCATCTCAGCGGGACCCCCGCTCATCTCACGAGCCGGATCGCGGTCACCCCCGCAGCTACGTTCAGCCCGCAAGATATCAACCGCGCCGACACGACGGCGGCTTTCCCCGCCCTGGCGCCAGCGTCGGGTCTAGAGGTTTCAGTCAAGGTGCTCGGGACCATCCGTTCGGGTCTGGCGGTGGACGATGACTACCTCTCCGACGGGCCCGTGAATTTCACCGTGCCTACCGCTGGCGGCCCGGACGGATCGGAATACACGGCCCCCTCGGACGAGGGACAGAAATGCATGTCTGGCTGTACCAACGTGCTCGTCACTGTCTTGGATTCGCTGACCCACCAGCCCGTCGAAGGCGCCACGGTGACAGCCTCCGTGGACCCGATCGCCAAGCTCGACCTTGAGAATACTGCGAGCCAGTCCGCGGTCAGTGAGTTTCTGGCCAAGGACAACGAGTTCCTGTGCCTGCAAGCCGACCGGGCTCCCGGCGTACCCCAGTCGCCGTGTGGGACTGAGCTGTCAGGTGGTCTGACTACCAACAGGCTCGGCCACGTATATCTTGTCTACTGGGCGCCCGGGTTGGTTGACACCGCGCAAACCACGCTCAATGTTTCCGCCGCGAAACAGACGTGCGTGCAGGGGGCATGCGCCTTCAAGGGGGGCACAGCGAACCCAGCGAGACTGGTCGTGCGGCCCTACCTTATCTATCAGCACACCGGCACGCTGGCAGCCCCCGAAGTCGGGTTACTGGTCGAGTTCGCCCAAGAACCCAACCACATCGTTGCCGATATAGCTCTCGATAACTACGCTGAGCACCTCCTGAAGAGCGCGCTCAAAGCTCTGGCGCTGTTCCAGAAGCACGCGGCGTCGATCGCGGCCTCGTCCGGTCTGGCGGTCGCTATCGCTGTGCATGTCGTGGAGGCCTTCAAGAAATACGGCGAGCAGCTCGGTCTTGTTGCTACCCTGTTGGAAGCCGAGGACCTGTCCACGCTCGGGCTCGGCGAAGAGCCGTACGCGACCTCCGTCCCCTTGGATGCCAGCTCGGCTTTCACGGGGCGCATCTTGTCGGGTCTCGGCAACACGCCTGTCCCGGGGTTACCCAAAACAGGTCCCACCGGGATCCTGTGGTCCGACGCGCTGGCATTGAACGAGCAGCAAAAGCGTGTGGGCACCGGGTTCGCTACCCGCCCAGAGAGCATCGACCTCAGGGTGTACGAGATCTCCCACTGCGACGAGAGCTATCCCGTTTGTGGGCCAGGTTACCGGTACCTACCCGCTCAGTCGAGCTTCGAGCTGGAGCTCCACCACGGTATCCAGACGCAGCTGTGTTTCTATTTCACCGGGTCGGGCGGCTTCCCTGGCCTAAAATGGAGCGACCAGTTCTGCGAAAACCAATATGCAGCTCCCTACTGGGTTGTTAGCCAACCTAATCTCAACCGCGCTCTGCCATAACCGGGCACCATCTGGACAAGCACGGCCTTCGCTAGCAGGTCTTGAACGAGCTGGCTCAGGGTGCTAGACGGCACCTCACAAGCGGACTGCTAGTCAGCGGTCCAAGAGGCGCGGCTCCCGACGGGCGGTCCAAGTTGGTCGCCCAGCAGAAAGCCTCCCGACTGCCTAAAGGGCGCGCGACCGAGTTCGTTTCGCCTCATACATCGCTCGGTCCGCGAGTTGAAGCGACGATGCCACGGTCTCGCCTGGTGCAGCCAGATGCGCGCCGACGCTGCCTCCCGCGTGGACTCGCTCTCCGTGAACCTGGTGTGGTGCGTCGAGGGCGACCCCGAGCCGGCTGGCCAAATTTTCCAGATCTTGCGCGGTGACGCGCGGCGCGCAGACCACGAACTCGTCGCCCCCGAGCCGCGCCACAGTGTCTTGCGGTCTGACCTGGCCACGCAACCGGTACGCGGCGGTGAGCAGGACCTCATCGCCCGCGTCATGGCCGTAGGTGTCGTTGATCGCCTTGAAGTCGTCGAGATCGATATAAAGCACGCCGACATCGGGAACCGGGCTCCGCCCGGGACGGGCGCTGAGCGCGGTGGCAAGGTGGTCGGTGAACAGCATCCGGTTGGCCAGCCCAGTCAGCGGATCATGCGATGATCGTTGCACGAGTTCGAGCTCGAACATTTTGCGCCGGCTGATGTTGATGTGCGAGGCCACCGCGCCCCCGGTCGGACCGCCCATCGGGGTGATCCTGGAGGTGAACCAGCGGCCCGCTGTCGGCGAGGAACACGGATATTCGCGGTCGCTTTCGACGGTGCTCCCCGCTAATACCGCTTTTAGCCCGCTGACAACCTCTGACGCGTCGCCGCATCCGCTCGCGGCCGCACGGACGCACACATCCAAGTAGCTGACGCCCGCTCCGGTCGCTTCCGGTCGGCCCCCGTTGTCCACACTGAACATCCGCCACGCCCGGTTGACCGCAATGATCGTGCCAGATTGGTCCAGAACGGCGGTGGCGTCGGGCAGGGCGTCCAACACTTCCTGAGCGCAGCCCCCGACCCATCCGCGCCGACCAGGACGCTGTTTTGGTGGTTCATTCTGAGGGCCCTGTTTGAGGCCGCCGTGGGCCAGGCGTACGCCCTCAACTGGTCGTCGGTCCTCAAGAAACCGGTGGTCATAAACGAGCGAAACGATCACACCCCGATGTATCGTCACCCAAGGACGACAACCTGACACACTTGACCATGCCAGGCCATAAACCCGTCAGCCTTCCGAGACTCGCCCGCGCTACCCGAATCCTGTTTGCTCGCGGCCCAGCCAGCGGTTGGGGCGACCTTCGCCACTGCCAACCACGTGCAGGTTCAAGCTGAGGTCAACTCGGTCAGAATGTGCTCACGGGTGACGCTGTGGTCGTGCGAACCGCGGGCGTGCTCTTGGACGGCGGCGATTAGGTGATCGAGGGCGTCGTCGCTCTGGATGCGGAAGGACACCCCGCAGGGGCAGGCGGCCATCCGGGCGCTGGTTTGTAGCGTCCCGGCGAAATCCAATATGACACAGGGCTCGTCGCCGACGACCCAGGCGTCGTGGCCTGGGCCGGCGACATGAGCGTCACCGGGGCCGAGATCCTGGTCGTCACCGTTGTCCATCTGCACGTGGAAGCGGCCCGAGATGACGACCGCCAGATGGCTGGCTTGGCAGGAGTCAGTACCTACGAGAGGTTTGACGTCTTCGGACCAGCGCCACCCCGGTCGAAGCACCGCCCGGGAAAACGTTACCCCTGCGAGCGTCACGGCTTGAAGATCGCCGTGCTCGAAACTGCGCTTTTCGTCGGGAGTATCGAGATTGTTGACCAGCAGCATGATGTCCTCCTGTGTTTCGTGGGATAGAGGTCATGTTGCTGGATGGACGGGCGGGGTCGCATCGGTAAAACCACGTAGAACTCTTCTGCACCAGGATCTGACTACGTAGGCGCCGCCTGGGCCATCGCCTCGGCGACCGCCGCGAGCTGGGTCCGCGAACGCGCCCCCAACTTGCGCAGCATGGCCTCGACGTGCTTTTCCACCGTACGAGGTGAGAGGGCCAGCTGAGCGGCGATCTCCTTGTTGGCGAGACCTTCGACCACCAGGGTGAGCACCTCTGCCTCTCGCGCCGTGATGTCAAGACCAGCCCAACGCTGTGGTCCTCCAACCAGGTGGCGGCCACGTTTCGCCAGACCTAACAGCCCGTACCCGGGCAGGCGGTCCACGACCCCGGACAGCCACCACGCGGGCTGGTCCCACCCGCCGCGGGCTGCGGACTCGGCGGCCAACCAGCGAGCCACGTCGGCCCAGGCCGTGCAGTTTACGAAATTCCGTTCTGACGAGGTGGCCAATCGGCGGGCTGTCACCCGGTCCCCGGCGCGACCCGCGATGATGGCTTCGGCGTAGGTGAGGAGCCCCGAATTGAGCCCGAAGCTGCCGACACCGAGACGGCGCGCCTCGCCCACAGCATCGG
>Ga0181517_10002534_pt1 | contig 18538 bp, 11 predicted proteins | sample PEATcosm2014_Bin_31_FD_119748 | JGI IMG/M metagenome (GOLD analysis project Ga0181517, IMG submission 119748) | Peatland microbial communities from MTU Mesocosm Facility, Houghton, MI, USA - PEATcosm2014_Bin01_30_metaG | ecosystem: Environmental > Terrestrial > Soil > Wetlands > Peat | place... | reverse complement strand
TTGGTTGAGTATGGCGACTATGAATGTCCCCACTGCGGCCGCGCCTACCCAATCGTGGAAGAGCTCCGCCAAAGTTTCGGCGACCGGTTGCGGTTTGTCTTTCGCAATTTTCCGCTGACGCAGGTCCATGCGCACGCCGAGATGGCGGCGGAAGCCGCGGAAGCGGCAGGAGCGCAGGGCCGCTTCTGGGAGATGCATAATACCCTATTTACGCACCAGAACGCGCTCGATTCCGCACACCTGGTGCAGTACGCGGGCCGGCTCAGGATCAATGCGGCACAGCTCGGTGAAGCGCTCGCGGCACACACGTTTCGAGACCGTGTACGAGAAGACTTCATGAGCGGCGTCCGCAGCGGAGTGAACGGCACTCCCACATTCTTCATCAACGGCAGGCGGCATGACGGGCCGTTCGATCTGGAGGCGCTGACGGAAGCGGTTAAGGGAGCTGCACGTGCGTCACATCAGAGTTAATTCAAAACCAACTTGTAGATGTTGCCCTTACTGTCTCTGACGACACCCAAGATACGAACTTGTTCGCCGCCCGGATTCGGTCTGTAGAATTCCACATTGAGGACGCTCCCTCGGTTCCCGGTAATCGCGGCCTGGGCATAGAGCGGGGCGCCGAGCACGTGGGCCACATAATACCCCGATCCATAGACCGTATCCCACACCGCTGGCATGCCGTTCGATACTGGGCCGCTGGCCGTAACCGCGCCCTGGTTGGCGGTCTTCACTGGAACCACTCGGGTCCACTGGCCTTTGCACACCTCTCCGTCCCCTATCACAAAAGACACGTCTCCTGAATTAAGGAGCCCGGTGAGTTTGCCGGAAAAGACCGGCACGGGCGTCCCCACACTTAGTGGTCCTTGGACGGGGTAAAGCCGGACATGGACCGAACACCCCGACATCATGAAAAGTCCCAACAGGACAAAGAAGCTCTTCCGTCTCATTTGAGATACTCCAGTCTGGCGTGAAAGTCGCACGGCGAAAGGCGCTGACTCTTTGTGGCGAAACGCGCGTAGCAACGCGCGAGATCTCGGGTATCCGCCCGAAGCTTCCAGCGCGGGTCCCGGGTCGTCTTCTACGTGCTGCAGCTCCCGTTAATGAGGGCGTGGAAAGGTCTGAAGAAGTTACCCGTAAGCGAGGTGCCCGACGACTTCATCCACCGCAAGGCCGCGGAATTGAAGAAATAACGCCCGCCGAATGGCAAGAGCCTCACTGCACATAGCCGCGGCGGGCCCAAGATGCGTACTCGCGCAAGGGTTCCGATAGGTGGCGCGCGCGTTTCAGAAAATCGTCGATGATGCTCTCGACCGCGAAAGCTTGAACCAAGTGCCAATGACCCAGCCCATGGAGAGCACTCTCCTCACAAGCCACATGGTCAATCGTCAAGATTGATCGCATCGACCCGAGGAAAGCCGAATCCAGCGGATTCCGGTGAAGGGGATCGGGGGCCATCGGCCAGCAATTGAAATCCCACCACATATAGCAGGCCGAATTCAACGGGCTCCCCTCCTCGTTGCAATGTCCCAAAACGGGCCGGCAACGCACGGCGAATAGCTCCCGAAAAAGAGTCTCAAAGGACTGGACTAGTCGATGACGCACAGGCCAGCCGATGCTTTCGTCTCCCACCGCATGCAATACTTCACTGCCAAGGTCCCAAATCGCCTGATTGAGGTCTTCATCCGAGTAAGGCTGGAGCAGGGCCGGGGCGTTTTCGAACACTTCGGTGAGCCGCACGAGCGTGGCCTGGTCCGGTCCGCGGATTTCATCCAGCCGGACACTTCTCTCGGCGTCATGCGGAAAGGCCCCGCCAAAGACGCGGTCCACCCATTCCTTCAGCTCTATTGGCATCGGCAAGTGACCGTTACAGTTTCAGCCTAATTTCGCTGCCCCGTCTTCACTCAGTGCCCGCTCGAGCGTTGTGATATCTACTAACCCCTTCGCGCCGTAGAGCGCGGGCAGAATGCGCGAGGCGGGGTAGCGGCGGCGTAAGTCGGCGACGCGCATGGTGCCGGAACGGTAAGCGGGGAGATACATGCGGCCCAGCAGCGGGTGACGGCCCCAGGCGCCGGAGAGTTTATCGGCGCGCTCGGGCGAGACCAGGAAATCGCGGCGCAGGTTTTCGGCAACGGAGGCCTGCGCGGCGCCTTCGCCCCAGGTCAGGAACGACGATTGATTCTTGGCATCGTCCTGCAGCAGCGCCAGCAGCACGCCGACCTGCAAATCCGGATCGGGCAATTGATCCACTTCGGTAACGCCGTACGCCATCAGAATGGCGTTGTTGGCGATGCCTTCGAACAGCGCCGCCGCGCGCGTGTTCATCGTCAACACAGTAGCTTCGAAGCCAACCTTGCCGCGGACATAAAGATCCTGTAGATAGGCAAACGTGGTGACGTGACCGGGGACGACTTCATGACTCACCAATTGCAGGAATTCCGGCAGCGACGTTTCGAGCGAGGCGTTGATCTCATAAGTCGCCTCATATTCCGGGCCGCCATCCGGACGGCGGGCGCGGCCCAGATAATTCATCGATCCGGAAAACCAGGCATCCTGAATCGGCAGGAACTCGATGTTAGCGCGCGGCACCAGGGCGAATTCGTGCGGCAAGTAAGGGACGACACTCAGAGCGGCGAGTTGATCGAAGTGGCCGATCACCGCGGCACCGAGCAAGCGGATGGATGCCATGGGCACGCGATGCCGCGCGCGCCAGGCATCCACGGCAGCCAGCAGGTCGCCCGAAGCACCGAGCAGTTCCGCCACGCGCTCGCGCTTTTGCGCCGGATCCGACGGTTCCGGCGGCCGGCCAGTGGAGGCTAGCACGCACCGCTCGTACGGTACCGCCGCGCCGCGGCCGAGGATCTCCATGGCAAGGTCCCACATGGCCTCGAAACACAGGGCAAGTCCCGCTAGATACTCGCCGCGCAGGCCGCCGCATTCGGCGGCGGCGCGCTTCAGACCCTCGATGGCGCCGGGAATATCGACCTGGGCGAGATAGCGGTCAATCGCCGCAACGTCGGGAGTCTTGGCGGAAACGCCGCCTGACGCGCGAACCGCGGCAGCCTCGGCGACAGTGTAGGCGAGCGGCAGCGGCTCGTCGCTGAACCAGGAATCGGCAATGAAACGGCCGGTACCGGAGGCGCACATCACGTCGCCGCCCCACAACGTGTCGATGCCGAGAATGGCGTTGCCGACCAGTGTTTCCAAACGCTCGCTCATACTTCATTCTCCTTCTGACTGGGCGGACGGCGCTGAACCCCGCCGAACGGCGTTAAACCAAAGATACGCGCACAGGCCCAGGAACATCAGTCCGGACAGGCACTGCGAGACCAGATCGTTCGAATAGAATGGCGTGTGGATCCAGGCTTCGGTGTAGCCGGGGATCAGGCGGCAGGCCGCGCCGAATACGCCGCCCAGCGCGCCGCCCGCCATCAGGCCGCTGGCGATTACAACGCCGCGCTCGCGGGCCGTCGAGTCCCGCTTCGACACCAGGTGGGCGAGAAATCCGCCGACCAGCGCCGGGGTGTTCAACTCCAGCGGCAGATACATACCGAGCGCGAAAATCAGCGCCGGGATGCCGAGCATTTCCATCGAGACCGCGACCGCGGCTCCCGCGCCGAATAACAGGTACGCCACCGGCTGCCGGCTCATGAAGCCTTCCACCAGCGCTTTCATGATGGAGGCTTGCGGCGAAGGCAGAACCACTCGCGGATCGCCGGGCACCGCTTCGCCGAACTGGAAAGCGCGGGCGAGCATCACGATGGTCAGGCCAACAGCCACCGAGGCGGCCAGCACGCCGAGGAATTTCACCTTCTGCTGCGCCGCCGGAGTGGAACCGAGCCAGTAGCCGACTTTGAAATCCGTGATGGTCTGCCCGGAAACCGAGAGCGCGGTGCACACCATGCCGGCCAGCGCCATCACGAAGAACATGCCGGTGGTGCCGGAAAGGCCGAAGCGCAGCAACACAATCGACGAAATGATGATAGTGAGCATGGTCATGCCGGAAACCGGGTTGCGCGCCGTGGTGGCGATGGCATTGGCGGCCACGCTGGTGAAGAAGAAGGAGAACACCACCGCCAGCACCACGCCGATGAGGATCACGACGGGCGCGGACGACAGCGTGCCGAGCAGCGCGCCGACGGCGATCGCGCTCACGATCACGCCGAGCAGGACGGTCATCACCGTCACATCGCGGTCGGTGCGCTCGCCGGACGCGGTTTCGCCGGCGCGGAAGGTGCGCGCCGCCACGCCGAAGGAACCGGCCACGATGCGTATGGATTTGATGATGCCGAAAATGCCCGCCGTGGCGATGGCGCCCACGCCCACGAACCGCACATACCCTCGGAAGATTTCGGTGGCCGTCATTTTCGCGATGGGGATGGCGGCGGGATAGACGGCGGTCGTGTGCTCGCGGCCGATCATCCACACCAGCGGCACCAGCACCAGGTTGGAGAGCACGCCGCCGGCGCACAGGATCATCGAGCTGCGCAAGCCCATCACATAACCCAGGCCGAGAATGAACCCGATGGCATCGAAGCTGACAGCTACTTTCGCGCGCTCCGACAGAATGCGAAGTGCGGGCACGAATTGAAAATTGAGATATTCCTTCCAGACCTGGAAGGTGGTCACCAGGAAATCGTAGACGCCGGAAATCGCGGTTGCCTGCAGCAGAAGCTTGGCCTGCGATCCGCCCTTTTCGCCGGTGACCAGCACCTCCGTGATGGCGGTGGCTTCCGGGTAGGGGAACATGCCGTGCATGTCGCGCACGAAGTAGCGGCGCAGCGGGATGAGGAACAGGACGCCCAGGCAGCCGCCGGCCACGCAGATGCAGATGGTCTGCACCGGGTGCGGAGCCAGATTGAGGATGTAAAGCGCCGGCAGCGTGAACACCGCGCCGGCCACCACCGACCCGGCGACGCCGCCGATGCCGGTGATGATGACGTTTTCGAGGACGGTGGACCGGCGCCGGTACACGCGCGCCAGGCCGATGGCGAGGATGGAGATGGGGATGGCGGCTTCCATCACTTGGCCCACCTTCAGCCCGGAGTAGGCCGAAGCCACCGTGAATACCACGCAAAGAAAAACGCCCCAGCCGATCGAACGGGGCGTGAGTTCGGGGAGTTTCTCGGCCGCGGACACGAGTGGCTGATACGCCTCGCCGGGAGCCAGAGGTGTGTACGCGTTGGAAGGTAGCTGTTTAACCGGCGCGGCAGTTGCCATGAATCAGCCTCCGGGCGTGCGATGAACCCGTATGCTACTACACTTCAGGCGGGCGGGCCGATGCGGTGAGAATCTTACCAAAAATCGAGGGAAACAAAGCGGTTACAGCGTGTTTTTGGTAAGTTTCTGACCGAAATGGGGCGCCGCCAAAAGAAATCCCCGGGGACGCCGTGCAGCGTCTCCGGGGCTGGTTTGCTGCGCTTTTCTCCTGCCGCTAGAAGGTCAGCCGGCCGGATATCTGCAACTGGCGCGGACCCCATATCAGGTTGCTGGTGGATGTGGCGGACAGGAACGGCGTGGAGGTGTAGGGAGTGAAACACGGGTTCGAATGGCCGGCGCAAACGCCTGACCCGGCCGCGACATACGAGAACGCCGTCGTGCTCACGCCGGAGACATTGGTATGGTTGAACAGGTTGAAGGCTTCGCCGATGAGCGACAGCCGGAGCCGCTCGGCGATTACAAACTGCCGGCCCACCCGGAAGTCCACATCGTGAAAACCGGGAGCCGTAAACGCATTGCGCGGCAGCCAGCCGGCGCGGCCTTGGGTGGGGCTTGCGTAGCTAACGCCGCCGGTCACGCCGCCATCCAGCGGGCTCGGGGCGCCGGTGATATACGGCGTCACCGGCTGGCCCGTGGACATCGTCACGATGGTGGAGAGCGCCCAGCCATCCAGGATCGCCCGGGCCGGCTGGCTCGCGAGGGTCTTCAGCGAGGGCATCCAAACGGCGTTGGCCACGAACCGGTGGCGCTGGTCGAGATCCGAAAGCCCGTATTCTTGCTTGCGATTGTACGGATCGATGGGATAATCGGTGCCATTAAACGTGCCGTAGGATCCCGCCACCTGGGCGCCATCGAGCGACTTGCTGTAGGTGTAGTTGGCCGTAAACTCCAGACCGTGGCGCATGGGCCGGCGCACAGTGAGGACCATCGAGTTGTACCACGAGTTGACATCGCTGGAGCCGACGAAGACTTCGCCGGTATTGGTGTTGATGCGGCTGGTATAGAAGGGAACCGTGTAGGTTTGCGTGGTGGCGCCGGTCGAACTCAGGATGTCGTAGGTCTTCGTGGTGGTAGCGGGGGCGAGGTTGGCATCGTAGAAGATCGGCAAGTGTTCGCCCCGGCTCACCACGTACGCGATGGAGCCGCTGAGCGATCCCGGCAACTGGCGTTCCAAGGTGACATCGCCTTCGTGGGTCCGCGGATTCTCCCAGTTGGGGGACATGCCGCGCGTTACCTGAGTGGCGGCGGGCGGGGTGAAGGTGACCACCTGCGGCGTCAAGGCGCCCGAGAACGGCGCGGCCAGCGGCGGGCCGGGAGGGGTCCAGATCACGTTGGGAAACGTTAATGCGGGGCAAGCCAGGCCGCCGGTCGGCGTGCAGGAGAACGTTTGCTGATAGACGCCGTTCTCCACGCGGGTAGCGTAGTAGGTGCTGTTGGTGGTCTTGGCGTAAAAGATGCCGTAGCCGGTGCGCAGCACGGTCTTCGGCGATACCTGCCACGCGAGGCCGATGCGCGGGGCAAACTGGTCCTTGGGGATGTTGATGGTAGAGGTATAGAGCGTGGTGAGCGACGTGAGTGTGTTGGGCTGCGGCGGCTGCGGAATCGTAGTGACGTCGTACCGCAGGCCCAGGTTCAGCGTCAGCTTGGAATTCGCCTTCCAGGTGTCTTCGACAAAGGCGGCGTAATCGTTGTCATAGAAATCGTCCTTGCCGACGTGCGTGATGGGATCGTTGACCTCGGTGAAAGTGCTGTAATGCCTGCCGGTCAGACCGTCTCCGGTGTTGATTCCGAGAGCGTCGATCACCCAATTGTTGAAGGCGGTCTGCGCCGACCCGCTGTAGCTGTACTGGCCGGTCCCGTTGTACAGGTTGATCATCAGCTCGTGGATGAAATTGAGATCCACGCCGGCCTTCAAGGTGTGGCGGCCGTAAACTTTGGAGAGCGTGTCCGAGATCTGGATGCGATGCTCGTCCGGTTCGGCCGTGCGCGGCAGAGCGTAGTTCTCGCCGTAGGTCATCAGGCCGGAGATGCTCACGTAAGGCGCGGGCGCGTTGGAACCGGCGGCTTCCAGGTCGCGGCCCCACTGGAAGCGGAGATTGTTGACGGCGGAATTGGAGATCGTCGAATCCCAGTTCGCCACGAAGATTCGCTCGTGGAAGATATAGCTTCCGTTGGTGCCGAGCGAGCTGTTGTTTACCGAGGGCGAGGTGTTGTAGGCGTTCGGCGCGCGGTAGTTCATGAAATCGAATGAGGTGCTCAAGTGATTGCGGTCGGTCGCCTGATAATCCAGCCGGCCGAAACCGACATCCTGGTTGGTATCGCGCGGGAAGGTGCCTTGCTGGCCGAACAGGAAAGCGTTGGCGGTGGCGCACTGCGTGGCTGTCACCGTCGAGGGACAGGAAAGGGCATGCACGGTCGGACTAAAGACGCTGCTGGTGTAGGTGATGGGATCGACCTTGCGCGAGCCATCGTAGGTCGCAAAGAAGAACAGCTTGTCCTTCATCAGCGGGCCGCCGGCGCTGGCGCCGAACTGCTGCCATTGATGGATGGGCTGGCTGTAAGTGCCCCGCGACTTCGGGTAGGAATCGAGCGCATTGAACGTGGGGTAGCGAAGATAGTAGAACAAGTCGCCGTGGATCTCGTTGCCGCCGGACTTAGTCACCGCATTGACCACGCCGCCCGCGGCCTGCCCCAGTTCCGCGCTGTAATTGCTGGCGGTGACCTGGTACTCCTTGATGGAGTCCATGCTGTAGACATACGCGCCGCTGTTGGCGCGGCCGCGCGCTTCGGAGAAGAACGCCTGGTTGTTGTTGGCGCCATCCACCGTGTTCGAGTTGTATAAGCCGGAAATGCCGCGATAGGACACCAGGCCGCTGGTGCCATCCGTAGTGACGTTGGGGGTGAGCAGCACGAAGCTGTCCCACCGCCGGCCGGCGATGGGCAGGTTACCTACGGCGGATTCGCTGATCACCTGCGACTGTTCGGTCTTCTCCGGGTCCACGATCTCCGCCGCGCTGCTGACCGTCACCTGCTGCTGCGTCGTCTCGACCGCGAGCGAGAAATCAACGCTGAGTGTCTGGCCGACCTGCAGGGTCAGGTCTTTGTGCAGCACCGTCCCGAAGCCCGCCTTGCCGGCACGGACCTCGTACTGCCCCGGTTGTAGAAACGGTGCCTGGTAGATACCGGCATCGTTGGTCTCGATCTTGCGGTCAATGCCGGTGCCGGTATTGCGCAGGACTACAGATGCGCCCGGTACTACCGAACCCGACGGATCGGTCACGGCGCCGGTAATGGTTCCCGAACCGGCGCCTTGCGCCCTCGCGCTGCGGGGCATCGCCACCAACAGGGCCAGCATCAGCGTGCCGGCGCAAATCCATGCATTTGTGAATCTGATTTTCTTTAGCATCGCGTCGTCCTCCGTTATGCGTTTTGGTCGGAATGAATCTCGCGGCAACGCGGCTGTGCGTCTCCCGGGAGCTCGGCATCACGAGCGCCAGACGTACTTCCGCCCCTAACCACCAAGTCGGTTCTGTGTACCGACACAGCATATCACCTTGCCGGTCTCAAACCCATGACACGGAAATCGAAAGTTTCTATCAGGGCCAGAGCGTCTTTTCGCTTGACTTGAGCCAAGCCCGCACATCCGTCAACTGTCAACCAATTTTTGTCGATAACCGTTACAGGATAGCACCTCGCTGGGGTGGGGCAAACCTTGATGCGCGTTCGAAAGAAATTGTCGAGCGGACGCCCAAATGTGAATTCTTCGTAACCCTAACACACTTCATATAGATAAATTCCTTGCTTTCACACCACATCTTGGGGCACTATTACGAGTGCGTCCTTCCAGCGTGGGGATCCCAAGTAAGGAGATGGCAAATGGGACAGCTTACCGTGGGCTTGAGTGCGAAAATGGAGCCGTTGGAGACTCCGACCACCCAGCCGAGCAAGACCGGGGTATCGTTTCCCCGCTATTTTACCGCCAGGCTTGCGCCCGGCCAAACACCGTATGACGAGGTGCGCTGGGAAACCCGCACCGCGTCGATCGGCAACGACAAAGGCTCGGTGATCTTCGAGCAGCGCGATGTAGAAGTACCGGCCGATTGGTCGCAGACGGCCACCAACATCGTCGCCAGCAAATACTTTCACGGCAAGCTGGGGTCGCCCGAGCGCGAAACCAGCGTGGCCCAGTTGGTGGAGCGGGTGGTGAACACAATCGCCGGCTGGGGCAAGCACGACGGGTATTTCCGTAGCGACGAGGACGGCGAGAACTTCCGCGCCGAGTTGGCCCACCTGATGCTCACGCAGAAAGCCTGCTTCAATTCGCCGGTATGGTTCAACGTAGGCGTCAAGGAAGCGCGCGGCTACGGCTGGGTGTACGACGCCGCGGCCGACCGCATTCAGAAGCTCGAATCCGGCGAGCGGCGGCCGCAGTGCTCGGCCTGCTTCATCGTCTCGGTCAAGGATTCGCTGGAATCGATTCTCGATTTGGCCAAGACCGAAGGCATGTTGTTCAAGTGGGGCTCCGGCACGGGGACGAACCTTTCGGCGCTGCGCGAAGAAGACGCGGTGCTTTCGGGCGGTGGGCGCGCCAGCGGGCCGCTCTCCTTTATGAAGGGCTTCGATGCCTTCGCCGGCGTCATCAAATCCGGCGGCAAGACGCGGCGCGCCGCCAAGATGGTGATCCTCAACAGCGACCATCCGGACATCGAGAAATTCATCTGGTGCAAGGCTAAGGAAGAAAAGAAAGCCTACACGCTGGTGGAGGCGGGGTACGACGCTTCGCTCGACGGCGAAGCCTACAGCTCCATTTTTTTCCAGAACGCCAACAACTCCGTGCGCGCTACCGACGATTTTATGCGCGCGGCGCAGGAGGACGGCGAATGGTGGACCAAGCACGTGTTCAGCGGCCAGCCCAAGGACCGGTACAAGGCGCGCGACCTGCTGCGCCAGATCGCCGAAGCCACCCACCAGTGCGGCGATCCCGGTATGCAATTCGATTCGACCGTCAACCGCTGGCACACGTGCAAGAACACGGCGCGCATCAACGCCTCCAACCCGTGCTCGGAATACATGTTTCTGGACGATTCGGCGTGCAACCTGTCGTCGCTGAACCTGATGAAGTTCGTCGGCCCGGACGGCCAGTTCGACGTGGAGGCCTTCCGGCACGCGGTCGACACACTGATTCTGGCGCAGGAGATCATCGTCGATAACGCCAGCTACCCGACCGAGAAGATCGGCGGGAATTCGCACCGTTTCCGCCCGCTGGGTCTCGGCTACGCCAACCTGGGCGCACTGCTGATGTCGACGGGAGTGCCATACGATAGCGACCAGGGGCGCGACCTGGCGGCGGGCGTAACGGCGGTAATGTGCGGGCAGGCGTATCTGACCAGCTCGCGGGTGGCCGAGGCGGTGGGGCCGTTCGCCGGGTATCGGGAGAACGAGCAGCCGTTTCTCGAAGTCATCCGCATGCACCGCGATTCGGTGGAGCGGGTGCGGAGGACGAACATTCCGGCGGCTTTGTACGAAGGCGCGCGCGCGTGTTGGGACGACGCTTACCAAGCCGGACAACGCCATGGCTACCGCAACGCGCAGGTGACCGTGATCGCGCCCACCGGCACGATCGGGTTCATGATGGATTGCGATACCACCGGCATCGAACCGGACCTGGCGCTGGTCAAGTACAAGAAGCTGGTGGGCGGCGGCGTCATCAAGATCGTCAACAACACGGTCCCGCAGGCGCTGATCAAGTTGGGCTATTCGTCCGCGCAGGCTGAGAAGATCGTCAGCCACATCGATTCCACCGGAACCATCGAAGGCGCGCCCGACCTGAAACCCGAGCACCTGGCGGTTTTCGATTGCAGTTTCCGGCCGCAAAACGGCGCGCGGTCGATCCATTACATGGGCCACGTGCGCATGATGGCGGCGGTGCAGCCGTTCATCTCCGGCGCGATTTCGAAGACCATCAACATGCCCGAGGAATCCACGGTGGCGGACATTATCAATGCCTACACCGAAAGCTGGAAGCTGGGGCTGAAAGCGGTGGCCATTTACCGCGACAATTCCAAGCGCGTGCAGCCGCTCAGCTCGGGCGGCGGCAAGACCGAGAAAAAGGCCGCGGTTGCGGCCCCCGCCGCCCCGGTGGAGAAGGTGGTCTACCGCCCGGTGCGGCGCAAACTGCCCGACGAACGGCGGAGCATCACCCACAAGTTTTCGATCGGCGGCCATGAGGGCTATATCACGGCCGGCATGTACGACGATGGCACGCCGGGCGAGATTTTCATCACCATGGCCAAGGAGGGCTCGACCATCTCCGGTCTGATGGACGCGTTCGCCACCGCCGTCAGCTTCAACCTGCAATACGGCGTGCCGCTGAAGTTCCTGGTCGACAAATTCGCCCACCTGCGGTTCGAGCCCAGCGGCTGGACCGGCAACCCGCAGGTGCCATACGCCAAGTCGATCATGGATTACATTTTCCGCTGGCTGGGGGCCAAATTCCTGGGACCGGAGTACGCCGTCACGGAAGTGGGCGAAACGCCCAACCTGCGGCCCACCGAGGCGGACCCGCAGCAGCAACTTCCCTTCGCGCCGGTTTCCGCCGACGCCCCGCTGTGCGCCGAATGCGGTTCCATCATGACGCGCAACGGAAGCTGCTACAAGTGCGGCAATTGCGGCGGCACCAGCGGCTGCAGCTAGCCGGCGAAGGCCGCCCTCGGCCACGCGGTGCATCGAGTTTCCAGTGGGAGAATCGCACACCCGGTCCGCACGTCGGGCCGGGTGTTTTTTTATTGGGAGGGTGGAGACGGCCTCGGTGTGCGGGAAGAAACGTCCCGATGAATCGGGACGCTGCAGGCCTGACGGCCCGCGCCACGGCGCCGCGCCCGCTTCATCGTGGCGGCTGCCGTCCAGCACAGTGCCGCTCCGCCAGCTAGGAGCCATCCCGAGCCCGGCTCCGGCACGCCGCCGGGAGCTGGCGGATCGTCGAGAGTGGCTTCCACCACCGGCGCGCCCGTGGTCAGCCCTCCTTCCGACAGCGAAATCGTCAGATCGTGCGGGATGGTGTAGGAGGACAACCCGACACTGGCGGTTGGCCCGAGGTTCTGCAGCATCAGCACCGCCGAAGCGCCGCTGAACAGTTGCTGCGAGAGCGCGGGCGAGAGTGTCAACGAAGCTTCGAGGTCGCCCACCGGACCGCTATAGGAGGCGCTTTGGTACTGCGCCGGCACAAACTCCAGGAGCTCCGGAAACATCGCGATCACCGAGCCGCTGGGCGTCTCCAGCGCCGCATCAAAAAGGCCGCCTGGACCCGGAGCGCTGGAAACCAAGCCGAAGCTCACTATCGCCGGATACGGCGATAGCCCGAACGCCGTCGCATCAATCGCAAAACCATACGTGGCGAGCGTGAAAAACAGCGCATCGTCAGTGCTGAGCGATGCCGTGGTTTGGTCGGTCACGTTAATAGGGACCGCCGCCAGCGGCAAACTGGCCGCCAGCACTGCCATCACCGCGTGCCGCCAGACACCTCTCCCATTGCGCGATGTTCTCATCGGCCCGAGTATACGTCGTGGTTTTTGGCTTGCCCAGAATCCAAAGTACCGGTACGGGTCTCCATGTTGCCCCTTACGAATTAAGGTAACAGCCGCCGGCCGAAGCAAAAAAGTATAGCAGCGATTTGAACAGGCTATTACCGCCGGCGTCTCCATTTCACGTTGTAATGACGGTGTGTTTTCCGACAGTCGAGTTTAGAATGGGGTTCGGGATGCGGTTCGGACTCCAGGTCCTTTTCTTGGCAGTTGGCCTGCCGTTGCAGGTCTTGGTTCTCGCCGCCTTGCTTCGCGGCGCCTGGCGCCGTTATCCCCTACTGCTTGCGTTTGCGACGGTGGAATTCGTTTCCGCTCTGGTTCAGGCCCCGGGCGCTCTTGAGGCGATGCGCGGTCTCCACTCGCCGGGTCAGCCGTACTGGGTAACCTATTGGATAGGCAATGCCATCAACCAACTGCTCCTTTACGCCGTCGTCGTCAGCTTCCTTTACCACGCGTGCGAACGCCTTCGCTCAGCCACCGTCGCACGTATACTGCTGATTCTGGCTGCGTGCCTGGTGGCGGGGGGGACGTTTCTGGTGCACTACGATCCGTCGCTCGCACGCGGCTTTTGGTTGACGCCGTGGTTCCGCGATCTGAATTTTACCTCCGCCCTGATGGACATCGTGCTCTGGACTTCGTTGCTGGCGGTGCGGGATAAAGATCGGCAGTTGCTGATGCTGTCGGGAGGGTTGGGCGTGCAATTCGCCGGAGAAGCGATCGGCGAGTCGCTGCGCCAGATGGCGATGCGATCGCTGTCACATCCGCTCGCGTTGGCCGGCAGTGTAATCATGGTTGCCGCCAACCTGTTCCGGTTTTACGCCTGGTGGAGGGCTTTACGACGCCGGCCGGAAGAGAAAGCAACTGCCAGGCTCCAGGCCGTGCGCGAGCGCGGCAGCACGTTGTGACGCGACCCGGCGCGAGTGCCTCCGTCCGCAGATGCCTACGCCCCGCGGCGGCCGAATGCTTCGCGAAAAGGGACGGGCCGGGCATGCCCAAAGCACACCCGGCCCCGGCGCCTGACGCAAAGATAGACCGGCGTCTTTACCAAGCGATGTAGGGAACCGTCCCCACCCCACGCGTCGCGGGCTTACTTGGTGGTAGCCACGGTCGGAGCGGTGTACACCTTTATCTCGACACGGCGGTTCTTGGCGCGCGCCGCGGCGGTGTGGGCCTCATCCACCGGCTTGTCCGGACCCAAGCCGACAACATGGATGCGGTAGACCGGGACATCGTGTTTGGAAACCAGGTACTCCACCACAGCTTCTGCCCGGCGGCGGCTGAGCGCTTCGTTGTATTCCCGCTCACCCGTGCTGTCGGTGAACCCTTCGACGGCGACAAAGAACCGCTTGTTGCCCTGGATATCTTGCGCGAGTTTGTCCAATGCTGCCTGGGCGTCCGTCGTCAAGTGGTCCCGATTGATGCCAAAGGTCACCGTGGTCGAAGTCTGCACCTGGTAGTCGTCCAGGCTGGCCACCGACTCGCGGAGGCTGGCCAGCGCCGCGGAGTTCTGATCGCTCTTCTGGGTGGCCACTGCGGCTTGCTTGGCGGCATCGTTGGCGTGATTTCCCGCGTCCTGCGCGTCATGCTCGGCGGCGCCGGCCTTCTCATTGGCCCGGTCGATGCCGTTTGCGGTTTTCTCATCCAGTTCTTTCAACTGGTCTTGCGTAGTCTTGATTTGCGTGGCATTTTGCGTGCCCTGCTGGCTGGCCTGATCCGCCTTGGCCTGAATCGGGGCCTCTGTGGCCTGTACGTACTTCTTGGTTGCGCAGCCAGTGGCGAGCAACGCGCCTGCTGCGAGGATCGCGGCAGCTAGGGAAACCTTCATAATCGTCATAAACCTCGGCGGGCATTATAGCAAGCGGCGGCCCATTCGCCAAGCCGTGCCATTTGTTACAGATGAACAATGCTCCGGAAAACACGCGCGGCCAACGCTATGTAATTCTTACACGAGGGCGTGCAGTTCGTGCGTCATGGGTGACGCAGTTCTTGCATCCAGTCGGTCATCACCGTGATCGGCCAATCGCCGGTCCGCTCGTACGGCAGGTTCATCAGCAATCGCTGCCCGTCGGGCGATACATCGTACAAGTCGGACTTCTTCGGAATGGCGCGTGTCTCAAATAACTTGCGCGGAGGCTCGAACTTGAAATCGCCCGACGCGGCCGAAGTGGAAACTGACATCACACTGCCAGCTCCAGCCAGGAAAAACAACTCGAGTCCGTCGGCGCGCCAGCGCGGCATCCGGCCGCCGCCCTCGGAAACTTCGGTGCGGCGTTTGATCCCGTCGGAAATGCCGTCGAACGCCTGCACGTAGACCTCATCCCGGCCGGATTCGCGGGACTGATAGGCCAGCCAGTGGCCATCGGGCGAGAGCGCGGGATAGCTCTCCGAGTGGTCCCTGTCAACTACCGGGCCCCCACGCCGATCGCCCAGCGAGAATGCCCAAACGTCGGAAGAAGTGCCGGCGGTGGCAAAGGAGCCGAACAGGAGATAACGGCCATCGCGCGACCAGTCGGTGAGATACTTCGAGTATTCACTGTGGAACAGCGGCTCAGCCGGGTCGGGCCCTTTCAGCGTCTTCAGGTAGATGTCGTAAAGCGGGCCGGGATTACTGGTAAAGGCCACCCGGGTGGCATCGGGCGACCAGACCGGAGAACGCGCGTCGGCTCCGGGAACCGAAACCAGCCGCGAGGCCGTGTCTCCTTCGAACAACCACAACTCCCCCCGATGGCGGTCGGACGCCAGCTTGCCGCAGAGCACCCGTCTGCCATCCGGGGCGATCCGCGGCAGACCCCAGTCCGCGGGCTCACCCAGCAGACCGGTCTGCTTCCCCTCGCGATCCATCCACACCAACTGGCGAGTGGACGGGCTGACCGTCTGATATACCAGCAGACCGGTGGCGGAAACCGAAACCGGCGCCTGGGAGAGAGTTTCGACCGCGCCCGCATGGCGGAGGAACGGCTCCGGTTTGCCCTGCACTTCGAGAATCGAGGGATTGAATCCCTGCGCGTACAGATCGCCGTCCTGAACGAAAAGGAGATAGCCGAACCGGGCTGGGTTGCCGTCCGGATCGCCGGAGTAGAGGGCATCGGAATCCGATGCAAAAAGCAGACTGCTGTCCCTGGTTTCGAGATCGCCCGAGTACACCCCGTTGTTCTTGTCGGCCGCGCCGAGCGCGAGAAAAGTGAAGTGCCTGCCGTCCGGCAGGAAGTGGGGCCAGCGGTAGGAGCGATGCTCTCTGGCCTTATTCGGCGGCAACAGGGCCTGCAGATCGGCGCCGTTTTCGGAAATGCGGTAAAGACCTCCGGCAAGGCTAGGCGAGAAGACGATCACCCCGGCGCGGTTCCACGTCCCGCCACCCGCCATGTCATCGGCGGGACAAAGAACCCGCGATTCTCCGCTGGCTTTGCCGTCGGCGGCGAACTGCAACTTCCAGATCTTCAGCGAGCGGCCGGCGAAATACCCGATGGCGGAGCTGTCGGCGGACCAGAAGATCTCCGAGGCTCCATCCGTGCCGGGTACGATTCTGGCATGCATTTCATCCAGCGCGCGCAGCCATAGCATGCGGTGGCCTTCCGGGTCGTCCGCGGAATACGCGATGTAGCGGCCGTCGGGCGATATAACGACGCCAGTCGGGAAGCTCGACTTCGACTCCGCCGGGATGAGGAATTTCAGCACCGGACCTGTCACGCGCCGCTGGAAGAACAACTTGCCCGCGAACAGGCCGGCAGCCGCCACCGTCAAGAGTATCGCTCCGAAACCGAGCAGCCGCAGACGCTTGGCACGGCGCGCCGCCTGCTGCACGGCAAAAACATCCAGCCAGTAGGTATCGCTGGCGCGCTCGACGGCCGTCGCCCCTTGTCCGACCATGGCTGCCGGAGCGGCTCGCCGCACGCGCGGGCTTGCAGCCTTGGTCAGAAACCGCGCCGCCAGTTTCAACTCCGTCACCACATTCTGCAGGCGCTGTCGCCGTCCGAGGGGTTCCTTTTTCAGGCAATCGGCGATCACCGGCTCGATGGCAGCCAGAACCGGCGATTGCAGCGGCGGCATCGGTGGAGATTGGCTCAGAATCGCCATTCGCACGGCGTCGGGGCTGCCGGCAAACGCGGGCCTGCCGATCGCCATTTCGTACAGCACGGCTCCGTAAGCGAACACGTCGCTGCGCCAGTCGGGCGGGTCGCCGCGAATCTGCTCCGGCGAAGTGTAGGCTTGGGCACGCGCATCCTGCGGTACCGGCTGCAGGATCGTGGCGCTGTGCTCGCCGACCACGATCGACCAGGGCGAGAGACTGCCGTGGACCACGCCACGGTCGTGCACCCGGCGCAGTGCCTTGCCGATGCCGATGGCGTAGCGCAGCACGAGTTCAGGCGCGAGCGGGGCCGCCTTAAGCAACTCCGCCAGAAACTCGCCATGAGCGGGCTGCCCGGTCAGTATGTCGATTCCTCTCTCGGGGAGGTCGTTCACATGGCATCTCCGGCGGCGTCAGTCCTGGGCTTCGAAACTCTCCCCTTGCGTCTGCGCTCCGAACTCCAGTATCCGCCCATGCGGACGACAATTCAACGAGATGCGCCTGCCTGCGGGTGAAACGGTTGGGGCCGTTCCCTTAGCCTGTGGTACGGCTGCGAAGGCCCGGCGGGCGTGTTCTCCACAAAGGCTCTCCGAAAACGGCAAATATCGGTTGCGCCGGCGGTCAGCAATTCCTCGAATTTTCGCGAGGCCGGCGAACTCCCTATTGACAGCGGCGGTACGCAATGTACAATCCAGAGTGGTATCAATTTTATTCCCAACGGAAGTGGCGCGAAATGTTTAGAGCAAGAAAGCCCCAGCCGGCGGTGCAGCCCGAGGCTGGCGGTTATAATAGCATCCAGGTGGCGCGCATCTGCGGCGTGAGCCTGCGGCAGTTGCAGTGGTGGGACGAACGAAGCGTTGTCTCGCCGCGGCAGGACGGCCACAAGCGGATTTATGCCGCCGAAGAAGTGCTGGAGATCTCGGTAATTGCCGAGCTCCGGCGGAAGGGGTTTTCGCTGCAGAAGATCCGCCGCGTATTGCGCTTCCTCGAAAAAGATATGGGTAAGCGGCTGAGCGAAGCGCTGGCCGCGTCCTCCGAGATGCATTTGCTCACCGACGGCAAGAGCATTTACCTCGAAGAGGCGCCCAACCGCATCATCAACCTGCTGAAGAACGCACACCAGCCGATGTTCCTGGTGTGCGTCACTGACCAGGTGAAGCGGTTGGGGACGCCGGCCGAGCGCAAGCCGGCGAAATCGGAAACCGCTACCGCGGCGCGCAAAGTCCGCGCCGTTTAGCAATCTCGCAACGCGCCACTGCCGGCGCCGGAGTCGCCGCGCAAGGAGGTTCGCCGCCGCTGTCACTCCCAGGCGATGCCGCGGCGGCGCATCTCGGCCGAAAGCTGCGCCGCGGACTCAAAGGTGACGGCATCTATGCCCAATTCGCGCGCGGCCTCGGTGAAGGCTGGAATGTCGTCGGCGTAGAAACACTCGCCGGCGTGGCAGCCGGCCAGGCGCACGGCCTCCAGGAAAATCTCGGGGCGCGGCTTCATCGCTTTCACCCGATAGGAAAGCGCCAGGTGGTGGAAATGCCGCAGCACGGGGTACTGCTGCCGCACCATCTCGAAATGAATCTTGTTGGTGTTGGAAACCAGCACCAGGCGATAGCGCTGGGCCAGCCCTTCGATCACGCTCTCGGGGACCAGCACGTCGGAGAAGATCGAGTTCCAGATG
>Ga0181517_10002526_pt1 | contig 18580 bp, 13 predicted proteins | sample PEATcosm2014_Bin_31_FD_119748 | JGI IMG/M metagenome (GOLD analysis project Ga0181517, IMG submission 119748) | Peatland microbial communities from MTU Mesocosm Facility, Houghton, MI, USA - PEATcosm2014_Bin01_30_metaG | ecosystem: Environmental > Terrestrial > Soil > Wetlands > Peat | place... | reverse complement strand
TCTTCGTGAAGCAGCCCGCCGCCTACCAGATCCGCAGGGGCGTTCGCGACGCTTGCGTCTTCGCGCAGCACGACGCGACGCGCGACCCGCCGTTCTCCGGGATGGACCTGGTCAGCTGCCGCAACCTGATGATCTACCTCGGCCCGGTGCTCCAGGACCGCGTCCTGCCGAACCTCCACTTCGCGCTGAAGGAGCCGGGGTTCCTGCTGCTCGGCGCGTCGGAGACCATCCGGACGTTCCCTGGCTTCAAGATCCTCGACGCGCAGAACAAGATCTACGCGCGCACGTCGGCGACGCCGCGCGTCGTGTTCAGCTCCGATGATGCACCCTTCTCCGACCGGGTCTTCGCAAGGGGCGAACCCATGCCTTCCGGACCGCAGAACGTCCACCGCGAGGCCGACCGCCTGGTGCTGGCCGAGTTCGCCCCGGCCGGCGTCGTCGTCACCGACGATCTCGCCATCGTGCAGTTCCGGGGGAAGACGGGGCCCTTCCTCGAGCCGGCGCCGGGCGTGGCGAGCTTCGAGCTGTTCCGGATGGTGAAGGAGGCGCTCCGCGCCCCGCTGCGCCAGGTCATCGATGCGGCACGGGCCACGCAGGCGAAGGCGCGGAGCAAGGGCGTGCTGCTCGGCCCGGGCTCCTTGACGCGAACGGTCGAGATCGAGGCCATTCCCTTCGGAGTCGCTTCGACGTCGCAGCGTTTCTTCGTCGTGCTCTTTCGGGAGCAAGCGTCGACGCTCTGCGGCCAGGCACCGGCAACGCCCGACGTCACGGAGGCGCCGTCCGATCGCGAGACACGGCTCGTCGGCGAGCTCGCGTCGTCGCGCGACTACCTCGAGTCGGTCATCGAGCAGCTCGAGGCGAGCAACGAGGAGCTGCGGGCGGCCAACGAGGAGGTCATCTCGAGCAACGAGGAGCTCCGCGCCACCAACGAGGAGCTCCAGATGGCCAAGGAAGAGCTCCACGCCAGCAACGAGGAGCTCCGGACGCTGAACGACGAGCTGACCGCCCGCGACGTCGAGGCGACCCGGCTAAACGACGACCTGGCGAACCTCCTCGGCAGCGTCGAGATCCCCATCCTGGTGCTTGACCGCGAGTCGCGCCTGCGCCGGTTCACCCCGGCCGCAGCCAGGGTCCTCGGCGTGACCGGGCGTGACCTGGGGCGTGTGCTCCGCGACCTCTCGCCGATCCTGAGCGCGGCCCATCTGGCGCAGATGACGGCGGAGGTGCTGGATCGCCTCGGACCGGTGAACCGCGCCGTGCAGGACGTCGAGGGGCGCTGGTACGATCTCACCGTACGCGCCTACCGGACGATGGACCACCGCATCGACGGGACGGTGGTCAGCCTCTTCGACATCGACGCCGCCAAGAAGGCCGAAGAGCGGGTGGCGCACGCCCGCGACTTCGCCGAGAGCGTCCTCGACACCGTCCGCGAGGGGCTCGTCGTGCTCGACCGCGATCTGCGCGTCCGCTCCGTGAACCGGACGTTCTGTGACGACGCCTGCGTGGCGCGAGAGGCGATCGAGGGGCGGTTCTTCCACGAGATCGGGCGGGGCGAGTGGAACCTCGCGGGGCTGCGCGGTCGTCTCGCCGAGCTGGGCGACGGGGAAGGCTTCGAGGGTCTCCGGGCCGTGCAGCAGACCGCCACGGGCTCGCGTGTCTTCATGCTCAACGCGCGGAACATCGCGCTGACACCACTCCTGCTGCTCGCCCTGGAGGACGTCACCGAGCGGGAGCGCGCGGAGGACGCCGCTCGGCGGGCAGAGGTGGGGGTCCGGGACATGCTGTCGACGCTCGCGACCGGCGTCGTGGGGACCGATCCGACCGGGAAGATCGTGTGGGTGAACCGCACGCTGGAGCGCGCGTGTGGCTACGAGCCGGACGAGGTGGTGGGCGTGCCCTTCGACGCGCTGCTGGTGGAGCGGCAGCGCGCGATGCACGGCGCGAAGGGCGCTGACTTCTGGGTGACGAAGACGGCGAAGGTCTTCGAGCGCGTCTTCCGGCGCAAGGACGGCACCGAGTTCCCGGCCGAGTGCTACGTCGGTCCGCTCGAGACCACCGACGGCTCGCACGCCGTGGTCTTCGTGCGCGACATCACCGAGCGCAAGGACGCCGACCGACAGCTTCACGACTACCAGACCAAGCTCCAGGAGATGTCGTTCGATCTCACGCTCGCCCAGGAGCGCGAGCGGCGTCGCATCGCGACCGAGTTGCACGACCGCGTCGGCCAGTCCCTCGCGCTGGCGCAGATCAAGCTATCGACTGCCCGAGAGGCCATGACGGGCGAGGGGCGCGACGCGGTCGACTACGCGGTGAAGCTCCTGGTGCAGTCCATCGAGGACACGCGAGCGCTGACGTTCGAGCTGTGCCCCCCGGTGCTCTACGAGCTCGGTCTCGACGAGGCGCTCGGCTGGCTGGTCGAGGACGTCCAGAAGCGCTACGGCATGCAGGTCGCGCTCGAGCACGACGGGGTGCACAAGCCCCTCGACGACGCGGTGGCGTGGGTCGTCTTCCGGGCCGTCCGCGAGCTGCTCGTCAACATCTTCAAGCACGCCAAGACGCCGGAGGCGAAGGTCTCGCTGCGGGCCCGAGGCTCGGACCTCGAGCTGGAGGTCGAGGACCAGGGGGTCGGGTTCGACGCGACGATCGGTGCGGGCAGCCCCGGCAAGGCCGGGTTCGGGCTCTTCAGCGTGCGCGAGCAGATCGCGCGCCTCGGCGGCACCGTCGACGTCGCCTCCGAGCCAGGGCGGGGCACGCGCGTCAGCCTGCGTGTCGGCCTGAAGCCCCGGGACGGGTGAGTGCCTTCGGGGCTTGCTTCGCCCGCGGGCGCGCGGCATGGGATGCGGGCCATGCTCGTGCAGCTGACCGTCCAGAACTTGGTGCTCATCGAGAGCCTCACGCTGGAGCTCGCCTCCGGGTTCAACGTGATCACGGGCGAGACCGGGGCGGGCAAGTCGATGCTCGTCGACGCGCTCGGCCTCGTCATCGGGGGGCGGGCCAGCCCGGAGATCGTGCGGCGAGGGGCGCGCGAGGCGGAGGTGGAGGCGCTGTTCGAGGTGACGCCCGGCTCGCGCGTCGCCACCAAGCTCGAGGCAGCCGGGATTCCGTGTGACGGCGAGCTCGTCCTTCGGCGCGTCGTGCAGGCCGAGGGGCGGAGCCGGGCGTTCGCGAACGGGCGCATGTGCACGGCCTCCCAGCTCGTCGAGCTGTCGGGGGATCTGTGCGACATAGCCTCCCAGCACGAGAGCGTGGCGCTGACCGACCCCGCGACTCACATGGACACGCTGGACGCCTTCGGAGGGCTCGACGCGGCGAAGGGCGAGCTGGGGGTGGAGGTCGACCAGCTCGCCCAGCTGGGCAGGGAGCTCGAGGCGCTGCGCGCGGCCGACCGGGGGCGGGCGGAGCGCGAGGACTTCCTGGCGTTCCAGCTGCGCGAGCTCGACGACCTCGACGTGAAGCCGGGGGAGGAGACTGACCTCGAGGCCGAGCGCGCCCGCCTGCGCCACGCGGGCAAGCTCGGAGAGGCGACGCGACACGCGTCGGACCAGCTCTACGAAGGGGAGGGGGCGATCTGCGACCAGCTCGCGCGGATCGAGGCCGAGCTGGAGGCGGTGCACGCCATCGATCCGTCGCTCGCTCCGCTTGCGCGCGCGGTGGAGGGGGCGCGCGCCGAGCTGGCAGACGCGGCGCGGGCGCTGGGGCGCTACGCCGAGACCGTGGAGGCCAACCCGGCCCGGCTGGTCGAGGTGGAGGACCGGCTCTTTCGCATCACCAAGCTGCTGCGCAAGCACGGCCCGACCACCGCGGAGCTGCTCGCTCACCGCGCGCTCATCGCCGCCGAGCTCGAGGGGATCGCCCAGGCCGAGCGTCGCATCCCGGAGCTCGAGGCGGCCTTCGCCGAGCGCCTGGCAGCGGCGGGCAAGCGGGCGCGGGCCCTGTCGAAGAAGCGGCGCGCGGTGGCGGAGCGGCTGGCGGACGCCATCGGTCGCGAGCTCGCGAGGCTGGCGATGGGCCGGGCGAAGGTGGTGGTCGACGTGACCCAGGCGCCCGCCGTCGGAGACGGGGCCATGGCGGTCGACGGTGCGCGGCTGACGCGCCAGGGCATCGACCGGGTCGAGTTTCTCATCGCGCCGAACCCGGGCGAGGAGCCTCGACCGCTGCGCCGCATCGCGAGCGGCGGGGAGCTGTCGCGCGCGCTTTTGGCGCTCAAGCGGGTGCTTGCAGAGAACGGGCCCGCCGGGCTGTACGTCTTCGACGAGGTGGACTCGGGGGTTGGCGGCGCCATCGCCGAGGTCATCGGGCACGCCATCCGCGACGTGGCGAGGCACCGCCAGGTGGTGTGCGTGACGCACCTCGCGCAGATCGCGGCGCTGGCCGACACCCACATCGTCGTGGACAAGGTCGAGCGGCAGGACCGCACCTACGTCGCCGTGCGGCGGCTCGAGGGCAAGCAGAGGGTCGACGAGCTGGCCCGGATGATCGGCGGCGTGAAGGTCGGGGCCGCCGCGAAGCGAGCGGCCGAGGAGCTGCTGGGGCAGAGGACGTGAGATGGACGCGCCGCGCGCCGCAGCCAGCCCAGGCCTGACCCCCGCGGTCGGGTCGGTGTCGCGGCCTGTCCGTGCGACGTCCGCGAGCAGGTCGGTCGCCCGCCGCGTCCTGGCGTCCTTCGCGGTCACAGTCCTCGCGTTCGCGGTCACGGTTGGGTGGAGCGGTGTGGCGCAGCGCCGGACGGCCGAGGACAGCACGGAGCTGACCAGCGGGTACGTCCCGGTCGCGCTGCGCCTGGGTCAGCTGCGGGCCACGCAGGGCACCCTGTCCACGCTCGTCGACGGCATCCCCGACGAGCGCAACCCGCTCTCGACCCGCTTGCTCATCGAGACGCTCGTCAGCGTCCGCCGCGCCGAGTACCAGGACACGCGGGCGGCCCTCTCGCACGATCTCGCCCGCGTCGAGAGCCAGGCGGCCCGGGCCTTCGCCCTGTCCGCCACCGGGGAGCTCGACTCCATCGCCGTCGCGCTGTCCAGCGACAAGCGCGGCTTCGAGCGCCTGTTTCAGGCCCTCGACGTCGGCGATCGCGACGAGGTCAACCGCGCGCTGGTCGTCGTGGGGGCTACCGAGCACGACGCCGACAAGCGGCTGCACGCGCTGGCCGATGCGGTCGCGCGATCGATGGACGCCCTCTCGCAGGCCGCGTACGTGCGGCAGGCTCGGGCCATCGTTGCACTGCTCACGCTGGCGCTGCTCACGCTGGGCGTCGGCGTCGTCGTCTCGATCCACGTCCGCCACCTGCTCGCCCCTCTCGCGCGAGTCACCGAGCGGGCCCGGGCCGTCGCCCGCGGAGACCTCACTCCGCAGCCCCTGACCCCGACTGACGACGAGATCGGCGATCTGGCGGCCGCCTTCGAGCAGATGGTGACCTCTGTCTCGCAGGCGCAGAGCCGGGCAGTCGCCAACGAGCGGCTGGCCGCCATCGGCAAGATGGCAGCGCACGTCACGCACGAGATCAGGAACCCGCTCTCGTCGATCGGGCTGAACATCGAGCTGCTCGAGGAGGAGCTGGCGAAGGACGAGTCGCGGACCGAGTCGCGTGCGCTCGTGGGCGCCATCGCGCGCGAGGTCGAGCGGCTCGGGCACCTGTCCGAGGAGTACCTGCGTCTGGCGCGCCTGCCGTCGCCGCGGATGGAGGCCGACGACGTGGTGGCGACGGTGCGCGACGTGGCCGACTTCGCGCGTCCCGAGATCGAGCATGCCGGGTGCACGATCGAGCTGCGGGCGGACGAGCCCGTCCCCGCTGCGATGTTCGACGAGGGTCAGATCCGCCAGGCGCTGCTGAACCTGGTGCGCAACGCGCGCGAGGCGATGCCCGGCGGCGGGCCGATCGAGGTGAGGGTCAAGGCGGACGGCATGAGCGTCGCCATCGTGGTGGACGACCGCGGCGGCGGGATCGCCGAGGACATCCGGGGCCGGGTGTTCGACCCGTTCTTTTCGACGAAGGGCGAGGGGACCGGGCTCGGCCTGGCCATCACGCGCCAGATCGTGGAGGCCCACGCCGGGACGGTGAACGCCGAGGCGCGTGACGGGGGAGGGACGCGTTTCCGCATCATGCTCCCCATCGCGCCGTCGCGCGCGCTCGGGGGGAAGGGGAAGCGGTAGGGGGCCTACTTCCTGGGTGCCCTGGGGGCGGCGCTCGGGGGGGGATTTGCGCTCGGGGCCGGCGCCGCGCTCGGGGCTGGAGCCGCGCCAGCGCCGGGGCTCGCCGACGCGCTCGACGCCGGCGAACCGGCCCACGCAGCCTTCGCGTCCGCCACGGCCTTGGCCTTGGCCGCCTTCGCGTCCGCCTCCGCCTTGGCCGCTGCCTGCAAGCGCTCGGCCGCCAGCATCTCGACGGTCTTGCCCGTCTCCCCGTCGAACACGCCGACCTGCCACCAGGTGTCGGCCTTGTGCGCTCTCGCGTCGCACACGTCCGCGACGAGCTTGTCGACGCGGTAGCTGCGGATGCAAGGCACCGCCTGCCCTTCGACCCGGTCGTCGGTGAAGTGCACGCCGACGGCAAACAGCTTGGCGGCCTGAGGGTCGAGGGTCATCACGGTCGTGAAGCCCATCGTGGCCGCCTTGCAGAAGGCTGCCGTGCTCTCGAGGCTGCACCCGGCCGCCTTCTTCCAGACGATGGGCGGTGCTCCGGGTGTGCCGGGCAGCGCCGGCTCGGCGGGCGCGGCCTCGACGAGCGGCGGCTTGGCCCCCTTGGGCGGCTTCTTGGGCGGCTTGATGGGCGGGGACCCGACGACGCTGCCGTCGGGGTTGAGATCGATGGAGGACAGCTCGATGCGCGGGAACGTGGAGGGGTCGTCCTCGGGGTCGAACTTCGTCCAGACCAACTGCAGGACGAACGGGGCCTTCGGGGCCACGCTGACGTCCGCAGACGACGTCCCACGGCGCTGCAGGTCGTCGAGCACCTCGACCTGCAGGGTGTACGTCCCGAAGACGTCGGGGGTGAAGCTGACGCTCGTCCCGCGGCTGCCCACGACCATCTTCGAGGTGGCGCCGGGCGGCAGGCTGCTGAAGCTCCATGTCAGGTCGATGATCGACCGCTGGCTGTTGAACGCCCCCACCACGCACGCCACCTTCGTGCCCGGGTCGGTGCTGAGGGTCTCCTCGAACGCGCCGTGCTCCTTGGCCCCCGCCACCTCGGCCCTGCACGTGATCTTGGCGGTCGGGGCCGACCCGCACGAGTCGCCGGGCGCGGAGTCGATGTGAAACTGCACATCCTTCCCGTCGACGAGCGGCACCCTGGCGACGTCGTAGACTGGCTTGGCGTCCCGGTCGACGGGGGGGCAATCAACGCCGGGCACCGTCACGTCGACGTAGGCGTGGATGCCCCCCTCGTTCATGACCACGTTGTGCAGCTCCGCCGTCAGCGCCTCCTTCTCCGGGGGGGCCGCGATGAGGAGCATCTCCTTGGAGAAGTTGACGTCGGCGGGCAGCACCGGGACCTTGTCGGCCTCGAGGGTCGGCCAGTGCTCGTGCCACTCGAGCTCGCTCTTGACTACGAAGTAGCCCTTCTCGAGGCCCGCCGGGGCCCCCTCGAGCAGCCAGTGGTTGACGTTGAGGGACGTCCCTTCCTCGTGCAGGCCTCGGTCGGCCGATGTCGTGCGCAGTACGGTGATGCGCGTCGGCGGGGCGAACGCGGTGCAGGACAGCGCCACGGCCGTCACGGATGCGAGGGCCGTCAGACGGAGCGCCCGCGTCGTCATCCTATGGGAATCCATCGGCGCACTATGCCGTGTTGTCGGTGTTCCCGCGACACGATTTCTAGCAACCCGCAGCCAGCGGCGCCGATGGGGGTGCATGCCCAACCTCGAACCTCTCACCAGCCCGGTGCGTGACCTCTGGAACCGCGCCACATCCTCCACGACCTCCGCCACCGGCGCCATCGCCGCGGCGGCCTCCACCTCGAACGCTCCGACACGCCCGCAGGCCGACATCGACGCGGCCTATGACCACGCCCTCGAGACGCTGCCCGGCACGTCGATGGCGATCCCCGCGTTCCTCGCGAGGATGGACCCCGTCGGCGCCAAGCTCGACCAGCTCCAGTCGACGATGCAGGGCCCCTACCACCTGAACGGAACGACCGTCTACTCGGGCGCCCAGTTCCGCATGGTCGGCGGCTTCAACCAGTCCGCGGTCACCGCCAGGGGACCGGCCCGTGACGCGCTCGTCAGCGCCGCCGCGAAGGCGCGCGTCACGTCGAGCGATCTGCTGAAGCTGCAGGAGGGGCGCGGCGACCCCGGGGCGCTCACCAGGGTGACCCAGGCGCTCATCGACGGGGGCCAGCTCGACATCGACTCGAACAGGCCGCTGGCCGACCAGATCCACGACCTGCAGTGGCGGTTCGGTCTCGGCTTCGACTGCGCCGGGTACGTCTACAAGGCGATCACGGCCGTCCACGGCGATCCGGCGAAGCTCGGCCTCAGGCCGGCTGTGGACGAGGACTTCACGGGCCTGCCCGGCAACCCGCGCTTCGGGAAGATGGCGCCGGCCGATGTCCGCGCGGGCGACGTCCTCGTCCTCCAGGGGCACGGCCGCGGTGACCCCGGCCACAACCTCGTCGTGTACTCGCACTCGACGGTCGGGTCGGCCCAGGCCGTGACCGAGCGGTTTCCGCTGGCCGGGACGTTCCTGATGGGCAAGACCGGCGTGCAGGCGTTCGAGGTCGACTCGTCGTTCAGCGCCGGTCCCGACGGCAACCCCCACGGCGGAGTGCGCCGGGATCTGCTGCTCTACGACGCGAAGTCCGGCTCCTGGTGCACCTGCAAGGGGACCGTTCCGCCCATCGTCTTCGACGGACGGGTCCCGTACTCCGAGGCCGCGCTGACCGGCTTCTTCCGGCCGAAGGGGAAGCCATGAGAGCGCTTGAACGACGGACGATCGCCCTCGCCCTCGCCCTGGCCGGCTGCACCGCGCGCACGGAGGCGAGCGGCGTCGCCCCCGGCGCGACCTCTACCAGCGTCGGACCGACGCTCACCTGGCTCGCCACAGTCCCCCCGCGGTCGCCCACGGCCGCCGTCCTCGAGTCGCCCTTCCGCGTCGCGCTCGTGGAGGCTGATCCCGCGGGCGGCGCGCCGTTCCACCGGGCCGAGCCGTGCCTCGTGCGCGGACGCACACTCATCTGCGACGACGCCTCGCCGCTCGTCTCGGGCGAGGACGGCATCGACGCCGACGCGACCCTCGCCGGCGCCATGGGCGAGGGGAGCGCGACGCCCGTGACGGGCGAGGTCCGCAACGTCGTGGGGCGCTGGCCCGACGACGCCTGGATGCTGACCTACGATCGTGACTCGAAGGCGGGGCGAAGGGGCGCCTACCGATGGAAGGACGGCCGCTGGCGTAAGCTGGGCGCCTGGGACGGCGCTCCGCGGTGGGTGGCCCGCTGGCGCGACGGGCTGATCGTCGACGCCGCCGGGGACGCCGACGACGAGCGCGCTCCGGGCGAGCCCTGGCGCGCGCCCCTGTCCTGGGTCGGCGCGGACGGCGCACGCAAGTCCGCCCCCGCGAGCCCGCTCGTTGCAGGGCGGGCGACCGGCTCCGGGCGAACGTGGCCGGAGGTCGACCATGTCGCGTCGGCGGACGGAGTCCTCTTCGTCGTGGCCGGCTCCGAGCGCCCGGCCAGGCTGATGGTGGAGCGGTGGCTCCCGGACGGCGCGAGGATGGCTCCGTACGAGCTGGCGCCGCGCCCGGCCCGAGCCCACCTCTGGACCAGGACCGCCCAGGACGTGGTCGCGTTCGGTGGGGCCACCAATGCCGACGACAGGCCGGTGCTGAGCCACTTCGACGGGCAAGGCTGGGCGCCGATCGAGCCCCCGCCGGGGGTGGACGTCATCGTCGCTTACGACCGCTCGGCGGCGGGCACCGAGCGCGTGTTCGCCTTCCGCGGCCTGGAGCTGTCGCTGTGGGAGCGCGCGAGCGGCGCCGCGTGGCGGTCTGTCGCGTTGCCGGCGCTTGCGGCGGGCGAGTCCATAGACGGGCACTGGTTGACCGACGACGACGCGTGGCTGCACGTCCGGGCGACGGACGGCCCGGGGCGGTTGCTGCGCCTGCGTCCCGTGAAGCACGTCTACCGGATGGGCGCGACGCCGGCGATCGAGCCCGTCCCAGCGGAAGCAGCCGGGCTCTTCGCGGCCTCTGCGGCGGCGTCCCATGCGGCGGTCCCTGCATCGCCGCGCGACCCGTCTCCCTTCCACGACGCGGTCGTCAGCTACCTCGACCCCCCGGAGGCGATGCTCCCCAACGCGCTGCGCGTCTGCCCGTTTCACGGCCGCACCTTCGTCTGCGGCGTCAGCGACGCGCCGCTCGTCTCCACTCCGGACGGCGTCGTGAGCGACGAGGCGGCCGAGGCGCGCATCGCCAGCGGGCGCGCGAGCCCGCTCACCGGGGACGTGGTCGGCGCGTTCGGCGCCTGGCCCGACGATGCGTGGATCGTCACGGCGCGACCGGGGACGACCGAGACGCGCGCCTACCGCCGCGAGGCGGACGCGTGGGTCCCGTTCGCGACGTGGGAAGGCCCCCTCGGCCAGACCGTCGCCAGGTCGGCGGGCGACCTGCTTGTGGCCCCGATGGTCGTCTCGAGCCACGACGCCGCACGCACGTACCCGCTGGGCGCGGCGCGGGCAGGGGCGAGGAGGCTCGCCGTGTCGTCGACGCGCGTCGTCGGCCCGAGGGAGACGTCCTGGCCGCCGGTCAGCGGCCTCGCGAGCGCCGGCGACGCGCTGTTCGTGGCGGCGGTCCACGACGGCAAGCTCGCGGTCGAGCGGCGGCTGGCCGGTGGGTCGCGCGGTGTCCGGGTCGACGCCGTCGCCGAGGCGGACGCGAACGACCCGGCCGGCGCCGATGTCGCGCTCTGGGCCGTGAGCGCCGATGACGCCGTGCTCTTCGGGCGGCTCGGCCACGGGGCGAAGACGCCCGTCCTGCGACGCTTCGACGGTCAGGCGTGGTCCGCCACAGCGACGCCGCCAGGCATCGATCGCGTCGCGGCGTACGACCGGACCTCGACGGGTGTCGATCGAGTCTTCGCCTACACGGGAGAGACGCTGGGCCTGTTCGAACGGCAGCCGGGTGCTGCTCGTGACCGGGCCGACGCCTGGCAGTCGGTGCCGCTGCCTGCCCTCGCGCCGGGCGACAGGATCCACGACGTCTGGCTCGCCAACGACGACGCGTGGCTCCTGGTCTGGCCAAAGGACACGACAAAGGACGCCCCGCATCTGATGCGCACGCAGCCCGTCAGACGGGTCTGGACCTATCCGCGGAGGCTCCCCGACGACCTCGGCTGGTGACCGACCGACTCGAAGTCGAATGCGACCGACTCCGAGTCGAATGCGAACTGACTCCGAGTCGAATGCGACTGACTTCGAGCCGAATGCGACTGACTCCGAGTCGAATGCAACCGACTCCGAGTCGTGTTCGCGTCAAGAACGCACGTCCGGACGCCGCGTTGCGTCACAGCCGTGGGGTCGGGCGCGTTGTCGCTTGACGGTGCCGCCGCTCGTGCTGAAGTGACTGCCTTGAGCTCCCTGCGCCCCGGCGAAGAGATTGTCCCCTTCGGTGCGCCGAGGTCCGAGACACCGCTGGCGACGAAGTTCCGCAGCACGTGGCTCGCTTCGTCGATCCGCGCGCTGCGCGAGCGCAAGCTGATCGACCGCTACCTCGCCGCGCTGCCGAGGGACCACCACGAGTCGATGGTCGGCTCGGTCGCCGGCGTCTGGCTCCCCATCAGCGTCGCCATGCAGCACTACGCGGCGTGCGACAGCCTCGGCCTGACGGTCGACGAGCAGGTCGCCATCGGTCGCAATGTCGCCATCTTCGCGCACCGCACCTCGTACAGCCACGCGCTCCGCGTGGCGAAGTCGGAGGACGTCTCGCCCTGGATGGTCTTCAACCTCCAGCAGCGCCTCTGGTCACAGGTGTGGCGTGGCGGCGACGTCGCCACGTTCAAACTCGGCGCGAAGGAAGCCCGCGTGGAGATCATCGCGTGGCCCTGCTCGGCGATCACCTACGTGCGCAAGGCGATGCAGGGTGTGCTCCTGGCTCAGACCGAGCTCTTCTGCACGAAGGCCTATGTCAACGACATCGAGTCACTCTGCACGTCGACGACGCTCGGTTACCGCGTGGCGTGGACATAGCCCAACACCACGCGGCGAGTCGCGAGACGGATTGAGGGCGCGGCCGCCTCCCGGCGGAGAGCCTAGGCCGCGGTGTAGGTTGTCGACCGCTTCTGGCCCTTGCTCTTGAGCAACTTCTTGGCGAGCCCCTCCTTGAGCACGCGGGGCATCTCGCGGGCCTCCATCCCCAGGTGCTGGCGGATCTGCTCGGCGCGCAGCCCGACCTTCTTCGATTTGATGAGCGCGACGACCTGGTCGAGCGCCTTGGCGATGTCGGCCGGCGAGCGACGCTGCAGGCGCCCCTTGGGCTTGCGACCCGCCTTGGACGCGATGGCGGCGGCGACCGCCGCAGCGGGCTTCGCAGCGCCACGGCGCGCGCCGCGCGGACCAGGGCGAAGCGCCGTGGTGCCGGTGCCGGCCGTGAACTCGAGAATGTCCTGCAGGTTGGCCGCGCGTATGGCATTGACGACGGCGGCAGCGAAGCTCGAGGCGAGATCGGATATGGTGGAACGGAAGGCGTTTGTCATTGCGCGGGACTATATACCGACGTCCTCGGGGGAAGTCACCATTGGTTGTTTGCACGCGTGACGAATACCGCGTTGTCTGAGCTCTGGAGTCCAGGTTCCGGTCATCGACTGCCCATCGAACCAGCCGCGAGGCGCAGTCGACGCGTCGCTCGCCCGACCTGGCGGTCTGTACGGCGTGCCGTCGTGCGCGTTCGCCGGATCGCGCACCCGCGTCTGCTCGTGATGGCGACACCGGAATAATCCAGTCTCACGGATTGCTGCGTGGGCAGTGGCACAGGTTGTGTCAGCGCCGCCCGGTCTCGCGGTTCACGGTTTGCCCGAAATCCCGGGAATTCGCCGCCGCCCTTGAATGTCGGGAGGCGGCGCGCAACTTGCTAGATCACGACGGCGAGTCGCGCCAAGGAGCCCGTCCATGCAAGCCTACACACTTCACGCGCAGTGCGTTGTCGGTCCCGAGGACACTCTCCCGCCGTGGCAGAGCTCCTGCTTCGACGCGCCGGTGCGCGAGAGCAGCGCGATGCTCGCCTCCGAGCGCCCTACCGTCCCGCCGCCGCGACGCTCGTCGCCGCGCGCCTGGGCCGAGTCCGACGTCGTGGTCTCGCGATTCCACCTCGGCCCGTCGGTCGACGAGGTCCTCTACCGCCTGTCGGTGGGCGACCTGACGGGGGCTGCCCTCGCCAACGAGGAGCTCGAGGGCTGCGTGCCGACGCGGCGGGCGAGCGACTTCGTCGTGGCTGCGCTGCAGCTCAGTCACCTCGAGGAGTACATGCTCGCGTCCGTGGACGGAGCGTCGACCTGGGGAGATATCCTCGATAGCGCCCCCTTCGCGCCGCACGAGACCCTGCGCGCGCTCTGCCGCCTCGTCGACGAGGACGTCATCGTGCTCGCAACGCCGGCCGTCGGCCACTGACAGCCCATTAGCGAGCGGCGTGGCCGTCCGCTGTTGCCATCGGGCGCAGGACCGACTTGCCCGGAACCTCCGCTGCGATCACCATCCGATAGGCAGTACTGGGCTGCTCGCGTCGTTCTGCTCTTGACGCGCGGCGCGTCTCGAACGAGGGGTCACGGTAGGGAACAAGGGAGCCGCCAACATCATGCTGTCCTTCGCCAACCACGGGAATCGCTCGGTCAACCTCCTGCCGCTGCTGGCCGCGCTCGCCGCGGGCGTCGTCGCGACAGGCTGCCTCGAGGCCAGCTCGAGCTCGAAGGCCAAGGACGGGGGCGTCGAGGCGTCGCACAAGGACGTCGGGGGGTCCACGCCCGAGCCGGACGCGAAGTCGAGGTCGGACGCGAAGGCTACCGTCGACGCCGCCAGGGACTCCAAGTCGCCAGTCGCGGACACGAGCGTGCCTGTCGACTCCGGGGTCGTCATCCCGACGTGCACGAACCCCACCGCGAATCAGGTCGCGTGCACGACCTGTGTCGAGCAGAGCTGCGTCTCGACGGTGTCGACCGCACTGACCGCGTGCGCCGCCTTCTACAGCTGCTTCCAGAAGTGCGATTGCAGCGACACCGCGTGCGTCGACACGTGCCTCAGCAAGGCCCCCGCGTCGTGCACGACGGCGCTCGGGGCGGTGGCCGCCTGCGAGAAGTCCTCGTGCGCCTCCGCGTGCGAGGCGCCTGCGACCGATGCGGGGCATGCGAAGGACGCGTCGGCCGACGCCTGCAAGGACGGGGGCGCGTGCAAGGCGCCGCCGGGCGACGGCGGCAGCGCCGCGTGGATCCCCAACTGCGCGAGCCCGTCCGCCTCGCAGTCCTCCACGTACACGGCCTGCTCGACCTGCGACCAGGCCCACTGCGAGTCGGACGTCGCCTCCGCGCTTACGTCGTGCACCGCGTACTATGCGTGCTACAAGGCCTGCGCCTGCAGCGACCTCATCTGCCTCGCGGGGTGCAGCGCCGACAGCACCGCCGCGTGCGCCGTGGCAGGGGCCACGCTCTCCGGGTGCCAGACGCTCAACTGCGCGCTCGAGTGTTCGGGCTTGTGACCGTGGCGTGGCACCGCTCCGGGTCTGTCGACCAGGCTCGAGTTCTGCGCGTCGATGGGGTAAGCGTCGTCCATCCTCATGCGCCAATCCCCCATTCGCAGCCTGTTGACCGTCACCCTCCTGGCCTCGTTCCTGACGCCGCTCTACGCGTGCGGGACCGAGAAGCGCGCGAAGGAGTGCGCCGCCCGCTGCGAGGCGGAGGCGAAGTCGTGCGCTGATCACAAGGAGAAGGACTGCCAGGAGAAGGGGAAGAAGTGCGCCGAGGGGTGCCTCTGAGCGGCTGACCGCAGGACCAACCGAGAGGGACCCATGCCCGAGCCGACGCGCGACGCAGCCTGGTCGCTGCTCTGCGAGCTGACGAAGACTCAGCCCCTGCGCCGCCACGCCCTGTCGGTCGAGGCGTCGATGCGCGCGCTCGCGCGGCGGGCTGGCGTCGGGGCGGACGAGGTCGCGCGCTGGGGTGTCGTCGGGATGCTCCACGACTTCGACTACGAGCGGTTCCCCACCAGGGAGGACCACGTCTTTCGCGGGATGGAGATCCTGCGCGAGCGCGGCTGGCCCGACGTCGTCATTCTGGGCGTCGGCGCCCACGCGCCCTACACAGGCGTCGCGTGCGAGTCGTCGCTGCAGCGCGCGATCGTAGCGGCCGACGAGCTCTCGGGCTTCATCGGCGCCTGCGCCCTCGTCCGCCCCTCCCGGAGCGTCCGCGACCTGCCGGCCGAGTCGGTGATCAAGCGCATGAAGGACAAGGCCTTCGCGCGCTCGGTGGACCGGGGCGAGATCCGTCGCGGCGCCGAGCTCGTCGGGATGCCGCTGCCCGAGCTCGTCGCGCTCGTCCTCGCGTCGCAGGTCCCCATCGCCGACACGCTGGGCGTCGGCGGAGCCGCGGCGCCCGACCTGCCCGACGAGCCCGTGCCCGGCGAGCCGCCGGAGGCGTAGCCGGTCGAGGGACGTCGCTCAATCGAGGGACGTGCCCGAGGGCTCGGGCACGAGCCTGGCGAAGTTCTGCAGGACGGCCGGCCCGCGGGTCCGGTCGTGGACGTCGGCCAGGAGCGCGTCCGGGTCGCCCCCCTCCTCCTTCACGAGGTGTCCCCGCGCCTCGACGTAGCGGCGCATCACGTCGGCGTCGAACTCGGGATGGAACTGCACCCCCCAGACGCTCGTCCCCACGCGGAAGGCCGAGACGGGATCGAGCCGTGTCGTCGCGAGCACGCAGGCGCCTCGCGGCGGGCGTACGACCGAGTCGACGTGCGACGCGTTCACGTGGAACGTGCGCGGCAGCCAGGCGAAGAGCGGGTCGTCGACGAGGCGCCGGGCCTGCACCGTGCCGATCTCGCGCCCGAGCGGGTTCTTGCGCACCTCGCCCCCGAGGGCGTGCGCGATCAGCTGATGGCCGAAGCAGACGCCGAGGAGGGGGATGGTGGTCGCCGCGATGTCGCGCACCAGCGTCTCGGCGCGCTGCATCCACGGAGCCGCGTCCGTGACGCTGCTGCTCGACCCCGTGATGATGAAGGCAGCCGCGGCGCGCGGTCGTGGCAGCGGCTCGGCCCCCTGCAGGTCGTAGGTGGCCCACTCGCCTCGCCAGGCGTCCCCCGTCTGTTCCTGGAACCAGTGCGGGAAGTCGCCGCGCACGGCCGCGATGGCGGGGATCGTCCGGCCTGCCACGAGGATGATGATTCGCATGTCTTGCCTTCCCCTGTCGTCACACAACCCTGAGCCGGTAGCCCCTGAGGGACTCGAACCCTCACGCCCTCTCGGGCCGCGGATTTTAAGTCCGCTGCGTATGCCGGTTCCGCCAAGGGGCCTCTCGCGTCGTCAATCGAGCTTGCCAACGCTCGCCTCCACCGCGCGCATCAGCGCCCCCGCCTCGACCAGCGCGGCCACGGCGTCGATGTCGCGATACAGGGGGCGGTCCTCCGTCATCGGCGCCACTCGCTTTCGGATCGCGCCGAGCGCCGCCTGGACTCCGCCGCTCGGCCGCAGCGGCGCGCGCTGGTCCACCCCAGCGGCCGCCGTCATGAGCTCGATGGCGAGCGCGTTGCGCGTGTTGGCAACGACCTGTCCGAGCTTCTTCGCGCTGACGCTCCCCATGCTGACGTGGTCCTCCTTGCCCGCCGACGAGGGGATCGAGTCGACGCTGGCGGGGTGGCAGAGGACCTTGTTCTCGCTGACGAGCGACGCGCTCGCCACCTGCGCGATCATGAAGCCCGAGTGCAGCCCGCTGCCCGCTGCCAGGAACGGCGTGAGGCCGCCCGACAGGGCGGAGTTGACCATCTGCTCGACCCGACGCTCGCTGATGTTTGCCAGCTCGGCGACCGCCATGGCCGCGAGATCGAGGGCTAGCGCGAGCGGCTGCCCGTGGAAGTTGCCGCCGCTGATGACCTCGGCCGCGCCGTCGGGGCCGACGAAGACGCTGGGGTTGTCGGTGACGCTGTTGACCTCGCGCTCGAGCACCTGCCGCACCCAGGCGAGGGCGTCGCGGGACGCGCCGTGGACGGCCGGCATGCACCGCAGCGAGTAGGCGTCCTGCACCTTGCCGCAGCTCCGGTGGCTCTCGGCGATCTCGCTCTGCGCGAGCAGCGTCCGGAGGTTCCTCGCCACGGTCGCCTGGCCAGGGTGCGGGCGCGCGGCCTGGAGCCGCTCGTCGAACGGTCGGGTCGACCCCTTCAGCGCCTCGAGGCTCATGGCTCCGGCCACGTCCGCGGCCAGGCAGAGGCGTTCGGCCTCGAGCAGGGCCAGCGTCCCCAGGGCGGTCATGTACTGCGTGCCGTTGATGAGGGCGAGGCCCTCCTTCGACTCGAGCACGATCGGCGACAGGCCCGCCGAGCGCAGCGCCTCGTCGCTGCCCGTGCAGGAGCGCGCTCCGGTGCGGGACGGGTCGTGCGACGCCTGGCCCTCGCCGATGAGCGCGAGCGCCAGGTGGGCGAGGGGGGCGAGGTCGCCCGACGCCCCGACCGACCCCTGCGAGGGGATGCGCGGGTGCACGCCGCGGTTGAGCATCTCGAGGAGTAGATCGATCACCTCGGCGCGCACGCCGGAGTGCCCCAGGGCCATGACCTGCGCTCGCAGCAGCATGATGCCGCGCACCGCCGGGACGCCCAGGTCGGGACCGACGCCGCACGCGTGCGAACGGACGAGGTTCTGCTGCAGCTTGCGGATGTCCGCGGCGCCGATGCGCGTCTCGCTGAGCGCCCCGAAGCCCGTGTTGACGCCGTAGATGGCCGGCCCGCTGTCGCCGGCGCGCGCGATAGCGTCGATGGCGGCGCGCGCGCGGAGCACCCCGGCCCGGGCCCCGTCGTCGAGCGCCACGGGGCGGCCGCGCACGGCGACGTCTTCGAGATCGACCAGACGGAGAGGAGAACCGACGAGCACGGTGGCGGTCATGGAACGAGCCGAGCCTATCACCCGTCGGCAGGCGGACGCACCCCGCGCGAGGGGCGCGAGGCGCTTGCGCTCGGCCGACGGGAGGTGGTTAGGTCGACGCGATGTTCGCCGTTCGACACGGGGGCGCGTGACCGACCTCGGCCTCACCGAGGAGCTCGAGCGGGCCCTCCTTCACGAGGTCGTCGCCGAGTACAAGCGGCTGAACGAGGAGTTCTTCCGCGGGACTCTCCGCCTCCCGACGCTCGAGTTTCGCAGGACGAGCGCCAGGCTCGGCACGTGGGACGCGGCCACGCGCACCCTCACGCTGTCGCGCGAGGCGCTGATCGACCACGGGTGGGGGGCGCTGTGCGAGGTCCTCAAGCACGAGATGGCGCACCAGTACGTCAGCGAGGTTCTCGGCGAGCAGAGCGAGACCGCGCACGGGCCGGCGTTCAGGGGCGTGTGCGTCCGGCTGGGCATCGACGCGGCGGCGGCCGGGCTGCCTTCACACACCCGCGATCCGGTCGAGCGGCGCCTCGTCGACCGCATCGCGCGG
>Ga0181517_10002524_pt1 | contig 18586 bp, 15 predicted proteins | sample PEATcosm2014_Bin_31_FD_119748 | JGI IMG/M metagenome (GOLD analysis project Ga0181517, IMG submission 119748) | Peatland microbial communities from MTU Mesocosm Facility, Houghton, MI, USA - PEATcosm2014_Bin01_30_metaG | ecosystem: Environmental > Terrestrial > Soil > Wetlands > Peat | place... | reverse complement strand
TGGTCGATGACGTAGTGGCGGTCCTTCGGCCCCAGGATCACCGGAATCATGTTCCGTCCGAGGAAATCCGAGGCCTTGTCCACGCCCTTGCTGCGCCATTCCTTCCGCTTCTCCTCGACCTCGCGCATGCCCACCGTGATCTGCGTCGGGCGCAGATCGGCGATGGCGACCGGGTGCAGAATGGGTTCGCGGACAGTCACCGGCGGATTCCTCCCTGGGTTGGCGGGCGCGGCGCATCAGCCGTCTATCACATTCCCTCAGCAAGCCTGATCCCCGCAATCAGGGATTGGGCTCGCGGTTTGCGGCCGCCATACTTGGCGACCGCGCCGCTACTCCGGGACCCCGTCCGCATGTCCGTGACCACCGCCTCGCCGCCCCGCCCCGCCGTCGTCACCGGAACCACCTTCTCGGTGCTGGTGGCGCTCAGTTTCTGCCATATGCTGAACGACATGGGGCAATCGCTGCTGCCGGCGATCTACCCGCTCCTCAAGGACAACTACCACCTCGATTTCGGGCAGGTCGGCCTGATCACGCTGACCTTGCAGATTACCGCGTCGCTGCTGCAGCCGCTGGTCGGCATCTATACCGACCGCCGCCCGCAGCCCTATTCGCTGTCGGTCGGCATGGCGTTCACCCTGGTGGGCCTTCTGGTGCTGTCGCGGGCCGCCAATTTTCCCGTGCTGCTCGCCGGCGCGGGCCTGGTCGGCGCCGGGTCCAGCGTCTTCCACCCGGAATCCGCGCGCATCGCGCGGGCGGCTTCGGGCGGACGGCACGGGCTGGCGCAATCGGTGTTCCAGCTCGGCGGCAACACCGGCGCCGCGATCGGCCCGCTGGCGGCCGCCTTCGTGGTGCTGCCGCGCGGTCAGGGCAGCCTGGCCTGGTTCTCGCTGGCCGCGTTGACCTCGATCATCGTGCTGGCTTGTGTCGGCGCCTGGTACCAGCGCCGCCGCGCCGCCGCCGGCCCGCGCGCGGCCACCGCCGAACTGCCCTCGCACTCCCGGCGGGTGGTGCGCCGGGGCATCGCCGTGCTGGCCACGCTGATGTTCTCGAAGACCCTCTATTCGACCAGCTTCGCCACTTTCTACATCTTCTACCTGATCCAGCGCTTCGGCATCTCGGTGGGGGACGCGCAGCTCTACCTGTTCATCTTCCTCGGCGCCTCGGCGGCCGGCACGATGGTGGGCGGGCCGGTGGGCGACAAGTTCGGCCGCCGCTACGTCATCTGGTTCTCGATCCTCGGCACCCTGCCCTTCGCGGTGGGGCTGCCCTATGTCGGGCTGTTCTGGACGGCGGTGCTGACCATCCCGATCGGCCTGATCATCTCCTCGGCCAACTCGGCCATCCTGGTCTATGCGCAAGAGCTGGTGCCCGGCCGGATCGGCATGGTGTCCGGCATCCTCTTCGGCTTCTCCTTCGGCCTGGGCGGGTTGGGCGCGGCGGCGCTGGGCGAGCTTGCCGACTACACCTCGATCGGCCTGGTCTACGACGTCTGCGCCTGGCTGCCGATGCTCGGCCTGCTCACCTGGTTCCTGCCGGACATCGAACGCGCCCGCCTCGCCGCGCGCCGCCGCGGATAAGGCGCGGCCGGGGGGCGGCGCTTCGTCCGCCCTGCTTTCCCCGCTTGGCCGCCGGCCCGATCGGCGGCATGTTCGGTGCCCGTATCGGGGAGCAGGGTGTGGTCAGCCGGGACATCTATCGCGAAGCCATGGCGCGGGTCGGTTCCGCCGTGCACGTCGTCACCACGGCCGGGCCGGCCGGGCGGCATGGCTTCACCGCCTCGGCGGTGGTGGGCGCGACCGATGATCCACCCACGCTGCTGGTCTGCCAGAACCGTTCCAGCGACGCCAATCCCGCCTTCAAGACCAATGGCGTGCTGTGCGTGAACACGCTCGCCGCGGCGCAGGAAGATCTGTCGCCGGTGTTCGCCGGCATGACGATGTGCGACATGGCAGGCCGCTTCGCCGCCGCCGCGTGGGACACGCTGGCGACCGGCGCGCCGGTGCTGCGCGGCGCGCTGGTCTCGTTCGACTGCCGCATCGTCCAGGTGGTCGAGACCGGCAGCCATTCGGTGCTGTTCTGCGAGGTCGCGGCGATCGCTACCGGCGAGGGTCATGAGGGGCTGATCTATTTCGGCCGCGGCTATCATCCGGTGCGGCTGAAGGATCCGGGCTGAACGAATAAAAAGGCCCGGGGTGATGCCCCGGGCCTTCCGTGCGCATAACGCGGCGCGGCTTACATCTGGGAGTAGCTGCCCTTGTGCCAGATGTACATCGTGTAGTCGGAGTCCAGGATGTCGCCCTTCTTGTCGTAGCCGATCTTGCCCAGCACGCTATCCCACGGGCCGCCCGACTTCAGCATCGCCGCGACCTTCTTCGGATCGGTGGTGCCGGCCTTGGCGGCCGCCTCGGCCCACACCTGGACGGCGGCGTAGGTGTAGAGAACGTAGCCCTCGGGATCGATGCCCTTGTCCTTGAATTCCTTCACCACGGCCGCCGCGGTCGGACGAATGCGCGGGTCGGAGGGGAAGGTCATCAGCGTGCCTTCGCCGGTGTCGCCGGTGATCTGCCAGTACTCGGTCGTCACCAGCGCGTCGCCGCCCATGACGGTGGCGTTCAGCCCCTGCTGCGTGGCCTGGCGCTTGATGAGCCCGATCTCGGTCTGGTAGCCACCGATATAGATCAGGTTAACGCCGGCCTGCTTCAGGCGGCTGACAATCGCCGAATAGTCCTTCTCGCCTGGCGTATAAGCGGAATAAAGCGCCTCCATCATGCCGGCCTTGTTCAGCGCCTTCTTGGTCTCGTCGGCGAGACCTTTGCCGTAGGCCGAGTTGTCATGCAGGATCGCGACCTTCTGGCCCTTGTATTCCTTGGCGATATAGGCACCCGCCACCGCACCCTGCTGGTCGTCGCGCCCGCAGGTGCGGAACGTGTTCCAGCTTCCCTCGTCGGTGAACTTGGGGTTCGTCGAGGCCGGGGTGATCTGAAGAATCCCCTCGTCGGCATAGACCTTGCTGGCCGGAATCGAGCTGCTCGAGCAGAAGTGCCCGGCCACGAACACCACTTTCTTGCTGGCGAACTCGTTGGCCACCGACACCGCCTGCTTCGGGTCGCAGGCGTCGTCGCCGATGTTCAGCACCAGCTTCTGGCCGAGCACGCCGCCCTTGGCATTGATGTCCGCCACCGCCTGCTCGGCGCCTTCCTTCAGCTGCACGCCGAAGGTCGCGTTGCTGCCGGTGATCGGGCCGGCGGTCCCGATCTGGACATCGGCCCGCGCCGACGTCGTGGCGGCGAGGGCCAGCAAGGCAGCGCCGGCAAAGACGATCCTTCTCATCATGCGGTCGATCTCCCATCGGTGTCAGACGTTCCACCGCACGGCACGCGCGGCTGGGTTGCAGCCTACGCGGTTCATTCGCCCCCCGTAAAGCCCTGTCCTGCCGCGAGGCATGCAAGGAGATGGGGTGGAGACAATATGGCTTGCGCTCGGCGCCAAGATGGTGACGACCGCGGCGATCGTGGTGGTGACCTGCCTGGTGGTCGAGCGCGCCGGGCTGCTGGTGGGGGCGATGGTGGCGTCGCTGCCGGTTTCCGCCGGCCCGGCCTATGTCTTCCTGGCCGCCGAGCACGGCGCCGCGTTCATCGCCGCCAGCGCCCCGGCGAGCGTGGCCTCGCTCACCGCCACCGCGGTTTTCGCCGTCGTCTATGGCGCGCTGGCGCGCCGGCACGGGCGATGGGCAAGCACGTTCGGCGCGCTCGCGGTCTGGGCCGTGGCGGTGACCGGGTTGCGCGCCGCCGCCCCCGGACTGGGCGCGGTGGCCATCGCCGCGGTGGTGGTGTTTCCGCTCTGCCTGGTCATCGTCGCCCCCTGGCGCCACGCGCCGGTCAGTGGGCGGCCGCGTTCGTCGAGCCGGGACATCGCGGTACGGGCCGGCGCGGCGATGCTGCTGGTCGGCGCCACCATCGTGGCGGGCCAGTTGCTCGGCCCGGGCGCGGCCGGGGAGCTGGCTCTGGCGCCGGTGGTGATGACCAGTCTCGCGGTGCTGCTCTATCCGCAGATCGGCGGCCCGGCCGCCGCGGCGGTGATGGTCAACACGCTGCCCGGCCTGATCGGCATGGCGGTGGCCGCGGCGGTGCTGGGGGTCACCGCCCGCCCGTTCGGCGCGACGCTTTCGCTTCTGCTGGCGCTGGCGATCTGCCTGGCCTGCAACGGTGGCGTGGTGGCGCTGGCCCGCGCCCGGCGACGCTGAGCGGTCGGTCAGGCCGCGGCCTCGACCTCGGTGTCGATCCGCGCGCCCCGCTGCCGCCGTGCCACGGCCAGATCGTAGTTGCTCTGAAGGGTCATCCAGAACTCCGCGGAGGTGCCGAAAAACCGCGCCAGCCGCAGGGCCGTGTCCGGCGAGATTGACCGTTCGCCCCTGACGATCTCGTGCAGGCGCTGCGGTGGCACCCGCAGCTTCAGCGCGACGGAAGCGGCGGAAATGCCACGCGCCGCAAGTTCCTCGCGCAACGTCACTCCCGGATGGACCTCATGGAACTGCATGATGGTTGCCTTTCAATGGTAGTCCACGATCTCCACGTCCAGCGCGTCACCGGCCTCGAAGCGGAACACGACCCGCCAGGGTCCATTGACCGTGACCGCCCAGGTGCCGGCCCGGTCACCCGACAGCTTATGCAACCCGACGCTGCGCAACCGGCCCAGATCGTCCAGCGTCTTCGCCGCGTCGAGCTGCGCCAGCCGCAACCGCGCCCGCTCGACATCGAGACCGGACCAGCGGCTCCTGCCGGTCTCGGCAAAGCGCCGCGTCGCCACCGTCTTCCACGACCGGATCACGCCCGAACATGACACGCGGGGCGTGTCATGTCAAACGTTTGGAACGTCAGCGTGCTGGCGTTGGCCCACGCCCGCTACTGCGCCTGCGCGCTCGCCGCGCTGCGGGTCGCGCCGACGCGGGCGGCCAGTGCGGCGGCCATGAATTCGTCCAGCGCGCCGTTCAGCACCGCGTCGGGGTTGCCCGTCTCCACCCCGGTGCGCAAATCCTTCACCAACTGATAGGGAGCGAGAACATAACTGCGGATCTGGTGGCCCCAGCCGATGTCCGTCTTGGCGTTCTCCTGCGCCGCCGTCACTGCCTCGCGCCGTTGCAGTTCCTGCTCATAGAGCCGCGCCTTCAGCATCCCCATCGCGGTGGCCCGGTTGCGGTGCTGGCTGCGGTCCTCCTGGCAGGCCACCACGATGCCGCTCGGCACGTGGGTGATGCGGATGGCGCTTTCCGTCTTGTTGACGTGCTGCCCGCCGGCGCCCGAGGAGCGGTAGGTGTCCACCTTCAGGTCGGCCTCGTTGATCTCGATGTTGATGCTGTCATCGACCACCGGATAGACCCAGACGCTGGCGAAGCTGGTCTGCCGCCGCGCCGCCGCGTCGAACGGGCTGATCCGCACCAGCCGGTGCACCCCCGCCTCGGTCTTCAGCCAGCCATAGGCGGTGGGTCCGCTGACCTGCAGCGTCACCGACTTGACGCCGGCCTGCTCGCCCTCGTTCTCGTCCAGCTTCTGGACCTTGTAGCCGCGCTGTTCCGCCCAACGGATGTACATGCGCGCCAGCATCTCGGCCCAGTCCTGCGCCTCGGTGCCGCCGGCGCCGGCGTTGATCTCGATATAGGCGTCGTTGCCGTCGGCCTCGCCGGACAGCAGGCTTTCGATTTCCCGCCGCTTCGCCTCGGCGGCCATCGCGCGCAAACCAACCACGCCGTCGGCCACCATGGCGGCATCGCCCTCGGCCTCGGCCATCGCGATCAGTTCCATGGCATCGCCGAGTTCGCGCTCCAGCCTGAGCACGTCCTCGATCAGCCCGGCCAAGCGGTTGCGCTCGCGCATCACGCTTTGCGCGGCGGCGGCGTCCTTCCAGAGGTCGGGGTCTTCGGCGCGGTTGTTCAGTTCGTCGAGGCGGGCGCTGGCGACATCCCAGTCAAAGATGCCTCCTCAGCAGCGCCACCGACTGCTTGATCTGCTCGTTGAGGGCGTCGGCTTCGGCGGCCATTGTGCTACGGGCTCCGCGGCAAGGGGCAGCGTCAATACAGCCCGCCCAGGCCGCTGTCGACCCCAGCGGCTTGCGGTGACGGCGGCGGCGCGGCGGTCCCTGGCGCATCCGGCGAGGCGGCCATCACCGGCCCGGCGCCGATCGGCGCGGAGGCTCCCGGCACCTGGTCGGGCTTGAACGCGTCGGTCACCATGCCCGAACCCGAATCCCAGCTCGCCAGGGTCACCCCCGGCGGCTGCGCGAAGATCAGCTTCGGCCGCGTCTTCAGCGCCACCGCCATGAAGTCGTGCCAGATCGGCCCGGCGTTGGCCGCGCCGGTCTCGTTGTTGCCGAGCGTGGTCGGCGTGTCGTAGCCGAACCACACCACCGTCACCAGATCAGGCGTGAAGCCGGCGAACCAGGAGTCCTGGAAGTCCTGGCTGGTGCCGGTCTTGCCGGCGGTCACCCGCCCCAACCCCTGCCCGGCCCCCGCCCCGGTGCCGCGCGTCATCACCCCCTGCATCATGGTCACCAGCTGGAACGTGCTGGCCGGGTCGGCCAACTGCTTGCGGTCATCGGTCAGCACCGGCGGGTGCTGCGGGTCGTCGCAGCCCTCACAATCCGGACCGGGCGCGCGCCAGAGCACGTTCCCGTCGGCATCCTGCACGCTGTCGATCAGCGTCGGCACCACCTCCCGCCCGCCGGCGGCCAGCCCCGCGTAGGCGCCGGCGTGGCGCAGCACCGTGGTTTCCACCGCCCCCAGGGCTGCCGGCAGCACGCGGGGCATGTCATCGACCTCATGGAAGGCGATGGCGGTCTGCGCCACCGCCTCCATGCCCACCTGGGCGGCCACTCGCACGGTCACCAGGTTCAGTGACTGCTCCAGCGCGACGCGCAGCGGCACCGGCCCTTGAAAATCCATCTCGAAATTATTCGGCCGCCACTTCCCCGCCGCCCCCTGGTCCAGCACGAACGGCGCGTCCAGGAAGCGTTGCGACGGCGATACGCCGCTCTCCAGCGCCGTCAGATAGACCAACGGCTTGAAGCTCGACCCGGGCTGCCGGGCGGCCTGGGTCGCGCGGTTGAATTGCGAGAGCTCGAAACTCCAACCGCCCGCCATCGCCAGCACCCGGCCGGTGCGCGGGTCCAGCGACACCAGCGCGCCCTGCACCAGCGGGATCTGCCGCAGCAGCAGCCGCTCCGGCCGCGCCGGCGCGCGGCCCTGCGCCGGGGCACCCGGCGCCAGTTCCGCCATCACCACGTCGCCCGGCTTCACCACGTCGCCGATCCGCCGCGGCGCCGGGCCGAGCGTGGTCCCCGGCGGCGGCGCCGAGGCGCCGGGCGGCACCTGCACCGGCCGCGCCCAGGCCAGATCGGCCAGCGCCATCGGCACGATCCGCGGGCTTGCCGCGGCGCCCGGCTCGAGCACCCCGAGCTTCGCCTCGCTGTCGGTCGCCTCCAGCACCACCGCCAGCCGCCAGTCCGCCAGCATGCCAGGAGGTCGCGCCACCTGGCCGAGCTGGCTCGCCCAGTTCGTGCGCAGCGACGGCCCCGCGGCCAGCCGCGTCACCGGCCCGCGCCAGCCGCCGCGGCGCCGGTCGTAGCGCATCAACCCGTCGCGCAACGCGCTGTCGGCGGCGGCCTGCAAGGCCGGGTCGAGCGAGGTGCGCACCACCAGTCCGCCCTGCGTGGTCTCGTCGGCGCCGAACTGGTCGACCAGATGGCGGCGCACCTCCTCGGCGAAATAGTCGGCGCCGGTCACCATGTCGGGCCGGCGGAACTGCGCCGGCACCACCGGCTGCGCCTTGGCCGCTGCCATCTGCTCGGCGGTGATGGCGTGATCCTCGGCCATGCGGTCCAGCACCCAGTCGCGCCGCCCCTTCGCCGCGTCGGCGAAGCGGAACGGGTTGTAGTTGTTCGGCGCCTTCGGCAACGCCGCCAGGAAGGCAGCCTCCGGCAGCGTCAGCTCGTCCAGCGGTTTGTTGAAATAGGCCTGCGCCGCCGCGGCGACGCCATAGGATTGCAGACCCAGATAGATCTCGTTCAGGTACAGCTCGAGAATGCGCTCCTTGCTGAGCGCGTCGTCGAGGCGGATGGCGAGGATCGCCTCCCGCGCCTTGCGCGCCGCCGACACCTCGTTGCTGCCGAGCAGGATGTTCCTGGCCACCTGCTGATCGATGGTGGATGCGCCCACGGGCCGGCGGCCCTGGCCGTAGTTCAGCAGGTCGGTCACCGCGGCGCGCGCGATCGCCAGCGGATCGACACCGCGGTGGAGGAAGAAGTTCTGGTCCTCGGCGGACACGAAGGCCCGCTTCACGACGTCGGGAATGGCGGAAAACGGGACGAAAATGCGCCGCTCGGTCGCCAGTTCCGACAGCAGCCGGCCATCGCCGGCATAGACCCGGCTCATCACCCGCGGCTGGTAATGGCGCAGTCCCTCGACATCCGGCAGGTCCGCCGAGAAACGCTCGTAGGCCACATAGCCGCCCACCGCCGCCACGCCGCCGCCCAGCACGGCCAGCCCGGCGAACAGGCCAACCACACGGCCGAGCCAGCGCCACCGCCGGCGCGGCGGCCGCTTGCGGCTCCCCCGCGGCGGCTTCCGCCCGGATTCAGGAGGTGCGAGCTTCTCGCCCGCCGTCAACGGTTCGGTCATGCCGGTTCGCTACACCCGTATCGCATCGCGGCAAAACGCTGCCGCCGTCATCCCGCCATGCGTCGCGCCGTCGGCGTGCCGCCGGGTCCGTTGCTAAAATAGGTATCGACGGCCCGTTTCATAGCCGCCGCCACGCGAACGCGATGATCCGGACGGCGCAACGCCGCCTCGTCCGCGCGGTTCGACATGAATCCCATCTCCACCAGCACGCTGGGAATGTCGGCCGCCTTCAGCACCACGAAGCCGGCGTGTCGGCACGGGTTGCCCAGCAGCGGCGTGTCACGGTGCAGCTCCGTCACCACGCTGTTCGCCATCCGCGCCGAGCCCTGCCGCGTCTCCTGACGCACCAGGCTGGCCAGGATGCGCGCCACCTCCGGCGGGGTATCGCGGAAAGCCGGCACGCCGAAACGGTCGGCGGCGTTCTCCCGCGCCGCCAGCGCCGCGGTCTGCGCGTCCGAGGCGGTGCCGAGGGTGTAGACGCTGGCGCCGTGCACCCGGGGATCGTGCATGGCGTCGGCGTGCATCGACACAAACAGGGCGGCGCCGTGCTTCTGGGCGATGTCCACCCGCTCCTCCAGCGGGATGAACACATCGTGCGTCCGGGTCAGCCCCACCCGGTAGCGCCCCGACGCCTCGAGTTGCCGGCGCAGTTCCAGCGCCGCGGCGAGGGCGACATATTTCTCGTAGGTGCCGGAGATGCCGATCGCGCCGGGGTCCTTGCCGCCATGGCCGGGGTCGAGCACCACCAGCGGCAGCGTGCGCGGCGGCGGCCGGTTGAGGCGCAACGGCGCGGCCGCGGCGGCGGCCGGCAACAGGAAGCTGACGCAAACGCCGTGGCCAAGCAGGAATCGACGCGTGAACACCTGATTCTGTCCCGGTTGCCTTGCCCGAAGCGGTTTGTACGACATTAGCGGATGCTTCTAGCACAACACATCCGCTTTCGCACCTTCGGCGTTGATCCGGGCCGATTCATGGCACGAAACTGGCAACCGGATGACGGCAACCCGGCGTCAATGCTCCGGGCTGGTCTTGCGCCCCCGGAACAGCCCCGCCAGCGCCGCGCGGACGGAGGCCATCTGCAGTACCACCGTCAGCAGGATGGCGGTGGCCAGCACGATGGAGATCGGCCGGGTGAAGAAGGGCAGCAGGCTGCCGCCGGACAGCACCAGGCCGCGGCGCAGGCTTTTGTCCAGCAGGCCGCCCAGCACCAGACCCAGCACGAAGGGCGCCATCTGATAGCCGCGCCGGCGCAGGAAGAAGGCGCCGATGCCCACCGTCACCATGGCGTAGACGTCGAACAGGCGCGACGCGCTGGCATAGGCGCCGATGGTGCAGAGCAGGAAGATGATCGGCATCAGCACGGTGCGCGGCACCCGCAGCACGTAGAGCAGCGGCCGCACCAGGAACAGCCCGAACACCAGGATGCTGCACATCGCCAGCGAGGTCATCGCCACCACGTCGAGGATGAACTGCGGGTGGTCGATCGTCAGCATCGGACCGGGCTGGATGCCGTGGATGATCATCGCCGCCATCAGCACCGCCGACGGCGCCGAGCCCGGCACGCCGAGCGAGAGCATCGGGATCATGTGTCCGGGAATCGAGGACATGTCGCCGGTTTCCGCCGCCATCAGGGCATCGATCGAGCCGTGGCCGAACTGGTCCTTTTCCTTGCTGAACATGCGCGCGGCGGCGTACGACATCCAGGCGCCGGCATCCTCGCCGATGCCCGGCAGCAGGCCGGTCAGCACGCCGATCGCGCCGGAACGCAGCGAGGTCTGCCAGTACTGGAACACTTCGCGGAAGCGGGGCAGCACGGAGTCCTTGAGGTCCACCAGTTGTCCCGTGGGATTGGAGAGCGTGGTCAGGATTTCGGAAAAGCCGAAGGCGCCGACCAGCGCCGGGATCAGCGAGATGCCGCCGGCAACCTCATCGAAGCCGAAGGTGAAGCGGTCGTGGGCATACAGCCCGTCCTGGCCGATCTGGGCGACGAACAGACCCAGCAGGCCCATCAGCCAGCCCTTCAGCGGGTCGTTGCCGACGATGCGGCCGGACATCGTGACGCCGAACAGCGCCAGCCAGAAAAACTCATACGACCCGAAGGAAAGGGCGACGCGCGCCAGCACCGGCGTGAGGGCCGCCAGGCAGAACACACCGAACAGCACGCCGCTGAAGGCCCCGGAGGTGGCGATACCGATCGCCCGGCCCGCCTCGCCGCGCAGCGCCAGCGCATGGCCGTCGGCGCAGGATGCGGCGTTGGCGGCGGTGCCGGGAATGTTCAGCAGGATCGCCGAGCGCGACCCGCCGTACAACGTGCCGACATAGGAGCACACCAGGATCAGGATGGCGTCGTTGGCTGGCAGCCTGACCGTGAGCGTGGTCAGCAAGGCGATGCACAGCGTCGCCGACAGTCCGGGCAGGCAACCCACCAGAACGCCGCACAGCGCGCCGCCCAGGCCAAACAGCACCTGCGGAAAGCCGAAAACACCGGCATAGGCATGAACGAGGGTGGAAACGCCGCTAAGCATGAAACCTCCGGCGCTCAGGGCAAGTGGACAAGGAAGAATTTCTCAAACACGAGCGTCGCGAGGATTCCGGCGCCGAGGCCGACGACCACGGCGAAGCCGACCGCGCGCGCATCCAGCCGGCGTCCGGCCGCCTTGCGCTGCGGGTGTTGCAGGACCAGGATCGACACCGACACGAACAGGGCCGAGGCGAGCCAGAACGGCAGCCCACGCCCGATCAGCACGACGCTGTAGATCAGGCACAGCCCGGTAACCAGCGCCAGCCGGCCCGGCTGCAGGCGGTACCGGCGCTGCTCCATCTCCTCCTTGGTCACCAGGATCGGCTTGCGCCGCATCGCCACCGCGGCGCCGAACAGGATCATGACGATGCCGAGCAGACCCGGCAGCAGCCCGGGGGCGGCGTAGATGGCAACGCCCTGTTCCTCGAGCCGGTCCATGGTCAACGACCCGATGAGGACCGCGAGGCCGAACGCGCACCAGGCCAGGCCCTCCTTGAGATCGGCGCGGTCGCGCCTGGCCGGGCTTTCCGCCCCCGCGGCCGGCGGCGCGGATGCGCCGGCCACGGGGTTTTGTTGCGGGTCCTGATCGCTCACGGCGCGGGAATGCCCACGGTGTCGGGCTTCACCTTGGCCTGGCCGGTGTTGTAGAGCACCCAGGCGTTGTACTGCACCGCCGGCCAGACCAGCTTCTGCGCCGCCTCGCCACAGACCGGCACGAACAGCGCGCCGTGGCTGGTGGCGTATTTCTTCATCACCTCGCTGTTGGCGATGGTCGTGTTCCAGACATGGTCCATGGTGGCGACCACGTCGTCCGGCACGCCCTTGGGTATGAAGATGCCGAAGGAATTGGCCGGCGAGGTGAAGCCGGGAATCGAGTCCGACATGGGCGGTATGACGCCGTAGCCGTCCAACTGGAGCGGCGTGTCGCCGATGGTCGCCAGCGGGATCAGCTTCTTGGCGCGGATCATGTCCGCTTCCTCGCTCGCGAGCTGGGTGGTGGTGTCGGTCTCACCGGACACGGTGGCGATCACCGCTGGAGCCCCGCCGTCATACTTGACGCGACGGAAGGTGACGTTCGCCGCCTTGGCGATCTGGTCCATCCCGGAGGTGCTGCCGGCGACGGCGCATGACACCGTGTTCGGCTTCGCCGCCATGGCGGCGAGCACATCCTTCACCGTCTTGTACGGCGAGTCGGCCGGCACCGCGAGCACCCATACGTTGGCGATGCTGAGGTAGAGGTTCCAGTCGCTGATCCGGGCCTTGCCGGTGCCCAGCGTCTCATAGGAGCCGAGGTCCTGTGCCGCCCCGGCGGTCCAGGTGTAGCCGTCGCGCGCCGCGCTCAGGCAACTGTTGGTGCCGATGGCGCCGGACGCGCCGGGCTGGTTGATGATGACGATGGTCTGCCCCAGCGGCTTCTCCAGCTCCAGCGCCGCGACCCGGGTGACCTGATCGGTGGCGCCACCGGCCGCCCACGGCACGATCAGGTTGATCGGCCGCGCCGGCTTCCAGGTCGCGCCCTGCGCGTGCGCGCGCAGCGATGCGCCGCCGAGCAGTCCCGCCGCAAGACCGAGCACCGAGCGCCGGCCAGGCTGGAAGCGTGATATCGCGTGTTCCATGACGTTCTCCTCGCTGCTTTCTGGGTCGGTCTGGCGTTGTGCCAACAAGTCGGGTGACGAATACACGGGGTCCGCGGTGTTCACAGGCTGATCCGACGCCCCTCCTCGGCCGCCCAATAGCCGGCGTAGGTCACCTGGATCGCCTGGTAGGCGAGATCGACCCCGGCGAGCGGCTCCCGCCCGAGGGTCACGCATTCCATGAAGTCCTGGATCTCCCCGGTGAAGCCGAAGTTCGCGTCGACATCCACGCAGACGAATTGCCAGCCGGTCTTGCGGTCCACCTTCTCGGCGACGTGGACATCGCCCAGCCGCGATTCGTCGGTCATGTAGCTGACCACGTGGTTGTTGCGGGTGATGTTGGCGAACACCGCGCCGCCGGTGGTGTAGGTTTCCATCAGGATGCGCGAGCCGCCCAGCACCATGTCGCCGGCGAAGACGGTCGCCTTGGTGGCATCCGAGAAGGTCAGGCTCAGCATCGCCCAGTCTTCCACGTCGACCGGGTTGGCCTGGATGTAGCGGCGCTGCTGCTCCGTCAGGTCAGCGGTCAGGTTGCCGACGTCGCAGGTGACATCGGTGACGGTGATGCGTTCGCCGCACGCCGCGGCCTGCACGCTCTTGAGGTAAAGCACGGCGGAAATCGGGTGGCAGCCCTGGCGGATCAGGGCCCCGCCACCCGACATCGACCACTGCGCCGCGTGCGCGGCGTGCGAGCCGCTGTGGCTCTCCTCGGCTTTCAGGAACAGGATCTTGTCCTGGGTCGCGCGCAGGATTTCCGCCGTCTTGGCAATCCCCGGCATGTACAGCCAGTCCTCGGCGTAAAGGAACAGCCGGCCACTGGCACGGATGGCCTTACAGGTCTCCTCCATCTCCGCCATCGCGCGCTGGTACATCTCCGCCTTCGGCACGTGCTTGCCGATCGGCGCGCGGTCGCCGGGGTGGCCGAAATAGCCGGTGAACGGCTTCTCGCAGATCACGTGCTTGCCGGCCCGCATGCAGGCGACGATCATTTCGGCATGCAGCGCCGGCGGGGTGCAGATATCGATGACGTCGATCGCGGGGTCGTCGAGCAGGTCGCGCCAGTCGCGCCCGCTGTTCGGAATGCCGAACCGCCGCGCGAAGTGGGCCACGTCGGCGTCGAGCGAGATCACGCTGCGGACCTGCACGTCAATGCCGAAGACGCGCCGGTAGGCAGCCATATGCACAGCCGCAATGAAGCCGCTACCGATCAGCCCGACGTTCACTTTCTTCATTGCGCTACCTCATGGCCTCAATGCGTCCGAAACGCCGCCTCGTCAAGAAACCGGACCGTGCCGGCGATCGCATCGCCACAGCCGAGAATCCTGGCCGCAACGCGGCAACGGACCCGCGCCGGCGACGGTCCGGCGCGGGTCCTGTTTGGTCAGGGCGCCGGAATGCCCACGGTGTCCGGCTTCACCTTGGCCTGGCCGTTGTTGAACAGCATCCAGGCGTTCGCCTGCACCGCCGGGAAGGCCGCGGTCTGCGCGGCTTCGGCATCGACCGGGGCGAACAGGGCGCCGTGACTGACGGAGTATTTCCGCAGCGCGTCGCTGTTGGCGATGGTCGTGGTCCAGATCCGGTGCAGGGTGACGAGCACTTCGGGCGGCACGCCCTTCGGCACGAAGATGCCGAAGTAGTTGATCGGCGCGCTGAAGCCGGGCAGCGTGTCGGACAGCGGAGGAATGGTGCCGTAGCCTTCCAACTCCAGCGGCTTGTCGCTGAAGGTGAACAGCGGCAGCAGCTTCTTGGCGCGGATCATGTCCGCTTCCTCGCTGGCGAGCTGGCTGGTGGAATCGGCCTCGCCCGACACGACGGCGATCACCGCCGGGGTGCCGCCGTCATAGGTCACGTGGCGATAGGTGACGCCCGCCGCCTTCGCCAGCATGTCCATCGCCGCGTGGCCGCCGGAGGTGACGCCGGCGGTGGAAACCGAGATCGCGCCCGGATGCGCCTTCAGGCCGGCGATGTAGTCCTTGGCCGTCTTGTAGGGCGAACTGGCGCTGACGCTGAGCACCGACACGTTGGCGATGCTGAGGTAGAGGTTCCAGTCCTTGATGCCGGCCTTCACCGTGCCGAGGGTCTCATAGGCGCCGAGATCCTGCGCCGCCCCGGCGGTCCAGGTGTAGCCGTCGCGCGCGGCGGTCAGGCAGCTGTTGGTACCGATGGCGCCGGACGCGCCGGCCTGGTTGATGATGACGATGGTCTGGCCCAAAGGCTTTTCGAGCTCCGAGGCGACAACACGGGTAACCGAGTCGGTCGAACCGCCGGCGGCCCAGGGCACGATCAGGTTGATCGGCCGGGTCGGCTTCCACTCCGCGCCCTGCGCGTGCGCGCGCAGCGACGTGGTGCCCAGCAGCCCCGCCGCGAGGCCGAGCAATGCGCGACGGCCGGGCCGGAAGCACGATTTCACTTGTTCCATGGCGTTCTCCACACAGCGTTTCTGTTCGGTCTGTTGTCCTGCCGCGGCATTGCCCGCTGCATCACGGGGATGCAAACGGTCCGCGGCGCTCAAAGGCTGATCCGGCGCCCTTCCTCGGCCGCCCAATAGCCCGCGTAGTGGACCTGGATCGCCTGATAGGCGAGGTCGACGCCGGCGAGCGGTTCGCGCCCAAGGGTCACGCATTCCATGAAGTCCTGGATCTCCCCGGTGTAGCCGCGGGTCGCTTCCTCCTCGACGCAGACGAACTGCCAGCCGGTCTTACGGTCCACCTTCTCGGTGATGTAGACGTCGGCCAGCCGCGATTCGTCGGTCAGATAGGTGACGACGTGGTTGTTGGGGGTGATGTTGGCGAACACCGCGCCGCCGGTGGTGTAGGTCTCCACCAGGTTGCGAACGCCACCCATGACCATGTCGCCGGCGAACACGGTCGCCTTGGTGCCGTCCGAGAAGGTCAGGCTCAGCATGCCCCAGTCTTCCACATCGACCGGGTGGGCCTGGATGTAGGCGTGCTGCCGCTCCGTCAGCTCCGTGGTCAGGTTGCCGACGTCGCAGGTGACATTGGCGACGGTGATGCGTTGCCCGCGGGCGGCGGCTTCCACCCCCTTGAGGTGGAGCACGGCGGAAAGCGGGTGGCAGCCCTGGCGGATCAGCGCGCCGCCGCCGGACAGCGACCAGTTGGCGGCGTGCGCGGCGTGCGAGCCGCTGTGGCTCTCCTCGGCCTTCATGAACAGGATCTTGTCCTGCGTCGCGCGCAGGATTTCCGCGGTCTTGGCCACCGCCGGCGCGTACACCCAGTCCTCGGCGTAGCAGAACAGCCGGCCGCTGGCGCGGATGGCGGCGCAGGTCTCCTCCATCTCCGCCATCACCCGCTGGTACATCACCGCCTTCGGCACGTGCTTGCCGACCGGCTCGCGGTCGCCGGGGTGACCGAAATAGCCGGTGAAGGGCTTCTCGCAGATCACATGCTTGCCGGCCCGCATGCAGGCGACGACCATCTCCGCGTGCAGCGCCGGCGGGGTGCAGATGTCGATCACGTCGATATCGGGGTCGTTGAGCAGACCGCGCCAATCGCTGCCGGTGTCGGGAATGCCGAAGCGCCGCGCGAACTCGGCCACGTCGGCGTCGAGCGAGACCACCGTGCGCACTTCGACGTTGATGCCGTAGACCCGGCGATAGGAATGCATGTGCAGCACGGCGATGAAGCCGCTGCCGATCAGGCCGATCCGTACCGTTTTCATGCTGTCACCTCGGCCGCTTCAATGCACCCGAACCGCGGCGCCGTCCAGAACTCCGCTCGCAGGAATGTTATCGGATCGCCGCGGCTGGCACGAGCCCCGGGGGCTTCGTCCTTGCGGCGCGGGTGGGTTTGCTTCATGGTCGGGTCACGCTCCGGTGGCGTGCCCGGGGGGCTCACGATGCCCCATGGGAGCCCGATCCGTGGCGGTGCCAGTTCCGGCCAGAACCTGCCAGCCGATCCGGCGCCTGCCCACGGCCATGCCGCCGTCCGTGCCGCCGTGGCCTTGTGCCGGCCTGATGCATCGCGCATCGCGGGCCGCGCCTGGTTCGGCGCCGGTTGTTGCCCCAGGGCAGCAGACGTACCGATTTCACCGGGGCTGTGCGCGCCAATGCGCTCCGCCCGCAGACACATAGGGACCCGATTGTCCGCCGCACAGCCGCTTGAGACCGCCGGGACCGACGCCGAAGGGCGCGAGTCCCGCCGTCGCGCCCGCCTAGCCCAGGCGACGACGGGTGCGGCCGAGCCGGCAGCGGCGGCCCGTCTCCTCACGATTTTGCCCGTCCCTTCTGGTCTGCGGTCCGGCCCCCTCGCTTCACCTGACGCCTGCCCGACCCCTCGCAACCGAGGGCGTGCGGCGCATCGGAGTTCCGGACCGAATGACGAAACGTATGCTGATCGACGCCACCCACGCGGAAGAAACCCGCGTGGTGGTGCTGGACGGTAACCGCCTCGAGGATTTCGACGTCGAGACAGCGGCCAAGAAACAGCTCAAGGGCAACATCTACCTCGCCAGGATCGTCCGCGTGGAGCCCAGCCTCCAGGCCGCTTTCGTGGAATACGGCGGGGGCCGGCACGGCTTCCTCGCCTTCAGCGAGATCCATCCCGACTACTACCAGATCCCGGTCGCCGACCGGCAGCGGCTGCTGGCCCTGCAGGCCGAGGAGGCGCGCGAGAACGAGGAAGAGGACGACGACGAGCCCGCCGCGCCGGCCCGGCGAAAGGCGCCGGAGGCCGCCGGCGAGGACAGCGACGCGCCCAGCCCCGAGGCGTCGCCGGCCGAGCCGGCCGCCTTCGAGACCGAACCGCCGCCGGCCGCCGGGCCGGCCGCCCCGGATGCGGCGGACGCCGTCGCGCCGGAACCGCCGCCGCCCGTCGAACCCCCGCCGGCCGAGGCCGCCGCGCCCGCCCCGGAGCCCGACGCCCAGCCCGCCGCCATTCCGTCCGAGGTGATCTACGCCGAGGCCGAACCCGACGCCCCCGCCGCCACGCCGGCCGAGTTGGCCGACAGCCAGTCCGCCGCCATGCCGGCCGAGCCGGTCGACGCCGAGGCCGATGCCGATACCCCCACCGGCGAACCGGACGCCGCGGACGAGCCGGACGAGGACAGCGACCAGCCGGCGCCCGAGACCATCGGCGGCGAGACCGATACCACCGACGACGTGCGCTCGCGCCGCACCGCCCGCTTCATGCGCAACTACCGCATCCAGGAAGTGATCAAGCGCCGCCAGATCATGCTGGTGCAGGTGGTGAAGGAGGAGCGCGGCACCAAAGGCGCGGCGCTGACCAGCTACATCTCGCTGGCCGGCCGTTTCTGCGTGCTGATGCCCAACTCGCCACGCGGCGGCGGCATCTCGCGGAAGATCACCTCGGCCGCCGACCGCCGGCGGCTGAAGGAGATCACCGCCGAGCTGGAAATCCCGCAAGGCATGGGGCTGATCGTTCGCACCGCCGGGGCCAACCGGCCGAAAGCCGAGATCCGGCGGGACTGCGAATACCTGATGCGGCTGTGGGACGACATCCGCGAGCAGACCCTGCGCTCGGTCGCGCCGGCGCAGATCTACGAGGAAGCCAGCCTGATCAAGCGCACCATCCGCGACGTCTACTCGCGCGACATCGACGAGATCACCGTCGACGGCGAGGCGGGCTGGCACGCCGCGCACGACTTCATGCGCATGCTGATGCCGAGCCACGCCCGCAAGGTGGTGCTGTGGCGCGACCCCACCCAGCCGCTGTTCAGCAAGTACCAGGTCGAGGCGCAGCTCGACGCCATGCTGTCGCCCAACGTGCAGCTCAAGTCGGGCGGCTA
>Ga0181517_10002523_pt1 | contig 18590 bp, 17 predicted proteins | sample PEATcosm2014_Bin_31_FD_119748 | JGI IMG/M metagenome (GOLD analysis project Ga0181517, IMG submission 119748) | Peatland microbial communities from MTU Mesocosm Facility, Houghton, MI, USA - PEATcosm2014_Bin01_30_metaG | ecosystem: Environmental > Terrestrial > Soil > Wetlands > Peat | place... | reverse complement strand
TTCCCGATCGACTGCGGTCTTGCTTCGGCCCAGAAAGTAAGTCTGCTTAATGTGATGCTCGACGCATCCGGGCGAAATGTGAAAGATGCGGTTATGCACCACTGGCGCGGAAGCCACTGTCCTGCAATAGGGTTTCGAAGGCATCCAAATCCAGAAGATCAAGAGCCTGCACCACGACATCGGCGGCCAGATGTTTACCATCGCGACTCACTCCGATGCTCCGCATGCCCGCGCGGCGCGCTCCTTCGATACCAGCAACGGCATCTTCCACGACAATGCAGCTGTGGGGTGAAACGCCAAGTCGCGAAGCTGCTGTGAGATAAACCTCAGGGTCAGGTTTTCCTCTGTGCACATCTTCGGCGGCGGCGATGCCTTGAAAACACTGGCCAGTACCCAGAGTCTCGAGTACCACCTCAATGTTCGCACGCGGTGCGGCCTAGGCAACGGCTTGGAGCCATCCTTGCTCGTGGAGCCGCCGAACCCACTCTAGAGCTCCGGGAAGTGCTGAAATCCCATTCTTGCGAACCAGTTGTCGATACATCTCCTCTTTGGCGTCTGCAATCCTCTCGATGCGCGCAGGAGTTGCTGCAGTGCCCAGCCATTGGGGAACTATGGAGTCGTTGCGTTGACCGAAGGTGGAGAGAAACTGCTCGTGAGTGATGGCTACGTGCTCATTCATCATGGTGTCCCGCCAAGCAATCCAGTGGAAATTCTCGGAGTCAACCAAGGTTCCATCCATGTCCCAAAGTACCGCTTGAGCGACGCTCATCCAGAAACCTCTATCGATAGTATTACATCGGCTAGATACAGAGCATGCGCGTATCCCGAAGAACCGAAAGCGCGGGTACTGCTCCGTGAGGAGTAGAGCATGGATAAGCGCCGAAGAAAAACAGACCACGTTACGCTGCGTGAATGCCTCTCCCCCTTCTTATTTGAGCAAGAGTAACCATCTTAGGCGATCTACACACTGAAAGAATCTATGTCAGGGTGCAGTCCCACGATGGGAGAAGCCAGAGTCATATATGGTAGTCAGAACATAAAACAAGGGGCATAGTGTGACCGGACCGAATGTCGGTGCAAACAACGTCCGGCGTTATTTTCCCAGGAACATTTTGGTCCTCGAGTTGCAACTCTTCGTCATTCATCGGTCCGATGTAGAGAAGCTGCAAAAGCAAGTGTTCTGTCGGGAAGCGAGCCAAGTTCGATGTCGGCGAACCCTGGCTGGGGAACCCGGTGCTGGGCGCGGAAGAGTTGCTTCGGTTCTCCCGCATCCGACAACTCCTTCAGGCGTAGAAACGGATGTCGTGAAAGCCATGGCAAGACCGAGAAGAGATCCCGTCCGGGAAGACCGAATCCACAACGAAGTTTTCGTGGATGACTATGGGCCGGAAGAACAGGCCGGCTGGTAACACTATCTGGAAAGCAAAACTCGTTTCCCGTTCCAGGCAAAGTGCCTCGCATCCACAGCGACTTCGTCACTTCGAAGAGGGGAAATCGTTGAAGTCCGACGTACGGCGCCAAAGACATATGCTCCACCGATAAGCTCGCGCCGATCCGATAGCATGGCCGAAGCATGGCAATCCCGCTCTCTCAACTGACTCCCATCAACCCGGATGAGTCAACCAACGAAAGGTTAGTTGGTTCTTGTTGTTGGTAGAGTGCGGCCAGCTTGCGGAGGGCGTAGCCCGGAGCAAGCTGGCCCCACTCAAGCGGCCTCAGCTACGGTCTCAGTTGGAGTGCTTACTGCTTGGCATGAACGTGCTTCGTGTTGGTATGCGCGTGCTTCCTGGACACCGCGGCCTTCTCGTCCAGAAGAGTTATTGAATCTTCGGCATTGAATGGATACAGCTTCACGGATTGTTGTCCCGTTGTGGTCAGCGTAATGTCAACACGGCGATTCTGGGCTAGAACGATCGTCGTCAGATCATGCAGAATCCTTTGCCGCTCGCTGTCGGTCAGATTGGGATTGTTCTGAATGAGATCCTTGACCTCGTCTTGACTGAGCTCCTGTTCTTTGCCAACTGCTCGCGTTTCGATGTGATCTTCAGCAATGCCCTGTTCAACCAGGAATTGCTTCGCTCGATTTACGCGACGTTCCGTGAGCGCCTGATTGTACTCTTGCGTTCCACGCATATCGGCATGGCCGGTAAGAACAAGATGGGCTTCCGGCTTTATTGCCAGATAGCCCTTGAAATCTTCTGCAAGAGTTTTCAGAGTCTGTTGCTGACTCTCAACCAAGCCACCCTCAGGATGCGCTACCTTTGGCTGTGCGGTGGGGAAGAACACGCTGTGCAATGCCAGCCGAGCTTCAAGCCTTACCTGTTCAGGAGAGCGTTCCTCAGCCGCAGAAGCGATTGTGACCGTGGCGACAGCCGCCGCGGAGCCGCCCTTGTCGTCGGTCACGTTGCAGGTAATTCCCACCGGACCGGCCAGCGCGCCCTGTGAAGAGAAGTTCGCCGTTGCACCCGTGCCGCTGATGGAGCCAGACTGAGTCGAGTAGCTATAAGTCAGCGGCCGGTTCTGCGGGCTGACGCCGGTGGCTGTTACCGTGCTGCTCTCATTTGCTTGAATGGTGTTGGGGCTAGCCGAGCAACCGATGGTCGGCGGCTCAAACGCTTTTACGGTAAAGCTGGCTGAGCAATTCGCAACTTCGCTAGGCTTGAGGCCGATTTTCTCGCCCTTACCTTCACTTACCTTACCGTTTACCGTGTGGATGCCGGGCGCAAGCGTTGCAGTTGCCACTGTTGCCATTGCTCCGTCACCTGTTACACCCTCTCCCGTCCAGGAGTAAACCGCATGCAGCTTCGGGTCCAGGTTTCCGGCGGTTGCTGTTACTGTGACCGGGTCGCCGGAAAAGATCGACTCCGGGCTGACGGAACAGGCCAGGGCTACCGGCACAGGAGGTGCAAAGGAACCGATGCGGAAGACAACGCCGGCGCTCAAGCGAAGCATATTGAAATCGGCAATATCGTCCTGACGGTTGAACTGGTAATCTGCCTGGAACAGGCGAAGCGCCAAATGGTGGTTGAATAATGGCGTGTTGTAATCCAAGCCGCCACCGCCTGTAACCACCCAACCCCACTGATTTTGATAGTAATAGCTGCCTGCACTTTCTCCACCAACCAGGGCATGGACAAATGGAGTGAAGTGGGTGGTCGGGTACCGCAGGATCAGACCTCCCGATCCTCCCTCGAAGTCGGTACTCGTCGGGTGGTCTTCGTTATTGTCGTTGTGATAGTCGCCCTCGAACTGTACACCTACATACTTGTTGAAGTAACGCGAAACACTGCCAATGGCGCCGTATCGGATGCCAGTACTGTCAAAGTTATCAAACCCGTCAGATGCGACACGAGGCGAAAGATAGCTGAAACCGGCAAAGATGTCCCACTTGGAAGCGGTATTGCTAGACGCGGTGTTGTTTGCGTATGTTTTTACATCTGGCTTGGTCGCATCCTGAGCTGCCAGGGCAATGGGAGCCATCCCAAGAAGTGCCAAGGCAAGGATGTGGTTCACTGTTTTCGAATAACTGGAATGCATGTGTCTTTCCTCCATACGTAATCAAGCTCAATAACAAATACATAAGGCTGCTTGCGGGCGTTGCCCCAACTCGGGCGCATGCATTTAATCTACGATTCGATCTCAAATACAATCTGAGCAATTCTGAACGCCTACACGGCTAAGCGATAGCGTTGCTGGATTTCTAGATGCGATTTGTATTTGAAGACGAATCGTATAAACGTGTTCTCTTTTGAACAGACTGCCCAAGTCTGAACCTGCCAACTTTATAAGTGCACGGAGCACGCGCGCTCGGCGCCAGGTCTGCGAGTGGCGTACATAGAGGAGCCTTGGCAAGCGTGCTGTGCAGTCTGTCTCTAGCCCTGATGAGCTAGGCCACGGGCACGCCAGAATCTGCAAGGAATGATTGCGATGTTCGTTCTGGTTGCGTTCTTGTTTGTCGGAGGCGGTTGAAACGGAAGGCGCGGGCGCGGTTGAGCAAGTCGCGCTCTTTCCGTGATAACCACCAATCTTTGGGCATGCAGTTGGGCCATGAGATTGACTAGGGAGAATCTCAACATGAAGCTACGCCGAATTATGTTTTCACTGCTGGTAATCGCAGATCTCGCACTGCTGCCGGTCTTGGCAAGGGCGCAATCGTCTGCCGATTCCAAGGACTCTTCCGGCACTGCGGCAAGCACGGCCTCAGGCCAGATTGATCTGGCGTACGTGCGTCCGACGCAGAGAACAATGGTCATCAACTACGTTTTCGACGCGTTCGGTCCGTACCCAATTGTGGGCGCCGCGTTTGGTGCTGGCATTAACCAGGCGAATAATACTCCACCGGAATGGAATCAGGGAACTGAGGGTTACGCCAAGCGCTTCGGCTCCAACTACGGTATCGCAATGGTGGCCACAACAACGCGCTACGGGCTGTCAGAAGCCTTCAAGGAAGATGCAATGTATTACCGGTGCGAGTGCGCGGGCATATTCCCGCGAGTGCGTCATGCCCTGGTTTCCACCTTGACGGCGCGCCGCGGCGAAGACGGCCACCATGTCTTTTCTATCCCTGCGCTCGTCGGGCCGTATGCGGGCACGATGACCGCCGCCTATGGTTGGTACCCCAACCGCTACGGCGCCAAGGACGCTTTTAGGACGGGCAACTACAGCCTGCTGGCGTTTGCGGGTGAAAACATTGCCCTGGAGTTCTTCTATAGTGGACCCCACTCCCTGCTTCATCGCATGCATCTGAACAATGCGCACGGCTCGCCAGAGCCAGGACCAAACCATTGAGCGACAACGTATTCACTACCGTCGAAGGTATCAACCCGCCACTTCCTGGGGGAGGGACAACGCCCGTGCCGTCGGCTGTGAACTTCGCCACGGGGTTGGTGGGAGGTTTCTTCGAGTGGTTCGGCAACCTAGGCATTTTCTTCTGGCAAGTCTTGCGTGCGGCCGTGACGCCGCCGTTTGAGTGGCGGGAGTTGATCCGGCAACTCGACGAGGTTGGATCGAAGTCTTTGCCCTTGGTTGCTTTGGCCGGCGCCGCCGTCGGCGCTGTACTGTCGATGGAGACCAATTCCAGCTTGACTCGATTTGGAGCAAGATCGATGCTTCCCGCGGCGACCGTCTACTCCCTTATCTTGGAGATGGGCCCGATCATCACCGGTCTGATCGTGAGTGGGCGCGTAGGAGCCGGAATTGGCGCGGAATTGGCTTCGATGAAAGTGACCGAGCAGATCGACGCCATCGAGGCATCTGCGATAAACCCTTATCGACTCCTGGCGGCAACTCGCATTCTGGCCTGCATCCTCATGCTGCCTCTCCTGACCATCGCCGCCGACGGTTGCGGCGTTTTGATGGGCTGGGTTGCTCAGACTTTGGTTGAGCCGGTCTCGTTACACCGGTTTATCGATAGCGGCTTTCGCGGCGCCACTTTCAATGCATTCCTGCCACCAACCTTCAAGACCGCAGTGTTTGGCCTGATCATCGGGCTGATCGCGTGCTTTCAGGGAATGCGTACACGCGGAGGCGCTGAGGGGGTGGGGCGTGCCGCGACGAACTCAGTGGTCTTGTCCTCACTATTCGTGATCCTGGCCGATGTCGTGCTCGTCAAACTCATTCTCGTTGTCTTCCCATAACCATTGGTTCAAGAGTTCGCTAAACGCATGACCACAGACTATGACATTGCGATAAAGCAGGGCGGAGTTGAGGAAGACGGTAGTGCGCCAGTTGTTGCCGTCGATAACCTGTATAAGTCTTTCGGAAGTCAAAAAGTTTTGACAGGGATCAACCTGACCGTGAGCCGCGGCGAAACCCTGGCGGTGCTGGGGCGGAGCGGCACCGGCAAGAGCGTACTGCTGAGGCTCATCATCGGCCTCGAAAAGCCCGACTCGGGATCGGTTCGCATCCATGGCCAGGACATCGCTGGCTTGGCTCAGGACCAGATCGGCCAGATCAGGAAGAAGATAGGTTTCCTGTTCCAGCATGCAGCGCTCTACGATTCGCTCACCGTCGCCGGGAACGTGGCGTTCCCCCTCGAACACCATAAAAGGGAGATGTCAAGGTCTGAGCAAAGCGACCGGGTCAAGCAGCTGCTGGCCGAGGTGGGCATGGAAGGCGACCTCGAGAAGATGCCTTCCGATATCTCAGGTGGGATGCAGAAGCGAGTGGGTCTGGCGCGCGCGCTGGCGCTGGAGCCCGAGATCCTGCTTCTCGATGAGCCCACGGCCGGTCTCGACCCCATCAGTTCAGGAGAAATCAACGATTTAATCCTCAAACTCCAGCGGGAACATCAGATGGCCTCCATCGTCGTGACTCACGATCTGCACAGCGCTCAGGCGATTGCGGACCGGTTGGCCCTGCTGAATGAGGGAAATGTGGTGATCGAGGGCAAATTTGAAGACCTTCAACAAAGCGACATCGGGTTTGTAAAGGAATTCCTGCAGTTGTCGTAGGAGGATATATGTCGAGAGTGGCGCGGCTAGGAGCATTCATCGTTGTAACGGTAGCAATTCTGGCCGTCGGGGTCTTCATCATCGGGAGCAAGGAGTATCTGTTCCGCTCCACGTACCAACTGAAGGCGCAATTCGACAATGTAGCTGGCTTAGCTGTGGGAGCCGACGTGCAGGTGGGCGGGGTTCACAGCGGAACTGTACACAGCATCGCCTTGCCTCACCAGCCAGGCGACAAGGTCACGGTCGTCATGGATCTTAACAAATCGACGCACGAGATTATTAAACACGACTCTGTAGCCTCGATTGAAACTTCAGGCTTGTTAGGCAATCAGTACGTGGCGATATCGTTTGGATCTGCCGGACAAGCTGAAGTAAAGGATGGCGAACTCATCCAGAGTCAGCCGCCACTTTTGATGGCAGATCTGCTCAAAAAGACGAGTGGCATTTTGGATACCAGCCAGCAAGCTATCCAGAACGCGACTCAGGCGACGGCGCATCTGAACTCGGTTAGCGCCAAGATCGATTCGGGCCAAGGTACAGTGGGAGCGCTGGTGAACGACAAACAACTCTATAGCAACCTGGAACAGACGACAGCCACTCTGCATGACACGGTGCTTCAGGCAGAGGTCGGAGTGACAAACTTCAAGGAGAACATGGAAGCCATGAAGCACAACTTTTTCCTGCGCGGATATTTCAAGAAACGCGGGTTCGAGGACTCATCCGAACTCGCAGCCAATGAGATCGAACGGCTCCCTCAAGGCACTCCGGCCAAGACGTTTACCTATTCGGCCAAGCAGCTTTTCGCAGAGCGTGACTCAGCCAAACTGAAAAACGAGAAATCTCTAAGCGCCGGCGGCGAGTTCCTGGCTGCCAACCCGTTCGGATTTGCAGTGATTGTGGTGTCCGCTGGCAAGGAGGGCGATACCCAGAAGGACTTGGTGTTAACGGAAGCCAGGGCCATGGTTGTACGCGAGTATCTGGTCGTAAACTTCGGCTTTGATGATACCCAGCTCAAAACTCTGGGGGTTGGCAAGCAAACGGATGCAACTCCAGATGCTAACTGGGGAACGGTGCAGATTCTCATTTACCCAGCCGGGATCGAAATTCCGCCTGACAAACATACGCCAGCAGCCATTTCATCCAAAACGACCTCGGACGGCTCTGTCCAAACCTCAGTGACCGGAACGCCTAAACCGTAGTGCTTGCCGTGCGCATAAGGACACTTTGTCGAGTTCCTCATCATCTTCGAGATGTCGCTCCCTGCACACCTTGATGCACTTCAACGCTACTGGGGGCGAAATGAGTTGCATACGCTGTCAGGATCTAAAACGTGCACTTGAGGCTAGACATGGCGAGTACATCGTGGCTCTTGACTCTGCGTATTATCGAGTCAGCACAAAACTCGTAGCCTATATAAGGGTGGAATTGGAGAACGCAAGGAACGAACTCGAAGAGCACCGGTCGGTATGCGCCTCCGCCGTCACGCAGCCTACACTCTCGCAGACAGTAGTTCTGCCTCGCTTTGCGTGGCAGGAAGAACTCCGGGCGATCACTTCCGAGCCGCTATCTGGCTTCTTGCTGGCTATGATAGACATAAACGGCTCATCTCGTCTCGGGCCGGCCCCGCCCCAGACCTCGTTTAAGCAAACAACATAACAACGGGAATTGTGATGACCCTCATTAAGAAAAGCGGTACAAGGAATCATCGATCTGTCGGTCGGGACACAAGTCTGCCTGCGCTAGGGTCCTTGAGCCGATCCGGACGAACTGGTTGCTCAAAGATCAAGCTGGAGTCCGCAAGAGAAAATACAACACTTTTTGCTGAAGACTTTTACGAGGAACATTCTTTGTCGAGCGTATCCATCATTCCGACAGCGATTTCCACCAGTTCCGAATATATTGGGCCTGCCGGACCCCGAAATCCGTATGCAAACAATGTCAACTCTCCGAATTGCGTGTATGTAGGGTAGTTCTTTGGTGAGCATCCATTGAACCACCTGAACTACCCCACGCGGATAAACAGTCTCACGGTTGGCAGTGGTTAATGAGGCCACTTTCGTATCCAGATGCAGAGTGTCCGCCTTAGCACTTACAATCGTGCTGACGCGGCTTCGAGCCGTGCGTTTATGGCGTGCGAATACGGACACTGCAAGCGGCAGTATCGCAACAGTGCAGATCGACTGAAAGGACCAGGGATTCAGATGCCAACGGACACCATAGAAAAGCGGAAGAGGCTGACACGCGAGGAGAGCAGAGCCCTGACTCGTTCCAGGCTTATCGCGGTTGGGCGCGCGCATTTTCTCCGTTACGGGCTTGGGGGCGCCGTTGCGGAGAAAATTGCGGAGGAGGCTGGCTATTCACGAGGAGCCCTCTATTCCAACTTCGATAGCAAGGAAGAGCTGTTCCTCGCCGTAATTTGTGAGCAGGAGGCGCACCGTTTCGAGGTCCTCAGTTCCATTCTCCATGAAAACTCGTCGAGCAAAGAGCGGTTGAGAAAATTGCGTGACACCTTTGCGGATGTGGTTACGGACCGTGATTGGATTGTGCTTCACACGGAGTTTCAGGCTGAAGCTCTTCGAAGCGAGCGTATTCGGGAAAGTTTCTTGAAATTTCACAGGCAAACGATTCGCGACGGAGAACAGCTTATTAAAGAGCTCCTGAAATCTTCTGAAGTCACCTTGAACATGAAGCCAAGTGAGTTCATTATGGCTATGCTCAGTTTCTCGCTTGGGCTGGCTGTGAACCAGAAGCTCCTTGGCGCAGAACTTTCGCAGAGGAGCACACGCGCGCTGATTCAATCTCTGTTTGACGATCTTATTTCTGCCGTGTGATCATCCGCTTTTCGCTATTATGCGAAGGCGATATCTTCCTCCGGCTTTGACTTTGTGTGGCATTATGTTATTGTCCCGCGAAGGTCGAAGGTCGGGGCGACTTACCGTTTTATCAGAACAATAAGTGTGGTCGGTCATTGTTAGTGAGGTCAACCGCAACTCCAGCAGCGACCTGCCTTTGAAGTGTCCGCACCGGCGCGCGACATCAACCACGCTACCCACCTGCGCACACTTCGGCACTAGCACAGAGCTGTCGCTGGCCACAGAGGGTCAACCAACTTGTCGGCAAACGTGTCTCCGGCATGGCTGGTTTTTACGCTGATGCGCTGATCCACTCGGGTCATCAGCGTCGTGCCCGCCGGGATGTTCGCGTCGGCCGGTGCCGGGAGTGGTTGCGGCACTGCGGAAACCGTCGGTCCCGAGGGTGCTGGAACCGGCGCCCCAAGCGCAGATGGTATCGACGTCGTCGTGATCGCTTCGTTCTTCTGTCCCGCCGCCAGCGGCTGTACTACCGTCGTTGTGTGGCACCATTCTTCTCTACAGAAACCACCTGCTGCGCCTGTCCGGTGGTAGCCGCCTGCTTCTTCGCTTGATCTAGCGTCTGTTTCTGCTTGGATGTGAATCCTGAAAAGATGCCCGCTATCAACACCAGCATTAGCACAGGCATCTGTTCGGTGCGAACCAACGAGTCTGAGTTGAACATGGCCTTTCCTCTTTCGCGTGTGAGATCATGCCCAAAAAAGACCGGCACACAACCAGAACGGCCACCTCCGATGGCGTTGTGTCTGAGTCCTCCTTGCAATTCGCGCTAGAAAAGATCAGACAATGGCTAGGGAGCTTGTAGCGGTCCACTCGACAGCTTGAACGGGAAATCCCAAGAGAGCAGATTCGATGCGATTGGCGCCAGCTTGCGCGAACGCCCGCATATAGGACTGCGCCGCCCGGTTCCAGACCATGTCGCGTGCATAGAGGTAAGCGCGTTTGCGCATTGCCAGGCACGCCGCATCGTTGTCCAACAGTTCGATTGTCGCAGTTGCGATAGCGTCTGGGTCCTCAAAGGGAACCAGCGCTCCGCGCCCATCGTCCAGGAGTTCGACGGCGTGCCAGTATGGGGTCGAGATGATCGCCTTCCCGGCGCCCAGAGCATACGCGAGTGTTCCCGATACGGCCTGTGCTTCGTAACGGTACGGCGTGATGTAAATGTCAGCCGAAGCTACGAGCGAAGCCATTTCTTGAGGGCTTACGAACCGGCTATAGAAGACCACGTTCTCCTCAACTCCCAGTTCCCTAGCCAAGGTCTCCAATTGGAACCGATATTGATCGCCCTCGCGGAGCCTGACATGCGGGTGAGTAGCGCCTGCAATGATGTAGACAACGTTGCTGTGCCGGGACAAGATACTAGGCAAGGCTTGAATCACGCTCTCGAACCCCTTATTGGGAGACAGCAAGCCGAACGTGAGCAATACAGTTTTTCCTTTAGTTGAAAACAATTTTTTGTAGACATCCGGCTCCACAAAGGGCAGGTCGGGGATTCCATGAGGAATCAAGTCAATCTTTTCGCAGGGAATTTCAAATACATCTTGCAGAAAACGAGAAGAGTGCTCGCTCATAACAACAAGACGATCGGAGCGTGCAGCGATTTCTTGCATGACGGTTAGTTGGTCGACGTCCGGCTCGCGAAGAACCGTATGCAGAGTTGTCACCACTGGCATTTTGAGGTGCTGCAGCAACTGCAGAATATAGCTGCCGGCTTTCCCTCCATAAATTCCGTACTCGTGCTGCAAACACACTAAATCGACATTGCTGGAATTAAGATAGCTGGCTGCTGCCCGATAGGATGAGATGTCGCCATCCGTTATCTCGAATCGCACTCGCGCAGGGTAGACATACGGCGATAGTGGGTCATTGACGGCTACTACTGACAATTCAGCGGCTCCGTACTCGGCAGCAATTGCATTACACAAATCTGTCGTAAAGGTCGCAATTCCACACTGTCGAGGAAGGTGGTTCCCAACAACCGCTATTCGCGTCGGAACCGACCGCTTGGGAATCAGTTGCAAGGATGATGCTGATTCTTTTTCGAATACCGGAGGCCGCGCTTCGCGGCGCATCAGGGTGTTCGGTTGCGAACTTGCAGAGATGTCTGGCGCGTACATTGGCGCCTCCTTACGTTATAGCTTGGTTGAAATAAACCCTTCACAGGGAAAAGGTGCCGAGAAGCTGTCGCCTCATCTTCCTTGATGCGGGGACTCGCGCCGTACTGTTTGACTGAAATACACGCGCTCCGACCACCACCGACAAGAAGCACCCCCCCTTTACGGACGGAATACTTGGCCGCCGTACTCGACTGCCCCGAGCCCTCAATACAAATCAGCACGCGCGGCAGTCGGTAGCGCCAATGGTAAACGGCGATAATCCATGCAGACGCGACAACCGGAAATGCTCACAATCGAAGAGCCTCTGGCGCTCCACCGGCGTCGCCGGCTCTATCATGGGCATCACGAGACGGGCCGCACTCTCCGCAAAATCAATGCGGGCAAGCGCCCGGTCGACTTAGAGCGCCCGCGGCTGGCTTGTCTTCGCGTGGAGATGGTCCCAGTCGCACAAGTGAAACGTCACGTCGCTGTTCTGCTGAACCTCGAATACTACGACGTTTCCGCGCGGAGAGCGAACTGTCCAAGCCTTGAGAAAAACGGCGTCGCCGGACTTCGGGGTGAACCATACGAGTTGATTCACCACCGTCCTTTTTGTGAGTGCCCGCCGCAGATCCTCTGCAGTGGTATGTGGCTTCAGGCCAGCTTAAATACGGCTTTCCGTACCCACCTCGAGTACGCCCCATGCCTCGGTCTTCGCGGTCTTGCCCGCCGGCAGCAGATCCGCGTGCGCATCTCCGGGATGCACCTGGACTGAGAGCATTTCACTCGGCACCTGCTGAGCATGCTGCTGTTGGGGCCTGACCTGCTCGTACTGGGTTTGATGCTGCTCGGAATTACCTTGCCTGCTTTTCGCCGTGCTGCTCCGGCCCGGCCCAGGCCGGAGCAGAAACTCCGGAAGGAAAGAGAGAACGACGGTGTCGGTGATTGTGATTGCATTCATCGTGCTACCTCTATTCCTTCCGGTTACGTGCAGATGTTCTAGCGCAAGCTTCCTGTCGTCGTACTGGCTAGGCTGCCGATGGCGTCGCCGGATACCACCAGTTCCACTCTCCGGTTCTGCTGACGGCCGCCGGAGTTGTCGTTGGAGGCTACCGGCAGGGTGTTGCCGAAGCCTTTTGCGCTGACCGAATTTGCCACGACGCCTTGTTGCACTAGATAGTCGCGCACCGAACTGGCGCGGTTCTCAGACAGTTTCTGATTCAATTCATCACCGCCGACATTGTCCGTGTAGCCTCCAACCTCAATGTTGAGTCCCGGGTAGGCAAGCAGGATTCCAGCGACTTTCGCCAGCTTCTCCCGCGCACCTGGCTTCAAAGAGTACTTGCCTGTATCAAACAGAACGTCGGACATGCTGATGATGAGTCCGCGTGCGCTGTCGCGTGTTTGAAGGATGGCATTCAACTGCTCAGACAAACGCGCGCGCAACGCTGCTTTGTCGTTTTCTGCCTGGTTAGCAGCTAAACGAGATTGATCGGCATCGGTCTGAGCCGCGGTGATCGCTACCGCGGATGCTGCTTGATTCGCAGCCATATCAGATTGGGCTTTGTCTTTCTGCCGAGTCGCCTCGTCCACCTGCGCCTGCGATTGTGCCTGTGCATTCGCTGACGCTTGGCGTTCGTTCGCTAAGCGCTCCTCGTCCAATTTTTTGACTGCGATTGCGCGTGCATCTTCGGCAGTCTGTACCGTTTCGCGTGAGGTTGCGATCAGCTGTTTCTTGGGGGAGTGTTTCTGGGTGGCATAGCTATCCGCAGTGTTCATCAACTGGACCGCATGCTGATAGCTCTCGCCAGCATACTGTTCCGCTCCCTCGGATTGAGCTATGCGCAGTGCATTCCGTGCTTCGAGAAATTCTAACGGCAACCTCGCATCCAGAACCACCGGGTCGAACTTGTAGCCCGTAGGGATGTAGCCACCACGTTCCGTCAACTCGTACTTTGCTTTCACCGCCTCCGTGGTTCCCTTGGTGTCGTTGCGGACGACGTTCTCGAGCACAACTACATTGCTGGGCTGCCGAACGGCATAGTAGGGTTCCGCAGTGACGATCAAAGCGAAGGCCTGAAGGTCTGTCGTGACATTCAACTTGCTGCGGTGATTACCACCCACCAGCACCTCTCCCAAGTTCACTGCCCGCCCTTCGGGGGAGATCGCCCACAGGATGTACGTGAGGTACTCATTGCCGAACGTCGTGGGCTTCTGCAGGTTGCCGAACTCCGCTGCGATCTCAATGGACCCGCGCTTGCTTTCCACTCTGGCCTGGCCATTTGCTGAAGGCATCAGATCCGTGCCTGCGAAGTCGAGCGTCGTAGCTCCGCTGCGATGCTGGTATTCAACTGCCTGGACCGTGCGGCTGACTACGGTCACGCGGAAAAGTGTCGTCCCATGTGTAGGCTCGACAACTGTGGTCGTTTGAGAACCGGTTTGAGCAAACGCACTCAAACTGAGGGTGAATCCGATTGCTAACAAAAGCTTCGTCTTCAAAGTGGCTCCTTCTGGCAAGTGTCTGCCGTATTGCGTTGTGTTGATCTTGTGTTGGTGAGATCAGCCTACTTGACTGGTTTCCCTGCGTCGTCCGCCACGGTCCGGCATGGATCCGAGAAAGGGAAAAGCGGCTTAGACACAGCCAGGGTCCATAGAACTACTGCAATCACCACGATGCAATTCAGGATTCACTTGCTGGATCGCTGCATTCGAACGTAGTGGTTCACAAACTACAACAAAAGCCCACGGCGGCTTCGATGAGCGGCATGTCAGATTCCTTTCGGTTTTCTGAAGCTGACCGGGATCCGTGGAGTATCTCGATCAGCAGGCAATGGCCCCGAGTTGTCGGGTATGCCTACTTGTTGTTCGGGTTCGCTCCGGCAGCCGCACTGGTGTGAGCCGTCTCCGCAATCGCCCTCTTAAAGCTCAGCGTGGACTTCGGTGCGCGGATGTTGCCTGACAGGATGGCCCGGAAGGAAGGGTCGCGGCCATAAATGGCGCGGGTTGAGTCTGCGTCCTGCTCAACTACGGCGCCGTCCAATGTGATTCCTGCAAACGCGCCCCGCGAACGCGAGTAGGTAAGCAGTTCGGTGTTCAGCTTCCAGTCGGTGTCGGCGGAAGCATGGCGGCCCACCGGACCGGCCGATGCAGATGCGTCGCCGCCGACCTGAAACTTGCTGGAAAGAAGGTGCTGCAAACCATGGTCGTTCATAACAAGCATGACAAGGTCAACACCTTCCACGCCAATCTGCAATCCCCAACTGCCTCCGCCGATAGAGACAAACGCGGGAGCGCTCCACCCTTCAGCCGTGCGGCATATGGCGACGCCGCGGCCGTGTTCGGCGCCGAAGATAAAGCCGCCTTTCACCAGGTGTGGAACCACAACGATGCACTTTGCATTCCGCACAACTTCTTCTGGAATGCCTTTGTCGGGCGCGCTGATAATGGAGTGGAGCACATCCGACGACAAGCGCAGGCGCTGAATGGAATCCTGGCGCCCGGAGGCAGCCCAAAGAGTTCCGGTCGCCAGTGTGAGAGTGCAAATTAGTAGCAGTGACGTCATCTTCATAGGTTTTCCTCGTGAGATGCGGGGAGCTAAACAAACTGGACAGAACGATTGACAAGCCGCCCCTATGTGCGCCGCTTTCTGGCATGGCACCGGACCTGCGTACTCCCGCAGCTTTGGGATAAGGATGACAGGTCAGAACTCGATAGGTCTGTTCAAAAGAGAACATACGTATACACTATGTCTCCGAATACCGAATGAATATCTAAAGTCCACAATGCACCAGACATGGGCGAAGACGGAAACAATCCCACAGCCTCTGCGATGGCAATCCCAGCGAGAGGAGGCAATGGCATAGCTTCATCGCATACAGGCAGAACTGTACTCTGCTGAATCTGATACGGATGGATTCCGAGCTTCGCTAAAGCGACGGCGGGGATGATGCAACGCTCGGACACGTTCTTCACCATCATTCTCGTACTGACGGCGATACGAATCCTGGCGCGAGCTATTTCGATGCCGTGCTCTCGGTACGACAGACAGCAGCGCTGCTTTTTGTGCTGGCATTTGGGATGATCCAGCGGTGGCGCACCAGGATGTTCTTGAATATCACAATCTCACATGCGGATGCGCCTGTCCGCAAACCAGAACTCATACCACCAGATTTCGCACGACGGAAGAGACACGTGAGAATCGCTCCAGCTCTTCTGCCTGTTCCCGTACCACAGGGGAAGACTCGAACGAAGACGCGCGCCGAATGGTGCGTACATCCAGAAACATCTCTTGCGCGCCGTTACCGGTTGCCCTTTCGAACGGCAGAAGGCCGTAACGCGCGTACCATCCCGCCTTGTTATGATCTGGCCGGGGGGCTTGAAGCGACGAGGCGCTTCTGAGGCAAGTTCGCAACCATGTGCTGCCGGCGATGACGCGGAAAAGCCCGTTGGAGCCTGATTGTGGATGACATGGGATTCGTCTCAAAATCTGTCGATTTGCGGCTCTCTCTCCTCTGGCGGCCAACCTCCAACCGTGCGACATCGCTGCGTTCGATCAACTGCGATGTGTCGCTATCAAGAATCAGCCGCAGCAGAGGATCAGGGAGACTAGCGACATGAAGGATGGCCGTAGCCGCTTTTGCTGAGTAGCCCGAAGAGTAGTGTTTTCGATGGGACCGACATTACCATACCCCGCGTTATTCACGAGCGCATCAAGGCGTCAAAGATGCTGAACGCGCCGCTGACTACCTGCTCGTCAGCGTTTGGCCAGCAACTTAGTCACGTCGGCCACTTCCTCTATTCCTACACTGTTTTGCGGGCAGCGATCTTCATGTCATTCTGTTCAAAGAATGACGGGAGGTCTGCTGCCGACTTCGGCTGGCAGAAGAAATATCCCTGCACCTCGGTGCATCCTTCTTCCTGCAATATCGCAAGCTGTGCTTTGGTCTCAACGCCCTCTGCTGTCGTGGCCAAGCCCAGGCTATGACCGAGCCCAAGGATGGCGCGCACGACGGCGATCGAACTTGCCTTTCCAGAAAGATCATGAACAAACGAGCGGTCGATCTTGACCTTATCGAAGGGAAAGCTGCGCAGATAACTAAGCGAAGAGTACCCGGTTCCGAAATCGTCCATGGAAATCCGCGCGTCGAGTGCGCGCAGTTGGTGCAGGATGCCAAGTGTCGCCTCAGTGTTCTGCATCAGAACCGTCTCAGTGATTTCCAGTTCGAGCCGTTGCCCCGGCAATCCCGATTCAGCCAAGGCACCGGTGACGGCCTGTACAAGCTTCCGACCCCGGAATTGTGCGACGGAAAGGTTTACTGCGACTCTGATATGCCCCGGCCAGCGCATAGCTTCAGCACATGCCTGCCTCAGAACCCACTCTCCAATAGGAACGATGAGTCCCGTTTCCTCTGCAATCGGGATAAAGTCAGCCGGGGCGATGATGCCACGGACCGGATGACGCCATCGTAAGAGGGCCTCGATGCAGGTAATCTCTTCTGACTGGAGGTCAAAGAGCGGTTGATAAAAAAGCTCGAACTGGCCGGTTCTGATAGCGGTTCGTAACTCCGCTTCGAGTGCCCGACGAGCCTGCAAACGCGCATCCATCCCAGCTTCAAAAAAGCTATAGCTGCCGCGATCTTCGGATTTGGCGCGATACAGGGCGATATCCGCGTTCTTCAGCAGTTGGTCGGATTGGCTTCCATCACCAGGAGCTACCGCGACACCAATACTGACGCCGATGACGACCTGACTGCCGTCCAGATCATAGGGCTCACTGATGGTGGTCACGATGCGCTGAGCAAACCTGTCTGCATCCTCAGGTCTTTCCAATTCGGTCTGTACGATCGTAAACTCGTCGCCTCCCTGACGAGCGACCATATCGATTGCTCTTGCGCACGAAGCCAACCTTACTGCTACTGCTTGCAACAATCTGTCACCCGCCGAGTGCCCCAGCGTATCGTTGACGATCTTGAAATCGTCGAGATCCAGGCACAACACTGCAAAACTCCCGCCCCGTGCCGTACGAACGAATTCCTCGTCTATTCGTTCTCGCAGCAATGCCCGATTCGGAAGATTGGTCAGAAGATCGTGGTGCGCCATAAAGGCGATCCGCGCCTCGTCTTCTTTTCGCTGCGTAACGTCTTTGCTTGTACCGCGATAACCCAGGAACTTTCCGTTTTTATCCAACATGGGATTCCCGCTGGCTTCCAGCCAAACCAACTTGCCATCTGGCCCGGGCATTGAAATCGTGAAGCCACGAAAAGGTCTCCTTGCTGCCAGATCTGCCATGTGGGCAGCCTTAATTGAGTCGTCGATGGCACTCAGCTCGAGGATTTCTGAAACCGTCTTGTCGCGGATTTGCTTTGATACTCCGTCCTCTTGGATTTCCATGCTCTGAGAATTCAGTCCGCTCACTAATCTCAATTGGGCATCTGTTTCCCAGAGAAGGTCCGATGCAGCTGCGACGAAATCCGCAAGGCGCTCGTAGCGTTCACGCAACTCTCCTGAAGACTGTTGACAGTCCTCCAACTGCGCCTTCAGGTGATCGATGATTTCAGTCGAGTCTCGGAATAGTGGGGGCATAGACCTCGCGGTGATCAGGCTTCGCTCGTTCGGACACTCAAAAGTAGCATAGTGTCAGCGTTGCGGCGGGTCAATGACCTGTTCGGATGACGTATCGAGAGTCGCCAAGGTGGGGCTGAAAGATGCTGACCACCAGGGAGGAATCTCCAGGGACCTCTACGACGTGTCGGTCCGGAATGCGCAGGCCACCTACGTCAGTCCAAAGATAAGGACAAGCAACTGATTCAACAAGATATAACGAGGCATAAACACATCTAGTGGTGTCCGCCGCAAATAGAGTCATTCTCAAACGGTTCCAGGTTGACATCGAAATCCCTGAAACCTTCCCCTTAGGAGCTGAAGCCCCGCTCGTTTCAGATCGCTGGCGTCACGACTAAAGTCGTGCCCTTTCAAAACATAAACGACCACCTGTGTGGCGGACACCACTAGCCAGCCTTCCCTCGGAGGCTAAAGCCTCGCTGATTTTTGCTGACTTTATGTACGGGCTAAAGCCCGTCCCCTTCAAACATGGGGGCTCGATTCGTTGAGGGGGAGAAGAATTGCGGCTGGGGAATGAGATTTTTTTGGAGGAGATCTTGCTGGAATTCCGG
>Ga0181517_10002522_pt1 | contig 18591 bp, 14 predicted proteins | sample PEATcosm2014_Bin_31_FD_119748 | JGI IMG/M metagenome (GOLD analysis project Ga0181517, IMG submission 119748) | Peatland microbial communities from MTU Mesocosm Facility, Houghton, MI, USA - PEATcosm2014_Bin01_30_metaG | ecosystem: Environmental > Terrestrial > Soil > Wetlands > Peat | place... | reverse complement strand
GTCAAGCTGGTCGACTTCGGCATCGCCAAGACCTCGCTCAACGCCGTCCACACCGAGACGGGTGTCCTGAAGGGCAAGGTCCGCTACATGGCGCCGGAGCAGGTGGCCGAAGGTCGGGTTGACCGCCGCGCCGACATCTTCGCGTTCGGGATCGTCCTCTGGGAGATGCTGACGCGGCGCCCGCTCTTCGAGGGGGACGCGGCCATCGTCCTGAGCAAGCTCGTCGGCGAGACCATCCCGACGGTCCGCTCGGTCCGCCCCGAGGCCTCGCCCGAGCTCGAGGCCATCGCCATGCGGGCGCTGCGCCGCGAGCCCGCCGAACGCTACGCCACGGCCGAGGAGATGCGGGTCGATCTCGAGCGCTGCCTGGGGCAGCGCGACACCGAGCTCGAGCAGGCGCTGGCGAAGCTCATGGGGGATCTCTTCGAGAAGAAGCGCGACGAGGTGCGTGCGCGCATCGAGGACTACGTGGCGAAGCACTCCTCGGCCGACGGCGCGCACGCGCCCACGGCCGCGCGCTCCGAGGAACTGCCCCTCATCGGCGGCGACGACAGCGGGAGCGGCTCGAAGCCCCGCTCGTCCGAGGCTTCGGACGTGGCGACGATCACCGCGCGCGTCGGGCTCACGGCATCCGCGCGGGAGCACCGTACGGGCATCATCGTCGGTTCCCTGGCCCTGGTCCTCGCCGTGGCCGGCGGGCTCTTCGCCGCCCGAGGTCGGAGGCCGCCTGCGACCGACGCTCCTGTCGCCAGCGCCGCGACCTCCGCGTCCGTTTCCCCTGCGCCGGCAGTGACCACTGCGCACGTACGCTTCGAGTCGAGCCCGCCCGGGGCGCTCGTCCAGCGCGACGGACGTCCGATCGATCGGACGCCCGCCATCCTCAACCTCGAACCCGGTCCCCAGACGCTCGTCTTGACCCTCGACGGCTACGAGGTCGAGACAGTGCCGCTCGATGTTCATCCGGGGGACATGGGGACCAGGTCGGTCGTGCTGCGGAAGCTGGTCCCCGTGGCCCAGCCTGCCGCGTCGACTGCCGCCCCTGCCCCCGTCAGGGGACCGGCCCGCGCGAATGCGGCCGTCGCGGCGCCGAAGCCGACGGCCGGCAAGGAGGGCGCGTCCCAGCAGCCCGAGAAGGTGAAGATACGCGTCCTTGACGATTCGCAGTAGGCTGGGACATGTGTGGATGAAGCGTTCGAACAGCCGTCTCCTGGTTCGTGCGATGGGGTTGCTCGTGCTCACGCCCGCGCTCCAGGGGGGCCAGGTCGCCGTCGCGCTCGCCGACGAACAGCCACCGGGTGCGAGCGCGAACGCGGCCGAGCAGCTCGGAGAGCTCGCGTTCCGCCAGCACGCCGCGGGCCAGTTCGCCGAGGCGATCGCGACCTACCTGAAGGCCTATGAGATCTCCAGGGCGCCGGCCGTCCTCTACAACATCGCGACCATCTACGATCGCAAGCTGCACGAGCGAGAGCTCGCAGCGGAGTACCTTCGCCGCTACCTGGCCGCCCCCGACGCGGACCCCGACCTCACGCAGAAGGCCGCGGCGCGGCTCACAGCGCTGAAGAAGGAGATCGCGGACGACGAGCAGGCGCGCGCGAACGCCCGACTGGCCGTGCTCCCCGTGGCGCCGGCGGCCGCGCCGTCGACGCCCCCGCCCGAGGGCCTCCCCCCGCCGGCTCTCGCCACGGTCGCTCCGAAGGACGAGCACCGGGCCGCGAGCCCTGTGCGGACGACCGGGATCGTCGTCGGCAGCGCCGGGATCGCGGCGATCGGCACGAGCCTCGTCCTGGGCGCGGTCGCGCAGCACGAGAACTCCAACGCCAACGCGGTCTGCAACGGTGCCGTGTGCACGAAGCAGTCGGGGGTCGACGCGGCGTCCGAGGCGGGGACCCTCGCGACGGCGGCGACGGCGACCTTCATCGGCGGGGTCGTGCTCGCGGCGCTCGGCGTCACCCTCTACGTCGTGTCGCCGAAGAAGACGACCCCCGCTCTGACCATCGCGCCGATGATGGGGGCGGGCACGGCGGGCCTGGGACTGGGAGGGGCCTTTCAGTGATCCGTCGGTCGCGCTGTTGCTGCTTCACCCTAGCGGCTCTGTCCGTCGGCGCCGTCATCCTCGCCCTCGCGAGCTGCGCGCAGATCCTCGGGATCGACAGCTCGCGTCACCTCGCGACCGCCGACGGCGCCACCGACGGGCGCGCCGACGGCCGTCACGACGCCGTGGACGCACCGACCGGCGACGGGGCGCACCCCGTGCAGGATGCCAACCCATGGTGGTGTCTGCAGAGGACGCCCGCGCAGCTCGACCCCGGTGCGAGCGTCACGACCACCGTCGTGACCTTCAACGCGCTCGACCCCGTGACGTCGCCGAGCCAGATCGACGGCGGCTCCGACATGGGGCTCGGCACGTACACGGGGGTCCGCGGCCTTGCCGTCACACCTTGCTCGTTGCTCGACCCGTTCTGCAAGGCGCCCTTCGCGCCTGCGGCCGTGACAAACGACGCCGGATTCGCGACCTTCTCGATCGGGGAGACGGACAGCGTCTTCTTCGAGACGGTCGGGTCCGGCTGGGTGCCTGTCCACTGCTATCCTGGGCCGTTCATCGCGGGCGAGACGAAGCTCGACGTCTCGATCTCCGAGTTCACGCCTCAGGGCCTGCAGCTGCTGGCCGCCGCGCTCGGCATCACGATCGATCTGGACGCCGGCTCCGGGGCGGGGATGCTCTTCGTCGCGACGCTCGACTGCTTCGACCATCACATCGCGGGCGTGACGTACACCCTCGACAGCGTCGACGCTGGCGCCGCGTTCCACTACATGCGCGGCGGGCTCCCGAGCCTGACGGCCACGTCGACCGACTCGCTCGGCATCGGCTTCGCCCTGAACGTCCCCGCCGGAGGACACACGGTGGCCGCCACGCTCGTGGACGGCGGAGCTCCCGTCGGACAGGTCACGCTCTCCCTGCCGGCCGGCGTCGCCATCTTCGCCGACATCCGGTCGCTCGCGCAGCACTGAGGGCCCCAGAGCGTCGTTCCTCCCCCACGCGCCCCGCGAAGCGTGCGGGAGGCGATCCCTAGAGATCGACGATCTTGTAGTCCTTGATCTTGTAGAGCAGGGCCCGGTGGCTGATCTCCAGGATCTCGGCGGCGCGCGTCCGGTTGCCCTTCGTCTTGGTCAAGGCGCGGCGGATCAGGATCTCCTCGATGGCGCAGTTGGTCTTCTTGATCGACAGCTCGCCCGACGCGAGCTGCATCTGCACCGGGTCGAGCGCCTCGCGGATGCGCTCGGGGAAGTCGCCGATGTCGAGGACGTCCCCCTCGGCCAGCACCATCGCGCGTTCGATCGTGTTCTCGAGCTCGCGGATGTTCCCCGGCCAGCCGTACTCCTGGAGCAGCTTCCTCGCCTCGCCGGACAGGCCGCGGATGCGCGTGCCCATGCGCCCGTTGTTGCGCGCGAGGAAGTGGTCGACCAGCAGGGTGATGTCCTCGCGCCGGGCGCGCAAGGGGGGGATGGCGATGGCGAGCACGTTGATGCGGTAGAAGAGGTCCTCGCGGAAGCGGCCCGCCTTGGCCTCGGCGCCGAGATCCCTGTGCGTCGCGGCGACGATGCGCACGTCGACCTTGGTGTCCTTCGAGTCGCCCACGCGCCGGATGCTGTCCTCCTGCAGCACCCGCAGGAGCTTCACCTGGAGGTTCAGCGGCAGCTCGCCGATCTCGTCGAGGAAGAGCGTCCCGCCGTTCGCCTCCTCGAACAGCCCGCGGCGGTCGCTGGTCGCGTCGGTGAAGGCCCCCTTCTTGTGGCCGAACAGCTCGCTCTCGAGCAGGTTCTCCGGGATGGCGCCGCAGTTGACGGCGACGAACGCGGCGTTCTTTCGCGACGAGCGCGAGTGCAGCGCGCGCGCGACGAGCTCCTTGCCGACGCCGCTCTCGCCGGAGATGAGCACCGTCGCCTTGAACTCCGCCACCTTGCTGATGGTGCGGAAGATCTCCACCATCTGCGGGCTCTTGGCCAGCAGCGACTCGTACTGGTTGCCCTCGCGGATCTGCTCCTTCAGGGCCAGGTTCTCGCGCCGCAGCGCCTCGCGCTCCTCCGCCTTGCGAAGGACCAGCACCACCTCGTCGGGCTTGAAGGGCTTGCTCACGTAGTCGTACGCGCCCGCCTTCATGGCCTCGAGCGCCAGGTCGTTGCTCCCGTAGGCGCTCATCACGATGACGGTGGCGGGCTGGTGCTTCGCCTTCAGCGTCGCCAGCAGATCGAGCCCGCCCATCTTCGGCATGCGCACGTCCGTCAGGATGACGTCGGGGCCGAACGAGTCGACCTTGGCGAGCGCCGCCTCTCCGCTCTCCGCGACCTCGACCTCGTAGCCGTGCTTGCGCAGCAGCGTCCGCAGGACGAGCCGGATGTTCTCTTCGTCGTCGACCACCAGCACGCGTCGCATGGGTGCCTCTCGTGACTCTGCAACCTTTTCACTCCAATAGTAGCACCATTTCTGGCGCTAGCCCCGCTTCACGGGGCCAGGTCGCAACTCCTTGCGTGGTGGCCGCCGGGCGCGGCGCCCCACGCCGAGGCGTCAGCCGGTGAGGCCGTGGCCTCGGACGCGCCGGGCGTCGCCGCTCACGCGGACGCGAGCAGGATCTCGCAGTTCTCTCGGAGCCTTCTGGCGCGGGAGGGGCGGATGTCGAGGGCCTTCATGGCCGTCGCGACCTGGCCGCAGTCGGTCTCCCCCGGCATCCCGTGCCCGAGATCGCTCGCGATGGAGTCGGCGACGCAGATCACGGCGGCCATCGGGTGAACGACCCCCCCTACCATCAGGGTGTGGTGATGGCCGATGACCCCGCACACGTCTCCGGGGAGCTGCCAGAGCTGCCCGAAGTTGAGCGACTCCCGCTCGTGCATCTCGCGGATCACCGGCCAGACCACGTGCCACTCGGCGGGTCGTGCCGGACCGCGCGTCGCGCGGGCGTGGTCTGCCAGCGCGATGAGACACGCGGCGATGCCGATGTCGTGCAACAGCCCGCAGAGGAACGCGTAGTCGTCCGGGAGCGTGGTCTCCTGGCAGACCAGGCGCGAGAGCAGGGCTGTCGCGACCGAGTGGAGGCGCAGCCGGTTCATGGGCTCGTCGTAGCTCGGAGCCCGGAACACCTTCGCCGTCAGGGAAGCCTGCAGGAAGAGGTCGGCCAGGGCGCTCAGGCCGAGGAGGGCGGCGGCCTGCTCGAGCGAGTGGATGCGCGCAGCGCGCCGGTAGACGGGCGACTGCGCGATGCGCAGCAGCTGGCTGGCGAGGATCGGCTCACGCTCGATGAGGCGTGCGACGACCGGGAAGGTCACGTCGGGACGTCGCGCGATCTCGAGCAGCTCCAGCGCGGTCGACGGCAGGACGGGCGGCTGGTAGCCGGGATCATCGAACGCGGCACGGACCATCTGCGTGATGGCTTCAGGATCCAGCGCCTCCTCTTGTTGTGACGTGTGCTCCCCACCCCCGTCGCGTGGGCTCAGCTCCGCCGAGGTCATGCGTTACCGTACGGCGGCTCTCGTCAGGGCTTGAGCTCTGGCGCGTGGACCTGAAGAGCGACGAAGGCCGCGCAGGCCAGCAGCAGCAGGAGGACCAGGAAGATGCCGGCGAACAGGACGACCGTCCTTGAGGGCTTCGCGGCGGGGGGCGCGATCGGGAACGCGACGGGGGGAGGGTTCGGGTCGGCCTGCGGTCGAGGCAGCGGGGCGTCGGTCGCGGGCGGGGTCGTGGCTGGGTTCGTGGCCGTGGCCGCGGCTCGTGCGGCGTTGGTCCCCCAGACCGCCGCCCGCATCACCGCCGCGGTGGCGATCGGCGTCAGGTCCGTGCCGACCGGCTCGAAGGGCAGAGGCGTCATGATGACCGGCGGCCCCAGCTCCAGCGCCTCTGCGGCCCTCTGGCGCCGCCTTCGCTCCAGCACGATGTCGCTGCCCAGGCTCGCGACCAGCCAGTCGCCCAGCCGGATGGGGCTCACGACCAGCCCGGCGCTCGCCAGGTACTCGTCGAGGTCGCGCAGCATCGCCGCCGCCGACGGGTAGCGATCGTCGCGGTCGGGGGCGAGCGCCCTGTTCGCGATGGCGTGGAGCCTGGCCTCGTCCGGCAACCCCTTCTCGGCCAGGGGTGGGACGACGGCCCGCCTTGCCTGCTCCAGCAGCGTCGGACCGTGGTCCTCCTGCCGGTACATCCGGCGTCCGGACAGCAGCTCCCAGAGCAGAATGCCCGCCGCGAAGACGTCTGCCCGCGCGTCCACCGGCTCGCCCCGGGCGTGCTCCGGGCTCATGTAGCCGGCCTTCCCCTTGAGCGCCTCGGCGGTCTGCGAGGCCGGATCTCCCTTGTCGACGAGGTCGTTCGCGTGGGCGATGCCGAAGTCGCAGAGCTTGACGACCCCGTCGAACGACACCAGCACGTTGGAGGGGGAGACGTCGCGGTGGACGATCCCGAGCGGCTTGCCGTCGGCGCTCGTGCGCCGGTGGGCGTAGTCGAGCCCGCGCAGCGTGTCCGACAGGATCGCCAGGGCGAGCTCGAGCGGGACGGCGACCTTCTGCCTGGTGCACCGACCGAGCAGCTCGTTCAGGTCGAAGCCCTCGACGTACTCCATGGCGATGAAGAGCCGGCCGTCGGCCCGCCCGAGGTCGTAGACCTGGGCGACGTTCGCGTGGTCGAGGAGCGCCGCGAGCTTCGCCTCGTGGATGAGCATCTCGGCGAACTGCGAGAGCGCCGCGAGGTCGGGGAGGATCTGCTTGACCACCACGAGCCGCTGGCCGCCGAGGTCGGTCCGGGCGCGCGCGAGGAAGATCTCGGCCATCCCGCCCATGCCGATCCGGTCGAACAGCAGGTACTGGCCGAACTTTCGCGGCAGCCGCGAGGTCGGCGATGAACTCGGAGGGGGCTCGGAGGGCATGGCGGAGGTTCCCCCCACTCTTTCGCGGACAGAGGCCCTGCCGGGCAAGTTGTTGGCGGGTCGTGCCGAGGCCATGGGTCACCGGGCCGGGTCGAGCGCGAGCTTGCGCGCGCCGGCCAGCAGCCCGGTCGCGATGGCGTCGATCATGTTCGAGAACTCCTGCCGCCCGAAGCTCGATCCGCTCGAGAGCCAGTCGACGTGGGGCGGGGTGGGGCCCGGTCGGCTGGAGTCCCGCGAGTCGTCGCGGAAGTGCCCGAGCACGTCGTGGTGGTCGGCGTACCCGGCCCACACGAGCTTGCCCCAGAGCTGCGAGCGCAGCGGCACGACGCCGTCGTTCGCGCGGACGCCGGGGACGCGCCCGAAGGCGCGGCAGAGCACCTCCTCGGCCTGGCGCTCCACCGAGGTCGCCGAGCAGGGATAGCGCTCGTCGCTGCGGGACGTCGCCCCGTAGAGGGTCGCGAAGATGACCTTCGACAGGACCGACCACGGGCGCACCAGCACGCTCCGGAGCGTGGCGGGTGACGGCGGCGGCGCCATCGACGCGGTGCACTGGTAGAGGACGCCCGGGCGATCGCCGACGCCGGCCTGGAAGAGATCCATCCCCTCGGGCGACAGCTGCAGGATCGAGCCCTGGTCGGAGCGGATCGCGTTGAGATAGACGCGCACCTCCCGGCTGCGCGTATCGTCGAGGACGGACAGGAGGGCCTGGATGGCGCGGTCGAGGATGGCGACGTCGAGGCCTAGGGCGTGGTCCACGCGAGAGAAGGCGACCACGACCGCGCTGGCCGCGGCGAGCGGCGGAGAGCCGAGCGAGAGCGCGATGAACGTGAGCGCCGAGAGCGCCTCGAGCAGCCGCTGGCCGCTCACCGTGGCGAACATGGTCGCGAGCGGGGTGCCGAAGTGCGGCGTGTTGATGGTCGTGACGCTGGCGAGGCGCGGGAGCCAGGGGCGCGGATCGAGCGTGTGAGGCACGGCCGCGAACGGCGTCGCGACCAGGCGCGCGTCGAGACCTCCGGTCGAGTGCCCGATGAGGTGGATCACGCCGGCCTGCCCGTGCTCGCCGTCGGTCCGCGAGACCAGATCGCTCAGGCAGGCGCTGCGTCGCCGGATCGAAGCGGTCGGCGCCACGTCGGCGACGTAGGCCCGCACGTCGTCGCCCGCCGCCTGCAGCCGCTCGACGAGCCCCTGCTCGAGGTGGACGAAGTAGTCGTAGGATGCCAGCTGGCCGAAGCCGAACAACCCGGGGGACAGGTAGATGCGGTGTAGCAAGGGTCACCCGAACAGGTCGCGGAGCTTCTCGACGAAGGTCTTCTGCATGGGCTGGACCTCCTCGCCGAGCTCCGCGGCCAGCCGCTCCATGAGCTCGCGCTGTCGCTCTGTGAGGTGGGTGGGCACCTCGACCGTGACCTCGACCTGCTGATCGCCTCGCCCCATCCCGATTCTGCGCGGGATCCCCTTGCCCTTGACGCGCAGCACGGCGCCAGGCTGCGTCCCGGGCGGGACGCGCAGCTTCCCCTTGCCGTCGAGGGTGGGGACGACGACCTCTGCGCCGAGCGCCGCCTGGGCGAACGTGATCGGCACGTGGCAGTGGACATCGTCGCCCTGACGCCGGAAGAACGTGTGCGGTCGCACGCGGATCGTGATCTCGAGATCGCCAGGGGCCCGGTCGGGTCGCGGACGGTTGCCGGCCCCCGGCACGAGCTTCGTGGCGCCCGCCTCCACCCCTGCCGGCAGCGTCACCGAGAGCGTGTTCGAGGCCCGTGCGAGCGCGGTCCCCCGGCAGGTCGGGCAGGGCGTCGTCACGATCCGCCCCACGCCCTTGCACCGGGGGCACGTGCGCTCGACGGAGATGGGGAGAGGCCCTGCCTGGAGGCGGATGTGCCCCGACCCCTCGCACGCACGGCAGGTCTCGGGCGACGTGCCCGGCGCAGACCCGGTGCCGCGGCAGTCGGAGCAGCCCACGACCCGGGTGTAGGTCATCTCTTTCTCGCAGCCGAAGGCGGCTTCCTCGAACGAGATCTCCAGGTCCTCCTTCACGTTGCCGCGGTCGCCCCGGCCGACCCCGAAGACGCCGAGGAGGTCGCCGAGGATGCCGTCGACGTTGAGGTCGGACATGTCGATGACGCCGCCGGCGAACGGTCCGCCGCTCCCGAACGGGGACCCGGGGCTCTCCGCGCCGTGCCCCAGACGATCGTACATGGCGCGGCGCTGCGGGTCCGAGAGGACCTGGTAGCTGGTGTTGATCTCCTTGAACCGGACGGTCGCGCGCGGGTCGTCCGGGTTCCTGTCCGGGTGGTGCTGCGCGGCCAGCTTGCGGAACGCCGCCTTGATGTCCTCGGGGCTCGCGCCCCGGTCGAGCCCCAGCACCTCGTAGTGATCGCGTTGGGAGACTTCTGCCATGCTTCCAAGGGGGGGCGTAGCACACCTCGAGCTAGGCCACGCTGTCGGCATCTGCTAAGGCCGACCGGTGCGGTCTGCGAGCGTCGTCCCTCTCGGCGTGCTCCTCGTGGTGGGCGCCTGCCACGGGCCCGCGGCGGCCGATCTCCCCGACACGTCGGCCAGCCCGCAAGCCAAGGCGGAGCCCGCCCCGATCGCGAGCCCTCCGGCGACCGCGCCGAGCGCGACCGCTGCGGCCGGATCTGCCAGCGCGGGCAGTCCGTTCATCCCGCCGCCGCTGCCGCTGCGGCCCGACGAGGCCCCCCCTCCGGACGCGCTGACCAGGGACGCTGTGCGTGAGGGGGCGAAGGACCCGCTCGCCGTCCACACCGTCACCTTCGCGATCCGCTCGAGCGACGTGGCGCCGCCGCCGCGAGGTCTCGAGCTCTCCGCGCCAGGGCTCGAGGCGGCGCGCCGCAAGAGCGAGCCTGCCCTGAGCGTCGATGTCATGCCGGGGCACGCGCGCGCCGTGCTCCAGGGCGGCTTCGTCCTCGCCGACGGGACGGAGCTGCGCGTCCGGGCCGACCGTCTCGGCTACGTCGTCGTCTCGCCGGACGGTGACTCGTACCGGGTGGGGGCGACCGGCTCGCTGCGAGCCATCCTCGGCGAGGGGCTGTTCGATGTGGCGCCGTCGTCCGCTGCGGAGGTGGTCGTGCGCGGTGAAGGCGCGCGTCGGCTCGGACGGGTGACGCGGCACGTCGACGTGACGACCCGCGCGGCGAGGGGTGCGTTCGATCTCGCGCGTCTGCCCGACGTCGCCGACGGTGGCGCTCTGGCTTGCAGGATCTTCCTCGACCTGATGAGCGCCGGACCGGCGACGCCGGTCTGCGTCGAGGGCGACGTCCCGCTGCACGTCGAGCTGAAGTGGAGCTCGCAGCCGCCCGAGGCTCCGGGTGGGCGCAAGCGAATCTCGGGCGTCTCCGTCTTCGACGCGACCAGCCTCGCTCGCCGCACCGACATCGTGGCCACGTCGGTGCTCGCGCCGCCGCCTAACGCGACCTTCGTCTCGACCGGGGAGCCCGTTCGTGGGTCTCACCTCTTCCTGTCGCGGGCCGACCTCGCGGCCCTGCACATCGGTGGCGGCGACCCGACCGGCTCCCGTCCCGGCGAAGGACCCGCGGCGCTCCTCTCGCTGCACAACTCGACCGACGAGCTGCGCTACGCGTGGCTCGACGGCGTGCCCCTGGCCTGGCTGGCGCCCGGGGGTCGTCTGGACGTCAGCGGCGTGCCGCACGCGCGCGCCACCATCCAGTGGCGGACGTTCCTCGGCGACGCGATCGACCCCGGCCAGACCGTCACGCTCCCCGCCATGATCGACGCGCTGAGCACCCCAGGGACGCCGGTCAGCTCCGCCGATAATCCTCCGCCGTGAAGCGCACGTCCGCGAGCCCGTCGGCGTGGGCGCGCGCGCGCAGCGTCTCGACCGCGAGCTCGACGACGTCGAAGCGCGTCGACGGGGCGTAGTACTCGTCGTCCGGCACCTCCGGCAGCCGCGCGAGCCGCGCGAGCACCTCGTCCTTCTGCGCGCCGTCCATCTCGAAGTGCGCGTGCCAGCCCTCGGCCTCGCGCAGCGTGAGGGCCTCGCGCGCCATCCCGATCGGGTTGAACGTCAGGTAGACGTCCCCGAAGTCGAGCCGCCAGGCGTCGTGGTCACCCGAGACGAACCAGGTCGCGTCGAAGGACCGTCGCAGGACCTCGCCGAAGTAGGCGCCGATGGTGGCCTCGAGGAGCGGCAGGCCCGCGTCCTGGATGAGCAGCGCCTCGCGCGCGTCGCGGACGTACTGGTCGAGGAGGCTCAGGGTGTCGGAGGTGCCGTCGAGCGGGACTCCGTACCTGGCGAGCACGAAGCGCGCGCACGACGCCGAGAGCTCGGCGATCTCGGCCGGCGCGGGCGGGACCTCCCGGGCGACCTCCTCCGGGCCAGGCGACCCGGGATCCTCCGGCGCGTCGTCGTCCTCGGCGGAGGCCGCGCCGTTCAGGGGGGCCCCGTTGGTCCTGTCGTCTCGTTCGGTGCTCATCGCGGGGTCATGCTCTTACGCGCAGTGCGCGCACGAGCCAAGCGACGACCGTCGCTTCCAGTGCCCGGGGACCGAGGTCGCGAGATCAGGCCCCACGAGCCAGGACCAGGAGCGCGGTCGGGGCGGTCCTCATCAGGACGCCGTTCACCCAGCAAATCGAGCCATCCTGTGCGACCCGTCCGCTACGGCGCGCCGACAACGCACCGGGAAGGGTCGCTCCCGTTCTGCCAGGCCAGCGACGGGAAACCGGAGCCGTTGCAGACATCGAGGACCTGAAACGAGGGACGGGGCGGTCTGGCTTGCATGCCCATCCCCAGCGAACGAACCGTGACAGCGTCGAGCGGGGACCGCGACGCCGAGCAAGGACGCTGGCGCGGTTCTTTCGCGCCCGGGCCTGCAAGCCAGACCGCCCCGGCACGCGTCCAACTCCGACGGCCTTCGGCGTCGGGCCGGCCCCCGGCCCCCGCCAACGCCCCCCCATGCCGCCGGGTACCTTGTTGTGGCGAGCTGTACTAGGGTGACAAGACGATGCGGCTCGCCATCTTCAGCGACACTCACGCCAACCTCGAAGCACTGAGCGCGGTCCTCGAGGCGTACGAGAAGGAGAGCATCGACGTCTACTACTGCCTGGGCGACACCGTCGGGTACGGCGGCTCGCCCAACGAGTGCGCGACGATCGTCCGCGAGCTCGCCGCCACCACCATTCTCGGCAACCACGACGCCGCCGTCTCCGGCCGGATGGACTACTCCTATTACTACGAGGCAGCCCGTCACGCGCTCGACGCACACGCGGCCCTGGTCAGCGCCGAGAACATGGCGTGGCTCAAGTCGCTCCCCTACGAGCACGTGGTCACCGAGCACGAGCTGCTCCTCTGCCACGGCTCGCCGCTTCGCCTCGAGGAGTTCGAGTACATCTTCGCTCCCGAGCAAGCGCGTGAGTGCCTCGGGATGTTCAGCCGACTCGGGCACCTCACCCTGATCGGCCACTCGCACCTCTGCAAGGTCTTCGCCCTGACGCGCAACTCGGCCGAGGAGCTCCCGGCCACGGACTTCGACGTCGACCCCGACCGCAAGTACATCGTCTCGGTCGGGTCGGTGGGTCAGCCGCGCGACTTCGACAACCGCGCCAGCTACACCATCTTCGACACGGTCAAGCAGCGCTTCGAGTTCAAGCGCATCGAGTACGACATCGAGCTCGCCGCGGACAAGGTCCTCCGGGCCCGCCTCGAGCGGAACTTCTCGCAACGACTCTTCATTGGCGTCTGACCCGCGCCTGCGGCGTCGGCGCAGCGAGGGACGGGGAAGAAGTCCCTTGTCTTGACCTGAACGCAGGCGCAGTATACAGCCTCCTCCCCTCGCCAGGATGGCGTGCGCCCTCCCCCGTCACCGGAGCCCCTTCATGGAAGACAAGAACCGCAGCAAAGCCATAGACCTAGCCGTCGCCAGCATCGAGAAGGAGTACGGCAAGGGCTCGATCATGCGGCTGAAGGACGGGCAGACCATGAACCCGGACCTTCCGGTCGTGCCGACGGGCAGCATCGGCCTCGACCTGGCGCTCGGCATCGGGGGCTACCCGCGCGGCCGCATCATCGAGGTCTACGGTCCGGAGTCGAGCGGCAAGACCACCCTCACCCTGCACGCCATCGCGAGCGTGCAGAAGCAGGGGGGGGTGGCCGCGTTCATCGACGCGGAGCACGCCCTCGACCCGACCTACGCCCGCAAGCTCGGCGTGAAGACCGATGAGCTGCTCATCTCCCAGCCGGACTTCGGCGAGCAGGCGCTCGAGATCGCCGACATGCTCGTCCGCTCGGGCGCCGTCGACATCATCGTCGTCGACTCGGTCGCGGCCCTGGTCCCGAAGGCGGAGATCGAGGGCGACATGGGCGACAGCCACGTCGGCACGCAGGCCCGGCTCATGTCGCAGGCGCTGCGCAAGCTCACGTCGACGGTCTCCAAGAGCAACTGCCTCCTGGTCTTCGTCAACCAGATCCGCATGAAGATCGGCGTCATGTTCGGCTCGCCCGAGACGACCACAGGCGGCAACGCGCTCAAGTTCTACGCCACCATCCGCCTCGATATCCGGCGCATCGGCGCCATCAAGGAGGCCGCCGCCGCGTCCGACAAGAAAGAGCCGATGGTCGTGGGCAACCGCACCCGGGTCAAGGTGGTGAAGAACAAGATGGCCCCCCCGTTCCGCGAGGTGGAGTTCGACATCCTGTACGGGCAGGGGATCTCGCGCACCGGTGACGTGATCGACCTGGCGAGCGACCTCAACATCGTCGAGAAGAGCGGCGCCTGGTACTCCTTCGGCGGCGAGCGCATCGGCCAGGGGCGCGAGAACGCGAAGGCCTACCTCGACCAGCACCCCGACGTGACCGACAAGCTCGAGGCGATGATCCTGGCCAAGCACGGTATCAAGCGCGTGCAGGCCGTCCCCGCGAACGGAGGCGTCGAGGCCGCCGCGGCCGAGGACAAGCCGAAGCGTGCGGTGGCGACGCACGGCAAGCCGACCAACTGACGCTCCGCCCGCCCTGCCGCGGCGGGCTTGGGGCGCGTCGACGCAGGGCCGGTGAGGGCTGCCGTCCGGTCAGCCTCCGTCGCGTCTGCGCTGCGGTGCGGCCGCCTCTGGCAGCTCGGGCTCGACGTGCCACCCGTCGGCCTCCCGCACGCACGAGACCCGCGCGTGCTCGGTGCCGGGGTCGTCTCCGGTCACGTCGACGACGGCCTCGTCGCCGTCGAGCGCGGCGTGCATGGCCTTGGGGCGGAACTTCAGGCCGAAGCGCCCCTCCGCGAGCATCTCGAACGCCTGCGCGCGTCGGCCCTCCACCTGGCTGGCGCGGGCGGCTCTCGCGCCCAGGTTCTGACGGGCTCGCGGGCCGAGCAGGGCGTAGGCCTCCCTGGCCTCCGCCGGATCGCCGACGGACTCTTCCATGTGCTCCAGCCAGGCCCGGACCGCCCCCTCGGGGGTCGCGTTGGGGGCGGGGTGCGAGCATCCGGTGACGACGCTCGCGACGAACGATGCGACGAGGAACGGGAGAGCTCTCATCGGGATCAGGTCTCGTCCGGGAGAGGCTAGGCGTCCGCGCTCACGTCCACGCCCTTCGCGGCGAGCCAGTCCCGGAACGTGTCCTTGTCGGCGGCCTTCTCGAGCGCGTCGATGCCGTCGATCGTCCCCTCGTCGACCAGCCGCTGGAGGCTCTCGTCCATCCCGATCATCCCCTCCGCCTTTCCGCCCTCGATGATGCCCGGGATCTGGAAGGTCTTGCCCTCGCGGATCATCGCGGCCAGAGCGTGGTTGGAGAACAGGATCTCGGCCGCCGCGACGCGCCCGCCGATCTTCTTCCGCAGCAGCTGCTGCGCGACGACCGCCCGGAGCGTGTTCGCGATGCTGGTGCGCACCCCGGGCTGCTCGTCCGTCGGGAAGACGCTGATCAGGCGGTCGATCGTCTTGGCCGCCGAGTCCGTGTGCAGCGTCCCGAGGACGAGGATCCCGGTCTCGGCGGCATCGAGGGCGAGCCGGATGGTCTCGACGTCGCGCATCTCGCCGACGAGGACGGCGTCCGGGTTCTCTCGCGCGGCCGCGCGGAGCGCGGAGGCGAACGACTCGGTGTGGGCGTTGAGCTCGCGCTGGGAGATGAGCGCCTTCTTGTTCTCGTGCTTGAACTCGATGGGGTCCTCGACCGTGATGATGTGCATCGGGTAGCGCTGGTTGATCTCCGAGATGATGGCTGCGAGCGTCGTCGATTTGCCCGAGCCGGTCGGCCCGGTCACCACGACGAGCCCGGAGCGCAGGTTGATGATCTTCGACACCGACTCGGGCAGGTTCAGCTTGGCGAGGGAGACGAGGTTGGTCGCGAGGTTGCGGAAGACCCCCCCCATGCCCCGCTCCTGGCGGAAGAGGTTCACGCGGAAGCGCGACACGCCCGGGAGGTCGTAGGCGAAGTCGACGTCGCCGGTCGCCTCGTACTGCGCCCAGAGGTGCGGCGGGGTGATGGGCTCGACGAGCGTGCGGAAATCGCCGTCGCTGATCTTGCGGTACTGGATCGAGTCGATCCTGCCTGCGACGCGGAACATCGGCGGCCGCCCGACCGACAGGTGCATGTCGCTCGCCCCCCAGTCGTTCATCAGGCGGAAGAAGCGGGCGATGCGGTTCTCGTTGGAGTCCATTCGGAGGCTCTCTTCAGTCGTCTCGGGGAATGCTGATTCGCTTTCTGGGCGTCGCCGCAGCGGGCGCCGGCTGCGCGGCTGGCGCCGGCGCGGGCTGCGCGACGGCGGGGCGAGGCTGAGGCTGGGGTGGGCCCATCGGGGGGCGAGCCGCGGGTGGCGGCTGGACCTGGGGCGGGGCCATCGGGGGCCGAGCGGCTGGCGCCGGCTGCGCCGGGGCCACGGCCGGTCGCGCCGCGGCTGGCGGCTGCGGCGGTCTCGCGGCGGGGTGCGTGGACGGAGGCCGGTCCGAGAAGGGGGCGCGGGGCTGCGCCGGCATCGGTTGCGCCCGTGCCTGCGGCGCGGGTGCCACCTCGGGCGGAGGCGGTGGCCGCACCGAGGCCAGCGCCGCGCGAGGGCCCGTCTCCGCGACGGTCGAGATGTCGGTCGGGATGGAAGGGCGCTCCCCACCCTCCGCCGCAGGCGCCGGGATGCTCGCCCGCCCCCCCTCCCTCGCCGTCTTCCCCTTCGTGAAGAGCTCCTTCTTCTGGGCGTACGCGTAGGCGGTCTCGAAGGTGATCGCCCCGTCCGCGAGGAGCTGCTCGAGCGAAGCGTCGAGCGTCAGCATGCCGTGGGAGCGCCCGATCTGCATCGCGCTGCCCAGCTGGAACGTCTTGCCGTCGCGGATCGTGGCGCGCACCGAGGAGGTCGACTTCAGGATCTCGAAGACCGCCACGCGCGCCCTCCCGTCGGCGCGCGGCACGAGGATCTGCGAGACGATGAGCTTCAGGCTGCCAGCGAGCTGTATGCGGATCTGGTGCTGCTCGTCCGACGGGAAGCTCTCGATGAGCTTGTCGATGGTCGCCGTCGCGCCCGTCGTCTGCATCGTCGCGATGACGAGGTGACCGGTCTCGGCGGCCACCATCGCGAGGCGCATCGTCTCCTTGTCGCGAAGCTCGCCGACGATGATGACGTCGGGATCCTCGCGCAGGGCGCCTCGCATCGCCGCGGCGAAGCTCTGCGAGTCCCTCCCGATCTCGCGCTGGTTGATGAGCGCCTTCTTGGGGGTGTGGAGGAACTCGATGGGATCCTCGAGCGACAGGACGTGTGCGTTTCGCGACTCGTTCAGCACGTTGACGATCGCGGTCAGGGTCGTCGACTTGCCCGCGCCCGCCGGGCCCGTCATGAGGATGATCCCCTGGTGGTAGGTGCCGACCTCCTCGAGGTGCTTGGGCAGGCCGAGGGACGCGAGCGTCGGCGTGACGTTGGGGATGATGCGCACGGCCGCGCCGGTCCCGCGAACCTGCCTGAAGACGTTGACGCGGTAACGGCCGACCCCGGGGATGGAGTAGCAGAAGTCGACCGCCCCCTTGCTGTCCAGGATCGGGCGGCGCACCGGGTCGAGGATCTCGTTGACGAGCGACTCGACCTGCCCGGCCGAGAGGGGCTTCATCTCGACCCGCTGCAGCACGCCGTTGATGCGCAGGAAGGGCGGCTCGTCGGGGCTGACGTGCAGGTCCGACGCCTGCGACTCTCGCGCGAAGGCGAAGAGCCGCTCCATCGGCCGCGTCAGCTGGGAGCTGAGGATGGCCGCCTCCGCCCCGCCGGCGACGCCACGACGCTCGCGGAGCAGCTCGACGGCCCGGACGCGCAGGTCGAGCGACGCGTCGGTCCTGGAGAGCTGCTCGATGTACCCGTCCACGCGCGGATCGGCGATCTTGCCGAGCGCGTTCATCGCCACGAGCCGGACCTCGTTCTGCGGGTCCCCGAGGAGCTTGACCAGCGTGCCGATGGCGCTCTCTCCGCCGATCGTCCCGATGGAGTCGATGGCGGCCCACTTGCAGTCCTGGTCGTCGAGCATCCGCTCGAGCTGGGGGAGCGTGCGCGGGTCCTTCAGGCGCCCGAGCGTGTCGCAGGCCATGATCCGCACCCACCAGTCCGAGTCGCCGAGGAGGCGAAGGACGGCGGCGGCGGTCTTCGGGCTCGCGAAGCGCTCGAGCAAGAGGACCGCCTGGATGCGCAGGTCGGGGTCGTCGTGGTCGAGCAGGCGGATGGCGTGCTCGACGAGCCCCTCGCCGAGCGGCTTCATCGAGTCGAGGATGGTGGCGTGCTGGACCCCGAGCACGGTCTTCGCGAAGGTGAGGATCTCGAGGAGCAGCTCGCCGTGGTCGCCGCTCGCGAAGAGCTCCGTGACGAGCTGCGTCTGCAGCCCGACGTCGCCTGTCAGCAGCAGGCGGCCCAGGATCGCGGGGCGCAGATCGCGAGGCGCCGTCGCGATGTACTTCTGCAGGTAGCCGCCGGCGGCCTTCCGGATCTCGACGTTGTCGTCCGCGACGATGCGGTCGAGCATGGCCTCGAAGATGTCGTTGCCCTCGAGCTTCACGAGGGCGTCGACGGCGAGCTTGCGGACCCGGTTCTCGCGGTCGTCGAGCGCCTCGATCAGCGTGGGGCGCAGCTCTGCCGGCTGCTTCTTCGCCATCATCCGCCGGAGCGCGTCGTAGCGCGCCTTCGGCGGCCCCTCCTTGAAGGCGCGCCCGACGTAGGCCTCGCTGATCTCCTCGGGGAACTCCATCGAGACTTCCCACGCGGTGCGCAGGCGGTCCTGCTTGGCGTCCTTCAGGATCATCTCGAGGGCGGGCTTGACGTGCTCTGCCTTGGCCCGCATCAGCGTCTTGCTCAGCAGCGGGCGCAGGGTCGCGTCGGCGCCGATCACGGCGTCGAGGAGGGCCATCACCCCGCCGATGCTCGCCCGGGAGAGGAACAGAGAGCTCGCGCGTTGCTGGACGCCGGCGTCGGCGTGGGACAGGAGCGGGAGGATGTCTTCCGCCTTCAGCCCCTCGGTGTTGGCGAGGGCCTCCAGCAGCCCCTGCTTCTCGGCTTCATCCTTGAACGCCCCCGCCTGGAGCGCCTGGAGCGGGGACTGCTTCCGCCCGATCTTGTCCTTCATCCAGTCAAGCATTCACGCGCAGTCTGCCCCACGACCTGGCGGGAGGGAAGAGAGGCGCCGCGCGGCTTCAGAACGTGAGGCCACCGGGACCGACCGCGACGGCGGCGCGCGAGCGGACGTCGACGTGCGTGCGGTTCCCGAT